>Ga0315274_10000011_pt1 | contig 361366 bp, 328 predicted proteins | sample YL17G02_20_MG_FD_203700 | JGI IMG/M metagenome (GOLD analysis project Ga0315274, IMG submission 203700) | Sediment microbial communities from Yellowstone Lake, YNP, Wyoming, USA - YL17G02_20 | ecosystem: Environmental > Aquatic > Freshwater > Lake > Sediment | place: USA: Wyoming | collected... | reverse complement strand
CCCCCAGAATGAGAGTTATGAGCCAGATGTCCCAACGACAAGCAGGAGGACCGGTGACTTTCACCGCGAGAAAGCGAAGTTGCGCAACAGGTTCGCTGCGCTGCTTTTCGAATGCGACGATTTCTGGTCCGGAAAGAGGGGCAAGCACAGCCATGTCCACCCCATATTCAAGGAATACTGGCGGCTTGTGCAGATAGCCAACGACCTTTACCCGGACAATGTCATCTTCGAGGAACTCGATATCTCGGACGCCACGCAGCCGAACGCTGATGATATCCAGGCCATAGAGATGGATGTCAGGAAGCTAATGGCCGTGTTCGAAGTCGAGGACAAAACAGAAAAGTGAATTTCGCGCGGCCCAGCAGCCTGTTCAGCCGACAGTTTCATTTGTGCCGGAGGCAGTCAGCAAACACTGCAGCGCGTCCGAATATTTTCCTGACTCTGTGTTCAGGAGCGTGTTGATGAAATCCGCCAGGTACGCCCCGTAATCCAGCTCCTCCTTCGAGAACTGCCATTCCCTGCCCTTCAGCGCGCCCAGGGCGACAAGGAAACCGCAGCTGATGCTCCTGGCCTTCGTGTCATCCTGGAGGGTTCCGACCTTCTTCAGGGCCTCGTCCTTCCCCAGCGCCCTGTAGGTCCTGGCAATGCCGTCAGCATATGTTCCGAGCCTGCCCAGCCTCCTGAACTCAGGAAGAGCTGACAAAGCCTCCTTGCTCCTGCTCCTAACCGCAGCTTCCCTAAGTATCTGGACGGGGGTTTTCCCGCTGCCTCTCGTCTCGAGGAAAAGGCTTCTGGCAAGCTCCTTGTCCCCGGTTACGGCATGTATCGCATTGGCGCCTTGCTTGTCCCAGAAGACGGAAAGGACAGAGTTCGGGGTGGCCGCATCCATCACGACCGGCGATTCCGCGTTCTTGAGCACCCTTTTCAGCGCGAGCGATTCCGTCTCCGATGGCTTCAGGTCGCGTATGAACCTCTCGTAATCGTCCTCGAAGCATGTGTTTCCCAGCACGAATATCGTCTTGCCAGCCTTCTCCAGGGTTTCCCTCACCCTCTCCTCGTATTTCATAATTAGTCTCCTGTCGGAAAGCTCGCCCTTGAGATATCTCGCGACCAGATCTGATGTTTTGATGACCGAACCTGAAAGCGTGCATCCGCCCTCCTTCAGGCAGTGAATGTCATGCTCCAACTTGATTCGGAAATCAGCCTCAGGCTTTCTGGCGAGCATCCTCGATATGAGGCCGGTGTACATGTTGGTCTTCTCAGATGTACAGGACATGCACAGTTCGATGCTGATGTCAGCGGATAGAATGTCTATGCTCAGGCCGTAGCCCTCGCCTGCATGCTGGCATTTGAAACCACTTGGGTGCTTTGACAGCGAATAACTCGAGGAAGCCACCACCTCGTGTATCAATTCTTGGGGGTACTGTGGCCTCTTTCCGGAACAGACAAGGCCGTCGCTGAGCGAGTAAAGGTTCAATTTTCTTCCTAAGGCCCACTCCGTATAGGCCAGCAATCTTAATTTCGGGTCGTCGAAATGCTGCAGACCGGCAAGGAATTCCTTTTTTACCTTTCCCCTCATAGTATAGCTGACATCGCCTATGGGCAGCCTGGCGTTGGCGAATAATATAGGGCTATTCTCTGATGCCAGGATGAGCATTGCCGCATAGCTCCTCTCCAGCTGCTTGCCTCCGGACGCCAGCCTCTTCAGCGCATTCGGACTGTCCCTGTTCGCCTGGACCTTTCTGAGTCTGGCATGCATTTTTTCCAACTGGCATCTGGGGCAGGGGCCAGCGCATTCCGGGACCAGGATTCCGGGATCATCGGCCATCTCCCTGGCTAGGGAGCGTAGGTTGGCCTGCTGCACCTTGGTGCCTGCACCGATGCCAAACCTTGTCAAGCGGGGTTTCTTCACGGCAACCCCATGGACCTGCCGTATTTCAATTTTATCCGATTTGTTTTCATAGTGAAAGCATTATGGAGGTCGGTTGTCCTTTTGGATTGCCTTGACCCATAGCGGAGGCAAGAATACATGAACTCAATGAAGGAGCGCCGGTTTCCGAGAAGGTTCGCGGAAGTTCCAAGCGCCTTGAATTGACTGATAAACCTAATCCATATATGATTCGATAATTATTCAGATTATTCACTATTCTTTACACAAAGGTATATATACTGATAATGGATATTATTTGATGCAGAGAAAGACCTGCCCAAGTGGGGATTTATTAATTTTAATCACATTAAATTACGATTTTATTGTTATTATTTGAAAATTAGTTTTTACCTTTTTAAAGAATTAATTCAAGGGGATAGAAGCCCTGGGAGGTAAAGGGTTTCAAAGGCGGGTTTCAATCCATTATCCTCTGGATTTGTTTGAAATATGCAATTCGAAGTATGAAAGAAACGCTTCAGTGCCAGAGCTTTTAATTTGACGAGCCCTGCGGGTCTCGTCAAACCCACGGTCTAATTTCTCTGGTTGTATTATATGAAACGAAATTAGACCTGGGATTGCCATTGATTGCTTTTAATTCAAACTCTTTGATTTCTGGTTATGAGAACCGAGTTTGAACCTAGCGCCTAATTTTCTGCTTGCATGCAATGATATTCGAAATTGGGCTTAGCTTCAATTCCCTCCAGCTTTGCTATAAAAAAGCTAAGAGCCACTGGAGTTTGTAATAATATGCAATTCGAAGTATGAAAGAAACGCTTCAGTGCCAGAACTTCTAATTTGACGAGCCCTGCGGGTCTCGTCAAACCTAGCGCCTAATTTCTCTGCTTGCATGCAATGATATTCGAAATTGGGCTTAGCTTCAATTCCCTCCAGCTTTGCTGTAAAAAAGCTAAGAGCCACTGGAGGGAATTGAACCCTCGACCTACGCCTTACCAAGGCGTCGCTATTTAGAGAGCTGTTGCGGTCAGCAACGGCTTACCTCTAAGCCACAGTGGCATCGAAGACGAGCTTTGCTCGTCGAGACACGGAAGAGTCGCGAAGCGATTCGTCCAGTGTCCGCAAGCGGCATCGGCTGCCAAGGATAGCTTGGCAGGAATTCCTGATATGGCGTGCTTCTGGGCATAAAATTATCGGATTTAAAGCTTGGGATTAATGCCCTATGACCCGGGTCAGCTGGAATTCCTTCCCGTCATGCATCAGTGTGAAGTATCCTGTGCTGTGCTTTGTCCCGCGCATCTTGTCTATCACTATCTGCCGGGTGATGTCATAGCCCTGGCGCTCTTTTTTGACCCTTATAATGCCGTCGGCCAGGAAGTCCTCGTCATGGATTTCATTGGGGTCCGAGGAGGCCTCCACGACAACAAAGGAAGTTACGCCCAGCTCCCGGAGCCAACCGAAGAAATGGAACAGGTCCCCCCGGCGGTCCTTCATGCCTGCCAGTAACTCCAGGACAGGGAGCGAGTCTATGACAAGGAGGTCGTAATCAGTGTTGGTCTTGAGGTTCTCGGCGTACATGCGGAATATTTCCATCCAGGGCTGCAGTTCAGAAGCTTTTTCCTCCATGTGAAGCCTGAGATAACCCATGTCCACGATGTTCACGAGCGATTCGACCTTGGTGTGGTCCATGCCGAGGCCGGCCATATGCTCGATTATGCTGTCCCTTCCCTGTTCAAGCGAAATGTAAACCCCCTTCCGCTTCTCATCAAGAGCATTGTTGAAAAGGATATTGTATGCAATGGACGACTTCATTGTCCCGGGCATGCCGGAAATGAGGACGACATGGCCCTGGGGTATGCCGCCAGTCATCTGCTCGTCCAGCCCCTTGATGCATGTCTTTATCTTGTCTCTCATGATACCACTCATCCCAGTAAATCCCTATTGGTTAATAACATTAACTCATTTCACTGCCAGGACCAAATTGAGGTCAGCGCCGCACTGGCTGCATTTCCCCTGCTTGGAATAGTCATGAACAAGGCTCAGCCCATACCTCTCCATCTCCATGTGCCCGCATTTGGGGCAGAATGTGTTTTCCTCGTCTAGATGGGGGACATTCCCCAGGTAAACGAACAGAACGCCCTCTTCCCTGGCGGTCCTGTGAGCCAATCTCAGGGTTTCCATGGGAGTGCTTTTTACAAGCCTTAAATTATAGTCGGGATGGAACCGCGAGAAATGCACAGGGATTTCCGGTTTGAGCTTCTCAACGACCCATCTGGAGAATTGTCTAAGCTCCTGAGGGTCGTCGTTCTGCCCGGGGATTATCAGGTAGGTTATCTCTATGTGAATTCCCAACCCGACAGCCAGCTCGCATGTGTCAAGAACAGGCTGGAGCCTTGCCTTTGAACGCCTTTTATAGAACTCCTCGGTGAAAGCCTTGACATCGATATTCATTGCATCGAGGTTGGGAGCCAGCTCCCTCAGAGCCTCCTCCGTCATGTACCCGTTGGTCACATAGCTGGTGCCCAGGCCGTTTGCCTTGGCTAATTTCGCTCCGTCCAGGGTGTACTCGAACCATATTGTGGGCTCGTTGTACGTCCAGGATATGCTCTTGCAGTTATAGCCGGTGGCCATTCGGGGCAGCTGTTCCGGGCCAATGTCCCTGAGCCCCCTGGTTGTGTACTCCTGGGAAATTGACCAATTCTGGCAGAAATCGCATCTGAAGTTGCAGCCCACGCTGCCGAGGGAAAGCACACTCGTCCCTGGCAGGAAGTGGTTCAGCGGCTTCTTCTCGATGGGGTCCGGGCCGACCGAGGAGACTTTTGCATAGGTTGTGGCCATCAGCTTTCCCGATTCGTTCTTCCTCACGCCGCATATCCCGGACTTGCCAGGCTGGATGACACATCTGTGCGCGCACAGGCGGCATTTCGCTTCCTGGCCCTTACCGGGCGACCACATAAGCGCTTCTCTCAAACGAGCACCTTCCTTAGCACGGCCATGTCGCAACCGCATCCGTTGCCCGGGTCGTTTTCCGATATCACCCTCTCCAACCTGAACCCAATGCCCTCATAGAATTTGTACGTTCCCTCGTATTCGGTTCCCTTTCCTGCCTCCATGGTTGGTGTCTCGACGAAAATGGAATCGGCTCCGGCCTTCGAGGACTCCTTTGCCACGCGCTCGACCAGGCGCCTGCCCGCGCCCTTTCTCTGGTGCCTGCGGCATACAGCTATCCAGCTGACGTAAGGCGATAAGGGAGGAGTGTCGTAAGAGGAATACGTGATGAAGCCCAACAGCTTGCCGTCTTCTTCCGCCACGAAGCCTTTGTGCACCCGTATGTCGAAGGGGATGTACCTGGACCATGCCCTCTCTGTGAACCAGCCCCTACCGTCCTTTGTATGGCCCAGGCTCTTCCCGATTTCCTCTGCCTGTGGATAGTCCGCGGGTTTGAGGGCTCTTATTTTCATGGCCTGGCACCTCTGAAATGTTCGTAACCTTTGTCCGGCAGTGGTTTCTCGCTGTCCGCGTCAAGCAAGAGGACGGCATTATCCGACGTGACCTGGCCTATCCGCGCTACCGGGCATCCGAAGTCCTTTTCCAGCAGTGTGTCCGCCTTCTTCGGATCAATCGTGAACAGCAGTTCGTAATCCCCGCCAGCGTGTACAGCGTGGTTCCTTTCCCCGATACTGAGACCCTCTATTATAGGAAGGCTCCCGCAGTTGATTCTGAAGCCGACCTTCCCGGCCTTGGCCAGGTGGTGAGTGGAGGCGCTCAACCCGTCAGACATATCCATGCAGGAGGTCACGGCTCCTGATTCAGCCAACAGCCTGCCTTCACTTATCCTTGGCAGTATTCTCAGTAGATGCCGCGGAACGCCAGTCTTTTCCCATAGCAATCCCCTTCCGAGTTTCCCAGTCATTGCCAGGATGTCGCCGGATTTCGCACCCGAGCGCCTGAGGATCTGTTTCCTCGGAACTCTTCCGAAAGCTGTGCCCGATATTGTGATGGATTGATTCTCCTTCGTGTCCCCACCAAGGACCGGAGTCTGGTAGGTTTCACAGCATTCCCTGATCCCTGCGGCCAGGCCATCGAGCCAGGCCAGGTCCGTTTCCCTGGGCAGTCCGAGGGCGAAGAGCATTCCGATGGGAGCCCCGCCCATGGCCGCGATGTCGCTCAGATTGACGGCCGCGGCAAACCATCCGATGTCCTGGGATTTCGAGCCTTTTGGAATGTGCGTGGCCTCGTTGACCATGTCAGTTGTCATCAGAAGGAAATCGCTGCCCTGGTCCAGGATGGCACAGTCGTCCCCGAGCGAATGGATGCCCTGAGAATCGAATGCGCGAATCAACCTTGAGACTAATTCCTTCTCTCCGAATTCCGAAAGTTTCGCCATTGGCGGCGCCATTGTCTCCTGGCTATAATATTTTTCCCATGCGGAATATGCTTATATATTTCCCATGCAATTCCTTGCCGAGGGGAATCATGGTCAAGGTTAAACTGAAGAAGCGCAAGGAAATAAGTGTGGCTTACATCGAGCATATCGGGGGATACGATACAATACCATTCGATATTCTGATAAAGAAGCTCTACGGATGGGCCAAGGAAAATAAAGTCAGGCCGGGATTCAGGCCCCTGACAATCTATCCGGACGACCCTAGCACCACGCCTGCAGCCAATCTGAGGAGCTGGGTTGGGATTCCGATAAACGGAAACGCACCGCAGGGCGGGGAGGTCAAAACGACTGTTATGCCCGAATCCCTCGTCGCCACATACAAACATGCCGGACCGGCATCCGAATACTCCAACAGCTACAAAGCAATAGTGGACTGGGCGAGAGCCGAGAGTTACGAGTTCACAGGCCCGCCTTCCGAATCCTACCCGAAGAAGCCGAGAATCAAGAACGGCCAGACTATTATTTATGCCGACATCCAATTTCCTGTTAGGAAAAAGTAAATTACCAGCCCCTAAAGTAACTGGCGTTCACGCCCTGAACCGCAGCCAAATGAATCGGGGCTGGAAGTTTACCATAGGGCAGTTATATGCCGAATCCAGGATTCGGCAAACCCATTTTGAAACGTCAAAATGGAGCATACCTAGTTTATCGAAGCCTGGGAGCTTCGATTGTGCTTGATAATATAATCACGGTATGCAACGGTGGATTGACGGCTGCTCATGCCGATTCATCTCAGCCCTGAAGGGTTGAGTGTTCTCGGCATTTATGCAGCAAACCTATTTCGGTAAAGATTTAAATGGGTAAAACATTCAAGGGTCAGAATTCACGCGAGGTATTGACATGAGCGAGGACAGGATTCAGACATTTATCAAAGGTCTCGACGAGAACATGGAAGGCGGCATCCCGAAAGGTTATGTTGTCCTGCTGACGGGCATGCCAGGCAGCATGAAATCATCTGTAGGGTTCAATATTCTGTACAATAACGCCAAGCAGAACAAGACCAAGGGGATATACATCTCCCTGGAGCAGGGCCGCGACAGCCTCATGGAGCAGATGGACCGCCTGCACATGCCAGCGACCGAGATGGAGAATCTCATCAATGTCGTGGACATCGGATACCTGAGGCTCAATTCCGAGGGCATGGAGTACGGGGACAGCTGGAACAGCGTGTTCCGCATGTATGCCGAGAACATGAAGGAGTCACAGGGCTACGATTTGCTGGTGATTGACTCGCTGGCAGCACTCGAGGTCCTGGCGGATGTCAAGAATAAGCGCGCGGAGCTATTCCATTTATTCGGATGGCTGAGGGGTCTCGGAGTCACGACTTTCATCATTTCCGAAGCATCGACCAATCTGGACATAATGCGGGACGAGGATTTCCTAGCCGACGGCGTGATCCACCTGGATTTACGGAGGGAGGGAGATAATGTCAACCTCTACCTGGGAGTCGCGAAGATGAGGAAGACCAACCACAGCAGGAAATATTGCCCGCTGATATTCGATCAGAACGGCTTCGAAGTTAACACGGACTAATCAGGTCACTATTTCAGCCAGTTTATCCATTTGTAAAGCGCGCCTTATTTCCAGGGCTATCCTCCTGCCCGTCGACATGTTGGTGCGCCACAGCGCGTTCCCGTATGGATGACCCACAGCCATGTGGACATTCGTTCCGCCGCCGATCCTAGGCGCGACATCATAAATGAAGAACTTCAAATCCTTGTCCACGCAGGTCTGCAGGCAGAATGGCCCTATGATGCCCGGAGAATAATGCTCAGCGCAGGCTTCGACATAATTCTCGCCCATCTCGAAGGCTTTGTCCAGGAGGGACTCCCGAAGGGTTGCTGAATTGTGCCCGCACACCGTGTACTCGGGAGTTTCCTGGGCACCGGTCAAAGACATCTGCTGGGGAGCAGGAAGCCGGCAATGCCCGTCCAGGGAGGTCTCGAACCTCCAGTCTATGCCGATAAGCTCAAGCTTGCTCATCTTGGGCTCTATCGGCGAGTGAAAGAAATCCAGGTTGAACACGGGCCCGATGATGTATTTCTCTATCCGGGCGACTGCCAGGTCCCCCCTAGTTATCACATTGTGCTTGAGCAGCTGCTTGGATTTTTTCAAATACTCCTCGTGGCTGGCTGCGGTGAAGAAGCCCCGCTCCAGCTTCTTGACCTTGTGGGCCAGCTTGACAATGCAGAGGCAGTCTATGTCCTCGGGGTCGCGAATCCTCTCAGGAAAAGGCAGTCCTGCTTTCTCCAGCATCCAATAATAGTCGTGCTCCCCTCCTCGGTCCTCGCTTGCCAGCAGGTTGCGGCTGCCGAGAATCGGAACCCTGAACTCGTCCTCGATTTCTTCGATGTCCGAATATGAGGTGAAGGACCGGTTGGGGACAAACAGGACGTTCTTCTTCCGCAGCTTCTCCTGGCTGGCCTCGGTGAGTATGTCGTTGAATTTGTTCAGCATGAGAACCTCGTCCACCATGCCACGGAGCAGATATCCAGTCTCGTCTCTCTCTGCCCTGAAATACCGGGAATAGGCCCTGTCCCTGCCCTTCTGGCACACGGCCAGGGTCGGGATTCCCTCCTCGGCTGCGCCGTCGCATATGTCCAGCGCGGAATGGGAGGCAGTCATGCCCACATGGATGTTCTTTTTGTCGTATTTGCGTACAATATCCTGTATCTTCTTTCGGGCTATCATGGTATCGGAAGGGGGATGGGGTTTTCGTATATTGAAATAGCGATTCGCAAAAGTGTTAAATACAATGGCATCGCTATTGATTCAAAGGTGGAAATGTGAAGGCGAAGGGCAGCTCATCGTGGATTCTGATTCTGATTGTCATCACGCTGATGGTTTTTCCGGCCCAGGCATTCGGGAGCGTTCCGGAGCCCATGGGGGCCAGTGCCGAGCCCCCGACAGTGCCGGAGGACGTTTCGGGCGTTTATTTCGCCCAGACAGGAAGCTACGTGGAGCACACTCCCTCGATAGTCCAGGTGGCGAATGGCTCCTTTTTCCTGGCCTATGAGTCCGCGACCAGCATTTCCTCGAAGTTCACCATTAACATGACCTGGTCGGTGGACGGAATCACATGGTTTCCGGACTGGGTGGCGATTACCTCGGCCGGGACAATAGGGAACAGGCACCCCACACTCATACAGAGGAACGACGGCGTCCTGATGATGGCGTATTTATCCGACCGCTCGGGGGCTTACAGGGTCTACACGGCCACGTCGACGAACGGCAGAACCTGGGCCGAGGTCGGGCCTTTGCCCCTGCGCAACCCTGCAGTCAATCCATTCCTTATCAAGGAGGCAGGCGGTGGCTATGCAATGTCCTACCAGAGGTATGGAAGCGGAAGCGGCACGGACGGCAGCTATTTCGCGAGGTCGAACGACGGCGTGACATGGACTGTGCCCACAACCAGGGTGACGAGCTATGTCCTTCCGAGACTGGCAGAGAGAATTATCGGCGGTTACATCATTACATACCAGGGCACAGGTTCTGACTTCGATATCCGCTACAGAACCTCAGCTGATGGAGCTACCTGGAGTGCTGAGACAAGGCTCACCTATACCCTCAACAGCCATGATTCCTTCCCGCTGGTCCTGGCCAATGACACGTACATGATTTTCTTCTGCACATCCCTCGGGGGAGCTGGATATGACCTTTACAGGAAATGGTCCCCCGACCTCGTCACCTGGTCGGACAACGAGTATCTCGAAACCTCGAACACAAGGTTCGACACGGAACCGCATCCCTGCCAACTAGCGTCAAACCAGACCATTCTCCTGTCCTGGGGCTACGAGTCCAGCGGCGCTGTGGGTGCGTACGAAAACGTGGACATCGCGCTGATGTGGATTGAGGACATTGCAAAGCCACCTTACTTCGAGCATATGCTGCAGGTCGGCTGGAACCTCATATCCATTCCATTAGTCCAGGCCAATAACTCTCCTGCTGCTGTAATGGAATCCATCGATGGCCATTATGAAGTGGTTATGGCATATGACTATTCAGACATCCAGGACCATTGGAAGTCTTACAGGCCAGGTGGTTTATCTAATGACCTCACTTACATTGACCACACTATGGGAATTTGGGTTAAAATCAATTCCTTATGCACCCTGAACTCCACAGGAACGGTCCCTACGTCAACCATCATCAATATAAACACAGGATGGCAACTTGTCGGTTACCCGTCGGAGACATCAAGGCTAGCAGTCAACACACTTCCAATCCCCCCAGTGGACATGATTGGGATCTGGAATCCATTACCACCTTATATCCAAGATATAACGAATTTTAACACTGTGACAATGTCTCCTGGAAACGGGTACTGGGTGCATGCCAGTGCGGACTGCATTTGGATAGTTAATTACTGAGCCATTGGGCTATTTCCAGGTAAACCTCGGTCGCCCTCAGAACATCCTTTATGTCCACCCACTCGTCCGTCTGGTGCGCCATGGTGGAGCCGCCCGGACCCAATACAATGATGTTGGGATTGAGTTTCCCGAACACAGCCATCTCGGTGCCGTAGGGGACGGAATAGGCCTTGCCACCGACCAATTCCTCGATACGGGCCAGAAACTCCGGGGAAATGCCGCTCCTGCAGGGCGGCAGGTCGTGGATGAGCTCCACCTCGGCAGTGTCGTCGTCCGCCCTGACCAACTTCTTAAGGATTCCGAGCATCTCAGGGCATGTGTATTCCGCGGGGAATCTCACGTCAATGACAGCGCTGGCAGTTTCCGGGACCACGTTCATTCCCGTGCCGCCGGAAATCATGTTGATGCCTATGGTCACGGGGTCTTTCTGGCTATGGCCGAATAATTCAGATTCGACAAGCGCATTCAGCCTGGCGTTGAGGTCCAATATGGCATTTTTACCGAGTTCCGGCATGCTGGAATGCGCATTTTTACCGAATGTTGTCAGGCGGAACTGGACAATGCCCTTCTCATTGGTGACCGGGGCCAGACCGGTCGGCTCGCAGATTACGAGCATGGGGATTCCGGAAATTTCCGGATGCTTCTCCGTCACTGTCTTGGCTCCGGCCATGCCCATTTCCTCGTCCGTGGTGAATATCACGGCGAAGTCAATGCCTTTCCTTGCAAGCTCCCCTGCAGCCAGAAGGAGGGATGTGCACCCGCCCTTCATGTCGAGGGAGCCGCGGCCATAGACTCTGTCCCCGACTACCTGGCCGAGCCCGAATTTCCAACCATCACCCTTGGGCACTGTGTCCAGATGGCCGTTGAAAAGTATCCTGGGCTTGCCCTTGGTCGCATAGATTGCCGGATTTCCTGAATTCTCATGGCGGTGGATGGTCAGGCCCATCTTCTCCAGCATGGGTATGACAACCGCGAGAACAGGCTCCTTGGACATCGAGGGCTCTGATTCGGCCTTCACAAGCCGGACAAGCAGGTCGATGGTCTTCTGCCTGTCGAACATAGTGCCCTACTGCCCGATTCCGGCGGCCTTCAGTTCCTCGATGAGGACGGGTATGACCTCGAAAAGGTCGCCCACCAGACCTATGTCCGCGACCGTGAAAATCATGGCGTTCGGATCCTTGTTGATGGCAACGATGCACCCGGAGTTCTGCATCCCAGCCCTATGTTGTATCGAACCCGAGATGCCGCACGCGATATAGAGGTTGGGCCTCACAGATTTCCCTGTCTGGCCCACTTGGTGGTCCTTGGAAATCCAGCCCTTCTCGACCGCGACCCTGGAACCGCCCACTTCAGCGTTCAGAACATCAGCCAGGGACTTGATGACCTTGAACCCGTCCGCGCTGCCCACACCCCTGCCTCCGGAGACGATAATTTTAGCGTCCTCCAGGTTGGCCACCTGCTTGCGCTCCTTGACAACTTCAATTATCTTGGTCATGATGTCCGAATCCTTGAGCTTGGGGTCGAATTTGACTGTCTTGCCCTTGCGCTTCTTGTCGGGCTCGAGCGCCTTCATGATGCCTGGCCTCACTGTCGACATCTGGGGCCTCGTGTCCGGGCACATGATGGTGGCCATTATGTTGCCGCCGAATGCCGGCCTTGTCTGGAGCAGCATCTTGGTCTCGGCTTCGATTGTCAGCTCGGTGCAGTCAGCGGTGAGCCCGGTCTCAAGCCTCTTCGCCACCCTCGGTGCCAGGTCCCTGCCTATGTGTGTAGCGCCATAGAGAACGATTTCCGGTTTCTCGGCCTTTATCAATGCCAACATTGCCTTGGAATACCCATGGGTGTTGTATTTCTCCAGCCTCGGGTCCTCGACCAGGTAGACAGTGTCAGCTCCGCCTTCTATAAGCCTTTGGGCGAGCTTTTCCACGCCCTGGCCTAGCAATGCCGCGGAAACCTGGACACCGAGTTCGTCAGCGAGTCCCCTTGCGCGCCCCAGCAGTTCCAGGGAGACCTTCTTCAGCTCTCCGCCCCTCTGCTCGGCGAAGACCATGACTCCGTGATAGTCGCATAGGGATGGTTTTATTTCGCATGCCTCTTCCTTGGTCTTCTTCTCTGCAGGCTCGGCCTTTCCCTCGACCGCTATTGCGCCGACAGGGCAAGCCTCCGCCGCCTCCTTGACTCCCTTGGCCTTCGGGTTTTTGACGACGGCTTTCATCTCGTCGTTCAGCCCGAAACCTTCTGGACACTGCTTGACACAGATTCCGCAGCCGATGCAGTCGTCCTTGTTTATTGTGACTTTTATCATTTCAATCACCTCAGCACGTTCTTGTCTTTCAGCTTCACGACGAGCTGCTTGCTCATCTCCTTCGCGGTGCCCTTCAGTATCTCGCCCTTGCCCTTGGGCTCCGGCGCGAATGACCTTTTAACCGAGGTGGGTGAGCCATCCAGGCCTATGCATGTTCCGTCGGCGCAGATGTCCCTGGCCGTCCAGACAGTGACCTTCTTCTCGCGGTAAGCTTCCACGATTCCGCGGACGCTCGGGTACCTTGGCTTGTTGAGGTCCGCTATGACCGTGATGAGGGCTGGCAGCGGGGCTTCGATGCGCTCGTACCCATCCTCCAGGGCTCTCTCGCAGAGGATTTTCTTGCCCTTGACCTCGACCTTCCTCACATATGTTATCTGGGGTAACAGGAGATGCTCGGCCATCTGCGGGCCTATCTGGGCAGTGTCCCCGTCAATAGCCTCGCGGCCGCATATTATCAAATCGTAGCCGATTTTCTTGGCAGCCTCGCCTAGTGTGTAGGATGTAGCCCATGTGTCAGCTCCTGCGAAAGCCCTGTCGCAGAGTAGGACCATCTCGTCCGCGCCCATCGCCGAGCACTCCCTCAGCGCGTCCTCTGCCTGCGGCGGTCCCATGGAGAGAACCGTGACCTTGCCGCCGAGCTTCTCCTTCATGCGGAGAGCTTCCTCCAGGGCATGCTTGTCGTCAGGGTTCACTATGCTGGGCACACCCTCCCTGATGAGGGTGCCAGTCTTCGGGTCTATCTTGACGTCAGTCGTATCCGGTACCTGTTTCACACACACAATTATGTTCATGGTTTTTCCTCCGTTATTTCAGAAGGTCCCCCGCGATGACCATCTTCTGGACCTCGGTAGTGCCTTCGTAAATCTCAGTTATCTTCGCATCCCTGTAGAACCTCTCCACTGGGTAATCCTTTGTGAATCCGTAGCCGCCGTGAATCTGTATTGCATTCCTTGTGGCCTTCATTGCTATATCGGAAGCGAAATACTTGGCCATTGCAGCGGAAGCTGTGTAAGGTCTTCCTTTCCACTTGTCGAACGCGGCCTTGTAGACAAGCAGCCTTGCCGCGTCAATCTCAGTCGCCATGTCGGATATGAACCACTGTATCGCCTGGAAGCTGGATATGGGCTTGCCGAACTGCTCCCTCTGCTTGGCGTACTTCACGCTCTCCTCGTAAGCTGCCTGGGCTATTCCCAGGGCCTGGGCAGCTATGCCGATGCGGCCGCCGTCCAGGGTGGCCATTGCAACGCCGAAGCCCTTTCCCTCCTGACCGAGCACATTGTCTTTGGTGACTTCCATGTCCTGGAAGACAATTTCCGTTTGTATCGAGGCGCGTATACCCATTTTCTTCTCGACGCTGCCTATCGAGTAACCCGGAGTCTTGGAATCGACAACGAAGGCTGTTATGCCCCGCGTGCCCTTGGACTTGTCAGTCATGGCGAACATGACAGTGACGTCCGACTTACTTGCATTCGTTATGAAAACCTTCGAGCCGTTTATTATGTAATTGTCCCCTTCCTTCTTTGCCACAGTCGCCTGGGAGCCCGCGTCGGTGCCCGCATTTGGTTCGGTGAGCGCGAAGCAGCCGAGGACCTTCCCGCTTGCCACCGGCCTTAGGAATTTCTCCTTCTGGGCATCCGTGCCGTATTTCATGAGGGGCCAACAGACCAGCGAATTGCATACGGACATTGTGACGCCGTGGGAAGCGCAGGCTCGGGATATCTCTTCGACCGCGATCGCATAGCTGATGTCGTCCATCCCGGAACCGCCCCACTCCTTCGGGACTGTCATGCCCATGAACCCAAGCTCCCCGAGTTTCTTCACTGTCTCGGCTGGAAATTCGGCCTTCTCGTCGATGTCTGCGGCTATGGGAGCAATTTCATTTTCAGCGAACTCCCGGGCCGTCTTCCGGACCATCTCCTGTTCCTTGGTGAGCGCGAACTCCATCCTTGCACCTTCTTGCGAAGGGAAAGATGCCACAATATTAAATCATTTCTCAGGAGGGTATTTAATGCTTCGGATGCCAGTTATTAAAAGTTTTGGTGTATATCACGGTTATGTTTTGACAATGTATTTATACCATAATCTGAATATAGGTAACAACCTAATAGATTAAATGGAGATATTGAGGAGGAACAAGGATGAAAATGAAAAGGATTATTAGCCTTGCCATAGCATTTTCAATGCTGGCTGTGAGTTTTGCAATGGTAGGTAGCCAGAATGCGAAAGCTGGATTCATTGAAACAGGCCTGCCTGTGGGTTGGCTTTCATCATTCACACCCAGAGACATCGAATGGGATGATTCCGGCCGGTATTGCCTTGTGGTCGGCAATTCCGGGGGAGGTTCATCAAATGCATACATATACAACGGATACACAGAAACCTGGCAGTCAGTGGGCGGCGCTCCGAATGCGCAGATACTTACTTCTGTTTGCTGGGACCAGGACACTGAACTGTTCTGGGTATGCGGAGACACATCCGGTGCTCCTGCGACCACTGTGTACGATATACCATGTTTTAGCAATTTCTTCGCAACACCATCACCAACACCGTCCGTGATGACATACAATGCAATAGAAGCGGATGATGCCGGCAACGTGCTCGTCGGCGGAGCCGGGGGAAGCATGTTCGCCTACAACAAGCTCGATGTTACATGGTATCCGTACAACCCGGGCAGCGTCTGGACAACCAGGTCCATCGCATTTGACATTATCGGCAAAAGGTTCTACGTCGCAGCATTTAATACTGGGACCTCACACGCAGGTCTCCTGTACAGCGATGTGACTCCGCTTGGCGGCGCAAGCAGCATTCATGCATCGACAATGCCATTGACCATACCCGACTTGAAATCAATCGCCTGGAATCCGGTAACGAACTATGGATTGGTCGTCGGAACAGGCGTCTACCGCGTCAACCCGTATATCGGAGATAGCACACTGGTTTGGAAGGTCATACAGCCCAATAAGCCCTCGCTGTCATTCAGCGATGTGGCCTGGGACACTGACGGATACAACGAGGCCGCGATATTCGGCCAGAACATCACCAAGGGGGAGGCCGTCTACTGGAGATATTACAACACCAATCCGACGCTGATACTCGGTTACACCGACGCATTAAATGCCAATTACCTATGCGGCAGCATCAAGCCCCCGGCAAGCCCCAAATACGTTTTCATCCCGACCCCCACAGGAGGAATCATGGCGCGTATCCAGGCCTACAACGACAGCACGCGCATAACCGCGAACGCGGTGGTCCCGAAGCTGTGGTGGATAGGATTCAACGACACAACTGCACCTCTTCCAACGTCATCGAAGTTGGAGCAGCAGGTGACTGTGGACACTGACTACATCTTCTCATTCCAGTACAATTATTCGCTGGGCTTTAACTTATGCGAGTTCACAATCCAGGCCTGGCATGATGGCGGCGCAGTGGGAAATCTTTCCAACTACCCAGCAGCGCCGGATGCCACGACACGTAACCTGGCATTCACCATAACCTGCAATTTTGCCGGCAACACTCTGGTCACATACCCGAACACACCCTTCCTGGAGGTTCAGACAGCGCCCGCAACGGTGCAACTGTATTACGTCAACCCAATCGATCCGACTGGCGACCAGGACCATTATAGGGTGTTCGTGCCCGTCTGGCTCGGGAACCAGATCAGGGCCGCGGACGGAGGAGGCTTCGGCTCCGGTGACATGGATTACTCCAAGTTCAAAAATCTGGCACTTATGGACGCGAACAGCTGGGACTTCAGCGTCACAGTGCGGGACGCGACAAGCGGAGGATACAACACCAGCTTTGGCGAATTCGGGATTCAGGAAGCCTGGAACGTAAGCGTCACAGGCAGCCCGACCGGAAACGCGCCTCCGGGTTCCAATGACAATGCAATGGGGCCGAACAGCAACATTGTATACTCGGCAAATACGCTGTACTACGTGAGTGTGGCCATCCCGGACCTGTTCCTGAACGGCAACCCGCTGGCACTGAACTGGATACCTGCGACTGACGTCTCAGTGACTAACATAAACGGCGATGCGGTCGGTTTCTCGGACATTCCTATTGAAACGGCATTTGTAGGACCCGGCGTCCCATGGCTTGTTTGGGGACAGGCCGGTTTCCCCATGAATCCGCTCAACAACGGCCTGGTATCTGCCGGGCCGACAGTCTCCGATTACACCAACCCGCTCACGGCTTACACAGAACTCTACTGGGAAGTGAATGTGCCGGGCGGTACTCCCGAAGGCATATACTGGGGAACAATCACCATAACCATCGACAACTAAGCATAAATATAGAGAAGAATGCCGCCGGGAAACTGGCGGCACTATTTCCTTTTCTTGATTTTCCATATTTTTAAATACAAGTACAGAGATGGTCCAGGTATGGGCAGGATGCTGGTGGCCTGTGACGGTTCCGAACATTCCAAGAAGGCCTTGGATAAAGCCCTGACCATGGCAGGCGAGGAAGATGAAATCATAGTGCTTTTCGTCATTCCCTCGGGCGGCATTGCAGAGTTCGAGGGCCTGAATCCGGAGGGGCAGAAGGCCGAGGCCAGGGAAATAGTCAACAAGGCTGTCGATGTGGTCAAGGCAAGGGGGAGAAAAGCCATCGCCGTTGTCAGGGAGGGGAACGTGGCGGATGAGATAATCCTTTTCGCCAGGGAGCTGGAATGCAGCCTCATCCTGATCGGTTCCAAAGGCATGAGCAAGGTAGGCAGCTTTTCACTGGGCCATGTGGCTGAGAGCGTGGCGAGGAATGCGGACAGGGCTGTCCTCATCATAAGGTAGCATAGGTTTTTTAGCGGAATTGCTATATGGTTTCGGTATCATGAAAGAACCGGAATCCCAGAAGAAACTGGCAGGGGAGAAAGCCGCAGAGCTTGTCCAGGAGGGTATGGTTGTCGGTCTCGGCACGGGTTCCACCGTGCATTACACAATCCTGGCCCTGGGCCGGAAGGTGAGGGGCGGAATGAGCGTCATAGGCATACCCACATCCAAAGCTACCGAAAAGCTTGCAGTCACGAACGGCATTAAATTAAGCACTCTTGACGAGCATCCGACCATTGACATGACAATCGACGGAGCCGATGAGATCGCACCCAACCTGGACCTTGTCAAGGGTATGGGAGGCGCTTTGCTCCGCGAGAAGGTCGTGGCGTCGGTTTCCAAGCATTTTATAATTGTCGCCGACGAATCGAAAATCGTACAGAGCCTGGGCAGCAAATCAGCAGTCCCGGTGGAGGTCTTGCCCTTCGCCCTGGCTACTGTGAAAAAGAGGCTTGAGGGCATGTGCACGGAAGCGGCAGTCCGGACCAGGGGCGGATTCGTCTATGTCACTGACAATGGGAATTACATGCTCGATTGCAGGTTTAAAAATATCGCACGGCCAGCCAACCTGGAAAATGAGATAAACTCCATCCCCGGGGTTATAGAGAACGGCCTCTTCCTGGGCATGGCTGAGAGGGCTATCCTGGGAACCGCCGATGGGATCAGATATATCGAGAAATCTACCTGACCAGCTTCTTCAGGGATGTTATGTTCGACTCTATGTCCCTGATCTTCTTGCGTTCGTCCCTTTCTATAATTTCCACGATTCTCGTGAACGGCATCGCCAGCTTGTAGGCGTGTACCGGCCTCCCCTTACCTTCCTTCTTCAGGTCGCGCTTCTTGACCCACTTGCGGTCCCTGAGCTCCTGCATGACAATGGAGACCTCTGGCTGTCTGAGTGCTGTTATGCCTTCTATCTTGACGGAGATTATCTCGTCCCCGTCGCTCAGAACGGCAAGGGTCTTGGCCATGTTCTTAGGTATCCCAGCTACAACAAGGTGGTCAATGATGGCCTCGTCCTTTTTGGTCAGTGATGTCTTTGCAGACAATATTTTACACCGTCCGGTTATATTTTATGTTAGATATATAATACTTTCTATTTCAATCGGGTATATATTGGTTTCTATTTCTGCTATTCTATTTCTATCAATGAAAAAATACCAGGCAATAATTCCCTTTAATACTGAACGGATGTTTTTCTAATCTATATTAAATGATGGATATTATGTTGTCTTTAATCCGTTCAGCGGAATAAATGACATTTTTTGGCGAAAGTCAGTAGTTTTCGGAGTATAAAACACTAGAGCGCCAAGGCGCTTTTTATCGCTTCGATTAGGGCGTCCATTCCCAGATTTTCCTTTGCGGATATCGCCAAACCCTCCCCCGGGAGACCCATATCGGATTTGTTGGAGACGACGATGACCGGTACGGCGGAGAAGGATTCCCTGATGTGCCTGAGCAAGCTATTCTGGATATCCATGGAATATCCGCAGGTCTCGGACGGGTCGAACACATACACGAGAACGTCGGCCAGATGCTCGAGTGCCGCCATGGCCTGCAGCTCTATCTTGTTGCGTTTCTCCTGTTCCCTGTCCAGAAGGCCGGGCGTGTCCATGATCTGGATTCTTTGGTAACCGATGTGCAGATGTCCGAGGGAGACTTCCTTCGTGGTGAATGGGTAGGTTGCAACCTCGGGCTTTCCGGAGGATATGACAGTGACTATCTGGGACTTGCCGACATTGGGGCATCCTGCCATAACCACGACAGGCTCCTCGGGATTAATGTCAGGCATGCCCATCAGTGTGTCCCTTGCGCCATTGAGGAAATCCAGCTCGCCCGATACTTTGTTGAGCACCGATGATATTCTCCCATAGGCGGAATTCAGGGCAGACGATATCTCCTGCTTGGTGGCAGCAGACCTTACCCGGGAAAATTCCTTTTTCTGTATGGCCTCGACCGTTTTCCTGGCCCAGTCTATGGCGCCGAGGCTGTGCCTTAGCTGGTCAAGGCCAACCGAGATGTCAATCAGCTCCCTTTCGAATGGGGAAACCTGGTCCAGGGAGGGGAATGCCCTGATGTACTTGTTCAGCACAGCCGTTATCGTATGGGACAGCGCGCTCAGCCTTCCTGTGGCCTCTGCCCTTGCCCTGTCAATACCAGTAAGGTCACTCACTATGACCTTCTGAACCCTCCTGAAGGCCTTGTCCAGGATTTCTTGGCTGCCCATGACTGTCGGTATTTCCTTCATCGGACTGCCATTCAGTCGGGCGTATAAAAGTTCTGCTACACCCATGTGTCACCCAAAAGGATTAATACAAAACATTTATTGGTCGTGACTCACCAGGAGTAAGGACATGCCGCCGAAAAAGATTAAGCCGAAAGAGGAGAGCCCGAAGACAGAGGCGCCAGGGACGGAGACAACGAAAACCGCACCCGAGGATCACGTTGTCGAGGGCGACATCATCACACTTGATTTTGACGCTTACATAGTCAATCCTGACGGAACCGAGGAGCTTTTCGACACCACCAACGCTGACCATGCCAAGGCAGGTGACATTTTCAACGAGAAGGCCACATACGAACCCATAGTAACGATAGTCGGCCAAGGCCGGGTGATACCTGGCCTGGACAAGTCATTCCTCGGAGCATGCGCAGGCAAGAAGGTCACGGCCAAGATACCCCCGGAGGAGGGGGCGGGCGAGAGGCAGCCCAACATGGTCGAGATATTCTCGATTCGCGAACTGCAGAAGCAGGATCTCGACCCAGAACCGGGCATGCGCATCCAGATAAAGAACCGGATAGGGACAATCACCAACATGACCTCCGGCAGGGTGAGGGTGGACTTCAACGACCCGCTGGCCGGAAAGAACCTCAAATACGATTACACAATCCACAAGAAGGCAGAGACCCCTGAAGACAGGGCCCTGGGAATCATCGAAGCGGATTTCGGGAAGGCTGCCGAATTCAAGGCCAGCATCAAGGGGGACACTCTCGAACTGATGCTCTCCGACGCATGCAAGTACGACCACAGATGGTTCACGCTGAAGTACAAGATTGTGAGCGACCTCAGACAGATATTAAGCATATCCACAATCAACTTTATCGAACAATATGTGAAGAGGGAAGAGCCCAAGGAAGAGGCGAAGGAAGAGCCCAGGGAAGCCGAGAAATCCGCGGAAAAACAAGAACCCGAAGAGGAATCCGAGGTCATCCCAGAATCTGATAGATGATTACAGCCTCTTTCCGACCCTGGAGTCCTTATGGACCTCCAGCTCTCTAGCCCTGACCTCGCTTATCGTGCAGCCCTTTCCAACGATTACTTTGTCAGCTTCGATCAATTCCGCAACGGTATCCTCGAGGTAAACGTCCTTCGCGGCTATTTTCTTCGCGACGAGCTCCGAATCCCTGGAACCTCCACCTGACACCCGGACAGTCTCGGCTTCAATGTACTTTATAGCACTCCGGCCTCCGAGCTTCGCCGTGAAATCCCTTGCCCTGAGAGTGTTCTTCACGTTCACCGCACCATGCAGGTTGAAAGTGACCGATACTACGTCGGATTGGCAGCTCAGCACGCCCTGGACGAATATCTCCTCAGCGGAGTCAATGCTCCCCAGAATCTTGGTGGCGCCCGCGACCCTAAGGTTGGATGCGCTTACATTGCCTTCAACTTTCAAAGCTCCCTTGACCCTTATCAGTTCGGACCTAACGCTGCCTGCAACCTTCATCGAGCCGCCAATCTTCAGTATCGTGGCCATAACATCGCCGCCGACCTTGCAGGCGCCCCTGATGTCTGCTGTTTCAGCATCAAGGTTTCCCTGCACCTTTCCCGCGGCCGAGCACACGAACTCCCTGCAGTAGACATCCACTGCCTTTCCCCTGTCAAAGGGGCTCAGCTCGACCCTGTCAATCCTTATTCTGTCGGCCATGTTTTCACTCCAGATTGCTTACCTGGCATTCGGGATCACATGCTGCGTGTAAATCATCACGCTGGACGACGCCACTTGATGCTCCGTCCTGCCCTCTTTCATCCGCCTTACCGCCTTCGATATTATTTCCAACATCTGTTATCACCGGATGATAACAGTGTGGTCAAAGGTGATATACGGTTCGGGCAACGATGACCACTTTTTGGATAGTCCGTGTACTATTAAAGGATTGTGAGATGCGCCTGGAGCCGAGTCATTCGGTAGACTGGATTATCTCTGTCCCGCCCGTCCTCGCGACATAATCGATTATCTGCTTCGCATAGGCCAGCTTCTTCCTCTTTAATTCCATGTTCACTATTGGCTTGCCGGTCGGATTGTCGAAGTCGAAGCCCCTGAGAATTATACGGCTGGCTCCGAAATGGGCCGCCATCAGCACTGACCTGTCCCCGTCTGTGAATCCCCCGAAATTGTACACGTCCTCTATCGGCTCGTTCTGAGTTGTGCCTATGATGGGGGGGCTGAATCTCGGCACCCATTCCCTTATGGCCTCGATATTGTCCCCGTGGGCGTGGATGACGGCAAGCGCGCCTTTGCTGTTCGCCTCGACCTGAGCCGGAACATTGCCGTCAAGGTCCGTGACTATTATGGCGGGCCATATATCCTTCTCGACAAGCTGGTCCGTGGTTGTTCCAGCGGAAATCACGACAGCTCCGCCGAACTCTGTGTCAGAGAACGGCGCCGGCCCCAGGACTATCGCCTCCTTTCCCCTGATGAGCCTATCCAGGTCCCGTATATCTCCCCTGCGGTGCGCTTCCAGCGACCTGAGGAGTATTGCGGATTCCATGTCCTTGGACGGATCAAGTCCTAGATTAACGACTATCTGGTCATACCAATGCTTCCAGTCCTTCCACTCCATATCGAACCTTAACCCAAATCAGCATGAGATATTTAAACTGCAGCGGCAATTGGGTGCGGATGCTTAAGGAGGTATCCCTTTCCATAGGATTGAAACTCAGCCCCTTCAGCGGAGTGTACTGCCGCGAGGACGATGCGCTTGCAATAGCGGACCTCCACCTGGGTTACGAGGCGACCCTGCAGGCCGAACATGTCGCGATACCGCGCTTCCAGCTTCAGCCTATGCTTGAAAAACTGGATAAGTTGCTGCAACGGTTCGATCCGGGAACCGTGATAATAAATGGCGACCTTAAACACGAGTTCAGCCATAACGAGAACCAGGAGTGGGACGAGGTCGAGGTGTTGCTGGATAGTCTTTCCGGGAGGGATGTGGTCGTGGTACGCGGAAACCACGACAACTATCTCCAGACGATACTTTCAATGAGGAGCATCCGCTTGGTCGAGACCCACGCCATATCCGAAGGAAGAATCGTATTCCAGCACGGCCATCTCAGGGTGATGCATTCGGCCAGTTTCAGAATATTCGGGCACGAGCACCCTGTCATCAGGTTCAGGGACGAGGTGGGCGCAGCAGTCCAGCTGCCCTGTTTTCTTTACGACGAGGCGAACCGGTTCCTGGTCATCCCGGCATTCAGCCCGCTGGCATCGGGCACGAACGTCATTTCCCCGGAATCTAGTTTCATGAATCCGTGGCTGAGGACACTGGATCTCTCGGGGGCAAGGGTATTTGCCGTTCACGAGGATTTGATGGACTTCGGGACTGTCGGAAAATTGAGGGAACTGCGCAATGACGCATCCCCATATAAGATGAAAGATAGAAATATGCACAATGTTGTGGAGTGAGCCAATGTCCAAGAAATCATTTGATGCGGCAGTAATCGGCGGAGGACCGATAGGAGGTTTCACCGCCAAGCTCATCGCCAAGGCCGGCTTCAGCGTGGCCGTCATCGAGGAGCACGGCGTTCCAGGCGAACCTGTCCATTGCGCAGGCCTCATATCGCCCAGATGCCTTGACATTGCGGACGGCGCAAAGCATACCGTGATGAACAAACTATCTGGGGCCAGAATTTATCCCCCTTCGGGGAACCCTCTGGATATCGGAGGGAAAGAGATCCAGGCCGTTGTTATCGACAGGGCGGCTTTCGATCGGAACATTATGGACGGTGCCGCGGACGCTGGCGCCGTTGTCTACACGGGAATCAGGGCAAAAGCGGTCCGAACAGGCAAAATGCCCAGCGTTGTCATGGCTGACACCGAGATAAAGGCCAGGTTGGTTATAGGTGCCGACGGGGCCAAATCATGCACAAGAAAGGCGCTGGGGCTGGAAGAGCCGGCATTTATGATGCATGGAATAAACGCAGATGTCAAAGGTCTCGACATTGCGCAGGACAGGGCCATTGTCTTCTTCGGGAGGGAGCTGGCCCCGAATTTCTTCGCCTGGATGATACCCGCTGGAGATGTTACCAGGCTGGGCCTTTGCGTCAGAGGAACCGACAAGACTCCGCACGAGCACTTCAAACGCCTCTTCGAACTGAACCCTGCGGCCGGCATGCTGCGCGGGGCCGATGTCCAAAGAATCCATTCCGGGCTGATACCCTTTGGCATGATGACCCGGACCTACGGGGACGGGGGCATGGTCGTGGGAGATGCGGCCTGCCAGGTGAAGGCGACGAGCGGGGGGGGCATATACCCGGGGCTGGTTTGCGCAAGACACTGCGCCGAGACTGCTATATCCGCTTTGGGGGAGGGGGATGTTTCCGCGAAGGCGCTGTCAAGGTATCATGGCGCTTGGACTTGCGATATAGGGGACGAACTGGACAAAGCCCTGGTGATGCACCGCGTGCTCTCCAGCCTTGACGACAGGCAGCTTGACGATATCTTTGGAATGCTGGCCAACCCCGAAATAACCGATATCATCAACAGGGTGGGGGACATAGACTATCCATCGAGGCTCGGCTGGATGCTTCTCAGGAAGGAGCCAGGGTTTTTAAAATACGCAGGGAAATTCCTCAGGCACGGGCTCCTGGAATTGTAGACTGGCGTTAAGGTACAAGTAATAAATACACCCTGTCACTATGCAATATCGATGAGCATAGATTCCTCTGTCAAGAGGCTCATAGAACTGGGCATAGACCTGGGTACGAAGGACGCAGTGAAGAGCACCCTTGAAGCCCTGGGGGCGGAAACTGATTACATTGACGAGGTTTACATCACCCTGAAGAACCACCTCAACCAGAAAGCCTTCGCTGCTGTGCCCCCGGGCCAGCGCTACTTATTCATTTCGCATTGCCTCCGGAACCTCGATGTCTGCAAGGCAGTCATGACCGAAGAGGGCTATGTCTGCGGGAAATGCGGCGGGTGCGACATATTCAGGATAGTCACTGAAGCCGAGAAATTGGGATATAGGATATTCATAGTTCCCGGGGGAAGCATGGTCATTAAGATTGTGGAGAAGTACAAACCCAATGCATGCTTTGGCGTTGCCTGTTACTATGAACTGGAGGAAGCGATCTCCAAACTTTCCATGGCGGGTATACCTACCAGGGCCGTGCCGCTCAGCAAGACAGGCTGCGTCAACACGAAGGTCGATGTCGAGAGAGTCATCAAAACAATGCATATATGATCATTGGCTGGCAGATTTTTCACTGATTATTTTATTTAGTCTTTTTGTGAATTCTGATGTCCCGCACGGCCCGCCAACGTCCTTTGTCCAATTCTCCTTGTTCGAGTAACATTCCACCACCGAGTCCCTTATCAGAATGGCTTTCTCCGGCATATTCAGACGGTCCAGCATCATGGCGGCCGAGAGTATGCTCCCGGTAGGGTTTGCCTGGCCTTTACCGGCGATATCGGGCGCGGAGCCATGCACAGGTTCGAATAAAGCATTTTTAACGCCGATGTTGGCGGACGGGCAGAAGCCCAGGCCGCCGATGAGGCCGCCTGCCTCGTCCGAGAGTATGTCCCCGTAGAGATTCAGGGTCACCAGGACGTCGAACCTCTCTGGTTCCTTGCACATATACATGGCAGCAGCATCCACCAGCACGTCGTCGCTGCGTATCTTGTTGTAGAACGCATAATTGACAGCCGTGCCGAAGAAGAGCTTCTTGAACATCTCGTCCGATGTCCTCAGGACATTGGCCTTGTGAACGCATGTGACCTTTCGCCTGTTGTTCTTCGATGCATAATCGAAGGCGAAGTCAATGATGCGTTTGCATGCCGACTCCGAAACGATCCGTTCAGTGATAATTGTATTGTTCTCGTCCTCCCGCTCGAGCGCGCCGTACAGACCTTCCGTGTTCTCACGGACTATGACTATGTCCAGGGGGACCAAGCAGAAAGCGGCGTTTAGGCACTTCGCAGGTCTGACATTGGCATAAAGTTCCAGGTTCCACCGCAAAAGCAACAGGGGGGAAACATAGTCGCGGCGCTTGGGCGTGGCCAGAGCCCCAAAGAAAATCGCGTCGGATTCCGAGGCCATGGTCAGGGTTTCCTTGGTGATGTAAACCCCGTTCATCTCAAAGGACTGCATGCCCACAATGGCTTCCTCGAACCTGAGCGGAACGTCCAGGTTATGCATGACATCCATGGCCGCCGATACGACCTCGGGGCCTATGCCATCGCCTGGAATCACGCATACCCTGTGCATGAAAAGCCTACTGCACCCGCTTCTTCTTCGTTGTGGTCCTGGTCGTCTTTTTCATGGTTGCCCCGGTCGGTATCGAACCGCCTGCCAATGCAGGGTCTACCTTCTCCACCGTGACAGTCTGGGTCGGCTGCGCATTCTCAATCTCCGTTTGGACGTACTTCCGGACGTACTCCTTCAGACCGTTCTCAAGCACGTTGAGCTTTCCCTCCAGTGCCCTGAATTCCGCCTTTGAGGTCTTGCCGGCATTCTTATTAATATTCGCGAATGTTCTCTCCAGTTCGGTGATGCGTTCGTTCAGGTTGTAAGTGCGCTTGCTGTCCCTGAACACTGTTTCTTTAATATCCTGGGACATGGCCACATCCTTTTTCACATCGTCAAACTGCTTCTGAAGCACAGCGAGTTTCTTGGCGTTCTCCTTCAGGAGCTTGCCGATGTCTTCCAGCTGGTCCTCGTCAATGCCGGTTGAGGAGTTCTCCATGCCCTTCATCCTCTGGCCCAGATTTTTGATGATTGTGAACAGCTCTTCCGAGTCATGCTGGTTGGCATTTATCTGCTCCTCGAGCCCCTGCACGCGGCCATTCATTTCCTCCATGGCCCCTTCGAGCTCGATTTCAATCTCGCCCGCCACATTCTCGATCTCGCCTTTCTCCATCGCCAGTATCTCCGAGACTTGCCGAGTGTAGTCCGAGAACCTTTCCTCCCTGCTTATGTCAACCTCGCTGTAGAGTTCCGTGATCAGCTTCCTTGCATGGTCCAGCTTCTGCTTCTGCTCCGCTGTCTGCTGGTCCAGCCACGGGTTGAGGTCCACAATGGCCTGGATGTCGTTGTGCATTTCGGAGAGGTGGCTTTCTGCGGCTGTCAGCATCTCCAGGCGCCTGCTGGCCTTCACATCCCTGTCCGCATCCAGCTTCGCCAGCCTTGCAGCCTCCGATGAATTGAAGCTCGTGAAAGGGGGGAACACCTGAAGGAAATCGAAATCCTGGGCTCTCAGCCTGCCGAGAATGTCCTCGTTCGTCCCTTCATTCACGTCTATTTTGGATCGACTAGCCTTTTTAAATGTGGCGCAGAGTGCACCGTTCGGAAGCAGATAAGCCTCTGCAGATAACGGGTAGCTCTTGTAGAACTGCGGAAGATGCATCGTATCCATGCTCCGGTCGGAGATGGACTCGTGGTAGGCTTTGACATAATCATTAATGAAAGCCTCGAGATTCTTGATATCGGTAACCTGCGCACTTTCCTTGCCTTCGCTCTTCTTTGCAGACATATTATCCCTCTCGGAATGGCGGTATCATAGTATATATTTTATGCTGCCTTCAGTAACTGACAGTCCAGGTGCAGTCTGCCGTGACATGTACCCAGTATGCATGCCCCTGCGACATGGTGACCGAGGCGAGATCGGTATAGTCCGCAACATACGGCGCGGTTGCCTGGAATACCGAAATGATATCAGCCTGGACAGGCAGTGTCACTGAGGCGGGGCATGCCGTTGCCGAGGGGTATCCGACAAGGTTCCAACCTGTGTGAAGCTGTATCGAAGTGGATACCGGGACCTGGCCCTCGACGGTGATGAAACCATCGAGGCCGCCGCTGGTCACGTGAACCCACAGGCCCATGGCATTGTTCACTGTCAGCAGGTCATTGTTTGATGCCCCTGGCCTGTATGTCTTCCATAGGTCCGCTGGCGTAGTCGGGTCGTACCATTTGACCACATCCCAGGTAGCGGAACCGTCGCCGGCCAGGTCGCTGAGTATGTCGTTCGGCGGGCCTGATATGGCCAGCGGGAAGGAGATGAAGTTCCAACCAGGCGTGGATAGCACTGGTATATCGAATACAGTCAGCGTACCCTCTATGGTGATTACAATCGAGAGATAGTTGTTGCTGGCCTTCTCGTCCGTGCCCAGTTCCGTGTAAATCTCGATTCTGTACTGATACTCGTTGGGGAAACCATAATTCCATGTCAGTTGCTGGCTTGAACCGGAGTTGAGCGTTCCCGTGATTGCCCTTGTCTCGTTGTAGACCTCGACCTCGGTGATGTTAGATGAGTAATGCAGGAGCACGTCGTCTATATACCAGTAATTCAGCTGATTCGAGTTTCCTGTCACGAAGAATCCGATGTACAGGGTCGAAGAGCCTGCGCCCTCGGATGATGATATTTCCTCGGTCACGTAATTGGGGCCGACATCTATTATGCCCCCGACTATCAACCAGCCAGTGTTTGACCATGTGGTGCCGTCCGTACTTGTCTGCGCGCTCACTGTCACACCGGTGGCATACGCATCATAATACTGGTTGAACGCGAGTTCTATGGAAGTGTATCCGGATGTGTCGAACGGTCCTGCATACATCCTTGAGGTCCCGATTCCGACCGGGCCGTAACGGAACCTCGCCTCGGGAGATGTCCCGCCCGCATTGGCTGAGGTTACCCTGGACCATGTGCCTGTGGTGCCTGAAGCTGCCACTGCCCAGCCGGTTGGCGGGAATGTCGTATTGGAGAAGTCCTGGTCAACGAATGTCTGGGGAACTCCGGAAGACTGCAGTTCCGTGATGACGCATCTCGCGTTGAACGAGCTTTCATTGGCCATCCCAAGGTTTGTCACTGTGGCCTTGATGTCCTGGGAACCCCGAGGATAAGTGTTGCCGTCGACATGGGAGTCTATGCTAGTGGCCTCGGCATCATGCTGCTTGGGCTGGGGCATCAGCCAATTCAGTATCCTGTCCATGAGCAGATTTTTATTTACCTGGGAATCAGTCCCTTCGAAGTACTCGCAGGCTATGTAAACGAGTCTATAAGTGCCGATATCGGCCTTGATTCCGGCATTTCCACCGACATTATATGTGAATATCGCAGAAGCCGCTCCATCGTAGGGATTGACAATTGAGGGATAATTGCCAGAGACTGTCAGGCCGGACAAGCCATCTGTTATTTCGTCGCCAGCTATTCCGCTCATGCTGGCGCCGTTGCTGTCATCAGCAATGTAATCTGCATGCAGGTAATCGCGATAGAAACCAGCAGATTCTCCTGCGCCGCTTGTGCCTAGGTCATAACCTATGTCCTCGCCGTTGATGTACAAATTTCCTCCGGAGTTCATGAAGGCTGTGAGCGCTGACTGCTCGGTTGGGGAAACAGTGGAAGAACCGTCGGTGGCCCATATCACTATTTTGTATTTGCTCAGGTCTGTTGCCGGGGTTCCGAGGTTATACTGATATCCGCAGGCGCCCAATGCTGCCTGGTAATTGACAATGCCAGCATTGCCGTCGTTAACAAGAAGTAGTGCCGGCATTACTATAGTAACCGTTTCTACGGAATCCGACTTCATCGAATCATTCTGGCTTGTTCCAATTACACTGATTGCAGCGAACTCGTTCGGCAATGCATTTGCAGGCGCCTTGACCGTGAGGTTCACAATGCGCGATTCAAGGGGGCCCAACGAGACCGCGTAATTCTCAATGTCGCTGCCTACAAAAAAATCATGAAAAACGTAAGGCGCATATTTCGGAGATGCTGTCTTATGCGAGTTGACGTCCATGGCCTCGATGTAGTAGTTCACCCATGTGCCATCAGGTTGGCCGGGAATATCGGCCTGCCACGTGTTTCCACCTGTGTTCGTCATCACGACCTCGTTCCATGATCCTCCCGCGCTCCGCCAGAACACTTTGGTCGCCCCGGGCTGAAGGCCGTTTGGCGTGGCAATGACCGCGCTGACCGTGTACGGACCGTCAGTGTCTGAGGTGTCATGCAGCGGCGTGTGGGTGATTGTGGGCGAATCGCGATGTATGTTGTCAGCTATATCGCCGGCGAGCTGGTTCACGCCAAGGTTCAGTTGGCAAATCGGAGTGATCTGGCTCTGCGGCGGTTGGAAAGAGGTCCCCAGTTCTATTGTGAATGGGTAGTTTTCTCTGCCAAGGGTGTACCAGCTATATCCATATGTCCAGTCGTCCGTGTCGCCCGTGGTGAAATAAGACGCGGCGCTCTGCATCGCTGTGTAACCGTTTATTGCGGCGAATTCATCGGCTATGGCAGACTGGTAGGCGTCCGTAGGCGTTTGCACGGCAGTGTTGTAGCCCCAGGGCCAGTAGACCTCCTCGGCGTAGCTGTGGTATGTTATCATTATCTGGAAGTCGTGGGCCAGTATGAAGTCTCTCATTGCCCGGGTTTCTGGCTCCGAGAACGCACTAGGGCCGCAATAGGTCTCGGCGCTGGGCGTGTGACTGGCTCCGGAACCCCCCCAGTTACCGTTGGTGTCGCCGTTGCACGCTCCCCCCCAATTCCTGTTCAGGTCAACGCCATAAGAGCCGTCGCTGTTGTTCCTCCTGTTCTTGCGCCAGTCCGCGACATTCTGGCAATAAACCAGGCCGTCCGGATTGACGCAGGGGGCGATGAATATCTGGCGGTTGTCCACCAGCCAGGTGGCCTGAGGATCTGAACCGTAATTGTCCACTAGCCAGTTAAGGTAATACAACGGAACCTCGACACCTATCCATTCCCTCGCATGTATCCCGCCGTTGATGAATAGCTCGGGCTCGGACTCGTTCACAGCCGGGTTGTCGCTCACCTTCATCACCCACAGGTCCCGGGTCTCCCATGATTGGCCTATGCTGAACAGCTGGCAAATGCCGGGGTGGGCCGCTGCTATGCTGCCGAGTTCGGTTTCAATCTCGGGATAAGTGTGGTACCCATTTACAGGTCTGCCCATCGAATCCGGGACATCCGGAATCGGGTTAGAGTCGGAAGCTGGGTTTTTATTGAAATTGGCCGCCCAATCCGTTGGGTTGTCAATTGCGAGAAGGATCTTGTCCGCATCGGTCCCGGTGTTGGTCACTTCTATTTCGTATGTATGAGAGTCCCCGGCCTGGACCATAGATTCATTTTCGGCGCATGAAAGACCAACGTTGAAATCCAGTACTCCGATGTCCCCGAACGAAGTTCCGTTTGCAATCATTCCAACGGGCACCGCCATCATGCATGTCAATGCAATCGTGATGATGCTCTTTAACGCACCGTGTTTGACGCGCATTCCTCCTTTGAAACCATCTTGCCCTGGGATTGTCATTGATTGATCATCCTGCATTTTCTTCTATTTTCTGGCTTGAGCTAAATGCCTCGGACATTCATTGCATCCGCACCATGTTTATTGGCGGATAGCTAGCTTAGATGCGAAGCCATCAGACATTGACCGTCCACACGCAGTCTGCCGTTACATGCACCCAGTAGGCATGCCCCTGGGTCATCGTGACCGCGCCTGGTGTGGAATCCGTGATGTAGGGGCTTGCTGCCTGCCATATCGACACACGGTCAGCCTGAGCCGGCAGCGTGGCCGAGCCCAGCCTAGCTGTTGCGGACGGATAGCCCACAAGGTTCCAGCCTGTGTACAGATTGACTGCCACAGCCGTTGCCGAATAGTCACCGGTGACGCCGACCGTCAACTGCTGGTCCCCGCCGTTCGCGGTGATCCAGAGCCACACGCCCATGAGGTTGCTGATGGTTGCAAGGTCGTTCGTCGTGCCGCCGACCCTGTAGGTCTTCCACAGGTCGTTCGGCGTCTGCGGATTGTACCACATGGCCCTAGTCCAGGTCGTGGCACCATCGCCCAGTATTGCATCGTTCAGTATGTCCTGGATGTTGCCGGTCACAGCATGCGGGAACGAGACAAACACCCAGCTGCTTGCCGGCCTGCCTGTGAGGTCAATGTTGTAGGCAGTCAAACCAGTGCCGATTTCCGGTACAGCGTTGGTGTTCATTTCCAGATTGCCCCAGATGTCCTGCGCGCGCACAACATACCACCAGTTGATACCGTCAATCTCGCCACGACCAGGATCTGTGAATGTTGCTGTTCCAGCCGGAACCGTGCCAATGATGGCGCCTGAGTTCCAGGGTCCCGATGCGCTTGTTGCCCTGTATACATTATAATGATTGACATCGTTTGCACCTGCTCCATCGTCCCCGGACAGCGTCCAGGTGAGTAGGTTATCATCAGTTGTCGCACCGCCCGTGTATGTGCATAGGATGCTGTCTATGTACCAGTAGTTTAATTGCCATGAATTACCCGTCACAACCCAGCCGATATAGAATGTCGATGAGCCGACGTTCACTGTGACCGTGTTGGTAATCAGGGCTGCGGCCTGGCTTCCGGGGTTCACAGTGTCGTCCCACAGGTATCCCGCGTCTGTCCAAGTAGCTGCGTTCGGGCTGGTCTGTAGCCTGCACTGGACGCCAGTGCCGCCTGTGTAGTCGTTAATCATATTCTGCCACTGAAGGCTAAGGCTGGTCATTCCCACGGTGTTGAAAGGCCCTGCGTACAGCCTCGATGTCCCTGTGCCGCTGGAGCCGTAGTAGAACTGCGCCTCCGGGGATACGCCGCCTGCATTGGCCGAGGTTACTCGGGACCATGTCCCGGTCGTAGGAACTGTCTGAACAGTCCACCCGGTCGGCGGGAATGTGGTGCTCGAGAAGTCCTGGTCTATCAGCGTGGCGCTGGTTGTGCCTGTCCATTCGACAGCAAGGCCTGTGGCCGGAGCCACCTGGCCGTCTACGGTGGCCGTGTCTGTCACCACAGCGGGGCTTCCGCCCCCGCTGTCAGCGTCGTTGTATGTCGCTGTGATTGTGTTTCCGTGCGAGACCCACAGGACGCCAGCGGAATTTGTGGCCGAGGCCGTTATCGAGCCCTCGTATTTTCCCTGGGGCGTTGTCGCTAAGAGTGTGACTGTCTCTCCGGCGGGTTCGCTTGTGCTCTTCACATTGACTGTGATTGAAGGTGCTGTAAGATCCCCGTCCGTGACTGTCACATGAACTGTGTCTTCCAGCAGGTAGGTTGTCTTGTCAAGCATCACAGCACCTGCCGAACCATAGCTCTCTATCACATTCACATTGATGCACTGGTAGTTGCTGTAGTCGGTGCCATCGTATGACCTGGCAGATATTTTGTAAGCCCCCAGGCCGTAATATGCCGCGTCGGATGCCACGTCCCAGGTGAAAGACCAGGAATTCGTTCCCGTGGCCACAGTCCACCATTCCCTGTTTATCTTGACCTCGACCCTGGTGACGCCGACGCTGTCCGCTGCCGTGCCTTGTATGGTCACGGTCCCGCCCATGGGCACGTCCGCGCCCTCGGAGGGGGATGTGATTGTGCATGTGGGTATCGTGTTCGATATCCCGGACTGCGAGAATGCCTCGTTGCGGATCGTTTCTATGTCAATCTTCCAGGCCGTGTTTGGGGTCATCTCATCGCCCAAGCCATAATGGCTCGCGCTTGAGCCATACTTGGACACGATCACATCGTTCGGTCCGGATGGGTAGTTAGCGGTCCATATCATGTCCCTAACCTGTGCGGTAAGCGTCTGTATCGTTGGGTTGGCAATGGCCGAGTTCATATTGTTCATCCAGCCCCTGACATCGTGGCAGTAGCCTGAGGAATAGGGATACCAGGCGCTACTGAACGCCGAGCTTATTTGAGACGTGTAGCTTCCGTGCCTTAGCTCCTGCCAGAGATTGTTGGATGTGGGCCACATGATGTAGTCCCAGTTGTTCATGTCCACGACGCTGATGTAGGCGCTCTCTCCGGTCCAGTAATCATCGGCAATCTCATTTGCCATTACGATTGGCGTCGGGTTGTTCGCTGTGAGATAGTTCATCAGATTCTGGTAGTTGAAGCCTGCCCCGACTATTGTGTTCATGGATGCGACCGTCAATGGCGTGATTGGCTTATAGCCATACAGCCACTCCTGTGTCTGCATCAGGCAGAGATCCCAGGCGGTAATGTCAATGGGCCTTCCGAGGGCAGTAACAAGGCTGTCCGCGATTGTGGTGATCTCGACCAGGTCGATGACGCCAGGTGATGGTGTTTCGTCATACATGGCGCCGTCGCAGCCCCCGCCGTGTCCGCCGTTGTCCCAGACAACCTTGTTGCCCGGGTAGTTGTCAAAGCACCAGTCGAGGAAAGTGATGAATGTGGTTGGAGAGTTGAGATCGGGTTCTGAGGGCAAGCCCACCTGGGCCATTGTGTAAGATATGTATCCCCCCCCGCCCACATTCATGATTCTCACCTGATCTGTTCCGGAGCCGTCGTCGTCGAACAGGCATACGGACCAGTGGTTCGCACTTGAACCGCCTGCGGCCATCTCGTTGGCATCGTCCTCCAAGTATGTCTCGATTCCCGAGGCCTCGCCGTTGCAGAAGTAGATGTAGCACCATTCCTTTGTCTCGGCCCTGCCTGTCTCCGAAGGCAGGTCAGTGGCCGGGGTGTCAGTCATCCCCTTCTTCCTGGCCTGGTCGTACACCAGGTATTCGGCTGTGACCCTGTAGTCCAGCACATCGGCGAGATGCAGTGCAGGAATCTCCCTCACTCCTTCAAAGCCGGTGTTCGTATACATATAGCAGGTTGCCGCCTGGGTGTCCATGCTGCGCTCGAACGTGACATATATCGCGCCATCAGCCGTTCCCACATGAGGTTTCAGGAATCCCCTGAAGGGCTCAGTTTGGTCCCAGGTGCTGCCCCCGTCAGAGCTGACCAGGTATTGTGAAAGGTAAGTCCTGTACGCGGCGTCGCCTATAACCAGGTGAATCGCGCCGTCAGAGATTATCCCAGAAACCCACCATGGGACTATGCCGTTCAGGTCCATCTGGACGCTGTCCATGTATAGCGCTCTGTCGTCCAAGTCGCCGTGTATCGCAAATATGTGTTCGCCCAACACAAGTTCATCCCCGACAAGCTGGCCGTAATGCTCGGACGCTTCTGCTCCAGCAGACTGGATAGATGTGGCCGTAAAAGGTATGGGTATGGACAATAACATCACACAAACTGTCAACAATGTCAAGCACACGCTTATACTGTTTCTCCTTGCCATATTTTTCCGCTCCTCTAACAGACACACACAATAAGCATGGAACGACGGCGCATTGCACCCACTCTCATGCAACTTGCGCATCTTAGTAGGATAATCAATTCCCTATTATATTATAATATCGTTAAAATATCATCCAATTCTCATCATTGGTCTCTTCAATAGTTGCCAGGAAATATGGAGAAATAAAGGACATGGCTAACCATCATGATGTGCAATCCGCTGGCCTGTTATTTGAGAACCTTTCTTATGATCCTCACAGCCCGGTTCACTTCCGACTTCGTAATGATCAGCGGCGGAGCAAATCTTATCGTGTTCTGATGTGTCTCTTTGGCCAGAAGCCCGTTATCCTTCAAAGCTTCGGTGTATTGCCTCGCAGATCCAGCCTCCGGAGTCAGTTGGACAGCGATGAGCAGGCCCTTTCCCCGGATGTCGCAGAGCTTCTTGCTCTTCATGGCCCTGAGTTTCACCATGAAGTATTCGCCCATCTCCTGCGCCCTCCGGTCTAATTTTTCCTCAATAAGGACTTCGAGCGCCGCAGTTCCGACCGCGCAGGCCAGTGGGTTGCCGCCGAATGTCGAGCCATGGTCTCCCGGTGTCATGACAGACATGATCTCCTTTGAGGACAGGGCTGCCGAAACAGGCATTACACCGCCGCCCAGGGCCTTTCCTACGAGCAGGATATCCGGTTTCACATCCTCGTGCTGGAAGCAGAACATCTTCCCGGTCCTGCAAAAACCTGTCTGGACCTCGTCCAGCATGAGAAGCACATTGTGCTGTGTGCAGATGCGCCTGACTTCTTTCAGGTATCCTGGTGACGGGATAATGACTCCTGCTTCGCCCTGTATCGGCTCGACGAGGAAAGCAGCAGTATTAGGCGTTATGGCATTCTCCAGGGCTTTCGCGTCGTTGTACGGAATGACCTTGAATCCGGGGGTGAAAGGGCCGAATCCGTCCCTGCTGCCCTCGTCTGAGGAGAACCCGACAATCGTGGTTGTGCGCCCGTGGAAGTTCTGGGCGCAGACTATTATCTCGGCCTTGCCATCTTGAATGCCCTTCTTCTTGTAGCCCCATTTCCTTGCCAGCTTTATTCCAGTCTCCACGGCTTCAGCGCCAGTGTTCATGGGCAGCGCCATTTCCATGCCCGAGACCTCGGTCAGGAGCTTGAGGAATGGGCCGAGCCTGTCGTTGTAAAACGCCCTCGAGGTCAGTGTGACCAGCTTCATCTGGTCCTTGGCGGCCTTGAGTATCTTCGGGTGCCTGTGTCCCTGGTTGAGCGCGGAATATGAGGAGAGCATATCCATGTATTTTCGGCCTTCCGGGTCCCACACGTACACCCCTTTGGCCTTCGTAATGACCACAGGTATCGGGTGGTAGTTGTGCGCTCCGTATGTTGACTCAATCTCCATGTATTCCTCGGATGTTGGCATCACACATTCCTCCTTTGCTCCTGGCATTGCTGGAGTGTCATTGCTGACTCATAACAAAATCTTATATATAAATGTGGGGAAATTTTAATTATATATTAATCATTGAAATTAATTAGAGCCCCGCCATTTCAGCGGGGCATTCCCTCATCAAAGGTTCTTTGTCTCCTCTTTGAAATGTATGCCTATCTGGGAGAGCTCGTCCAGTATCGGGTTGTACACACCTGGGGACACTGGAATGGATACACCGGGCTCTTTTATCTTGCCCTCGAGTATCATCTTTACCGCGATGGCCGCGGGAAGGCTCACCGTGCGGGCTATGGATGTGTCGCCTCCGACCACGCCGAAGTCCAGAAGCGTTGATGTGATAAGCTCCTTCTTGCCCTTGAAGTCGGCAATGAACTCGTGGTGCATGACAATCATATCCCTTTCGCTTTTACCGAGTTCCATCTTTTCCATGGTGAGGACGTTCATATAATCCAACGGATTGTTCCGATCCTTTGGGAGGGGGTGGTTCGAGAAAAGCCCCAGCCATTCCAGCCTTTTTATCACGGCGGCGTATGGCTTCAGACCGAGGAACTTGGCTGTAGCCAATGCCAGGTCTTCGCCCGGCTTCGCCTTAATGAGATATCTGGTGAGGTCGCCATATGTTTTTTCCTTGAAGTCGGGGAGAGGCTGTTCCCCCAGCCATCCGAGGGCCACGATGCTCCGCATGGTTTCGCACCAACCCGGCATCCGATAGGTTGCCCTGGCGATGGTTTTGGCGTCTTTCAGTCCGTAAATTTCTTGATAGGGGACAATGGAGTTCCTGTTCGGATAGCTCTCGAACACACCGACACCCGGCACAGTCTCGATTCTGTAATTCTCGAACAACTGCTCGCCAGGATATTCGCGTATTTTTCCGTCCTCGAGCCATTTCGATGGGTTCTTCGAAGCGAGAAGGACGCCCCTTGGCGCCCAGGAGAACTTGTACCCGAACGGATTGTTGTTTGCCTCGAAGGCAGGCAGCGCGCCGGTCGTTGAACGGAAACTGATAACCTTTCCGCCGCGCTTCACGATATCATGGATTATCCTCATGGCGGACATGTGGTCGATGCCGGGGTCGAGGCCTGACTCATTGAGAAAGACCAGCTTGTCCTTCTTGGCTGCGTCGTTGAATGCCCTCATCTTGTCGGAAACATAGGAGGTCGTGACCAGGTGCTTCTTGTGCTTAAGGCAGAACTCGGCCACCAACGGGTGGTGGATGTACGGAAGCAGGCTTACTGAGAGGTCATGCTCCGCAACCAGCTTGTCCAACTTCTGGATGTCTGCTTTCTTCTCCGCGTCCAGAGCCAAAGCCTTTCCGTTCTTGTGGCCGCCTATCAAAGCCTCTGCCTTGCCAACAGTCCTGCTGGCGACGGTCACCCGGAATCCATGGCCCAGAAGATAGACCACCATGGGCTTTGCCACCAGTCCAGCTCCGAGCACCAATACCTTTTTCATATTCACACACACCTTGCCCCCTGGGGCGGCAGCCTATACTTCTCCATTTAGATAAGTGTTACCACTTTAGGCCAATAATGTTCTGTTCCACCCGCTTCTGATTAACGCGGCTGTCCTGTGCCGGAACCCTCACCTTCGGCTAAATGAATTTCTCCATGTATCTGTAGTCAGGGGTCAGCTTCCCCTTGTGGACTATTATGCATTTCTTTATCTCAACAGGCAGCTTCAGCATGGCGAACTCCTCATTGTAGTCCGCCTTAGCTATGGCAGCGACAAAGGGCATCAGCTGGTTGCCGAAGAAGGTTGATGAGTCTCTCGGAAGCATTGCAGGCAATGTATCAACAGCCATTATTACGGGACCTTCGCCTTCCCAGCCATAAACTATATCGTCTTTGTCCGCGAGATACACATAGGAGGGAAGACCGGGGTCTGTAGCCTCGACCGTGCATTGAACGGAACCCTCAATATCGCAAGTAATGTCCCCTATCACCTTGAGCCGGGATTTCATTGTCCAGTTCTTCTTCACCCATTCCTTGGTCACTAGCATTGGATAGGCCGATGTCCAGTATATGCAGTTGACCAAAATGCTCAGATGCTTCAGGTATTGCGAGAACACGCCCTCGTACTTTTCCGGATGCTTATAATAATCCTGGAGTTCGAATTTGTTGGATTTTTCTTTCGGAACAACCATGTCCCTCTCGTAGAACACGACCTTGTAAATCACATGCCTGGAATGTTTTCCTGATTTCATAAAGGCGGCCAGCTCCTCGGGCTCTATTTCCTCGACAGGCAGGATGTCGAGTATTTCCTGGGCACCCTTCGAAACATTTCCGTATCCGGCAAAACCCACAACCATCGGCCCTATCGACTCGGGAAGCCCTTCTGTCTCAATCCATGTTGCAACAACCTCGAGTGCTGCCTTTGCCTCGTCCAGGCTTCCATACGAAAGCGGCCTTTTCAATCCGATGAATGGATTCTTCACACCTTCCCAATCCAGCCTCCGGCCGTAAGTGTATAGCGTCTCCAGCATTCCGGCAAGCCCGGCATAGTTACCGAAAAAAATCAGGCGCTGGCTCTTGTCATTCGTTATTTTCTCGTAATCCAGGAGGGTGCAGCCCTTTGACATCAGCTTCTTCAGCATGGGCATGTTGTGTTTTTGACCCTTTATGGTGTGTGAGAAGAATAGGTTGGCCTGACCCTCGTTGAAGAAATGCTCTGGGAATTCCTTGATGCCAAACACTACGTTGGATGTGGATAGGTCTTCCTGTACTTTGGCCCCGGCCTCGATGTAATCCTCATCAGAAAAAATCCTAATCCTAGAAGGCTGGATATGGACTTCAATGCCGTGGTGCACGAGGTCTCTGACATGCCTCGGCGCCAGCGGTACCCTCCGTTCCCATTCGTTCTTATCCTCCCTTCTTATTCCGATGATAAGCTGCATTCAGTCAACTCCTTCTGCAGCACATAAACATGTGGAATTAGATAAGGGTTATCAATGAGTTGGGGATTACAGGAAAGGAGATTATGAAAGGCGTCCGTTACATTCTTGCATCCGGGTCACCCAGGCGCAGGGAACTTCTTGCCAAAATTCTGAAAGATTTTGAAATCGTCCCCAGCAGTACTGAGGAGAAGGAAGTTTCAGGAAAATCGCCAGTGGACTTAGCAATGGATAATGCCATGGAGAAAGCCTTGGCTGTTTCGAAGATGCATCCCGACGCCATGGTCATCGGTGCTGACACAGTTGTTGTTTTGGGTGATGTCATCATGGGAAAACCAAAAAACATGGAGGAGGCTATAGATATGCTCAGAGCACTCTCAGGAAGAACACACCAGGTAATTACCGGCGTGGCATTGGTTCGCGGTGAGACGCACCTGAGTGATTTCGAAATCAGCGATGTGACGTTCAAGAATTTGGATAAAGCAATTATTGAAGAATATGTCGAAGAAAGAAAACCTCTGGACAAAGCAGGGGCATACGGAATCCAGGAAGTAATGGACTCATTCGTCGAAAGCCTCGAGGGGGATTTCAACAATGTCGTCGGCCTTCCCACCGACCTTGTGGCAGAATTGATTGACAATATGAATATGTCAATTTCGAAATGATGAAAAAGTTTATTATAAGTATCCACTTCCCCGATGCCAAGGGGGGTTATTGCACCTTGTGAAGGTGATTTGACCCGACAGGAGGATACTGAATGATAACATTTAGCGACAGGCAACTGAAAATACCGAAGATGGCCAAGCCGGTCTATCTTATCACGGCAGGCATGTCCAAATTCGCCAGGGCATTCCCGGACAAGAGGACCGAGGAAATATGCATTGATGCATTCACCGAGGCGGCCAATTTCATTGACATGACCCCGGCCCAGCTGAAGAAATACATACACACATGCTACTACGGGCACTTTGCGGACCATTTTGGCGACCAGCTTCTTGGCGAGGCTGTCATTCACGACCGCCTTGGGCTTGACCCATTAGGCAACTGCGGAGTTAAAACCGGAGGCGCGACCGGAGGCATCACTCTTTGGGAAGCATATAAGACCATTGCCTCAGGATATTCAGACTGCACTCTTGCGATGGGCTGGGAGAGGATGGATGAGGTGCCAACCGACGAGGGAAATCACCTTATTTCATGTGCTGCGGACAAGGACTGGGAAACTCCGATGGGGCATATATACACCGGATACTACGCCGTGATGGCGCAGAAGTACTGGCAGGTTTTCGGGAAGGAGGAGGACTCGTTCAGGCGGACCATGGCCGAGATAGCTGTCAAGAACCGCGGTTACGCCAGGATGAACCCGCACGCCCACGGCCCAATGAAAATCACTGTCGATGACGTTCTCAAATCCCCCATAGTGGCATATCCCCTTAGAGCACTGGACTGCTGCCTGATGAGCGTAGGCGCGGCATGCGGCATCCTCGCGGACGAGAAGACGGCTTACGAGATGACCGACAATCCGTTGCGGATAGATATCGGAGCCGGGAGCCACACATTGAGAGTCGCAGACAGGCGGCACATGGAAATCCCGCTGCTTCCGAATGAAACCAAGGATCAATACAAAGACCTGGGCAAGAGGTTCCCGGGTGGAGAGCGCTATCCTGGATTTTCCGGATTCCTGGCTGCCAGAATGGCTGCCTATTACGCCTACAGAATGGTCGGCCTCCAGGATCCCACAAAGGACCTTGACCTTGTGGAGCTTCACGATGCGTTCACCATCAGTGACATACAGACCTATGAGGACATCGGCATCCGGCCGTATGGCTACGGAAGGGACTACGTTGAATCGGGAGACTGCTACCACACCAATCCCAAGACCGGAGAGCCGGGGAAGCTGCCATGCAACATCTCGGGCGGATTGATTGGTAACATGCATGCTGTAGGAGCCACAGGAATTATGCAGGTAACGGAAGTAGCACAGCACCTGTGGAACCGGTGGGGCGAGATGCACGGGGACGAAGCGAAATGGGAGAGGTTCGGCCGCGAGAAGCCCAAGGACTGGCAGAATCTCCAGGTCAAAGGGGCGAAAAGGGGCCTGGCTATCAGCCATGCAGGCGTCGGCTCGCATGTTTCCTGCACCATCCTGCAACACCCGGACCATGTTCTTCCCGGAGGTACGATAGAATGAAGAAAGAACATCTGGCATCGAAAGAGGAGGACAAGAAGCGAGGCACAGTTAAAGTAAAAGATGGCAGGTACAAGCCCGACGGCCTGTTCCATTACATCTCGCCCAACACGCCTATAAAGGACGAAAAAACAGGAAAACTCATGGGTGTGACCAATCCTAGGGACATGACCTTCATCCATTCATACGGCGGAGAAGCCGTATTTTTCGAGAGCCTCGGAAAGGGCAAGCTCGTTGCTTCGAGATGCGACAATAAAGACTGCGAGAGCAGGGGCGAGATTTTCATGCCCTTCAGGATACACTGCCCAGATTGTCTTTTCAAGAACACGCCAGTGGACATCACCGACAGGGCTAAAAAGAACGCCAAAGTCCATTCGTTCATGATAACGGAGAGGACTGGCGCTTTCAATACCCTACCGACTCCAATAAAATTTGTGAATGTGGAGTTCGAGAGCGTCTGTACAATACTGATGGGCGCCCTCATCCGCGGCGAACCCAAGATAGGCATGCGGGTAGTGCCGATATTCAAGACCAAGAAACCGGAATACATAATCACAGACATGCTCTGGGTGCCGGCTGCCTGGCCCACAAAGGATTTGCCTGATGGGTACACCTACTGATAAATGAATGCTTGGCTGGAATCCTAACCAATCCATTTCCATTACTGCCATATGGACCTAAACGCCAGGCCTTTGAAGGGCTGGTAGTTTATAATTTTGACAATTCCTCTTCCACGGCCTTGACGAACTTGGCTGAGCCCAGACCCAGGAATATTCCGTAGGCCCGCTTGAACTTCGATCTCGCTTCCTCTATCAGACCCATGTCCCTTAAAGCCTTAGCGTACTCGAATGTATTGGTGCCGATTTCGTACGGATAATTCAGGGCTTCAAGCATCTCTATGGCCTTGTCGAAATGTTTCCTCATCTCAGTCTTGTTGCCCTCTTTTGAGTATATAATGCCGTATGTGAGATGGACACCGCTTATCATATAGTTGTCATTATATTTCATGAAGATGTCCATTGTCTGCTTGGCCTTCTCCCTGGCCTCGCGAACCTTTCCCATCTTTGCCAAGCACTCAGCTGAGTTGCCCAGCGCGTAGCCCATCATCCTCTTGTAATTCACCTGGCTGGCAACTTTGTAGCATATGTCATAATATTTTATCGCCTGCTCCAGGTCACCCACGTTCTTGTAGAGCTCACCAATGTTGTTGTTGGCTCTTGCAAGGTTGTAGGCATTGTCGGTGAGCTTCAGGATCTGTATGGCCTTGTCGAAGCTCTTCAGTGCCTCCTCGTTCTTCCCCTGTGTGTCGTGCACGAGGCCCATGTCAATGTGAATTATCCCGGTCAGCTCGTCATTGCCAGACCTCGCAGAATGCTTCAGGGCCATGTTGTACAACTTCAGGCTCTCTACGTATTTCCCGAGCCTCCAGTTGCTGTAACCAAGACCACGATATGTGAGTGCCAGATTCTCGCTGTCATCCAAGGGTAGGGATATATCCAGCGCGATCATAAACAGCCCGATGGCCTTTGCTGGTTCGTTCGTGTCGTTCGACAGGATGCCCAGCATCGTGTTCGCCCTAGCCGACAGGGCATTGTCCCCGCTTTCCTGGCTCAGCCTCAGCAGCTTCTGGTAATACCCCTTTGCTTTCGAATACTCGCCTGAAAACCTCGCAAAATCTCCCAGGTCCAGGAAGCCCTCCATCTTCCTTCTGCCGTCCTTCTCGCCTTCCACTATGGTCTCGAGATTCTGAAGCTTGTTTATGGCCAAGTATATCTTCCTGGCTTCCTCGTGACCGAATGAGACCATGACCTCAGAAAGAGTCCTCGCCACCCTGGGCAGGTCCCCCTTCGTTATGTCGTCGGGGTCGACCCCGAGGTCCTTGCACTGCTTGCGGACTATATGGGGTCCCAGTTCCCCCATCTCGCCCGACATCAGGTCGTAAATCACCTGACTTATTTCGGATGGCATAGGATGCCGTCAATAGCATCATTGTCTAAGTAGTTTTCCCGAACCACATATAATTATAGAAAACTAGAAACATTAAAATATGGATGCGTGTTCAGCCTCCACCCTGGCGAAAATAATATAGATTATTTGGTTGCCAGACAACACCAGCAATAATTCCCACGAGTTCTGCGGAAATCGTGGACTGGGTCTAACTCTGCGGAGTTGGACTGGCCTTCAATCCCTGCGGGGCTTGAGGACTGCGCCGAGCACTGCGGTGTTCGGCTGGTCAAAAAACATGGCTTTTGCCATGCAACATTCGCAACTAACCTCAATCCCTGCGGGGCTTGAGGACTGCGCCGAGCACTGCGGTGTTCGGCTGGTCAAAAAACATGGCTTTTGCCATGTTTTATGAAGCCGTCGTAGCTCAGACTGGTGGAGCGGCTGACTGTTAATCAGCAGGCCACAGGTTCAAATCCTGTCGACGGCGTTTTTTATTTGACCGAAAGCAAATAAAAAACAAAAAATAAAAAATACGTCGAATTCTGGATACTGCAATTTCAAGCAAAGGAATTCGACGATATCGCCAAACTAGCGGATATGCCATATATTTACAGAGTCTGTTTGGCGTTACAATTAATATTACACCTACAGAATCGTTTCCCTCATCCTTCGCGCAGTTAATTTTATCATATCAATAGACAATGAGGAGTCATGGACCGCGGCCATATCTTCAGGAGAATGTTCCACCTCTGCGCCCCTGGCATACTTGTGTATTATGTTTTTCCCAAGACCTTTTTCGGAATTTCGAAAGATGCCTGGCTAATCATTGGCCTCATGTTGCTCCTGATCCTGGAGGCAGCGCGGCTTTTCCTTGGCAAGGTGTTCTTCGGGATGAGGGGATATGAAAAGGACCAAATATCAGCCTATGCCTGGGCCGGCATGGGCGTGACATTGGCATTCCTTGTTTTTCCCATGCCTTTCGTTATTTGCGCGGTGGTTGGCCTCGGATGGACAGACCCGATAATAGGCGAGCTGCGAAAGAAAAATAAAATGAAATATTATCCGTGGCTGCCCATTGTTTTCTATTTCCTGATTGTTTTCTGTTGCCTTGTTCTTTTCTCAGAAATACCTTGGCTGGCCATTGTAATACTCGCATCGGTGGGCAGCCTTGGGGCGATTGCCGTGGAGAAACCGAAAATCCCGGTGGACGATGATTTTTTAATGCTTATAATTCCTTTGTTGGTCATGACGCTGGTCTATGAATACATGGTCATTGCGGACTTAGTGGGTATCTGAGGGTACTCAATAATTCTTACTCGGTAATAAAAGGATTTGACGAATTAACAGAAAATTTCTGCCATAATATGCGAAGGGTAGAAACATTTAATAGTAAGAACACAATATTGGGTAATAGGTGAATGAATGGCTGTAGGCTTTGTATTGATATCGACTGCGCCAGCAAAGGAGCATGAGGTATACAACGAACTCCTGAAAGTCAAGGAGATAGTTGAGCTTCATCCCCTGTTCGGCGAATACGACCTCATCGCCAAGATTGAGGCGGACGACTTCAATGTCCTGGGACAGGTGGTCGTGGACAAGGTCAGGTCAATACCGGGTGTCATAGACACCAAGACGCTTACGGGCATGAAATTCTGAGGTGTTTGGATGGACGTGATGTGGACATTTATACTGATATTCCTGATGATTTTCGGATTGGGACTGCTCATAGCGGGTATTTTTACCGTATATTTCGGAAGCGGGAAGAGCCGAGGTATAGGAGCTGGCCTCCTTGTCGGAGGCATCGTTATCGCTTTACTGGTTTTTTTTATGGCCTATAAGGATTTAATATATCCAGTTGACATCGACCTTTGGGAAGACATAGTGTTCCCAGGATTGGTGTTCCTTAGCGCGGCCATCGTTGGCCTGCTCGCAGCGATTGGAATGTTCCTGCTGGCAATAATGAAATCCTGAAAATCCCAAATATGTTCACAAATACAGCATCAGCGTCAGCGCTTTTTCTTTGATTTAGCCCTATAGGCCTTTGCTGTCGTCACCAATCCGAGGTGCACCCTGGAGGCATTGCCCGGCCTGGACTTGAACTCCGGGTGGAACTGAGTCGCGATGAAATACGGATGGCCCGGGAGCTCGGCCACCTCCATCCTCACGCCGTCCTTCGAGCGGCCAGTGAATTTCAAGCCCGCCTTCTCAATTCTTGAGATGAAATCAGGATTCACCTCGTACCTGTGCCTGTGCCTTTCTGATATTCTGGTTTTGCCCGAGTAAAGCTCGCTGGCCCTGCTGCCCTTGGCTAGAGCTATATCATGCGCGCCCAGCCTCATCGTGGCGCCCTTGTTCTCAACGCCCATCTGCTCGGGAAGTATGTCAATGACCGGATAATTGGTTTTGGGGTTGAATTCTGAGCTGTTGGCGCCCTTCATGCTCATGACGTTTCTGCAGTATTCGATCACCGAAAGCTGGAAACCCAGGCACACTCCGAGAAGGGGTATTTTTCTCTCTCTTGCGTATTTCACGGCAAATATCTTTCCTTCGACGCCGCGGTCTCCGAAGCCGCCCGGAACCAATATACCATCCACACCTGCCAGGAGCTTGTTCGCACCCTTCTTCTCCAGGTCCTCGCCCTCGAGCCATCTCAGTTTTACCCTGACACCTGCTTCCGCAGAGGCATGATGGAATGCCTCTATGTGACTGATATATGAATCTTTCAATTCTGTGTATTTCCCGACGACAGCAATCTCGATATCGCTTCTGGGGTTCATGAGATTGTCCACGAACGAGTTCCATTTCTTCATGTCATTCTTCGGGCAGTCGAGCTTCATCTTTCTGAGCAGGTAATTCGTGAGTCCCTGCTTATCCAGTATGCTCGGGACAAGGTAAATCGATTCAGCGTTCGGAGCGCTGACCACCGCTTCCAGCGGAACATCGCAGAACAGGGAAATCTTGCGTTTGATTTCGTACTCCAGGGGATTATCTCCCCTGGCCACAATCACATTGGGGATTATGCCTATGGCCCTCAGTTCCTTCACCGAATGCTGGGTGGGTTTGGTCTTCTGTTCTCCCACGGAACCCATGACCGGAACCAGCGTGGTGTGGACGAATAAACAGTTTTCCTCTCCACCCGACTCCCTGTACAACTGCCTCACAGCTTCAAGAAATGGCATGGATTCAATGTCTCCGACGGTCCCACCAAGTTCCACTAGTGTGACATCGGCTCCCGAGGACTCGCTGACTCTTTTTATCCTTTCTTTTATCTCGTTTGTAATGTGGGGAATTATCTGAACTGTCTTGCCGAGGTAATCACCCCTGCGCTCCCTCTCGATTACGGTCCTGTAAACCTTGCCTGTGGTGATGTTGTGGTCGCTGCCCAGCTCGACATCGAGGAAACGTTCATAATTCCCAAGGTCCAGGTCGGCCTCGCCGCCATCGTTGAGAACATAGACCTCGCCGTGCTGGTAGGGATTCATCGTCCCTGCGTCGCAGTTCAGGTAAGGATCAATTTTGACCGCTGTGACCTTCAGTCCTCTGCCCCTGAGCAACCTGCCGATGGAAGATGCGGTGATTCCCTTTCCAAGCCCCGATAAAACGCCGCCCGTGATTATTATGTATTTCATTGTCTCACGGGCGTGGTAGATAACCCCCAATGCTTTTAAAGATTGCCCCAGCTAGTTGACGTGAAGGTTCTTGGAGGCAAACTGCGGATCGGTTGTAAGGTTCACGGAAAGCCGGCGCAGCCCTGTTTCATCGCCTGGGCTGGGCATATGAGTGAGGTGCACCTCGCATCCCTTGAGGTCCTTCAGCCTTTCCATGGCATCCTGCGCGGTGGGATTGGCCGCCGCGCTAATGCTAAGGGCAATTAACGTATCATTTAAATCCAGGGTGATGGCCTTCTCATTGAGTATCTGCCTTTCCAGGACGCCTATCGAGCCTATGATGTTCGGCGAAATCAGGTGTATGCGGTCAGGCACGCCCGCAAGGATTTTTATGGTGTTCAGGACCATGCCAGAGGAGGCACTCATATTGGACGAGCTCTTCCCGGTCACAATGCGGCCGTCCTTAAGCTCGATTGCCGCTCCCGTGAAAATGCCTAAGTCTTCGCCAGCCTTTTTCTTCGCATCTTCGGCAGCCTTCCTGGCAGGAAGGACGACGCTCCTGTCTTCCATCTTGACGCCACTCTGTTCCATAAGATGCTCAGCCAACTTCACCGTGGTTTTATTGATGAATCCAAGCATGTATTCGCAGTTGTACCTGAAGGCCCGCCTGATGATCTCCTGCTTGGCCGCTTCCTGGACGATGGCGTCGTCAACTATCCCGAAGCCTGCCATGTTGACGCCCATGTCAGTCGGGGAGTTGTAAGGGGACTCGGCATCCGTAATCTTCTCCAGTATCCTCTTGAGGACAGGGAAGACCTCTACGTCCCTATTATAATTTACAGTTTCTAGACCATAAGCCTTGAGGTGATAGGGGTCTATCATGTTGAAATCACCCAGGTCGGCAGTGGCCGCCTCGTATGCCACGTTCACAGGATGTTTGAGCGGGATGTTCCATATCGGGAAGGTCTCGAATTTAGCATATCCTGACTTGATTCCGGTCCTGTAATCGTGATACATCTGGGAAAGGCATGTGGCCAATTTACCGCTTCCTGGCCCGGGAGCAGTCACTATAACCAACGATTTCTTGGTGGGGATGTAATCATTCTTGCCGTAGCCTTCGTCGCTGACTATGATATCCACATCGCTCGGGTAGCCTTGCGTATGCCTGTGAGTATATACGGAGATGTCCCTGCGCTCCAGTTTGTTTTTAAAAACATTGACTGCAGGTTGGTCCTGGAACCGGGTTATGACGACTGCGCCAATTTCTATCTCCCAGTCCCTCAGGTCATCGATCAGTTTCATGGCATCCGCGTCGTATGTGATGCCGAAATCAGCCCGTATCTTCCTTCTCTCGATGTCGCCCGCGTATATGCAGAGGATTATGTCCGCGCGGTCCTTCAGCTTTTGAAGAAGGCTCATTTTAACGTTTTGGTCGAAACCCGGAAGGACTCTGGACGCATGCATGTCATGGATTATCTTCCCGCCGAATTCCAAATACAGCTTGCTGCTGACCTCATCCATCCTTTTCTTGATGGCTTCGGTCTGTTTTATTAAATATTTATCGTTGTCAAACCCAATTCTGTCCAACATTGGCAGCACCGTTCTCATCCCGTTGCACACATGTATTTCCGTTCACACGGTATCCAGGGAGCGGGATGCCTCGTGCGGTTTTAAAGATTGCCATTATGCTGGTTATTCCACCATGCCAAATGTTTTATTCGCAGCCTGCATTCTCCCCGGCACTGGTGATGCGATGAAATCGTCCAACATAAGCGGATTCTACAGGATGGGAATGAAGGAGAGGCTGGATATCGTGAAGGATTTCGCTGGCCTTACTGACGACGAAGTGAAAATCCTGGCAAGCACAGGGATTCTCGACCCGGCCAAGGCAGACAGGATGGTGGAGAATGTCATCGGGTCCATGCCTGTCACACTGGGCATAGCCACCAACTTCCAGGTGAACGGGAAGGATGTCCTTGTACCGATGGCCACCGAAGAACCCTCAGTGATTGCTGCAGCATCGAACGCAGCGAAGGTGGCCAGGGAGAAGGGCGGATTCCGGGCTACGACGACAGACCCCATCATGATAGGGCAGATTCAACTGACCCATGTTAAAAACCCGAAAAGGGCCATGAAAGCTATCCTGGACCACAAAACGGAATTGCTGGACCTGGCCAATTCAAAGGATCCCATGCTCGTGAAGCTCGGAGGAGGAGCAAGGGACCTCGAGGTCAGAAAAATAGAGACCATCAGAGGTACAATGCTCATCAACCACCTGATAGTGAACTGCCTGGATGCGATGGGCGCCAACGCTGTCAACACAATGGCCGAGGCCATATCCCCCAGGATAGAGGAACTGACTGGCGGCAAGGTTTATCTCAGAATCATCTCCAACCTGGCCATTTATAGGTTGGCAAAGGCGGAAGCTGTCTTTTCAGCAGAATCCCTGGGCGGCGCGGAGGTCGCCGATGCCATACTCGAAGCCTATGCGTTCGCAGCGGCCGATCCGTTCAGGGCGGCAACGCATAACAAGGGCATAATGAACGGCATTGACGCCGTTGTTCTTGCCACGGGCAATGATTACAGAGCCATCGAAGCGGGTGCCCATGCCTATGCAGCCTACAAGAAAGGCGGCTACATGCCTTTGACCCATTACGAGAAGGACAAGGACGGGGACATCTTGGGAACCATAGAACTCCCCATGGCCGTCGGTTTAATCGGTGGCGCAACGGCAGTCCACCCGACTGCCAAAGCGTGCGTCAGGATACTGGGAGTGAAGAGCGCGGCCGAACTTGGGCAGATAATAGCGTCTGTCGGACTTGCCCAGAACTTTGCGGCCCTGAGGGCGCTCGCGACCGAAGGCATTCAGAGAGGGCATATGTCCCTGCACGCCAGGAACATTATCACGATGGCCGCGGAAAAGGCCGGCATCAAGACTACCCCGCAGATTGTGGACAAGATAACTGAAATACTCATAAAGGAAAAGAAGGTCAGGATGGACAGGGCCGAGGAATTACTCAGGGAGCACGCCAGATGAATGTTGAGAAAGCCGTCGAATTCATCCGGTCAACAGGCAGCATGTTCGAGCAGGCCAGGCTGAACCACATTCTCGGCATGGAATACGACAGGGACGAAGTAATCAAGGGCTTTGCCACAATCCAGAATCCCGACGGAGGTTTCCCCTACGGAGACAGGCTAGGATTCCCGAGCTGCCTGAGCAATACAACAATGGCCCTCCAGACCCTTATCGAGATGGGGCTTGGAGCCACTGAACCGGCGCTGCGCGGCATAGACTTCCTCATAAAATCGAAGAGGAAGGACGGGACTTGGGAGGAGAACCCCAAGATAAAACCTCTGGACCCACCTTTATGGGACATACCAGGGGACGAGGACACAACCACCTGGCTTTCAGTCGCGGTAGCAGACATCCTTCGGAGGACAGGAAACAGAGTCCCCAAGGCAACACTGAGATATCTGGCGGAAAGGCAGGAACCAGACGGAAGATTCAGGGGTTTCCACAATACCACTTGGATTGCCCTGCCTGTCTTTCGGAGTAGGCATCCGGGCAACACTACCATCTGGTCAGGCGCCCTGAGATTCCTGGAGAATGTGGATATTCAGGACTGGGATGCCTCATCCGTTACCTGGTGCCTTGATTCGATGAAACGCGGGGGTGTCGACAGGTCATCCCCTATCTGGACCAAATTCGTCAACGCGCTCTCTGCCCTGCAGGAGGCGGATGGGAGTTGGCCTTCGGACGGGGGTCCTAGCATGAAGGTTCGGGATACGAACTCAGCCCTTCTTGTTCTCATGGATTTGATGGAATGTCGATAAATTTTATCTGGATGTAACCATCAATATTATATACAAGGATTCCTTCCCAGCGAATTACCCGAATTACAAAGGGGACTGACCCTTTGATTTAAGGGTCAAGTGAATCCATAAACGGAAAAGTGATACACATGCGAAGCGAAGTTATCGGAAAGACAATGGCCATAATCATGGTCATGGCAATGATAGCGACAGGTATTGCATTGCTCCCAGGAAGCACACACGCTGCCGGGGCATACGTTGTCACTGGTCTATTGAAGGACAATGTGACAGACCTAAATGTGACCGGTGTAAAAGTTACTATTACAAACGAAACGCTCGCTGTGAACAAGAATGTCACAAGCTCCTCTGACGGCAAGTTCAGCCTGTCGGTTGAACAGCGTGCAGACTACAACGTCACGTTCGAGAAATCCACTTACCAAACAAAGACAGTCCAGCTGCTGAATGCCACTTTCAATGAAACTACCCACAAGGCCTTAATGGGCATCCAGCTCATCACACCCCTGCCCTCGGTATCAGGAACACTTAAGGAACTGGGCACATCGACAGTAATAAATGATGTGGAAGTGACTATAAAGAACAGCGCCAATGGCACTGTCATCGACCAGGTCAAGACTGTCAACGGACAGTTCACAGCCCCGGTCGATGCGCCCATTATCGATGTTTATTACAAAAAGGACGGGTATTACGATAACAGTAACGAGGATGTGACACTCGCACCTTACGGCGTCACCAACTTGGGTATCATATTTCTCGAGAAGATTGTCCCCACCCCGACAATCAAGGTCTGGGGCGTAGTCAAGGTTCAGGGCACCGACGACACACTCTCTGGCGCCATCATATCGATTTCGGCCGGGGATGAGAAGTGGATAACGGCCGTTAGCGACGAAGTGGGTTTTTACGAGATGCTGGCCTATCCAGGCAACTTCCAGATCAAAGGTTCGCTGACTGGCTACAGCAATTCTGACCCAGCCTGGTTCAACGTGCCGAACGACCCCGCCAAAGGCGTCAAGAAGGATGTATTCCTCGAGAAGACACCGGTTGAGACACAGTCGCTGAACGGCATAATTTCCGACGGGACGAACCCGCTCGAAGGAGCCGATGTCTATCTGCACAGTTCCGATGGCAAATACGTCAACCACACGACATCCAATGCCACAACAGGCGAGTATTGGATGAAGTTCTACCTGCCGCCGACAGGAGTGAATTTCATTGTGGAGGCTAAAATGAACGGTTACTTTGCAAACGCTTCCGCACCAGTCGTCACTGCATCGGCCACGAGAGATGTTGACCTGATACAGATTGTGAACGTTCACACGCTCCGCGGTTTCATTTTCGAAATTGAGAACGAGAAACCGCTTCTGAATGCCACCGTCACGATTTACAGCAAGAATTATCTATATGTACTCACAACGAAGACTTCAGCGAACGGTTACTATGAGTTCAGCGTTTACAATGATGCCGATTTCTTCCTGTCGGTCGATGCTGAAGGGTATCAGTCCAAAGTTCTTAGCGTTGACAACATCGTCGCAAACAGGTACCTTGAAGTCGGTCTATTCGCATCAACAACGGATATTGACACAACTTCTTACACTTTTTCTGACTGGAACACCATCGAAGTGACAAAGAAGAGCATAATTATCGTCGACAATATATCCACGAGATTCAGCATGGACAGAAAATTCGGCATGGACCCTGTCGGTTTAATCCTCAGCAATGGCGACCTGAGCCCCGGAGAGGTTCAGGAATGGGCTAACAGCCTTGTTGCCAAGGGTGTCGAAAAGAGAGATACAAAGGAATTCCTCACTCTGAATAACACGTACTACCAGTTGGACACGGCCAGTTACAATGTGAGTATCGAGGGGGCAGCCGGCCCGGTCTCGCAGGATGCAACGATATACATCAACAGTTCTTACATGTATAACATCACGAGCGGCCTCGAAAACATTAACTCAACTGTATTCACCCTCGTATTCAACGCAACATACGACACAGAGTTCGTCGATAATGTTAACCAAATATACCTTCCCATGACCCCGAAGAAGTACGAGGTCACAAGCAATATCACCGAAACCAACAAGGTCACGGTTCTCGGATACAATAGCCCGGTCACCATCGATCCAATGGTGTTCGACGGCGATGCCGAGAAGGTCACAATGACAGTCCAGCTTTCCAAGAACGGAACTGCGAAGGTTAAACTTGCAAGCGGCATACATTATGTCATGAACAGCACTTATGACAACTACACCGTCATCGTGGCCCATGGGCCATCAAGCGGGGATGATACCACGGTAAAGTTCAGCGCTGAGGAGTCCTCGGACAAGATTGGCGACATCAGCAAGGCCAACTATTCCTGGAACTTCGGCGATGGCGCGACGGGTTACGGCATGAAAGTCGAACACAATTTCTCTGCCGTGGACGGAGAGGTCATCGTAAGACTGGTCGTGACAGAAACGGGCGGGAACCACACGTACAGGAACATCACTGTCTTCGTGGACAGCCAGAACCCGGTTGCCGCAATCAGCGCGGTTGTAACTGATTCTGAGAATGTCTCATATGCAGCAGGAGTGCTGACTGTCAATGAGGACCTGGCAGTGAAGTTCAGCGGTATGAAGTTCACGGACGCCGAGGGCATGGCCTCCGAGACCATCGTCGGAACGGCCTCCAGCGATGCCATTACCTCCGGAGACGGAGGCAAGGGCATAATCGAGAAATGGTACTGGTCCTGGGGCGAGAAGGGGGCATCTGCCGAGACAATTACGAAGGAAGGCAGCAATAACATCACACACACATATAGTACACCCGGTCAGTACACACTCAACATGATAGCCACTGACGTTGTAAGCCGCGAAAGCGCAAATGCAACCTGGACAGTCAATGTCCTGGACGTCACGGCACCGATAGCGGCCTTCACAATCAAGGATTCCAGCAGCAAGATTGTAACCGAGACTGTGGAGAATAAAACTTACACGTACAATGCATCGTCGACCACAGACAACTTCGATGACACCGAGAACCTGACGTTCGAGTGGTCATTCAAGGTTGCGGGAGCATACCACAATGTCACAGGCATGAGCGTCAACTACACATTCGCATATGTCGGGACCTTCAATGTCACCCTCAAGGTGACGGACAAGGCAGGCAATTACCTCAATAAGACTACCCCTGTGCATGTCAACCTCGCCGAGAGGCCAAATATACTGATGAAACTCGGCAGCATGGTCTTCACTTCCAGCCCGGGAACAGTCGGCAAGGCCATGACCATATCAGTGAACATCACAAACGACGGAACAGCTAATGCCACAGACATCCAAACCACATTCTATATCAGAAACTCCGACGACACGGACAGGACCATAGGTACTGCTTCGACGAGCTTCCTCAAAATAGGCAATACGACCACTGTCTCGATAACATGGACCCCCGGAAAGAAAGGCGAATACTCGATATGGGCTAACTCGACCTGCTCCGGAGAGCACAGTTCGCAGTGGTGGGACAACAAGATTGACGACTTCAACGTTCAGAAGGTGAATGTCAAGGAAGCCCCTTGGGTCATGCCCGCGATAATAGTTGGAATCGTCGTAGTCATCATAGTCGTCTTCCTGGGTATGAGGTACTTCATGAGAAGCGGTACCGAGACCGAGGAGACAGGCGAGAAGCGCAAGAAGAGATAAACAGGACGAGAGAATACGGCTGGCAGATGCCAGCCGCTCCTTTCCATTTTCATCTTTTAATTACTCAATATGCAAAGATATAAATATCAAGATAATGATTAATACAATGGCATATCCGACATTGAATGCCTTGGAGAAAGCGGATGGACAAGAAAGTGCACCTCAAGGTGGACCGTAATGACGAATCGATAAGCCTGAGGGAAGTCATCGAGAAGATCACAGAGATTCAGGCCAAGAACCCTGACCGCGAGGTCTTCTGGGACGGCGATGCAAATGCTATCTGCAGTAGGAAGAAGGTTTCCTAGGTTACAGCCTCAGGTTCCATGAGTCCAGGCCGTATTTTGTTTTTATCAATGTTTCTATGGAGGCTTTTTCGGAATCAGTGAATTCTGATTTGCTGAGACGCACCCCGAATTTCTGCTCAAAAGCCTTGGCCAGAGCCGCCTTCACCTTAGCTGGGTCCGGCGCCTCGCCCAGCACCTCAGCCATCGAGGTGACATATGTCAGGGGCTCCAGCCCTCTGCCCTTTACCTTGCCCGAATCGATTTTCAGGGCCCCTGTCATCATATATGGGTCATTGTCCATTACGACAGTCCCGTGCTGAAGTATCATGCCCCAGCGCCGCATCTGGGCGCTGCCCGATATCTTCCTTCCCCCGACCAGGACATCATTCACAGGCTTGTAAACTGCATTGATTCCGAAGGTTTCCAGAGCGGCTGCAATTGCTGAGCACACCTTCCTGAAAGCGGCCTCGCGGTCTTTGGGCAATGCTTCGGAGCCAACTGCCATGCCATAAATCAAATGATTCTTGTCCGTGTATATGGCGCTACCGCCAGTGACCCTCCTGACCAGCTGGATATTGTTCCTCCTGCAGAAATCTAGATCGACTGCCTCCTGTGCCTTCTGGAAGTATCCGAGTGATACTGTGGGCCTGTCCCTGCGGTAGAAATGGAGTGTGTCTGGCACCTCGCCTCTCGAGCGGGCCAGCGCCATGGCCTCGTCCGCCGCAACAGAGTAAGCCGGCCCACATAAACCGGAATCGACCAAGCGCCACTTCATCGGGCTGGAATTAACCTCCCGTAGATATAATCTATTCTATGGCTTCCCTGCGAGCTTCGACTTGAACCATCGGGAAATTTTCACTATAAGCACAGGCACCAATATCCATGCCAGTATCACAAGGAAGAATGCATCTGTATAACTGATAAGGAACATGAGCGAAATGAAAATGAACAGTATTAATATCAATGCCGGAAATGCCTTTTTAATTACTAGTTTAGCCGGGGGTGATTGAGTCGCCATCAACCCTATATTCACGGTCGTGAATTTACCTTTTGCCCTTTCAATTCCACCAGAGAGGCCGAGGAAGAACATGCCCCAGCGTTCCCAATGTGGAATGTAAATCCATTATTGTAGCAATTCCAATTGGGATGCCGATGAAAACCTTTAAAGACAAGCAGGAATTATGTGCGGTCGCACCAAGTAAGCAGGTGAGGTGTTTCCATGAAAATCAGCATCCAGGAAAAGAATGACAAGGATATATACATCGAGATTGACATAACTGACATGACCCTGCTCCATCCCCTTGTCGAAGAACTTCTGAAAGACAAGGCCGTGGACATAGCAGAGTACAAGCTGGGCCATCCGGAGCTCGACAGCACCGTGCTTCATGTAAGGACGAAGACAGGCAAGCCGGAAACAGCCATAAGGAAGGCGACCAAGGCAATCATGGAGACATACAGCGACCTCAGAGCCAAGTTCGAGAAAGAGCTCTGAGGCGATCTGTTTTTCAGCCAGTAAGCAGGCGCGCATATGCCAAACAATGGATTCAAGAAAGCTGGTGAGGCCGAACGGCAGATAGGAATGGAGCTTTTCCTCACCCTGGACAAAGGGCTGGGCGGAAGGCTGCGGACCGAGCCTGAGGACTTCGTTGTCCAGGAGCTATCTATAATGCCTCCCGAGGATCCTGCTGGCCTGAACACAGCTGCTCTGGTGCGTTCAAGGTGCTGGGAGACCAACCGGCTGGTCAGGGAATTCGCAAGACGGCTGCATTCCAGCCGCAAAAAGATCATGTTCGCGGGGACCAAGGACAGGAGGGCAGTGACCACCCAGCTGTTCGTTTTCGGTGCGCCTTTGTCCGAGGTCAGGAGCATATCATTGGCAGATGTGGATTTTCTCAAACTATACAGTACATCCGCCCAGATAGGCCTGGGAGACCTTCTTGGCAACGGCTTCTCGATAGTTCTGAGAGACATGGAGACAAATGACAGCGAAACCGCTGAAATTTGCAGCTCTGTTCAAACACAGCTCGAGGAATTGGGCGGTTTCCCCAACTTCTTCGGCGTTCAGAGGTTTGGCGCTGCAAGACCCATAACCCATACCGTGGGAAAGTTAATGACAAAGAGAGAACCTGAGAAAGCCGTCATTACATATCTCTGCCAATCCGGGGAATACGAGGGGGAGCCAGCCGCAGGGGCAAGGAAACGCTTAGCCAGCGAGATGGATTTCCGCCAGGCGCTCCATTACTTTCCGAAGGAGCTGAGTTTCGAGAAGGCATTGCTCAATTACCTGGTCCGCGAACCCGATGATTTCACCGGGGCGTTCGGGGAGCTGCCCCGGAACCTTCTGATGATGTTCATCCACGCATACCAGTCATTCCTGTTCAACAGGATGCTGAGCGAGCGCATAAGGCGCTGCCTTCCTTTGAATGCTCCTGTAGATGGAGATATCGTGTTGAAAGTGGATAAAAGCGGCCTTCCAGACCACGAAAACTGGGTGAAGGCCGAAGCCAGGAATATACCGAAATTGACAGAGCTGGTGGGCAGGAAAAAAGCATTCGTCAGCATAGCGCTCTACGGCATGGAGTCAGAGCTGGCCGGCGGCGAGCCCGGAGAGATTGAGGCTAAAATCCTTGAGGAGGAGGGAGTGAAATCCCAGGATTTCGTGCTCGCCGAATACGACAGGCTCGGTTCGAAGGGAACAAGGAGGGAGATTCTGGCGCCGTTCAGCGATCTCAAAATTGCGCAGCAGCAGGACTCGGTGAGGTTCGATTTCAACCTTACAAAGGGTTGCTATGCCACCACGCTGCTTCGGGAGTTCATGAAGGCCAACGAGCTGACTAAGTATTAATAGAGGAAGGCGGATTCCTGGCATAGATGTTCGAGCTGAAGGACAGGGACGGACTGGCAAGGATCGGAATTTTTAGGACGAAACACGGCACGATAGAAACTCCCACTCTCCTGCCTGTCATCAACCCGAACCAGATAACTATCCTGCCCGCGGAAATGCGCAGATGTTTGGATGTCCAGGCCATAATGACCAATTCCTACATAATCGGGAAGAATGGGAATCTCAGGACTGTGGCGCTCGAGAAGGGCGTGCACAGCCTCGTGGGCTTTGACGGGCCAATCATGACGGACTCAGGCACTTTCCAGGCCCATGTCTACGGGAATATTGAGCTCGAACCGCTTGAAATAATCGAGTTCCAGAAGGCCATCGGCTCTGACATCGGAACAGTTCTGGATATATTTTCGGAGCCCGAGGACAGCCGTGAGAAAGCCGAGGGCGACCTGAAGGAGACGATCCGGCGCACCGGTATATCCGCGGAGAACAAGGGAGACATGATGCTGGCCGGGCCAATCCAGGGCGGGCGGTTCCCGGACCTGAGGGAGTGGGCCGCGAAGGAAATGTCAAAGCTGGACTGCGACGTATTCCCTATAGGCGGTGTTGTACCGATGATGGAAAGGCAGATGTATTTCACATTGGCTGATGCCGTTCTCAGCGCCAAACCCTTCTTGAATCCCTCCAAGCCAGTTCACCTTTTCGGCGCAGGCCATCCCATGGTTTTCTCGCTGGCGGTTCTCATGGGGTGCGACATGCTTGATTCCTCTGCCTATGCCAAGTATGCCAGGGAAGGCAGGATGATGTTCCCCGACGGAACAAGGTTCCTTGCGGAGATGCGGGAGCTTCCGTGCCAGTGCCCTGTCTGTTCCACCCATTCGGTGGCAGAGCTTGGGGAGAGCCCGGAAAAGGAAAAGCTGTTGGCTTTGCACAATCTGCATGCATCCTTCGTGGAACTGAGAACGGTGAGGCAGGCTATACACGAAGGTCGGCTCTGGGAACTGGCCGAGACAAGGTGCAGGGCGCATCCTGCGCTTCTGGACGGCCTGAGATGCATGAGGAAACATGGCGAATTCTTGGAGAGGCACGAGCCACTGTCGAGAGACTTGGCCTTTTTGTGCACATCCCAGGAATCTCTGCACCGACCTGCCCTGACCAGGCTCAGGAAGCGGATCATGGAGAGATACGAGCCGTGCGAATGCGCTGCCGAGATACTGTTCCCGGAGGCTGCCCGACCATATTCCAGGACCTATGCCGAACCCATCAAATCCGCGCTGGAAAGGACAGATGCGCATTTCTGGGCTGATTCATTGCTGTGCCCGGTGCCGCTGGAGCTGGACGAGATGTACCCTGTATCACAGTCGGTAGTGCCGGAGACCCACGACCCTCATTCGGAACTTGAGAAAGGGAAAATGCTTGCACAATTTACCGATGCAGGCCTTTTCAAAGCCAGGCCTGTGCGCTGGGCCGGCGCGGAAACACTCGAGAGCTTGCCTGTGAAAAAGCGTGAAATGCCTGACATGAACCTCCGGAGGGTGAAGGCCGTGGCCGACATGCAGTTCGGAATGGGTGCTGGGAAAGCATTGTTGAACGGGAAGGTCGAGCTGGTGCTCTCGAAGAACACAGGCCGGATAAGGAATGTGATAGCGGACGGCCAACACATGCTTTCGATGAGGGCTGGAGACGGGTTCTTCACGCTGAAGCCGGCAGGAGCCAGGGTGCTGATGGAAACATTCCTTTCCCCAAGGCTCAGGGTCATAGTGAACGCCGATTCAGCGGAATTCAATATCCAGGGCAGGAACGTTTTCTGCGGGTTCGTCATAGACGCGGACCCGGGTATTATTCCCCGAGACGAGGTCATCGTCGTTTCCGAGAAAGACGAGCTGTGTGCGGTCGGCCAGGCGGCCATGACCAGGGAGGAGATGCTGGCGTTCCGCAGGGGCGTGGCCGTGAAGGTGAGGGAGGGCGTGAAGGATGGAGGTTAAGGCCAAGCTCTGGCTGGAGAGGAAGGGCAGATTCGTGCTCGGAGCGGGCAGGGCCGAGCTCCTTAAGGGGATAGAGGAGACAGGTTCCCTCGCGAAGGCCGCCAAAGCCATGGGCATGTCATACAGCCATGCATGGTCTGAGGTCAGAGAAATCTCCGGGGCTGCAGGCGGAAAGGTCGTCGAAACATCCAGGGGGGGGAAAGCAGGGGGAAGCTCCAAGCTGACGCCTCTCGGAGAGGAAATTCTAAAGAAATTTAAAAAGGAATTGGAAAGGCTGGACAGGCACCTTGCCGGCCGGAACCGGTGATGCCTGCCCATTCACATTGCTCAGTATTCCACAGCTATCCTGATTATGTTCTTTACCTTGTACGACCCCGGAAGGTTCACGAAGACGGTCTTGTACCCGTCCTCGACAAGGTAACCTGACTGGACCTCGGTGTAGTTGACTGATTTCGCATATCCGTCCACGCCCTCGAATGTGAAGGTGGCGTTCCCAAGGTCAGCAAACCCTGCATATTCGAACACGTCCACCAGTTCCATTCCTGTGTAGTCCTGGTTATTCTGCGTAAACGGCACCTCGTCGAGAGCCCCGGAGAGTTCGGCCCATGTGACTTCCGCGTTGTCCGCCATCGTGCCCCCTTCCTTGAGTATCATTATCGGGCCCAGCGGAACATCGTCGATGCTAGCAACATTCTTGACCTTGTAGGCGCCCGGCAGGTCAGGTAAGAATGTCATGCAATCCTCTTCCACCAGGATTCCTGACTGCATGTCCATCCACGAGACATTCTTTTGCCAGCCGTCATCCGCCGTTATTCTGAACAGAGTTTCATTCTGGGTATCGCTGTCCAGGTCTCCGAAGGCAGTGGCATTCATGATGTCGCTCAGGGCTATTCCCGTGTAAGTTCCTGCTGTTTTGGATGAGAACTCATCTTCCAGTTCATCCCATGTGTATTCAGTTCCGTTGAAGTTCATCGCAGTTCCCGAGCGGTCTCCACTCATCAGGAATATGCCGATTGCAGCCACGACAACGACAACAACAACTATTGCTCCTATTATCGCTACCTTCTTGTTCATTTCATCGCCTTCATCCCATCTTGGATATTCTCAGGTGAGAATATCGATATTAATAAAGCTTTCTATATTTAATTGCTTGAGCCTATTTCAAGCCTTCTATGGCCTTTTGGGCCACAGTGGCGCAGGCCAGAAAGTCATCGACTGTGTTCCTCAGTGCCATTACGCTGTCAGATTTCGCTGTCACAACAATAGTTTTTCCCTTGACGGTCGCTGCAATGTAACCTTCATTCTCCAGTTCCAGGGCTTTGGCGATTTTTTCCGCAGTCGCCAGGTCAGTAAATTCCAGTTCGAGAGTGCACACAATTTCCATGGGTTCTCCGCAAGCGCTCCATCCGTATAAATGTTCAGTAATCTATATAAGGGATAAGAGGTTTCGGGGAAAAGAACGAGGGGGAGCCAATGTTCAAGGCAAAAGTTAGACCCGAAGTGCTGAAAGAAGTGGTAGACGTAGTGTCGACCACTGTGGACGAAACTAAGATCACGGCATCCAAGACAGGCATCAATATCAAAGCGGTTGACCCGGCCCATGTCGCAATGATTGAGCTGACCCTGGGCAAGGGCGGTTTTGAGGAATACAAGGCGGACGACGTTTCACTTGGCGTGGACATGGACAAAATCAAGGAGGTCCTGCGCCTGGCCAAACCCGGCGATGTCATCCAGATAGAGCACGACGAGGAGCGCAACAGGCTTGTGTTCAAGGTCGGGAACATCACCAGGAAGATGAGCCTGGTGGATACCACTGGCATGTCCGAGCCGAAAGTTCCGAACCTGAATTTACCGGTCAAAATCGTCGTCAAGACTGAGGAAATCCGTCAGGGAATAAGGGCGAGCGAGAGCGTTTCGGACCACATAGCCCTGGTCGCAAACAGCGACGGCTTCGAGATGGTCTCGGAAGGCGATACAGATTCTGTCAACCTCAGGCTCGGCAAGGACCTGCTCGAGGAACTGAAGTGCAAGGAGGAGACCAGGAGCCTTTTCCCTCTCGACTACTTCTCCAGCATATTCAAGACCATCAGCACGGCCAGCGTTGTCACAATGCACATGGGCACGGATTACCCTGTGAAGCTGGAGTTCTCCATTGCCAACGAGAAGGGCGAGGTTACTTACCTTCTGGCGCCGAGGATTGAGTCTGAATAGACGTATTTATCAAATAGTCATAACCCATACCCAGCGTGAGCTTGGGATTTGAATGGCAGCTGTAAGGCTCGGAAGGATAGGACTGAAATGGTGCGATGCCTGCAATGTCCCACTCGTGGAGCTGGACAGCTGCGGATTGTGCGGAGGCCAGACCCATCCGGTCGAGATAACGCCGCCCGGGGACTACAGGCCTGCATTCCCCCATGACCTGGCGAGAATCCGAAAGACACTTGATGGATATTACGGACCAGGCTCCGGGAAGGCCATGCTTCCGGACGGTCACCTGGCCGTCCTGAACAAGAGCCCGGGCGTCGACATCATGGATGAGGCCGTGACGGACGGCCTTGTGCTGGGGTGCCATGTTTTCGAGCCGGGCAAAGGATGGAAATTCATCTGCAGGATAGAAGGTGCAAGGCGCATGTCTTCCGTCATCTCCAGGAAATGGGCCATTATCGACGACGGCGCAATACAGTTCATCCGCAAGGGCTCGAGCTCGATGGCAGTCGGCATCCTGGAGGCCGACCCCGGAATATTGGTAGGAGACGAGGTTGTGGTGCTTTCCGCGAAAAGGGAGGTCATTTCCACAGGAAGGGCCAGGATGTCGGGAACTGACATGGTTAAACTGGATAGAGGACCAGCCATCAAGAGCCGTTGGTACAAGGAGGCTCCGCTCAATCCCGAATTGTCGGTGGGCAGAACATGGCAGGACGCCGTAAAAGCCAATTCCGAGAAGCTTGGGAAGAAGCAGGAAAATTCAATTGAACACATCAGAAAAACAGCCCGCCGCTTCTCCGGTCTCCCTGTCGCAGTTTCGGTGTCCGGAGGAAAGGACAGCCTGGCCACCCTGCTTCTGGTTTTGGAGGCTGGATTCAGGCCGAAACTCATCTTCACGGACACAGGCCTGGAGTTCCCCGAGACCCTGGAGAACGTCAGGCGGACTGCGGAAAAGTATGGCCTGGAACTGATAACAGAGGATGCCGGCGACGCCTTCTGGCGCGCCCTGGAGCATTTCGGACCCCCGGCCAAGGACTTCCGGTGGTGCTGCAAGACGTGCAAGCTCGGTCCCATGGCCGGGCTCATCAGGAAGCATTTCCCCGAGGGAGTGCTGAGCTTCATAGGCCAGCGCCAGTACGAGTCAAGCCAGCGCTACGAGAAAGGCAATGTCTGGCGCAATCCCTGGGTTCCTGGCCAGGTCGGAGCAAGTCCGATTCAGAACTGGCCCAGCCTCCTCGTCTGGCTTTACCTGTTCCAGCAAGAGGCCGAGTACAACCCGCTTTATGAAAAAGGGCTTGAGAGAATCGGATGCTGGCTCTGCCCCGCGACAGACATGGGGGAGTTCGATGATGTGGAGAAATATTCAGAGCAGAACGCCCGCTGGCAGGAGGCGCTGGCCTGCCATGCCGCTGTGAAAGGCTTGCCCCCAGAATGGCTGAGGCTGGGCCTCTGGCGCTGGAAGAATCTGCCCAAGGGCATGGTTGACTTCCTTGCGGCCGAAAGAATACAGGTTCCTGTTGATAAGAAGTGCATCCCCCCGGAGGAGAAACTCAATCCCGCGCAGGAGGCCAGATTGATAAAATTTTCCTGCATTTCCAATGATGCGCATGCAGTACGCATGAAGGCGCTGCACTGCACCGGCTGCGGGATATGCATCTCTCTCTGCGAATCCGGAGCGCTGGCCATGGTCGGCCAGGCCGTTGAGATAGACCCGGAGAAGTGCATTGGATGTGGAAAATGTCTCCATCCATGTGTGGTAATCGATTTCGAGCCCAGATAATCCTTGGAACTCATTACTCAAAAATAAATAATTCGTCAATCGTTGTTTCGAGAGCCCTTGCCACATCATGTGCAAGCTTGAGGGAAGGATTATATTTTCCCTTCTCGAGAAACACAATGGTTTCCCTGCGTACGCCTGATTTGATAGCCAGCTGTTCCTGGGTCATGTCGAACCTCGCCCTGAACTCTTTTATCCTGGTTCTCATGATGACACCTAATCCAAGCTTGCCCTGGAATTGAAGTAAACCCAGAACACGGCAAATGATACGGATCCGCCGAGTATCCCGATGCCGGTGACATCGGTCGGGAGAAGCTCGATGTTTGAGTTATCGCTGTACCAACCAATTGCTAGAAGCAGGTAAATCATGACAATGAAGGAATTGCCAGCAGCTTTTTCTACAACCTTTTTTGAACGTTCGTCCCGAAATGGTATGCCCTTGTTAATGTCACGCATCATTGCTTTTGCTGCGTATATTAAAAAAATCACACTGATGCCCACAATCAATATTATTACGACAGCCAATATCAAATTGTCCAGCACACCCCCGAAGATAGCCATCACTAATGCAGAAGCTATTACTGTCATTGAAAGGCCCATCATCACGCCCACACGCACCTTGTTCTTCTGAATCTTATTCATTTCATCACCTGATGTGAGATTTACCTCACATAAGGTTAGATATATCTAACATCATATTTAAATTTTTCGCAGAGCAAGAAATATGTTTCACAAGTTCATGCTCATTTATGGTCCAGGAAAGGCCTTCATCCCTGCTGGTAATCGATTTTGAACCAAGATGAACATCCATGAATAAATAGACAATCGCCGAATATATTATCCATAGCTTTTTAAACAAAACAATTTTTTGGAGAGAAGGGACGGGAAACCATGACCAAAGAAAAAGTCGGAATAGTGAGTTACGGCGGGTACGTGCCATATTACCGCATCGAAGCAGGTGCCATAGGTTCAGTCTGGGGCGTGGACGGGACTGCGAGGGGCAAGGGCCTCGGGATAATCAGGAAATCCGTGCCAAGCCCGGACGAGGATGTCATCACGATATCTGTGGAGGCGGCAAGGAATGCAATGAGATGCTGCAAGGTGAATCCTCAGGCCATTGGGGCAGTGTATGTGGGCTCGGAATCGCACCCTTATGCAGTGAAGCCATCGGCCACTATCGTCGCTGAGGCTATCGGAGCTGCGCCGAACCTCACAGCCGCCGACCTGGAGTTCGCTTGCAAGGCCGGAACCGCGGGAATGCAGATATGCATGGGCTTGGTGTCCAGCGATATGATAGAGTACGGCATGGCTGTCGGAGTGGACACGTCCCAGGGCGCACCGGGCGACGCGCTGGAATATTCAGCTTCCGCAGGAGGCGCGGCATTCCTCATCGGGAAGAAAGACCTTGTCGCAGAAATCAATGCGACTGTATCATACACCACAGACACGCCTGATTTCTGGAGGAGGGAGGGCCAGATGTACCCGAGGCACGGGGGGCGTTTCACCGGCACGCCAGCGTACTTCAAACATATCAACTCCTGCGCAAAAATGCTCTTTGAAAAGATGGGCACCAAACCGGAGGATTACGCCCATGCCATATTCCACCAGCCCAACGGCAAGTTCCCGCTGAAGGTCGGGAAGGCCATGGGATTCACGGACGAGCAGCTGAAACATGGCCTGCTCACGCCGGTCATCGGCAACACCTACTCGGGCTCCGTGCCCCTGGGCTTGACAAATGTGCTGGATAATTCAAAGCCAGGCGACAGGATTTTCGTCGTATCGTATGGCTCCGGCGCGGGCTCGGACGGGTTCGACATAATTGTCACCCGGAATATCGAGAAACATCGCAAGGGCAGCTGGACCCCGCTGTCAAAGTCAATCGGGAATTACAGGTTGCTTGATTACGCGACCTATGCCAAGTTCCGCGGCAAGATACACATGGGAGGTTCATAAATGAGAGAAGTGGCCATTGTAGGAATCGGCGAAACGCAGTTCGGTGAGCTGTGGGAGAGGTCGCTCCGGGACCTGGGCATCGAGGCCGGTTTCAAGGCCATGGAGGACGGGAATGTCTCCGGAAGCGACATAGATGCCATTTTCCTCGGAAACATGTCTGCGGGCCAGCTCATTGACCAGGAGCACATTGCGCCCCTTATTGCGGATTATTCGGGACTTGCGGAGAAGAACATCCCGGCAATCAGGATCGAGGCAGCCAGCGCTTCGGGCGGATTGGCGCTGTCGCAAGGGTACATGGCCGTAGCTTCGGGAGTGCATGACATAGTGGTCGTAGGAGGCGCCGAGAAAATGACAGATGTCGATGATGAGTCTGCCAACGAGATAATGGCCAAGACATCCGACCAGGAATGGGAGGCCGTGTTCGGCGCAACCCTCGGTAGCCTATATGCTATGATGGCCAGGCGTCACATGGAGGACTTCGGAACAACCAAGGAGCAGCTTGCCTCTGTCGCGGTGAAGAACCATCTGAACGGCTCGATGAATCCGCATGCCCAGTTCAGAAGCCCCATCAAGCTGGATGCCGTGGTCCAGGCTCCCATGGTGGCATCGCCCCTGGGGACTTTCGATATGGCCCCACTATCGGACGGCGCGGCCGCGGTAATACTTGCCCCGCTTGAAGCAGCACATAAATATACAGACACTCCTATAAAAATACTCAGCTGCGGCCAGGCCGGGGATTACATGGCCCTCCATGACAGGGATTCCATCACCAGGATGGACGCGACCATTGTAGCCGGAAGAAAGGCGTTCAAATATGCTGGGCTGGAGCCGAAGAATGTGAGTCTCGCGGAGGTCCATGACTGCACGACCATATCCGAGATAATGGCCATCGAGGATCTGGGGTTCTTCAAGAAGGGAGACGGGGGCAGGGCGACCCTGGAGGGAGAGACCGCCCTCAACGGTTTGATTTCAGTCAACACGTCCGGAGGCCTGAAAGCCAAGGGCTACCCTGTTGGTGCTGCAGGCGTTTCCCAGGCAGTCGAGGCGGTGACCCAGCTTCGCGGCGAAGCCGGCGAGAGGCAGGTCGGCAAAGCCGAAATCGCGCTGCTTCACAACATAGGCGGAACCGGTTCAACGGCTATTGTCCATCTTCTGGGGAGGTGCTAGGGTGCCGGAGGCAAGGTTCTGGAGGGAGACGCAGAGCCGGTACAACATGGTCGGCAGGAAATGCGCCAACTGCCAGAAGGTCTATTTCCCGCCGAGGGACATGTGCCCGAAATGCAGGAGGGCCAGCATGGGAAAGATGGAAAAAACCAGCCTGTCGGGAAAGGGAACTGTCCTGAGTTTCAGCGTCGTGCACGACGGGCTTCCGGCTTTCCAGATGCAGATACCATACACAATGGCGATAATCGAACTCGAGGAGGGGGCGCGCATCACGGGCCAGATTGTGGACTGCCATAACGGAAACGTGAAGATAGGCTCGAGGGTCGAGGCCGTGTTCAGGAAGCTGGGCGAGGAAGGAAAAACCGGGATCATATACTACGGGTACAAGTTCAAGCTTGTCCGGTGAGCTTCCGAATTTTGACGGAAAATATCTAAACCCGTGCGCGATACGGGAATGTATGGCAAGGGATCGTCTACATGTGCTGGCCGGGATATGCGCGCTGGCTTTCGGCATGTACTGCTTCGTGATAGGCATAGGAGTGTTGGCCTTCGAGCTGACCGAGTTCACCGAACTCCTTCTGATGATGTGTTTTATATACGGTGCAATTTATATTATATATGGAATATTTGCTCTCATGACCAGACCCGGCGGCATGAGCTCTTTCATCGTTGTCGGCTTCTTTGTCGGAACATACTGGTGGTCTCCCGGACTTGAATGGTACCTGTGGCCCATGATATTCATGCCCTTCGTCATACTGGCGCTGACAGTCATCATCCTGATCAGATCCTACATGCGCTGGAAGAACGGGGAATGGCAGGACTAGGCGAATAATTCACCGGGAAAACGGTTCACGGAGCAATCTCGCTGACAGGCTTCCTGTACGTGTATGATGTCTTGTGCTCCCTGAAACCCATCTTCTTGTAGAGATGCAGCGCTCCCGTGGGATTTTCCGCATCGACGCCCAAGGCGGCTTCCTCCATGCCCTGTTCCTTCAATAATAAGAAGCTTCTGGCTATCAGGGCCTGGGCCAGTTTCCTGCCGCGCCATTCCCTGCCGACATGGATGTTCTCGGTCCAGCCCCTTTTACGGCCATATTTGGCATTCTCTTCGGAGTCTATGATGTTTTGAACTGCGCCGGCCACCCTGTCGCCGTCCCATGCGACCTGCCACAGCTCGGGCTGGAACCATCTCCCGTCCAGCCAGTTCCGGTACCATTCCTCCTCGCCCTTGACCTGCATCCATCCGTCCTGGGATGCCAACAGATCTGCGTCCCAGATCTTTCTGTAATGTTCAGGCTTCACAGGTCGCACTTCTATGCCTTTGGGCAGTTGTATGTCCTGTATATTCTCCAGGTCCGGCCTGAGCATCGTGAAGCCATACCTGATCTTCCTGTACCCGGCTTTCTCTATGACGGAAATCCAGTCCTTCTCGGCTTCCAGCACCCAGAGGTATATCTCCTTTTTCCTCCCCGAGGGATGGCCGGCCGATATGTCTCTCACCCTGGCCTCGCACCATTCAAGCATTGCCTCCCTGATACCCTTCCCCCGCCATTCAGGAACAAGGTTCGCGAAGAACTGATATAGGTAGCCCGCGTCCCCGGCCCTTTCGGTGAACCATACCCTGGAGTAACCTATTGGTTTCCCATCGACCTCCGCGAACAGCATGTCCCTTGACGTGTCGCAGTTGGCCAGATGCGAATAGTATTTCGCGATGTCCTCGACTGTCTCGCTGTAGTCGAAGTCATCCTCCTTGGCGCTGGCTGAGATAATTACCCTCATGTGGGCGTAATCCGCAGGGGCCTGCATCCCCCTGAATCGCAATCCCGGGATTTTCGGCCGATGCGGGAGGAAATATCTGCCATTCATGTCCGAAGGCAAGCACTTCTACTAGAAATCAATTGCGAGCCAGATAATTCATTATTGTGTGGAGATTTAATCTACATGATTGTAGATGTATAAACATAAATGCCATATACGTACAATCATGTACATAGATAAGGAAGGATTAATATATTAAAAAACTATCATATTCTGCAAGAAGAGTTCAAGATTGCAAACCCATTTTAGGGCGGGGTTTCTCTCTCCAGCCCGGGCCGCTAGGCCCGCTCCCCGCCCTTTCTTTTTTACCCGGATTCTTGGCAAAATGCTGCTTCTGGAGCTAAAATGATCTACATTGCAGATATGTAAAGACGGGTATTTAAATCTGGCCATCAGAAAACGAAAGATTTAAATACCACAAGTGTCATATAGGTGTCAGACGAAAAGGCAATATTCGTCAGACAGAAACAGGTGCACAGATGCCGACGGACTCAGAACGGGTCACCATACGTATACCGAAGGATAGGGTTGACGCTCTACAGAAACTTGTGGAGCAGGGCCAGTTCCCGAATCTCTCGGATGCCATAAGAGCAGCAATCGACTCGTTCGTGGAAACGCAGTTCACACCGGAACACATCGAGAAAATCACCGTGGAGTTCCCAAAGGGCAACGTGGTGAAACTCGAGGAACTGGTGCATTCGGGCGATTCCATATCCGTAGATGACGCGGTCCGGAACGCGGTCCGCGAGTATGTGCGCCTGCGCCTGCAAAAAGCAACAGAGAGTCAGGAGAACAAATGAGGGCCGGTGCCTAGAACCGCCCTCATCCGGACAGGGAGAATAGCCTTGTCGGACGGACTGCCAGGTAGTCCGGATGGGCCGGGGTAAAACTCGGATGGGATGCACGCGAGGCATAGGTCGATTCAGAAGAATCGCTGGAGCACAATGCTGTCGCCTTCACTCGATGTTAGGCCGAATGCTCTACAAAAACGGTAGGTGAAAAGATGGACATGGAGTACATGATGAAAATGGCGGAAAAAGACACATTCGCAATGGAGCACTTGATTTCCGATCCGAAAACCTTGGTCGTCGGGTGCGGTGGAGCTGGCAATAACAGCGTGGACCGCCTTCAGCGCATCGGCGTCTGTGGGGCAAGGACCATAGCTATCAATACGGACAGGGCACATCTGGAGAGGGTGCATGCCGACAAGAGGGTCCTCATCGGCAAGAACATCACCAACGGGCAGGGCGCCGGAGGCCATCCCGAAGTCGCTGAACACTGCGCAGAAGAGGCCAGGGAAGAGCTGGAGATACTTCTCAGAGGGGCTGATATCACATTCATCACTGCAGGAATGGGGGGCGGGACCGGAACAGGAACCGCGCCCATCGTCGCAGAAGTGGCCAAGGAGCTGGGCTCAGTGGTCGTTTCAATGGCCACAGTGCCTTTCACCGCAGAAGGCAGGTTGAAGAGCCAGAGGGCGGCAATAGGCCTCGAGAAGCTGAAGAGGAACTCTGACAGCACCATAATTTTGGCCAACGATAAACTGCTCAGAATGGTGCCCAAGATGCCTGTGAACCAGGCATTCAGCGTCATGGACCAGATGATTTCCGAGGTTATCAAGGAAATCACGGAAGCAGTAACCCAGCCGTCGCTCGTCAACCTTGATTTCGCCGACCTCAGAACAGTGATGTCTGGAAACGGAGCGGCGACAGTTCTGTACGGCGAGAACAGCGTCTGCGATCCCCAGACAGTTGTCGCTGAGGCGCTGGAGAACCCACTCGTGGATGTTACTTACGACGGAGCGACAAGTGTGCTCATACACATGACTTCGGGACCGGAGCTCAACCTCAGAACCATAAACAGGGTGGTTGAGGGCTTCACGGAGATCATGGACCCGAATGCCAACATCATATGGGGCGCAAGGACAGACCCGAAGTTCACAGGCCAGCTGAAAGTGCTGGCTGTCATGAACGGCGTCCAGATGAATTACGCCGGGCTGCCCTCGGTCCAGATAGAGAACCGGATACCAGAGATGGCCTGCATCCCACTAGTTCAATAATCAGGATTAATTCCTCCCTTTTTTTTCTTTTCACGATTACCTCCTCTTTTTTCTTTTTTTTCTCCGATTAGTGCACACTGGAGAAACATTCTCCGGTCAGTGCAAACCAGGAAGGTTCCCGCAATCCTTTGACCTCCGCCGCGGCACAGGCCGCGCAAGGATTAACTTAATATCCCACGAGGGAATACATGTCTCAGGTGTAAAACCATGGCACAGGGATACTGCGTAAAATGCAAGAAGAAGGTAGAGATTGAGGGCGCGAAGAAGATCACAATGAAGAACGGAAAGCCAGCAACCCAGGGCAAATGCCCGAAGTGCGGCACCAAGGTCTTCAGGATCGGCGCTTAAGCAGATTTCTGCCGAAACGAACAACGCTGCCTTGAAAAAGGCAGCGTTACCTTTCCATTGCTTTTTCGAGCCTTGACACGTGATGTTAAGGCGTTAACTTTATATCGGAGTCCGCTATATCGGATTACGTTATGTCGAAATCCGATATATTGAAAACCGAAATGGCGAAGGACTTCCGCAAGGGCCTGCTAAAATTCTTCATATTGAAGATGCTGGACAGGGAGGACATGCACGGCTATGCAATGATGTCGAGGATAGAGGAACTGAGCGGTTGGAAGGTGAGCCCGGGCTCGCTTTACCCCATGCTCTTCAACCTGTCTGCGAAGGGCCTTATCAAGGTCAACATCGTCGAGAAACGGAAAATGTTCTCGCTGACGCAGAAGGGCAGGACATTCATAAGCCAGTTCAATGAAAATTTTGAGACGGGACTGAATGAGATTTCGAAGATATTCAAGGAGCTTTAGGGAGGCATGGAAATGAGCGAAGTGATGGTAGAGGCAAAGAACCTGACTAAAACTTATAACATAGGCCAGGTAGAGGTCAAGGCCCTCAGGGGGGTCAATCTGACAGTCCACAAGGGCGATATGATCGCAATCATGGGTCCTTCCGGATGCGGGAAGACAACATTGTTGAACATGCTGTCAGGATTGGATGACCCCACATCAGGCAACGTGAAAATCGAGGGCACGGATCTGAGCCAGATGTCAGACAATGATAAGACCGAGCACAGGGCCAAGCGCATGGGTTTCATATTCCAGTTCTACAACCTGCTGCCAGTGCTCACAGCCATCGAGAATGTGGAAATGCCTCTGCTCGTTTCCGGGACGCCCTCCAAGGAGGCGAGGGAGCAGGCCATCCAGATAATGAAGACAGTCGGCCTCGAGAATGTCATGCACAGCAAGCCCGGGACCCTGAGCGGCGGGGAGCGCCAGAGGGTGACCATAGCCAGGGCACTGATAAGCAAGCCGGCCATAATCTGGGGCGACGAGCTCACCGGGGACCTGGACGACGAGACCGCCAACACAATCATGGACCTCGTGGCCAGGCTCAGGAAGGAGACCAGGGCTACATTTGTTATAGTAACCCACAATCCCGAGGTCGGGAAAAGGGCGGACAAGATCCTGTACATGAGAAGCGGCCAGTTCGTCAGGGAGGAGGTTCCCTCCCATAGGAAGGTAATGTGAGGGGTGTTTGGATTGGAGGCTTCGGAACTCTTTCTGCCGCTGGTCATGCTCGGCATCATTGGCATCATGCTCATCCTGGGGCTGTTCAACAGGGTCATAGCGAAGATAGGGCTCAGGAACTTCTACAGGCACAGGAGCCACGCAATCATCTCCGTGGCCGGCCTTCTCGTGGGCACGTCCATAATCTGCGCTTCAATGGTAGTCGGCGATTCAATAGACTATTACATCGTCAAGGAGACATACGAGGAGCTTCAGCTCGTGGACCTGACAGTGACCGGGGAGAACGGCGCCCTCTTCGACTATTCAATCTACACACAAATCGCAGAGGACCCGGGAGTGGACGCGCTCACGGACGCTGTCTCTCCGATACTGGTTCAGACCGCGACGGTCAGGCATTCGGTCACCAAGCAGTTCGAGCCGACCGTCACCATTATCGGGTTCGAGCCGCAGAGTGACTCCGGGTTCGGGAATTTCCCTCTGGAGGACGGGACACAGACATCAGGCGAAGGTCTTGGCGCGGGAGAGGGGATGATTAATCGCGCGCTCGCGGACAACCTTGGCGCAAGCCAGGGCGATGTCCTGTTCCTCACCTATTCCATCGGAGCCTACCCATTCACGACCACGGTGGCCAGCAACATCACGGTTTCCAGGATACTCACGGACACGGGCAAGACTCTGTACAGCCCGGGCTCGGGAATGAGCTTCGAGACTTACAACATCTTCATGAACCTGGAATCTGTCCAGACCATGTACGCCGACGCTGGCATGATATCCCATGTCAAGATTTCCAACAACGGAGGCATCGAGGACGGCGCCAAGGGCAGCGACGAGACAGAGGCCGCGCTTCTGAATGCTGTGGATGGACTCACGTTCCAAGGCAGCGACACGCTTCCTGCCTACTCGGTCAACCAGACCTATGTCCAACTCTCCCGGTCCAATGTCAGCCCGGATTCGCTGGTCCTCACGCTGAACGGCAATCCCCTGCATCCCTCGGATTACGCATTGGCGGCCGATTCCGGTGCCGTTTACCTTGCCCAGCCGATGCAGCCGGGAGACTCCGTGACCGCGTCCTACCAGTTCTCCTACTCGCTCGAGGTCAACCAGGTGAAGCAGGACAGCCTGGACCTGGCAAAGATGCTGAACGACCTCATCTCCACCTTCCTCACAATATTCGGCAGCTTCGCCATAATAGCCGGAGTGATTCTCATCATCAACATCTTTACGATGCTGGCGGAGGAGAGGAAGTCGGAGCTGGGAATGGCCAGAGCCGTTGGCATGAAGCGCAAGCACCTCATGCAGTCGTTCCTGTTCGAGGGGCTGGCATACGGAATCCTCGCCAGCATGTTCGGCACATTGTTGGGTCTGGGTGTGGGCGCCGCCCTGATCTACATGGTGAACAACTTCATGGAGTTCATGGACGTGGTCCTGCCTGTCCATTTCCAATGGTTCAGCCTTCTCAGCGCGTTCTCGCTCGGCTTCATCATCACCTTTGCCACGATACTGCTGACCAGCTGGAAGATAAGCAAGCTGAACATCATCCGAGCCATAAGGGGCATAGAGGAGCCGAACAAGGAGAGGAAGAACCTGATCATGCTCCTGGCCGGCGCAATGCTCACCGCGGCTGCGGCAGCCATCTACTACCAGTACCCTGACGACCTCACCGTCAAGCTGATAGCCCCTTCCGGGATCATTGCGGGCGTTTGCATGATCCTCTGGCGCTGGGTGGGAGACAGGGCCTCCATAAGCGGGGCGAGCCTCGGAGTTTTCCTTTACACCTATTATGCGATCAAAACCTATTTCGGGGATGCGGCCGACGACAACAACATGGACCTTCTGTTCGTGTTCTCCGGCGTCATCATTGTACTCAGCATCGTGCTGCTCATCATGTACAACTCAGGGCCGGTGATAGCGGCCATCACGGGCACGTTCGGGAGGGTCAGGAAATGGAGGCCTACAATAATGACGGCCGTCTCCTACCCGCTCACCAAGAAGTTCAGGACGGGCATGAGCGTGGGCATGTTCGCGCTGGTCGTCTACATGATAGTCATGCTGTCCGTGTTCTCGAGCATGTTCACCGTAGACGTGGAAGAGGAGACCTTGAAGCAGGGCGGCGGCTTCGACATAATCGCCGACATCCAGTCGGTCGTGCCAAGCCTTGAGGCGGCAGTGGACCCGCTCACCAACGCGACCATAACCTCCCAGGCCCTGGACAACAACGTATCCTCCTACACGAACATCCTTTGGACTTATAGCCCAATGCTGAACAATACCGATGCTCCGCCTCCGAGCATGGGGATAGACCTTGGCGACTTCATGGCGGGAAGCCAGGTGCTGGGCATTGACAGCACGTTCTATGCGGGCAACGGCTTCGTGTTCACCAAGACGCTTGAGGAATTCGCGACCGACCAGGCAGTATGGGCCTCTGTCATGGCCGCGGGCTCAAGCGATGTAGCCATAAGCTCCATGTACTCGCTGCTTCTGGGGGTCGAGCCTGGGCATCACATAACCCTGGACAACATAATGGGTGCGACAAGCCAGGAGTTCAGGGTCGTAGGGATATTCGACAACTCAATGACCCAGATACTGGGCGTATTCATGTCCAAGGAGAACCTGATGCAGTCATTCCAGGCCAACTTCATGGTGCCTGGGCTGACCAAGAGCGTCCTCATGTTCGACCTGAAGGAGGGCCACGAGGCAAAGCCGACTGCCTTGGCGCTCGAGAGGGACTATGCCGCTCTCGGGATGAACAGCATTCTCATCAGGGAAGTTACCGAGACGACAATGGAGATGACCAACTCGATATTCGTGCTGTTCGAGCTGTACCTGGACATGGGCCTGGTGGTCGGCGTTGCCGGGCTGGGTGTCATCACAATCAGGTCAGTAGTGGAAAGGACTCCAGAGATAGGCATTCTGAGGTCCCTGGGCTTTAAGCGCGGGAACGTGCGAAATGTCTTCCTGCTCGAGATTCTGTTCGTGGCCACCATGGGCGTGTTTATCGGAATTCTGACCGGGGTGATGGTCTCGCATGAGATATTCAATGTATTGGTCAGCGACTACGGCGGGGACATCGAGTTCACCATACCGTGGTTTAAAATCGCCTACGTGACTGCCATAGCCTACATTGCCACGATAATCTGCACCATAATCCCGGCAAGGAACGCCTCGAAAATTGCGCCGGCAGAGGCATTGCATTATGTTGGTTAAGCCCGATTTACTTCACATATGCCGAGAACGCTCATTTCTTCAGGACTGAGATGAATTGGCATGAGCAGTCGTCAATCCACCGTTGCATACCGTGCTTATATTATCAAAGTAAATCGAAGCCACTGGCTTCGATATATCAGGTATGCTCCATTTTGACGTTTCAAAATGGGTTTGCCGAATCTTTGATTCGGCATATAACTGCCCTATGGTAAACTTCCAGCCCCGAATCCACCGATATTGATTCAAACCAGAAACGCCAGTCTCTTTCGCTAACCATACTTGGTTAGCGTTAAGACGAGGCTCTGCCTCGTCTGGTTAGGGGCTGGTAGTTTACTCCATCATGCGCTTGAACAAAGCCGAGCAGGCCAGCACGAGGATAGTCAGGTAACCAAGCAGCACAGCCAGGTCCAGCGGAGCGCCTGATAGGTCGCCCGTGACCATCAGCCCCCTCAGGAGGTCGACACCGTAGGTCAGCGGATTAATCTTAGCGAACCACTGCAGGTACCACGGCATCCATGTAATCGGATAAAGCGCGCTGCTGGTGAAGAACAGGGGCAGCGTGAGCAGCTGGCCGAAGCCCATCACCCGCTCGCGGGTGCGGAAAATCGTGGCGAACAGCATGGATATGCCCGCGGCTACGGCTGAGATGAGCACCACCACAGGAATCGTCAGGATGATGTAGAACGGATTGTTATAAAGGGTAATGTCCAGTATGCCCAGGCTTAGAATCAGTATTATAGTTATCACCACCACTGCCTGGGCTATCGCGCGGACACTTGCCGAAAAGCATTTTCCAAGCACAAGCGAGATGCGCGAAGCCGGGGCTACTAGCAGCTTGGCCAGATTTCCTGAATCCCTGTCCCAGACAAGCATTATGCCGAAGAATATAGCCACGAACAGGACTGCCTGCGCCAGCACGCCCGGAGCCACGAAGGTTAGGTAGGAAACGTCCCCCGTCGGAATCACATTCCTCTGGCTCATGATTGTGCCGAACACCAGCAGCCAGACTATGGGCTGGGCCGACCTCACGGCTATGTCGGTATAATCGTGCCTCAGCCTCCTGGCCTCGAGCTCCACTATTGTAAGGATGTTCTCGACCTCCCGCCTGAGACGCGAGGCCGCCATCAGGCCATCCTCCTTGCGAGCTTGCGCGTCTTCCTCACGCTGGACCACTGGTGCATCTCCTCAATCCTTGTCCCGACATGCTTGACGAATGCGTCCTCCAGGGTCACTTCCTTTACCCTTGCGGAGATGACTTCGCAGCCCGATGCAGCAACCTGGGCCACGCGGCCCGGAAGATCTTTGGCGCAGTCGGCTGAAGGGATTGTCATTCTCCCGTTCTCGAATGTCGCGCCTGGGATTAACGGAGGGTTTCCCCTGATTTCAAGCAATATAGAGCCAGGACCAGCCGAGGCTTTCAATTCAGCGGGCGTTCCGATCACAGCGATCTTGCCGATACTCATAATGGCGATCATGTCGCACAGCTGGTCGGCCTCCTCCATGTAATGCGTGGTGATTATCACAGTCATCTTCGTGCGATCCTTAAGCTCCTTGATGACCGCCCAGACCTGCTTCCTGGCCATCGGATCAAGGCCTATCGTCGGCTCGTCCAGAATCAGGACCTTGGGGTTGTGGACCATGGCCTGGCCTATCTCGAGCTTGCGTATCATGCCGCCGGAGTATGTCCTGACTATACGGTCCTTGGCCTCCCAGAGCCCGAGCTGCTTCAGGATGCCCTCGCACATCTCTTTGGCCGCCTTTCCCCTCTTTCCGTAGAGTTTCGAGGAAATCAGGAGATTCTCGTATCCTGTGAGGGCAGCGTCCGATGATACGTCCTGGGGAACATATCCGATGCAGTTGCGTATCCCGTAATCATCCTTTGGGCGGGTATGGCCCAACACGGACACCTGGCCTTCTGTCACTGTCAGAAGCGTGACTATCATCTTGATTATGGTGGTCTTGCCTGCGCCGTTGGGCCCCAAAAGACCGAAAACAAGGCCTTCATCGACATCGAAGGAGACGCCGTCGACGGCCCTCACGGACTTGTTGTAGACCTTGACTATGTCCTTTATCTCAATGGCCTTCACAGACCCTGGACAGGGGAGGGAGATAATAAAATTGCCCATTCCAATAACGGATGGCCCATCCTAAAATTATTGCATCTCAGGTAACGGATTCGGCATAGGCAATCCCTGAATAGATTTATATGCCGGTTATTATTAATAATCGCCAGAGATTGAAAGACATGGATATCAATTCATTGATTATCATATTCGTCATTGCCTGCATCGTAGCGGTTCTGGCGAAATTCATAAAATGGCCTTATACAATCACCCTGGTCATCGCGGGCATAATAGTTGCGGCCCTCGGCATACAGGCTCCGTTCAAGCTTGACAGGGACATATTGTTCCAGATCCTGTTGCCACCATTGCTTTTCGAGGGCGCTCTTTACATGAGGATGGACCATCTGAAGCAGAATTCAAAGGTCATACTTCTGCTTATAATCCCAGGGCTTATGTTCGCTGTAATATTCACAGGCATATTTCTGAACCTGCTCTTTCCGGCGATTCCGCTGATATTCACATTGCTGCTGGCCGCTATCATCATACCCACAGATCCGGCCGCCATCCTAGCCTTTTACCGGGAAATGAGAATCCCGAAGAATCTGAAGAGCATAATCGAGGGCGAGAGTGTATTCGATGATGGGCTGGCCATCGTTCTTTTCAATGTGATGATAGGCGTCATACTCGCCTCAACCATGACCTCGGGAGGGAACATGATTGTCTCAGCCAACGACGTACTCGCGGGCGTCGGGGAATTCTTCAAGCTCTCCATCCTGGGCATCCTGCTGGGCCTGGCTGGGGGTTATACCGCAGTCCAAATCATGAAAAAGATCGATGATAAGTTCATCGAGATAATGATAACTGTGATACTGGCTTTCGGCATCTTTGCTGTTGCGGAGCTTATTGGGGCGTCAGGCGTCTTTGCAGTTGTGATTGCAGGCCTTGTCCTGGGAAATTACAGCACCCGGTTCGCGATGGCACCTTCCACGCGCATGTCCCTGATAAACTTCTGGTCTTTCCTAGCCTTCGGGGTGAATTCACTACTGTTCATACTCATCGGCATGAATGTCGGAATCGAGGCGATAATAGACAATATCTGGATCATCATAGCCACAGTGCTGCTGCTCTGGATTGCGCGGGCGGTCTCCATCGGCACCATAGGTTTGGCAGTAAACAGGAAGAAGGCCGAGCTTCCCCGGAACGGTCAAATCATGATGTGGTGGGGCGGCCTCAGGGGAGCAATCCCGATTGTCATGGCCCTGTCAATCCCAATGTTCCTGGCCGACGGCACTACCCCCTTCCCGCACAGAGAGCTGATCCTCACAATAACATTCGGGGTGGTGCTGACGACGCTTCTTGTCCAGGGCCTCAGCCTCCGCAGCGTTCTCAAGCGTCTCGGGTTCTCGCAGTCCAGCCACAAGGGCGGCATCGATGAGAAAGCCGTCATGGTATTCATGCGCGACAGTTCGGACATCCTTTTAACATTGAAAGAGGACGGGGATTTCATGAGTGGCGGCTACCAGATGCTCAGTTCTAGATTCGCCCAGGCAAATTCCATGCTGCTCACAGAGATGGGCACGCTGATGAAGGAGAACGGGTTCGTGCCAAAGGAGGAATACCTGGCGGCAGTGAAGGAATCGCTTAAAATGAAACGAAACGCTGTCAAGGATGCCCTGCATAAAAAGATGATAATAGACGAGGCGGCCGAGAAGCTCATCGACGAGATTGACGGCCAGATACAGAGCCTTTCCACCGACCATGATGGTTCCTAAAGTGACTGGCGGAGCTCTTTCATGCGCTGGATTTTACGCTGTATGGCCTTGTCCGTGCCTATGTCATGCCGCATGTATACATGGCCTTTCACATGGGCCACAGCCTTCTCCGAAACCTGCTCGGCCTCGTGGATGGTGCTTCCGATGCCCACCACGCCAAGAGCCCTGGATGTGCCTGTGTAGATGCCATCGGGCCTTTGGTCCACGGCTGCATAATATAGCCTGGCCCCGGCCTTTTCTATTGCATCCTCGTCCACATGCAGGGGACGCCCTGCCTCGGATTTTATCCCGTAGCCCTTTGGCACCACATACTTGCAGACCGTCGCCCTCCCCGAGTACCTGGCCATGCTCTCCTTCAGCCTGCCCTCCGTTATGGCAATGAAAATGTCCAGCAGGCTGGTCTCCAGCAACGGGATGACGTTCATGACCTCCGGATCTCCGAACCTGGCGTTGTACTCGAGCAGTTTCACCCCATGTTTCGTGGCGATAAAGCCGCCGTACATGACGCCTCTGTAGGGTTGGCCGCATTCTTTCTCCAATGCAGCACAAACCTTCCGCGTGATGCCCATCGCAGCATCGTAATCGTTCTGCCCTAGAAAGGGAAGCAGATGATTCGAATCTGAATAAGAGCCCATTCCGCCCGTGTTGGGGCCTTTGTCGCCCTCGAACGCGCGCTTGTGGTCCTGGGCAAGCGGTGAGCCGACCACTGTCTTCCCATCTGTGAGGCATTGAAGGCTGAACTCCTCGCCAATGAATTTTTCCTCCACAACAACCGCGCCGCTCTTCTTGATGCAAGAGGCGGCGTAATCATAGCCTTCCTGGACCGAGGCTAGATGTTCACCGGAAAGCTTGACTCCCTTTCCCCCAGCCAGGCCTTCATCCTTGACCACATAGTCGCCAAGTTCCTCAATATACTCTTTCAGCCCTTCGGGGGACATGAATACCTTGAACTGTGGGTTGCCGGGTATCTTGTATTTCTCCATAAGCCCGCGTGTGAAGGACTTGCTGGTCTCCAGCCTGGCGCAGGAACGGGTCGGCCCGATCGAAGGAATACCGATTGAGGCCAGGGCATCGACGATTCCCTTCCCCAAAGGAGCCTCGGGGCCTATGACCGCCAGGCCGATGCCCTTCTCCTTGGCCCAAAGAACTATCGGTTTGACATCCGTCTCGGAAACCTGAAGGACTTCCTTGGACAGCCTGGCCAGACCCGGATTCTTGTTCTTCATGACGGTATAGAGTTCCGCACCGTCCTGGACCAGTTTGTCCCCCAAACAGTGCTCGCGGGCTCCTCCTCCGACGACTAGGACCTTCATATTATCCAAGGGACATCCGCCGGAGGTCTAATAGATTTTTCTAAATGAGGTTAAGCCCGCTGGCAATCGACATGCACCCGAAAATCATGACCAGGACGAGAACGCCCTTCTTAAACCTCTTCTCATCGACTTTCCTGGCCAGTTTTGCTCCGACCAGGGTGCCGATTGCCAAGCCCGGCAGCAGCACCAGGGAGCTTTCAAGCACCGTCCCTATGAGCAATCCTGCGTACATGTACACGGGGAGAGTGGCGATGTTCATGAAAAGGAAGAACGCTATAAGCCCGGCCCGAAACTCCTGCTTGGTGAATCCCTGGTTCGAGAAGAACAGGATGAGTGGCGGGCCTGACATGGAGACCGAGCCCTGCAACACCCCGCCTGCGAATCCTATCGGAACCATCGCGGCCTTCTCCCTGGCCACCTGCTTCCTGAACTCCAGGAGCTGGGCCAGGCCGAACAGGAAAATCAGGGAGCCGATGAGCAGCTTTATGTGGTTCGGGTCAGCGACCATCAACAGGTAAGTGCCTATCGGGATGCCGAACACCCCGCCAGCCATCAGCGGCCAAATCCTCCGAATTTGGACATCCTTCCTGAGGTCGTGGATCATCAGGATGTTGAGGAAAAGCGATAGCACGACCATTATAGGAATAAGCTCGTCCGAGGCCATGAACAGGACGAGGAGCGGGATAGCGAACTGGGAGAAACCGAAGCCTGCGAGGCCCTGAATTAGCGCGCCTATCAGGATGACGATTATCGCCGCGGCCAGAGCCCACTCAAGCGCCATCTTATTTCGCCATCTTTTTCTTCAGGTGCTCGACAAGGCCGCCTGCCTCCAGTATCTCCATGACGAAAGGCGGAAGCGGTCTGAACCTGACAGTCTTTCCCGTGGTCAGGTTCTTTATAGTTCCGGCCTTCAGGTCGAAATCCATCTCGTCGCCCTTGCTCAGCGCATCCACGCATTCTGGGCACTCGATGACTGCTATGCCCTGGTTTATGGCGTTCCTGTAGAACAGCCTGGAGAACGACTTTGCCACGACGGCCTGGACCCCGCAGTACCCGAGGCAGCTCGCTGCCTGCTCCCTGGAGGAGCCGCAACCGAAGTTCGTCTCTGCGACGACGATATCGCCCTTCTTCACGCCCTTGGCGAATGTCTTGTCCAGGTCCTCCATCGCATGGCTGGCGAGGTAATCATGCTCATAACTGTCCAGGTACCTGCCGGGCAGTATCACGTCAGTGTTCACGTCCTTTCCGTACTTCCAGACCCTGCCCTTCACCATGTGGATCCCTCCCTGGGGTCGGTGATTACGCCCGCAACCGCGCTGGCCACAACCGTCGCCGGACTCGCCAGGTATATGTTGGACGCGGTATCGCCCATCCTTCCCTGGAAGTTCCTGTTCGTCGAGGATATGCAATTTTCTCCTGCGGCCAGTATTCCCTCGTGCGCCCCGAGGCATGGGCCGCAGCCCGGGTTGATTACTACGCCGCCGGCCTTGACGAATGTCTGTATGAGGCCTTCTTCGATCGCTTCGAGGTACACCTGTCTGGACGCTGGGGCGACAATCAGCCTGACATTCTTGTGAATGGCCTTTCCGGCAAGCATCCTTGCCCCGGCTTTGAGGTCCTCGACTCTTCCGTTGGTGCATGAGCCGAGAACTGCCTGGTGTATCTCGGTTCCAGCGACATCCTTGACATCCTTCACATTGTCGACAGCGTGGGGGCATGCGACCTTCGGGCCTATCTTGGCCACGTCGTATTTCAGCTCCTTCTCGTATTTCGCGCCTTTGTCCGCCTTCACGACATTATATTTCTCGTCTGTCCTGGACTTGAGGTAGTCGAACACCTTCCGGTCCGGTTCCATTATAGCTGATTTCGCGCCCATCTCCATGGACATGTTTGTGATTGTCATCCTGGCGCCCACGCTCATCTGGTCCACAGCCTTTCCGCAGTACTCGATGGACTTGTAGTTCGCGCCTTCGGCAGTGAGGTCGCCGATTATCTGGAGAATCACATCCTTGGAGAATACTTGTTCGGGCAGCTTCCCGTCAAGCGTGATCCTGAACGTCTCCGGCACCTTGAGCCACAGCTCGCCTGTGGCCCATACGGCCGCCATCTCTGTGGCGCCTATCCCGGTGCTGAACGCCCCGAATGCGCCGTACGTCGTCGTGTGGGAATCTGTGCCGACAATCAGCTGGCCAGGGAGCACGTGCCCGTGCTCCGGCATTATCTGGTGGCAGACTCCTTCCCTGATGTCGTAGAAATGGCTTATGCCTTGCTTCTTCACGAAATTGCGTATCTTCAGGTGGCCCTCGGCGGTCTTGATGTTGTTCGCCGGCACCCTGTGGTCAATCGGGATGACAATCCGGTTCGGAGCCCAGACCTTGGGCTGCCCTATCTCGCCGAAAACCTTGGAAACAAGGGCGGCGTTGTCATGCGACATCGCGATATCGACCCTGGCGTTCACTATCTCTCCGGGCTCTGTCTTTTTCGAGCCACTGGCTCTCATCAGAATCTTCTCTGCGATGGTGTAGGCCATGCTAATCCTCATTGCCGTATTATCAGGCCATATTAAGAACTATTGCTCCTCGAAATTCTGTGCATGGAATGCCTGAATTTCAGCGGATTTTTTCATCGGTGCGGCAGGTTCCGCATTTGTGGAGATTCCTCGCAGCCACGAACGCCTGTCCGTTCTTTGTCAGCTCCTTTGCCGTGATGTTTAAGGCTTCGTGCTTGTCCAGGTAGTTCTGCGTGAGAAGCGGCATCATGCCCTGCGCCTCTATATCGGACCTGGGGATGAAATACTCCAGTATGTTGGACGGGTGGTCACGTGACTCCTCGGTGGCAATCTCCCCGCCTTCGTGTTTCGCGCTGATATTGGGCACATGCGCGAGCCCCAGGAGCTCGTCCCGGCGGTTGTAGGGCTGCCTGACAATGGATTTGTATGTTTCCGTGATGTGGTGCTCGAACCTCACGTTCTGCTCCAAGCTGAAAAAATTCCTTATGTCAGCGCTCATGTCAATCGTTTTGGCGTTTACTGAGTTCGAGAAGTTAAAGCCGATGAGCGGCGTAGAGCCGTCCGGCCTTGAAAACATCCTCGCGGCCATCAGTGTCCAGAACACGGCATACGGGTTGTCGTTGCCCATGAACACGGATATCTTGAACTCGATGTCCACCCCGAGCTTGTGCAGCATGTAGCCCAGCAGCACGGTGCCCGGGTTCACGTTCAAGACCTGGCGGTTGCCGTAATTCGTATAGTAATACAGATACTCGTCAATCCATTTCAGGGCATAGTCGTTCGGCTCGCCAACCCCCCCGAAATAGCCTGTGATGGTGTCCGGCCCCCCGAGATGCACATTGGAGCCGTCCGTGCCCTTGGTGTCCAGGGTCTCGCACCTGCTCGCGCCGATAATCTCTGTCGCGGCAGTCATGGCCAGCAGATCGCCATCCGTTTCCTGCTCCTTCATGAACCTCACCCTGATTATCCGCCCGGGCATCAGCTCCTGCCTCTGTATGGCCTGCCTGGCCTCGGCCAAGAAGAACGAGAAATATTGGCATGCGCTTATCTCCAGGGTCACGGCGTTCTGCTCGTCGAACTTCATGGAGTCCGCGGCATCGCCCAAGACCTTGCGCCTGTAATCCGGAATGCTGATGAAGGCATCATTGTCGCGCTGGTCCATGAGCCAGTGAATGTCCTTGAGATAGGGAGAGCCCCCCATCCTGGCGAGGATGTTGTCCAGCTTCGCAGCCTCCCTTGCCCTGCGGTTTATCTCATCCGCGCCGCCGTGCTTCTCCACCAGCATTATGAGGTCGTTGATAATCTGGCTGTTGGGATCCAAAAGAAAATCGTTCACTTCCTTCAGCCTTTCCTCGGATATGGTCAGTCTGTTTCTCGCCACGGAATTTCCTCCCTTATATCACAAGGGAACACGACATGGTTAAAAAGCTTGGGGTCTCAATTCCCCAAGGGTTAAATGTGCGAACGAAGTTCGCATACCGATAAAGGTCCAAATGTCCATCAGGACTTTGGAAGGAGATAAGAATGTGCTTCAGCATGTCCTGCGCCCAGAAGAAGGAGACAATCCAGACAAGATTTGAGGTTGATTTTCTCCAGTACTCGGAGTACCGGCCCTACTATTTCACGTCGGCCCATTCATTTCCGCAAGTTCCGGTGATAACCGATTCCGAGCCCAAAAAAGTGCAGGGACTCGAGTGGTGCCTCATCCCGCACTGGGCAAGGTCGGAAGATAAGGCCCTCGACATAAGGAAGAAAACATACAATGCCAGGGACGACACAATATTCGAGAAGCCTTCCTTCAGGGACGCGATACTGAAGAACAGGTGCCTGGTCATCGCGGACGGGTATTTCGAGTGGCATCATGCGAACGGGAAGAAATATCCCTATTACATCCAGCTGAAAGACAGGGGATTATTCGCCATGGCCGGATTATGGTCCGACTGGAAGCTCGGGGACATCAGGAAAAAGACATTCGCCATCGTGACCACCGAGGCGAATCCCATGATGGCCAGGATACACAATTCGGCCAAGAGGATGCCTGTGATCCTGCCCCCCGGTTCCGAGAGGGAATGGATTGCGCCGGGCCTTTCCAAAGCCGAGATACAGGCCATGATGAAGCCACTGGACCAGGATCTGATGGACGCGCACACCGTATCCAGGCTGATATCCCAGCCCAAGGCCGAGAAGAACGTGCCCGAGGCGATCGCCCCCTTTGACTACAAAGAGCTAGCCTCCGGCCAGTCAGCGCTTTTCTAGAATTGCCCGGACCTTTTCCTCTGTGTACCCGAACGGGGAGAGCAAATCCTCGCCGGCCCTGCACAGCAGATCCATGTACTCCTGGACATCGTATCCCTCACCACCTTCCAGCAGGTCTGCTGGCTTGACCCCTTTATCCGTCACCACATACCTGACCTTCTGGCCCGGCAGGAGGGCGAGACCCTCGGCGTGAAGCTGCCGAAGGGCTTTCGACTGGGCATTGCTCTGCCTGTACTCCCCCAGTTCCCGCGATATCCTCTTGGAGATTATCAATTCATCGAGGGAGCAGCCTCCCGATTTAAGTCTTGATGCGTGGGCGGCCAGGGCATCAATCGCTTCGGGGACTAGTTTCTGGAATTCCGCAGAATTCCATGCCGATGAAAAAACATCCAGCATGTCCCTCTGCGCCTGCCTCAGAAGCCCGGGCGTGTCGCTCTTCCTGAGAAAGATGCCTCTGATTTTCAGCTCCCCCGTGTCGAAAAGCCCGTAATACCTGTTGAGCGCGCCCGCGCCGTTGGCCTTGTTGGGCAGAAACACGAGCCAGCGATAGACGCCCGCTTTCTCGAGCGGTATCCCGACGGCCTTCGAGACATAGCGGCAGAACCAGTCATGGTCCGCTCGGGCATTGGGCCGAAGCCAGAGGCTGTCGATTATGCCGTGTAGCACGTCGTACCCGAACTTCTCGGCAAGCTGCATTGTCTGGATGAGTATGTCCCTGCCGTATGCGTTTATGGACTCGTGGCACTCTATCCTTCCGAACCTGGCGTTCTTGTACCCTGTGTACCCGAAGCATGTCACAAGGGTCCACTTCAGCAGGCTGGCCCGGTGTTTGTAGGCCTCCGCGTTCTCCGGGTCTGTCTTGGCAAGGGCCTTGTAGGCCAGCCGCCTCTGCACCAGCGGCTTCACGACCTTGGGGATTATGCCGACCCTCTTCTCGCATATTCTGTATCCCAGCTCCGGGACATGTCTGTTGGACCTGAGGCAGCAGGGGCAGTTGAGGGTCTCCGGCGATATGTTGTGGATGACCATGATGTTCGGGTACATGGACACGAAATCGACTTCCACTATGCCGTCGTGTATTCCGACTTCAGGCTCGAAAATCATTCCTCCGCGGTCCGCCAGCAGCAGCTCCTCGGCCGTCTTGAAGTCCTCGGGCCTGTTCTTCTTCCACATTATGGCGCAGCCCTGCCTCATGGCCAGCTGGACCTGCATGGCCGTTATCGCGCTGCCGGGCGATATCCGGCTGGTTGTCTGGAGGGGAAGGCATGAGAGCCGCGCCATGTCTGCCAGGCCCGCAAAACCTCCCTCCGAGAAAATGAACGAAGCTTTGTCTATGTGCAGCCTGCCCCGGAGGATGCTGGCTGCCGGCTTGTACAGGATATTGCCGTAGCTGAAGTACGACTTTCCCTTTCTGCCGGAGACAAGGGGATGCGGCTCCCTGCCCAGCTGGAGTTCGCCGGAAATCCCGAGCGCCTCTGCCCGCCTTGCCAGGTGCGGCATCTCGAACGTATCGCCGTTGGCCGTGTAGATTATATCCGGGTCGAGGGATTTCACAGCCCTGGATAGCTCCGGGATAATCTCTTCCTCACGGCCCTCCAGGATTGCTTCCCCAATCGTTATTTTGGTTATGGGGTCGTCCGGCCGGGTCAGCTTCCGGCCCGCGGAAACCCTCAGCTCGGCCGAGGCCAGCAAGGGAAGCCGATAATTGATTCGGTACTGGCCGTCCTCGGTGGAAAGGCCCGGGCAGGAGACATGCGCCATCGGGAAGACGCCCCGCGACACCATGTACCTCTGGCTCATCCTCAGGTCCACGTCGTAAAGCCTGTAGTCGTAATACCCGCCCAGGCAGTCCACCGTGCCGGCGCATTCCTGCAGGTCCGCAAATCTCTCGGGGTAAACTGCCAGGACTTTCCTGGGCTTCGGGTCCTCTATCCCCAGCCTCTTCTCCGCAAGCTCGGTGCGGCCCACAGCATCAAGCGCGGCAAGTCTCTTCCCCAGGCCAAACAGCTCCTGCGCCGAGGAATGGTGCACGAAGAAACAGGGATGGAAATCGGAATCGGAGAACCTGCTGACCCTGTTCCCCGACTTTATCCAGTAGACCATCTCGTTGGCAAGGTTGTCAGGGTAGACATCCAAAAGCCAGCCCCTCAGGCTATCACTTCCCGGCCTTCAGGTCCTCAATCTCCTTCTCATGCTCCAGCAGTATGGAGACTATGAGCGATTCTGTCGGAGTTGCCCGGACATTGTAGCTCGCGGCCGAGGAATGGTTCCTGGCCCGGTTCATCATGGCCAGGAAGGCGTCGCGGTCCCGGCGGCGGAGCGCGCGGCTGAACTTGTCGAACTCGGCTATTATCTCCTCCAGGACCTGCCTATAGGTTCCGACTGTCCTGCCCGTAATTACACCCCCTGTAGTACCGTTCGAGCACTGTCTGGCCCCCCGGCACGGGATACCTGTGCAGGAATTTCCCTGTCCTCGGGAGGCTCACCAGCATGCCCTCGGCCGAAGGCTCCATGGATATGACCCTGTCCGGATAATGGCCCATGGTGGCCCTGAGGAACCTTGTCCGGTTCATCTTGTGCCCGCCGAAGTTGGACACAACGCATACCAGGCCGCGCTCCCTGGTCATGGCATCGAGGCTCGCCATCGACCTCTTGACCAGCTGGAAGGACTCGTTCCATCTCATGTCCGGGTCCATGAACAGGTCCAGCAGGGACGAGACTATGACTGTCGAGGTCCCGGTCCTATCGAGAATGCCCTCCAGATTGCCGTTGACCAGCTCGGCCATCTGATGGGCCGTGAACGCCCTCGCCACGTTGATGCGGGACAGAACAGAATTCGGGTCCAGGCCCCTGAACTTGGCTATCCTCGCTATTTCGTATGGCCGGATGGAATTGCCTCCGTCGACAAATACAGCCTGGGTGCCGTAGTGGGTCACCGCCTGGACGCACAATTCGGACAAGAGGCCGAAAAGGAAAGGGCTGGAAGAGTCTATGAGGACCATCTCGGGCGGCCTGAACCCGCCCACAAGGGAATCGAGCCAGCCGAGCCCGGTGTAGAGCTTCTCTTCGGTTCTGGCTTGCTCTGGCTGGACTGTGCCTCCCGCCAAGGGAATAGTAAGACCCGTTCCGGTATGCATTGCAGCCCCCCTGCAATGCTAGTTGGCGCCGGAGGTATTTATACCAGAACAGAGGGGGGTTCCGAAAGTATTGGCGGTATCCGGACTGCGGTTCGGAACGCCATGCATCAGAACCTGTGGCATCGTCGACCTATCTGCCTTTCCCAAGGTACCTGGCGTTCTCCCGGATGTACCTCCTGAAGAACCACCGCAGGAAGATTGTCTCGTCCCCATTCACCTGGGCTCTTTCCAGGGCAGTGTAGTACCCCGCCCTCTTTTCGTTCGGGATGTCCAGCATGGGGAATCCATGTTTGTTGAGCACTAGGTTCATCATCAGCCTGCTCACCCGGCCGTTCCCGTCTGCGAAAGGATGTATGGTGACCAATCTCAGATGCACGATGGCAGCAAGTTCCACCGGGTGGAGCCTGCTTTTTCTGTACCACTTCATGAAATCCATCAGGAGGGGATAGACCTCGACCGCCAGGGGCGGCATGAACTTGCTGCCCGATATCTGCACCTGGTGCGTCCTGAGCTGGCCGGCAATGTCTTTCTTTGTTGAGCTGAACAGCCGCATATGGGAATACAGGAGTAATTCGTATGACAGGTCCTTCTTGCCGTTCAACAATTCCAGGAAAACGTCCCTGTGGGCTTCGGCCTCCTTGACGTCCCTGGCTGGCCTGGCGCCCGGGGTTATCCCGTGGTCCAGGAGCTGGGCGGTCTCTCTGAAGGTCATCCTGGAGCCTTCGATGCGGTTCGTGTTGTAGGTGAACCTGACAGCGAAAGTCTCCAGTTCCTTCTCCCTCGCGGATTTGGGTGTGGATTTGATGAATTTCGCATATCCGGTTTTGATGCGGTCGAATTCTTTGAACCACTGAGCCCTGAGTATCTCATGCATGAATTCGCGCTTCACCCGGTCCAGGTCCTTGGGCAGGGCATCGCCCAGGTACATTTCATGCTTCCCGATCTTTTTGCCTTCTCTGACGCTGTGTTCCAGATAGTAGAATATCTTGCTTCCTATCTGTCGCTTCCTAACCGTAACCATGCGTATCCTTACCCTCTACAAATGTATAAAACTATCGGTTCCTCTTTAAATGTAGGGGTAAGCTCAGGCCCCGAACTTGGGATTGCGCCCCACAAGCCCGCAAAGCATGGACATGAGCTCGTGGCCGCGTATGTGCCCTAGCCCGCCTGAGGCCGCTTCTATCTCGCTGAAGCAGTCTGTCAGGTCATGCCTGAGTCCTTTGCCCCAGACGAGAAGAGGCACGGGATCCGAAGCATGGTCCTTGACGCTGCAGGGTGTGGAATGGTCGGCCGTGACGCAGACGACTGTGTTGTCCAGCGAGCCAATAATCTCGCCAATGGCGGAATCTATCTTCTCGATGAATGCGGCCTTTCCCGGTGCGTCGCCGTCATGTCCGAACAAATCAGTGGCCTTGTAATGGAGCAGGACGAAGTCATGGGTCTTCAGCGCAGCGACCGCGGCTTTGGCCTTTGCCTCGACATCCGTGTCGGTTGAACCTGTCGCGCCTTTCACCGGAATGATATCCAGCCCGGAGAGGCTGCACAGCCCCCTGACCAGGGATATGCCGACAACTGCCGCGCCTTTCAGGCCGTTGTGCTGCTCGGAAAACAATGGCACTTCGGGCGGGCTTCCCGGGCCCCTGGCCAACGCGATGTTGGCCGGCGCCTTGCCCTCCTTTAGCCGGGCCTGGTTGACCGGATGCCTGCTCAGGACATCGTAAGACCGCTTGGTGAATTCGTTGAGTATCCTGGCTGTTTTCCCGGCCTCCAGAGCAAGAGCTTTGGAGACTAGGATCTTGCCCTCGTGATGAGGGTCAACCTCTGTGACGGTGGGGCTCAGCCCCGGTCCCCTCAGAACCAGCACGGCCCGGTGGTCCACTCCCTGCTTGAAAATGACCTGGACGTCCTCAATCTTCATTCCATTGATAGAGGCGGCAAGCTTGTCTGTGCCCTTGGAAATCCTTCCGGCCCGGCGGTCGGTGACGTTCATCTTTTCATCGACGGTCGCGAAATTGCACCTGAACGCGACATCCCCCTTCCGGACTTCCACGCCTTCCCCTGCGGCTTCGAAGGGGCCGCGGCCGGTGTAAACTGTCCTGGGGTCGTAGCCCAGAAGGGCAAGGTGCGCTGTGTCGCTGCCTGGCACGATGCCCGGGGAGATCACATCCATCAGGCCTGTCTGGCCTTCCCGGGCCAGGCGGTCCATGTTCGGGACTTCCGCAGCCTCAAGCGGGGTCATGCCGTTCAGGGCCTCGGAAGGACGATCAGCCATGCCGTCGCAAATCACCAGCAGTATCTTCATAGGAGCCATGTCATCACCAGCCAACCTGTTATCACGCCCGCGGATATAGACATTAGGTTATTTGTCAGTTTTGATACATGCCCCGACGTTTCGATTGTCGCGCCTATCAGGCTGTCCATCTGGCACCCCAGGAAGCCTATGTCCGTTATGAGGACTACATGAAGCCAGCCGAGCGCGGTTCCGTCCATGTAATTGAAGACCAAGACACCTGCCAGGCCCGTGTATATCGCCGCACATGCCGCCGCTGCCTGGCCAGGCATTGAAATGCCTCCGTCTACTCCGGCTTTCACGCGCTTCATTGTAGTGATGAGCCAGGTCTTCTTCGCGAGCACGCCGAGCTCACTGGCCAGCGTGTCGGAGGCCGCGACCGCAATCGCGCACAGGAAAAGTATGGCTCCGGTTTCCCTGTCAAGGACGCCCACAGGGTCGGACACCAGAATGGCAATGACGAACGGGGGAAGGCCGTTCGCGACTACATTCCTCCAGCCCCTCTCGCCGGCCTGGCCCTCCTGAAAGCCGAGCCTCTTCTTGGCTGCGAACTTGTAAATTGTCGCGGCAAAGCTCGTCATAAGGAACAGGAGGAGGAGCAGTATCCAGCTGATGCCACCTCCAAGCCCTATCACCAGGCCCATGGCCAGCGCGGCCAGCGAGCCGCCGAGCGTGAGCACGTTCTTCCAGTAGGCCAGCATGCAGAGGGCCGCGCATATTGCCAGAACGAAAATTATTTCAGTCCAGGGCATTGGGAAGGGTATGGTGGGTCGCGATAAATAGGTTTCCTGACTTTATAACGAATGCACGTCTTTATCAATAATAGGTATCTGCCCCTTGGCCCTTGACCCGACATGGTTGAGGCATTTCACTGCCTGCTCGCGCTTCCCCATCTTGGCCAGAACATAGCCCTTGTTTATCCAGGCGTCGTCGTACTTCCGGTTTATCTTGATGGCCCGGTTATAGCCCTTCAGGGCTTCAAGGTACTGTTTCTTCCTTGCATGGGAGTTCCCCAGGTTGTTCCAGGCAATCTCGTAGAACGGGTTGCACTCGATCGCGCGGCGGTAGCATTCCATTGCCGTGTCATGGTCCCCGAGCTTCGTATGCGCATTGCCCTTGTTCACCCATGTGACCTCGTTGTTCGGGTTTATCGCGAGGGCCATGTCCAGGCATTTGATGCCCTCCTGGACCCTGCCCATCAGCACCAGCGCCGAGCCCTTGCTGTACCATGGCACGTCGTACTGGACCAGCGGGCTGCCCAGCAGGTCCACGTTCTTGGTCCGGGCCTTTGTGAGCGCATCGTTGTAGGAGTCCAGGGCGCGGCCGTAATCCCGCTTGAGGTAATGCGCGTCGCCGCGGACAATGTCCGATTCAATCGTCGTGTTCAGAGCCTTCTCGTACTGCAGCATTATGAAGCCCAGGAAGGACAAACCCGCCCCAAGCCCGAACACCAGGGCTGCCGGGGAAAGCCGCCCGGATACTGTCCCGGCAGAATCCAGCAGGCTTCCCGCGAGCAGGAGTATTGTACCGGAGAACCAGGCAAACACATACCTTACCCTTGCCCTGAGCCATAGAAGGCCGACGCTCAATATCAGTATCGATACGGACAAGAGCATGCGGTCCGCACCCGGCTGGCTGAACAGGCCCTCATCCGAGGTGAGCATGTCCATGGGCCAGTGCAGTGCCACTGACAGTGCGACAAGCGTCCCGACAATGAATAGGGAGGCATGTCTCAGATCTCCTCTGAAGAACGTGCCCCTGTCAGTCAGCGACATGTATGTTCCATAGGCCAGAAGCGTTCCGAATATGAAGCTCAGGCCCGGGCCGTATTCCCCGGGGAAAATCAGGTAGGCGGCGATGAAGAACGTGATTGCGATTATTGAGAAATACACTCCCGATGACCAGTTGGCAGGTCTTTGCGGCACTGGTCTGGGCTTGATTCCTGCGGTTTCTGCAGCCGGCTGTTCCTCGGCTATCTCGCTCTCCATGAGGGCATCAGCAGGTTCTGGTTCCCGGGTTTCGGGAACATCCGCTTCTCCGGGACCGGTGAACTCCACCGGTTCCCTTGCAGGCTCGGCTACGGCTGCCTCTTCCTCCGGACCTATGAGGTCCTGCAAGTCGTCCGCGGGGGCCTCTATCTCGTCCAGTATCTCCCTCAGCTCCGGCGGCTCATCAGTTTCACCGACACTCTCCCCCGAGTCCTCCGCAATCTCCTGGTAAGTTTCCTGGGGGACAATCAGGCTTGCGAGGCCAGGTTCCTCTGCGGGCGTCGCCCTTGTGGGGGGCTGGGCCGCATGGCCAGCTTCGGCTTGTTCCTCCAGCTGCCGTATCGAATCCTCCAGTTCTGTTTCCAGAAAATCTGTTCTGTTCTCGCCCGGGCCTTTTGGGGCATCGGGCTGCTTCCCCGTGATGAAGTTGAACCCGCAGGACTGGCATTCCTTGGAGCCCTGGGCCAATGTGGCATTGCAGTTGGGGCATTGGAATGGGCCGATCTCGCTCAATCTGCGGTCTATGTCCTCCAGCTCCTCCGCGCCCTCGAACAGGGGGCTGCCGCAGATAGAGCATGTTACAGCCTGGGCCGAGACGAATGCGCCGCAGTCCGGGCACAGGTCGAATCCGCTGAAAGTGGTGTCCTTAGAGGGGGCCAGCTTAAGTGTCTTCTCAACGCCCAGGAATGTCCTGAGCAGGCTGGATGCTTTATCTAATTGGTCCTCCTTGGGTTCATCCTGGAAAGACGCCAGCTTCGCGCCTCCCTGTATAGGTTTGACGCATGAGAAACACTCGGTTGCACCTTCCTGCAGGAATGCGCCGCAGTGCGGGCACAGGGCCAGGCCGTGCCTCTCCTTCTCGGGTCCCGCAAGGTCCACGGATGGCACGAACTCGGGCATGTCCTCGATATGCGTGCCGCAGACCGAACAGGATTCCGCTTCCTGGCCCATGAAAGCGCCGCACACCGTGCAGAGATTGAGATTGCCGTCTGACTGGAACCTTGCCCCTGCATCCTTGTCCAGCTCGGCATCGTCGCTGACCCGCATAACTGACCTGAGGATGGAATCGGCCTGTTCGCTTGACATCCTGGCTTCGGGTACAATGGGCTCCGCGCCGGGCATCAGCTTACCTCCGGCCTTGAGCCTGTTGCCGCATACGTTGCACACCTCTGCAGACACGGAAACGAACGCACCGCAGGATGTGCACATGGCTATGGTTTCATTGTCGTCAATGCGGATTCGCTCGTACCTCTCCTGGGTCATTTCAGGTTCTTTTTCATTCTTCACAGGCCCAGGCTTGCCAGCGTCTGCGCCACCTGTCTTCGCCAGCATGTTTGCCAGACTCGCAACAGCCTCAGGAGGCTCAAGCTCGAGCAGCTTGTCAGGATCCTTGACAGGGATGGATTCGATGAAGCTCTCCACGTCCTCCTCGTTCTCTATCTTCTTCAGGTTGTCGATGAGATTCTCCGATTCCTCGGCATCGGCCTCGACCAGCATGTCCAGGAGTTCCGCAGCCGCGGCGTCCGGCTTTCTCATGGGCTCGGCCTCCGGTTCCTCGCCCATCGAAGCGCCGCAGTTGGGGCAGACCTCGGCGTCGCCTCCGGTGAAGGCGCCGCATGCAGAGCATAGGAACAATGTGACCGGCTCTGAATCCTGGGGCTCCGGCTCGGGTGGGGGGGCTTCAGGCTCCGGAGCAGTATCCCGCACAGGCTCGGCATCATCCTGGACAGGGCGCTCCTCATCTTGGTCGTTGACCAGGGCCTCTCCGCACTTCGGGCATTTGCTGGCATCCTCGCTGACAAAGGCACCGCAGCCCGGGCAAAGATACAACGCAGATCCCTTCTTCTCCATGGAATTCGGTTCCCTCCGCCTTCAGAAAGCAGGCGGCATAATATAGAATATATTAGACAGCCATTATTTAAATGTTATGATTATTTATATTCAAATGAAGAGATTTAAATTACTATCTCCATGCCGTCGTACGCGAACGCCAGATTGAACTCGGAGAGCTTGGCCTCGAGAGATTCCATGTCTGCGGGGAGCATGCCTACCTCGTCCCCTATGTGGGTGAGGACCAGTCGCTTTGGCCTGTACATCCCAGCAATATCCAGTATCTCCTCCATGGATATCTCGTAATGGGGGCCGTTTTTCGCCCTCGCAGCCATCTCCGGACCCTGCCAGCCGACCTGCAGGATCATCAAATCGCAGTTGCGGAACCTCTCGTCCTTGGGGAATGGAGTGATGTCGCATGGCGCGTACAAGAATTTCTTTTCCCCGGATGTCACAACATAAACCGTGGAATGTGTCGTTGTCCTGTGCCTGGTCTCGAACACAATGGCCTCGATGTTCACAACGTCTATCTTGACCGGGCCATCCATCCGGTTGACCCTGGCAATGCCCAGATGCTGCCAGAACTCGAAGAAAGGCCCGAACCTGGACATTATTTCCCCGTGGACAGGGCCAGGCATGTGAACCTCAGTTGTTCGGCTCGGGGCCATGCGCCACTCAGGCTTCTCCGACCACCTGGTGTTCATTATCTCGAGAATCCTCGCCCCGAGCGTGTGGTCAGGATGCCAGTGAGTGTAGAAAATATGGTCCACCCTGTCCAAGCCGGCCGATTCCAGCTCGGCTGCTATCTCTTCGGGAGTGTCGAACAGTATATTGGCATCATGGAGGAACAGGGAGCAGCCGCGCCTTTCTTTGCCTGACTGACGCATCTCCGAACACACTGCGCAACGGCAGCCCGGCCTGGGTGTCCTGCGGAATCCTCCCGAGCCCAGGATTGTGAGTTTCATGGAAAGGGGATTGCCATGCAGGGGATAAGCATTTCCGAGGGTTCAGCTCCACAAGGTGATTGTGATTGTCCCGCGGTACACGCCCTCCGGAGTGCCGGCCGGCACAATTACCTGCCATCTCACCGGCGTGGGCTGGAACGGCCCGGGGGCGGCCGTGAAGTCTGTGTAGAACGGACCGGCCGTGACTGTGCCGTGCCCTGGCGGCGATATGTAGGTTCCGCTCTCGAGGCCCCAGACGCACAGATTGTCATTCGCGGCAATGAACGATGTCCAATCCCAGGTGTCCGAGTTGGTGCCGTCTGCGTCAGGCTGCTCGTTCAACACGCTGACATATACCGCCCCTATGAAATACGGCGAGCCCGTGTCCCCGTTCCTGTAAAGGTCCGGTATTGATACGTTAAGCTGATATGGTGTGTTGCTCGAGTAAGTAACCAGGGAGGGCGTGCCAAGTATCGCGGACGAGCCAGGCGGTATGCTGCCTGTCGGGTTGCCCGAGACGCTCAGAGCGGCATAGCGCTGGACGCCGAACTCGGCGTAGCTTGAATTGTGGGCTTCGGGAAGCCCCGTGTCGTAGAGAAGGGTCTTGAAGTCCCAGGTCAATGGGTCGTTGAGCGAGTTCACGTCCCAGCTGTTCCCGGGATTCCACAGCCCGTCGCCCGGAGCCATGGCTGTTTGGGGTCCGAAGGTCACATTGATGTAAAGCCTGTAGTGGCTCAGGTCCGCGCCATAGTTCACAGGGTCTTCCCAGACGCTGTGTATGGCGAATTCCTGGACCCCGCCAACCAAGGCAGGATAGTTCATTGTTGCAGTCCCCAACACAGGCGAATAGCTGATGTTGAACTGCCTGGTGCGGTGTATTCCTGAGGTCCATGTCATGTCCCCGGGCATTGATGCGCCAGCGATGTTTCCCGCGTCAAACCAGCCCTGGAGATATATGCCCAGGCTCGTGTCCCACTGGTCAACGCCGTCCCGGGTGTAATTGCATTCGATGAAGAAGGTGTAGGCCGAATCCACCTCAACCTGTGTGTTCAGGGTGGACAGCCTTGATGGGTCGCTCTGCTTCCACATGTCCACCGTGAATATATGCGGGAAGTTCGCGCTCACCACTATCTCCCCGCTCTCATCCTTCTCCATGATGTTAATCCGGAGGCCGCTGTCAGGATGCGGGATGAACAGCCATTTCGGGCTTCCGGGCGGCTTCATTGCGCAAGTCCGGTACTCGGTCCCGGAAACCGGGTCCTTGTAGCCCTGGATGAGCTGCGGATTCGTATGGTAATACCGCCAGTAATTGCCGTAGGTCTGGTTCCTTCCCACTATTGCGGCCTCGTTCCAGCCGCCCGTGTCATACGAAACATCGTAGAAATCGTTTCCTGCTGTCGGCTCGCTGATTACAGTCCACTGGAGCTCGTTTGCGGGGTTGTCGTCGTAGTTGTCGACGCGGTACACGCCATCGCCCACTGCCAGCCCATAGTAGTGCCAGTCGTTCCAGCTTATGGCTCTCAGGCTGCCTATTCCCGGCGAGTTCATAAAGGCAGAAGTGTCCCTGTAGCAGAGAGACCCGAGCTCGAGGGCCACGATGTCCGTGAAGAATGCCGCGCCCTTGTCCTGGTTCATGACATTGCCCACAATGAAAAACCTGTCGTCGCCGTTCATGGTGATTCCGGTGACGTTCCAATCCGCCATGCTGCCCGTGACGCTCTCGGGGATAGTGATCCAGGTCTCTCCAATGTTGTCGTAATAGTAAAGCCCGTCAAGCCCGTCGCCTCCTACAAGGAAGTTTCCCATGTTGTCTGCTGCGATGGCATTGAACGAATATACAGGCGTATTCGGTATCGGAATCATCGCGCTCATGTTCTGCGGCCTCACATAATAGACTGAGCTGGAGCCGCCGGCTTTTCCGCAGACCAGGAACCTGTTGTTCACCCAGTCCCATGCAGCGCTTCTGATCGGTGGGTATGGGTCGCTGCCACCGGTCTGCCCGGGTTTCCTGAGCAAGGGGTATGTTACGCCCTCCTGCATCTGCCAGACAGCGTTGAAATCCCAGCCTACCGAAGTGAATGTTGCTTGGGTCTTCATCTCAGCTGTGAACTTGGGCTCGCCCTTGCCGGTATCTGTCCTGCCCGATGTCTCCCTGTCGTAGAAGCTCGCGATTACTGAATATCCTCCCAGGTTCTGGCCCAGCAGGCCACCCCTGTTGGTTCCGCTGAGAACGGCGCCGGTGGAATAGCAATTCAAAATAATACCGAAGCTCCTTCCGGCCAGGCCGCCGACGTCGTCGGCGCCGCTGACGCTGGCCATTGAATATGAATTGGTGACAACCCCCTCCGGGCCTATGGATCCCACCAGGCCGCCGACGTAGCTGAAAGTGGAGCCGGTTATTGTTCCCATGGAAAAGCATCTCGCTATGTAGCCGTCGGAATACCCGGCAAGTGCGGCAGAGGCATATTGACCGCCATGAATGACTGCTCCTTCGAACCCAAGGTCGTAGATGTAGCTGCCGTACTGAACTGCCCCGAAGAGGCCTACACCGTAAAGTGTCGAAGTGCGGGATATTGTCAATCCGGTTATCTTGAAGCCGCGGCCGTCAAAGCTGCCTGTGAAAAAGTCGCCGCTGAAACCGACAGGAAGGAATCCAGCCCCGCCGTTCCAGCCGGATGTGATTGAGGCATCAATGTCATTGGCCAGGGCATAGGAGGCTGTGAGGTTGTTGTTCATGGCCTGTAGCTCCCACACATCGTGAATGAGCACCCAGTCAGGGGCAACCCATCCGTTCGCCTTGACCCACGGTAAGCTGTCCAGACCTCCCTGGAACGCTCTCGGGCTGTCGACTATGCCGTCGCCGTTCGCGTCGGGCACGGTCCAGTCATCCCAATAATTTCCACCACCTGGCAATGAGAGGTTCCAGGAATTGCCTCCGGGCCAGTCCTCCGCGTGAACATTGTTGCCCATGAAACTGTTGCGGCAGAACAAGTTCCCATTGCCGGAATCGATGTAAATGCCATAATTATTATTGAAAATGGTGTTTTCAACAAAAGTGTTTTGGTTTGACGATTCGATATATATGGCTTGTTGCACACATTCCCGGATCATGTTATTCTTGAACATGTTGTTATGTGATGCATAAAGGTTAATCACGCAATTGCTGGCCATTAGGTTGTTGCTTTGAATGGTGTTTCCATCGATTACCTCCAATTGAAGGGCAATCTGGGCCGTGATGTCATTGTTTTCGATGAGATGGCCTCCGGCCCCATATATCATGAGAAGCCCATAATATGTGTTAATAGTAGTGTGGGAAATGTGGCAGTTGCTGGCAGTGTCGATGCTCACACCCCATCCATAATTTCCGGTATTAGTCAGTGAAATCGTAGAAATATGTACATTGCTTGCCGTCACGTTGATGACATTGCTGACACCGCCGGCATTCACTATCGTAGTCAGGCGGTCCTGGCCTTCCAGAGTGATACGCTTGTTGATGTTCAACCTCTCGGGGTAAGTACCGGGCATCACCCACACTGTCCACAACGGCCTTGCTGCGTTTATTGCGGGCTGGATCGATGAAAAGTCCACATACTTTGCGAAGTAGACGTCGCTGGTGTCAGCGCGGTTGTCGCCCCAGGCGCAGTAGATTTGACCATTTGGATGGATTGCAAGCGATGGCTGAGTCTTCGATCCGGGATAAGCGGTGAACTTCACGTTGGTTCCGAAGGTCGTCCCGCTGTCGGTGCTCTTAGCCAGGAATATATGTCTGGCAAGATTTCCATCCCTGGCATCCTCCCAGGCGACATAGACATATCCTGAGGGCCCGGTGGCGACCGAAGCCCTTATCTGTTCCTGGGTGGCACCGTCGTTATCCAGCCTCAGGTTCGGGCCGAAGCTTGCGCCAGCGTTCGTGCTTCTGGTGAAGTAGATGTCCGGGTTCCCGTTGCGGGTGTCCTGCCATGCAACGTAAATGTGCCCTTCGGGGCCGACAGCGATATCCGGGAAGGATTGCGATGTGGCTGTGCCGTCAGTGTTCAGCATTTTCTCGACATCAAACGTGTTTCCGCCGTTCGGGCTCATCCGGAAAAAAATGTCAAGATTGCCGTTTCTGATGTCGTGCCAAACAAAATAAACATTGGTTGAGTACGCGGCAACCGAGGGTCTCTGCTGGTCGCTTCCTCCGGGTGCGCTGTCCACCCTCGAATTGGTGCTGAAGCTCTGCCCGTTATTGATGCTCTTTGCGAAGTATATATCGCTGTCGCCTCCCCTGTAGTCAGACCAGGCTACATATACACTGCCGTCCGGTCCGACCGCAACCGAGGGTGCTGATTGGATCGCCGTGCCCCCGTCGGTATTGATTTTAATGCTGTTGACGAATGTGTCCCCGCCGTCAGTGCTCCTTGAGAAATAGATGTCCAGATTGCCTACGCTCATGTCTTCCCAGGCAATGTAAATGTTTCCGGTCAGGGCATCCAGGGTAAGGGACGGCGCGGTTTGTTCGCTGGTGATGATGTTGTTGACACGCACGTTCGTCCTGAAGCTCAGCCCACCGTTCATGCTCTTTGAGAAATAGATATCACTGTTGCCATTGCGGGTGTCCTCCCATGCCACATACATTATCCCGTCCGCGCCAATGGCCAAGGATGGAGCCCGCTGCATCGTCAGGCCAGGGTCGTCATTCACCCTTCTGTTTATGCCGCCTGGGCCGTCCACCACAACCTCGCCTACCCAGCCGTTTTCCAGTACCCACGGGAATTGGTCAATCCCTGTGCCGCCGGATATTGGCCTGGGATTGGCTACGAAACCGTCGCCTCCGTCGGGGGTGGTCCAGTCGCTCCAGTAATTTCCGCCGCCCTGGTTCTTGGCTAGGTTCCATGTGTTTGTGCCGGTGTTGTCGGAAGCCTGTAGCACCGCATTGGCCTTTATGTTGTTATTGTGTATGATATTGACGTTGGAACTCCAAACATAAATGCCGATGTACCCGTTCCCGGCCACGGTGTTTCCCATCAGGGTATTGCCGTCCGCCCAATTCACGGTTATTCCGCTTCCCGTGTTGGAAGACAAAGTATTGTTTTCAAAGAGATTGTTATCCGAATCTGTGAGGTAGATGCCGTCATTGGAATTTAGTGTGATAATGTTGCCGGCAATGTTATTGTTATTGGCAAAATACATGTATATGCCATATCCGTTCCCTATTATTCGGTTTGAGTACACAGAGCAATTATTCACATTCGTGTTGAAATACAAACCGGCGCTTCCCGTGCCGCTGCTCTGAATTGTGAATCGGGTGATGTTCACCCAATCGGAGTTGATGAGGACAATATTGCCAAGTGACTGACCGTTAATGATGGTGGTGTTTCTACTCTGCCCGGTCAGGTTTATCGCAATGTCGATGGATATCCGTTCGAGGTATGTTCCTGCCCAGACGAACACAGTGTCGCCAGGGCTGGCAGCGTCGATCGCCGGCTGTATGGCAGCGCTGTAATTCCCGGGTCCTGAGCCGACATAGTATGTGGTCGGGCCGGGAGTGGTTGTTCCGCCAGCTGTGGCGTTCAGCTTTGTCCAGTTCCCGTTCACAGAGTTGTAGGCCCAGGCATTCTGATTGGGCGTGGAGGCAGTGTCATTGCCGACAACCAGGCAATAGTTCCCGGACGAGTCCCACGCTGAATCGTTCGGTATGAAGCTCGAGTCCCAGGGAACCACCACAGACTCGATGAATGTCCCCTCGGCAGTGTCGGTGAAGCCCACGCTGAAACAGAGGCTGACCAGCGCCAGGGCGACTGTTGCGGACACGGCTTTTCGCATCTTTGGCTCTCCTTAAATTACAGTGTATCGGATATCGTGATAGTAATTGTCCCGACGTAAACGCCCGCGGACACGCTCACCGGCACATCGATCCACCAGCTGAATTTGGTAAGCTCGAAAGGCTGGCTCATTGCAGCAGCCTGATAATCCGTGTACATTGGCCCGGCCGTTTCTGTTCCGTGCCAGGGCGTGGCTATTGGTGTGGGAATCGGATTGCCTATGCCCCAGACGCAAATCGGTTGGTTCGGGCCGGAGAAATACACCTGGCTGTCCATTTCGGAATAGGCCGGATCCGAATAGTTATGTGTGTTCTGGACGTAAAGGCTGTTGGTGGGGATGAACTTCGGGTTCGTGGGTTCGCCGTTCATGTGCAGGTCCGGTATGGAAACGGTGACGAAGTAAGCCACATTTGATGACAAGTGAAGGGTGCAGTTGCCCAAGTAAAGCCCTATTTCCCCGGGAGGCGCGCTCCCTGTCGGGCTGCCCATGCTGGAGATGGAGGCGAACTCCTTGATTCCGAACTCCTCGTATGTCGTGTTGAACATCGAGACATTGCCGGCATCGTACATATACACCTGCATGTCCCAGCTGTTGGCGTCATTGAGAGCCAGGGCTTTGTCCCATATGGCGCCCCCGGCCGCAGGCCCGTTCCCGAATCCTGTTCCGTCAGCGGCCCATGTCTGCTGCTTGAATGTCACGTTGATCAACACTCGGTGCGTGTATCCGTCCGAGCCGTGCGGCATCGGGTCCCTCCAATAGCTAGCGATGAAGAATTCGCGTGGGGCGCCCGGAAATATTTGAGCGGGATAGACTAACGAGGCAAAGTTCAGCATTGCATTGTAGGTGAGCTTGAACTGCCTTGTCCTGGAGTTGGAATTGTTCCAGGTCGGGTCGTTCGGTTGCGAGCCAATGCCGACGATTCCGTTGTCGAACCATGCCGTGATGTTAATCCTCAGGCTGCTCCACATGTCTATGCCGCCAACAGTGTAATTGCCCTCAACGAAAAACGTATAGGTGCTGTCCGCGTCCACCTGATTGTTCAGCAGGTTCACCTGCAACAAGTCAGTCTGCTTCCACACCTTGACAGAGAATATCTGGGGCTTGTTCGCCGAGAATGACACGGTACCGCTCTCGTCCTTCTCCTGGATGTTGACCCGTATGCTGTCCACGCTTGCCGGTATCATCAGCCACTTGGGGCTCGATGGCGGTTTCATGGCGCATGTCGTGTATCTGGTGCCGGATACAGCACTTGTGTTGCCGTCGATAAGGTTCTGGTTGGTGTGATAGTATCTCCAATATTTGGCATATGACCCGTTCCGGCCGACTATTCCGGCCTCGTTCCAGCCGTTCCTGTCCCAGGATATGTCATAGTAGGATGTCCCGGCCTGGGGGCTCTCGATTGTGGCCCATGTGAGAGAATGGGACGGATTCCCGTTGTAGGAGCTGAGCCTGTACACGCCGTCGCCCACTGCTATGCTGTAATTCCTCGAGGGATTCCAGGAAATGGATTTCAGGCCCTTTATACCTGGTGAGTTCATGAAATCGGATGTGTCGATGTAGCACTTTCTTCCGCTCTGGTTCAGGGGCAGAGGGTCAGTGACGAAGGCCACGCCGACATCCATGTTCTTCACAGTGCCGACGACGTAGAACCTGTTGTCATAGGGATTGAATGTCATGCCTGTAATATTCCAACCATACATCCCTCCTGTGCCATTTTCCACGATGCTGTAGCCGTTGTTCCTGGCTACGCTATAATAAAATATGGCCATTTGGTCATTGGTGCCTATCAGCACACCGCCGACCTCGTCTGTGGCTAAGGCAGTGAATGGAATCGGCGGAGCCATTATCGGGACCATGGTTGTCGGTGCGGTCGCTGGAATGTAATAGAACACGCTCTTCGCATCCGAAGAAACCTCGCCGCAAATCCAGAATCTGTGGTACACGCTGTCCCAGGCCACGCTCTTGAATGTGGTATAGGGCATGGCCCAGCCGTCCCGGATCATGAAGGGGTAGCTGTCCATGCAGAGCGGGATATCGGGTATTGAGTATCCGGTATCTCCGATGCCGTCGCCGCCTCCGGCCGGAATATTATCGACGCCTGTGTAATCGCTCCAGTAGTTGCCGCCGACGGGATAGACATCACACCAGTAGTTGGACGGCGGGTCGTCGTTCAGAGCTTGGATTGCGTTGCCGATGATGTTGTTGTGGAAGATGAGGTTGTTGGAGGAGGACTGAGCGGGATGATTGATTATCGCGACGTCGTTCAAATAGGGATATGCACCGTCATTTGGCTGGCCTGCCAAATTGTGAAGTACTGTGAAGGCCATGGTGTTTTTATTAATCCGGAAAATTGTGCCGTCACCGAAGGCTCCGTTTCCGTTTGCCATGCCGTAGAGCATCGTCCCGTCCATTGTAAGACTTCCCTGCGGGTATGAGCCATCCGCACTCGTTAGGCTTCGAAGGAGGTTGAAATTGCTGGTAGTAATATCCAAACTGAATATGGACCCATAGTAGTTCGCCCCTCCATCGGAAGTTGTTCCGTACAGCATATTTCCGTCTAACACAGGAGTACCATACGGGTAAGCGCCATCCGATGATGAGCTTGAAAATGAATGGAGTATTGTGAATGATGAACCATCGCAGGCCGCGTTGAAAATGCAGCCATAATCATTGACACCGCCTCCATATGTCATTCCAAAAAGGTTGATGCCGTCCGTGACTAGGCCTCCGCGGGGATAGCTTCCGCTTAGCGGATACCCTGACAATGTATAAAGAACTTGATAATTGGTTCCGGCGGTTTCAATGCTGTAGATAATGCCGCAATAACTTGAACCTCCGCCATTTGTCGTGCCGTACAAGGTACTGCCGACCAGGACGGGGGCAGATTCTGGATAATAGCCATCTGTGCCGTCCGAAGCAAATTCATGGAGATTCGTATATCCTGACCCATCAATGCTCATTCGGTACAGCACGCCATTGTCATCATAACCTCCGTAAGTCGTCGTTCCGTAGAGAAAACCACCGCTTACAATGGGAGAACTGTAGGGCTCATAGCCCTCTCCTAAACCGTTATAGAAATTATGTAACAATATGAAATTATTTCCGTTCAGATCTGTTCTGAAGATGCAACCCTGGTTGTGCATTCCACCCGATTGTGTTGCACCGTATAGGTATTGGCCACTCTGAACTGGCGACCCTGCTGCATACAGACCATTGGTGGGTGTATCATCGAAATCATGTAATTTCTGGTAGAAGGAGCCAGAAGGATTCATCATGAATGCCGTTCCTGCTTGGAAAACACCTCCATACTGGGTCATTCCATACAGGGTGGAACCGTCATATAACAAGGTTCCATGCGGGGTCTGGCCATCATCTGGCAATGAATTGAATGTATGAATTGGGGTGTAAATACTCGATACTTTACCAAATGAGAATACAGTTCCATAACCAGAACCTCCAGTGCTGGTCATTCCGTACAGATTGTTCGCGTCCTGGACTAGGCTGCCATACGGGTAATAACCATTAACTGCAATGGTTGTCGTGAAGTTATATAAGCATTTGTAACTGGTTCCGTCTGTGCTAACTCTGAATAAAGCACCCACATTGCCGTCCGCTGCAGATGACCCTCCCGAATAGGTCATTCCATATAGAGTACTGCCGCTCTGCAAAAGGGTTCCGGAGGGATTGCGGCCATAGCCCTGGAGGGGATTGGGTGGAGATGGTAGAGGTGCAGTGGTCCCTGTAAAATTCAACAGACATTTGTAGCCGTTTCCATCAGTATTAACTTTATAAACGACTCCAGCATTATAAGAATTACTCCCTCCAAAGTACGTCATGCCGTACAGGGTTGTTCCTGTGTTAGTGTCAAGTGCCAGACTGCCGTATGGGCTGTTGCCATAAGGATAGTTGTAACGATTAAAATGAATCATTGGGATATATCCAGTCCCGTTAACATTAATACGAAATATAGTGCCGTAATTATTGGTTCCTCCCGCACTTGCCGTGCCATATAACATAGTCCCGACAAGGGTCAGTGAACTTCGTGGGTAAGAACCGCCAGCATAAGTGAAATTGAATATTGTAGAAAAACCCGTTCCATCAGTATTGATGCGAAATATTGTGCCGTAATAATTCAACCCACCATTATTAGTTGTGCCATATAAGACTGATCCAAACTGGGTCAGGCCTGCCAATGGATAACAACCCTCCATGTTGGAGTTGGTGCGGAACTCGTGGAGCAGAACATATCCGGAACCGCTCTTGTCCATCCGGAAAATAGTACCCCCATCGAACTTTCCGCCTTGCTGCGTCATTCCGTATAGAATATTTCCATCAAAAATGTCCTGGATAAATTTAGTGTAGTACGGACCGTAACCGTCCGTATAACCATAGTTAAAATTGTGAATGAGGCTGTAATTCGTCCCTGATTGGTCCATCTTGAACATGGCTCCGGAATTTGAGTCGCCGCCGCCATTTGTCAGACCTACCAGGCTTTTCGTCGTCTCGCTGTCCTGAGTTTTAATTCCTGTACCCGCGTTGTTTTGAACGTAGTTGTTCTTGAGTATATTATTCGAGGAGCCGCAGATGCAGATGCCGTCCCCGTTGCCCTCGACCGTGCAGTTCTCGACCCTGCAATTTTGGTTCTTGTAGAGTAATATTCCAGAATAAGAGGGACCGCCCGTCATCTTGAGACCGCTGATGTTCACGCCGTTCCCGGTGACCCGAATGACTGTGCCAAGGTTCCGGCCGTTGATGATGGTGTTGGCGCTGCCGTTCCCCTGGAGAGTCAGGGGCTTTCCGATGGTCAGTGTCTCGTTGTATGTTCCGGACCAAATGATGATTGTGTCCCCGGCGGAGGCATTGTTGATGGCCTGCTGAATATTCGGATAGACCATTCCCGTGTCGTAATTCTCCACATGCCTGTTCACTTTGGCTCCCGGGTCCGTGCCCTCGTGTATCGGGAACCATGTGCCAGAGGGGTCGTTGTACAGGTACGCACTCGGGCTCTTCCCGTTCGTCTCGTTTCCCACAACCACACACTGAGTGCCGTTGGCGTCCCATGCGGAATCCAGAGGCGTGAAGCTGGATGACCAGGGGACAGGGAGGGTTTCGACGAAGTCCAGAGCTTGTGCGTCCTCGGAGAAAGGCACTGAGAAGCATAACGACACCATGAGTATTGCCATGGTGACAGACAGTAACCTCACTGGCCCCTGCCTTGCGCCCCGCCCGGGCTTCACAGTATTCCCCTCCTGACCCATGGGTATTCCTCCTTATAGGCTCCACAATGTTATCGTGATTGTTCCGCGGTACACGCCTTCGGGCGTGCCTGCCGGCACACCAACCTGCCACATCACAGGCGTGGGCTGGAACGGCAATGGAACCATAGTGTAATCTGTGTCAAATGGCCCTGCAGTCATAGTGCCGTGCCCCGGCATGGGTAAGTAGGTTCCGCTCTCCAGGCCCCAGATGCACCAGGCGTCATTCGGTCCTGCGAAGGACCTCCAGGCCCAGATGTCAGAGTTCGCATTGGTGTCATCGCCCTGGTCATTCATGACGCTGACCCAGGTTGCCGGTATCCAGTATGGCGATCCTACATTGCCGTCCTTGTAAAGGTGCGGTATAGAGACATTAAGCTGGTATGGCGTATTACTCGAGTAGGTGATGCGGCTGGGTGTGGCCAGAATGGCCGACGAACCCGGCGGTATGCTGCCGGTAGGGTTGCCCGAGACGCTCAGCGCCGCATAGCGCTGGACGCCGAACTCGGCATAGCTTGAGTTGCGGGCTTCCGGAAGGCCTGTGTCGTAGAGAAGTGCCTTGAAGTCCCATGTCCAGGGGTCGTTGAGCGAGTTCTGGTCCCAGCTGTTTCCTGGATTCCACAGCCCGTCTCCAGGCGCCATTTCCGTCTGCTGCCTGAATGTCACATTTATGTAAAGCCTGTAGTGGCTCAGGTCTGCGCCGTAGTTCACGGGGTCCTCCCAGACGCTGTGTATGGCGAATTCCTGTACTCCGCCAACCGAGGCAGGGTAGTTCATTGTTGCAATCCCCAACACAGGCGAATAGCTGATGTTGAACTGCCTGGTGCGGTACATGTCCATTGTCCAAGTGCCGTCGCCAGGCACCGAACCGGCGCCCATGTTGCCCATGTCGAACCAGCCCTGGAAATACATGCCCAGTGCCGTGTCCCACTGGTCGACACCTTCGGTTGTGTAATTGCATTCAATGAAGAATGTGAATGTCGTGTCAGCCTCCACCTGCGTGTTCAGCACGGACAGCCTGGCGGGGTCGCTCTGCTTCCACATGTCGAGAGTGAATATATGGGGGAATGTCGCGGCTACCACAAGTTCGCTGCTCTGGTCCTTCTCCTCGACATTGACGCGCAAGCTTCCGCCGGCAGCGAAGGGGATGAACAGCCACTTGGGGCTCGACGGAGGCTTCATGGCCCCGGTGTAATAGGTTCCTGCAGCGCCAAAGTAACCGTCAAGCACTTGGGGGTTGCTGTTGTAGTACCTCCAGTAAGCCCTACCTCCAGAACGGCCGCCCATTATCCCGGCCTCGTTCCAACCGTCAGTGTCCCAGGAGATGTCAATGAAATGTTCCTGGCTGTTGTCCCTTATAATCTTGTATCGCACAGTGCTATTGGAGTACTCGCCATAAGGCCATATCTTGACCAGATAAGTGTCGCCGCCGACCAGTCCGTAGTTGTATAGCTCGTTCCAGGCAAGCTGACTATCAAGAGAACCACCGAAATCCGGGAAATGGTTGAACCTGTAGCATTGGCTGCTTCCCGAAGTCAAAGGAATAGTATCAGTGTAAAAAACGAAATCCATTCCCGTGGCATAGAATCTCCCGTCATTCGTATTGAAATCAAGCCCATGAAATGCGCAAGCGGTCAGGTCTTCTGGGCTGAATTGCGGGAACCAGCTGTTCCCGTCATAGTAATACATATTTGGGATGCCCTGTCCCGCACATAAAACTCCTCCAGTATCATCAACTGCAAGGGTGAAAAACTGCGGAAGTACCCCTCCTGTCATGGGCTTCAACTTCAACTTGTCAGACGGCACGACCTTGTAACAGGTGGCCGGGGGTGTGGGTCCGTAGGTGTCGCCTGCTATCCAGAAGACGTCTCGGTAGCCGATTATCGTGGGCTCAGTGTACATGATTGTGAGCCGTGGCCTTGTCGGGGTGTCGGTGTTGTTGACGCTGTTGAACCGCTTCAATGTGGAGGTTTGGGATTCATCGCCCATGAGCATCCAGCCATGGTTGAGGCCTGGGTCGTCCAGCCAGACCTGGACATCATTTATCATTTCCATTGTCGAGCCCCAGGAATAATAGCTGTCGCTCCCATAAACCGGGATTGATGCAGATAGGGACCCATAGTCTCCCCCATCCATCCAACTACTTGTGCTATAATAAGAGTAGCCCCATGTGGCGTCGCCAGGCATTGCATTTGTACCATAGAGTTCATCGCCAGGAGAATTTGAGCCCGCCTCGCCCCATTCGGTATTCATTCTGTAAAGATTTTCCTGGTATGAATTCGATAGATAGGCCCAGCTGCAGTACATGTTCAGGGTGACGCTGTTGACGGTCGAGTATTTCGGTATTGCGCTGGCCACATCGAATTCCATCAGCGCCCTGCGAATAGTCGACGGCATGTCCAGGTCTCCTGCCGAGAAAAACTCCCCCGCACCATTGCTGTAGCTAAATGATTCATAGTAAATAGTATTGTCCTTGGCCGGGTATAGATTTATCGATTTTGGGGTTCCGCTACTGCCCGATTGCGGGTAAGTTCGGAAGAGCCAGTCATAGGTCTGAGGCCCGGTCCATATACCGCCGCCCATATCATATATGGCTACGCCTCGGGGATATGTCATGCTGTAATCTGCCAACCAATTCTGTTGCACTGTGGAGCCTATCCGTGCGCATACTATCCAGTAAGTTTGCCCGATGGTGAGAGATATGCCGCTGCCGAAATCGCACGATACCCAGGCTGGACTGCCCACAGGGATAGAACTCGAACCAATATACCCATATGTGAGGTAGCCCGTACTCGGAATGCCGCCGGCGTCCTGCCTGATTTCAATCTCGAAATAATCTGAAGAGGATGACATGGAATACATGTAGAATTCCACCTTAGATATTGAGCTCTGGGATGGAATGAAGCTTTGAGCCCATGGGTTACCGGTGGACATGCCCGCATCGAGCCAGCCGCCGTTGCCCATGTATTCATTTTTCTGGTCAGGAACAGGGGCGCTTATCCAATCCAGCGTTCTCTGCATTATTTCAGCACCATAATAAACAGGGAGAGTCTCTAGCGGGAACCCGAGGTAAACGGTCTTGAATGTGCCTATATTATACCGAATTCCTGTGGTTGCCAGGTTATATGAATTATCCTCACCCTGGAAACAATCTGCTGACCCAGACATTCCATACAATACATCAGTTTGGCTCGGATAGCCAGACCAACCATAGTTGTACCAATACATCCATTCCCGGCTAAGACCGCCGTAAACCGAATCTGAACCCTGGGTATTCATCCAGTATTCGTAATTGCTCGTTGTCATAACCCCATTCACGCCAAAGTAATCATAGCCAAAATTCCCAGGCCCAGCGAATGGATACCAGCTGGAGTATTCAAGATTGGAGAGGAAGAAATTCCCGCCTCCGTTTAAATAAAGCGCAACTTGAGTTTGGTCGTTTATGTTGAACGCATCTCCACTGCCGTACATGCCCGTCATGAATCTAGAAGGAATCCAGACGACGAGATCGTAGCCGGCCATGTCTGCGGCTGTTGGCTTTCCCTGATTTTCAGACATACCGTGGCCCATGCCGAACCATATGTCCCATGTGTCCACATATGCCTCGCAGTTGCTGAAGATATTCTGGTAATAAGAAATGAGGTTCTCTTCCATCCAGTCCGCATCCACCAGCAGGACGTTGGGCCAATCGTAAACCGGCTCCCTGAAATAATCCACTGCGTGCAGCTTCTGTTGATTCCATCCGTCATTGTCGATTGGCCAGTAGGAGTCATTGACAGGATAGTATGCGTAGGCATTGGTTCCTGGGGTGGCAAAGCTGTCAAATCCCACAACAACTGCCATTGTGCCGGCCTCGTTCCATGCGGTGTCATAAGCCACGAAAGTGCTCGGCAGGTCTGGCGAAGGAGTCAGCGTTTCAACGAACGCTGCCTCCGCACTGTCGCTGGAAATCATTCCGAAGCCGACGCTCACGAGCATCAGTACAATCAAGCTCACCGATAATTTTTTGTTCATCAAACTGAACCCTCCCAATATTCGGCGTTAATTCGAATGGGAAGTGTAACCCGGAAATTCTATTTATAGATTATCATACACGCGGGCATGTGCGAGGGTTGTTTGTGAACAGCAATATCATAATGTCCCGTATTCGTGTTGTATTTCCTTGTCCGTCCTGGGCCTGTTGTCCTGCTCCGGCTCGTCGCTATCCTCCGAGTCCAGCTCTTCGGGTTCCGGCTCTCTCTCCGGCTCGGGCTCCCTTCGCGACTCCTCTTTTCTCTCGTGCAGCGGCCTGTGGCAAATCGGGCACTTGCTGGCTCCGCTAACACAGTTGTGGCAGAGGTATGTACCGCAGGAATGCCGGGTGACAGCCATGTGCCCGTGGGTCTGGCAGTATTTCCTGGCCATGCCCCTGTCGTCGGCCTGGGGCTCTGGCTCGTGCCTGGCAGGCGGCGCCCTGCTGCGCGGCTTCGGCTCTTGGCTCGGCGCTTGTTTCGGATGGCTCCTGGCTCCGCCGTATTCCTCGCTGACCAGAGACCCGACCTCAACCTCGGGCGCCTGGTAACCTTCCTTTCTGAAGGTGGCCAGCAATGCCTGCAGCTGCTTGGCCTTCATCACCCCGAGGCCCAGAGATTCCACGAGGCCGATGACAGTCCTGCGCTCCTGGGGGAGCCCGAGAGCTCTATGCAGCAACCCGTCCATCTCCGGGCTGGGCTCGGGGGGGAACACCATCTGGTCGACGCGCTGTATGTAGCTCAGCACCCTCTTGGCCTTCCACAGGGGGTAATCCGGGAAATTGATGGCAATGTCCGCAAGCCTTATCCGGGTCTTCTGGGGTCCTGCACCGCTGCCGATTGACCTGATGAGCACGTCCCTCGAGGCTTTCTCCATTTCGTCCCTCTCGCCCGGCGTCATGGCCTGTATCGGGTACTCGTCCATCTGGTTGAGGAAAGCGAACACGGCCTCAATGTTGGCGTAGGGCACTCCGCCGTCCCTGAAGGCTTCTTCCCTGGACACAGGGCGGTTGCGTTCGTACTCCAGGCGCAGTATTGCCCTGGTGAACTTCTCAATCTCTTCGGCGTCCACCCTCTCCCTGCAAAGGCGCAGACCGTCCTGGGCCGCGCCGAACTCCGGGTCAATCTGGAGGGCGCGCTCGAAGCTGCGCATTGCCATTGCAAATTTACCCGTTTCCAGGAGAACTAGGCCTTTGCTGTTCCAGGATATCTTGTCGTTGGGGTCGAGGCCAATGGCCCGGTCATAGCATTTCAGGGCTTCGTCGAACTCCTTAAGCTTCTCCCTTGCCATGCCTAGATTGTACCATGTGTCTTTGGAATCTGGGTCTGCTGCGGCAAGCCTCTCCAGCAGCTCTACGGCACCGGTGTAGTCGGCAAATTTCATCTGTATGGCCGCAAGGCCTGCCATTGCCTCCGGGTCCTCGCCCGTCTCCAGGGCTTTCCTGTACCAGTACCGGGCTTCTTCAAGGTTTTCCATGGCCTCGTAGACTCTGGCCTTGGCCGCGAGCAGGTCCCTGCTTGAAGGCTCCATCTGCAGAGCCCTGTTCAGGTGCCTGAGTGCTGTGTCATATTCCTTCACAGCGACTTTGAGTTGGCTCAGGTTTACAAGCGAGCGCATGTTGTCCGGTTCTATGGTGATGGCTTTGTCGAAATCCGCTCCGGACAGGTCGTACTTGGTCTGTTTCATGTAGGACATTCCCCTGGCATTGAGCAGCCTCACGTCGCTTGGCGAGTTCTGCAGCCCGTCCGAGAAGCATTTGACAGCCTCATCGAACCTGTCCATGCCGTAATACGCCTTGCCCTTCCGGTATAGCGCGTCCGGGTCGCCCGGCTTTGCCTCCAAGGCTTTGTCGTAGGACTCGAGGGCCTCGCTGTCCCTCCTAAGTTTCAGCAGTATTTCCGCCCTTATTGTCCACAGATCGCCGATGGAAGGGTTCACCTTCACGCCTGCCTCTGCAGCCGCCAGTGCCTCGTCGAACTTCTTCATGGAACCGAGCGCCTTGGCCTTGTCATGCCAGGCCTTGGCATTGGCAGGTTCCAGTTCCAGAATCCTGTCCGCGACCGCCAGTATGCCTTCGATATCCTCCAGGGCGAGCATGGATGCCTTCTTGGCTTCCAGGAGCCTTATGCTGTCTGGTTCGGCATTGAGCGCCCTGTCCAGCGATTTAACTGCCATTGTGTGCTCGTCCAGCTTCTGCTCTGCAATTGCCTTGTCGTAATAGGCCTCGACGTTCTTCGGGTCGAGCTTGGTTATCCTGTCCGCGGTCTCTATCAGGCCCCTGTTATCCTCAAGGCCTTTCTGCGCGCCGAGTTTGATTATCAGGGCTTCCAGGTCCATGTGGTTCATGGAAAGAAGCTGGTCGCAGGTCTGGGCAGCCTCGGTGAACCTGTCTATTTTAAGAAGAATTTCGGCTTTCTTGAGATACGGGAACCTGTCGCTCGGGCCGTACCTGATGGAATTGTCAAGGGCTGCAATTGCATCCTCATGATGCTCCAGCCATGCCAGGGCAAGGCCCTTGCTGTACCAGATATTCTTGTCCTCCGGTTTCATTCTCAGCGCTTTGTCGAAACAGGCCACTGCCTGCTCGTATGACTTGGCGCTCTCCAGGGCAAGGCCCTTGCTGTACCATATCTCCGGGTCGTCCGGGTCAATCTGCAGCGCTTTGTCGTATGACGCCACAGCCTCCTGGAACTTGCCGAGCCTGGTCAGGGAGCGGCCTTTCATGTCATGGAATGACTTCACGGCCGGCTTGAGGGCTATGGCCTTGTCAAACGAATCAATAGCCTCGGCATGCATGTTCTGCATGGCCTGGGAATGGCCCCTCAGCTCCCATGCGTTGGCATCGTCTTTATTTATTGCCAGGAATGTGTCTAGTACCGCAACAGACTCGGCATATTTAGAGAGATTGAACAGGGCTGTCGCTTTGTCGTTCAGAGCCATTTTATCGACCGGTGACAGTTTGAGCAAAGCGTCCGCAGTCTTGATGATCTCCAGGTGCCTTCCGAGTATTTTCAGGGTTTCGCGCTTCTTGTTCAGGCCCTCAATATGCTCCGGGTCAATGGACAGCAGTTTGTCGAGCGGATGAAGCGCATTATCGTATGCCTGCAGGGCGAACAGGGCGCAGCCTTTGTCGTACAGCGTTTCCGTGTTCCTGTGGTCCAGATGCAGTATCGCATCGCAGACCCTGTCCACAGCCTCGTGCCTTTCGAGGTGCTTCAGCACATCCTTCTTGCCCACCAGAAGCTCCACATCCCCTGGATTCAGTTGTATGGCTGCATCAAATGTAATGAGGGATTTGTCATGCTCCCCGAGGGCGGCCTGGGCGACAGCCTTGTCCATAAGAGCGTTCCTGTCGTTCGGAGCAACAGCCAGGTACTTGTCGGCCGCTTCAACTATATCCCGATGCCTTTCCAGCTTCTTCAGGCAGTGGCGCTTGTTCACCAAAGCCGCGGCGTTCTCGGCTTCCAGTGTCAAGGCCATGTCATAGCTTCCGCATGCGGCTTCGAAATCCTCAGCCATGTGAAGGCTCATGCCTTTCATGATCCACAGCTTCACATTGTCGGATTTCAGGCGCAAAGATTCTGTGTATGAGTCTGCCGACTCTTTGTGTTTTTTCATCCTGTACAATGAGTGGCCTCTCTGCTCCCAGATGAAAGGGTCGTCCTTGCGTATCGAGAGGGCCTTGTCGAAGGATTTCACGGCATCCTCATGCTTCTCTTCCAGTGCATTTGAGAGGGCGCTGTTCACCCATGCATCCACGAATTTCGGGTCAAGTGCAATTGCCTGCTGGAAAGCATCGGAAGCTTCCTGGAACCTATTAAGTTTGTTGAGGGCGATGCCCTTCCTGTTGTACACCTTCGGATCTTTTGGAGACAGAGTCAGAATCCTGTCGTAGTACTCAATTGCAGTTTCGTTTGATGCCAGTATCCTGTTGTACGCAACTATTGCTTCGACAGTGTTGCCCATGCTCTCGAGGGCATAGGCTTTGTTCGTCAGGGCCGCTGTGTTGTCTGGCTCGATGGACAGTGCATGGTCATAATGCTCCACTGCCTTGGGCGAGTTGCCGTTCTTGTACAGAAAAATGCCCTTGTGGATTATTGCCCTGACATTGTTTCCGTCCATTGCCAGTGCTTTGTCAAGATACCTGGCGGCTTCGTTGTCCTTTCCAAGGTTGAACAGTGAGTAACCCAGTGCATCGTACAGGGTTGAGAATTCCCTCGGGGCCGTGCCCGTAAGATTGGGATTGCCGTCCAGGAGCTGCGCGGCCTTCTGGAGATGCACCAGAGCCTGCGAGGCCTGGCCTTTCTCGGAGGCCTGCCGTCCGGCTTCCACAAGCTTCTTTGCCTTGCCGAATAATCTCTTCTCCTTGCTCATCGACTCCAGAAACCCCATCGCCATCACCGCGGGTCCGCGCCGATGTGTCGGACACCGGCAGGGACAATATATAACGGGAATATAATATTCAATTTAAAAGCTTTGACATGGATTTCCAAAAACGGCATACAAAATGTCTGACAGACAGTTTTTGATGGAAAAATGAATGACATTCCTATTGTTTTTCTTGCTGGCTATGAGATAATAACCAATCCGAAAAGCTTATATACCCTGATTAGGATATAGGTATTGCGGCTGACAAATGTCAGACGAAAGAAGAGAAAACGTCAGAAGGGATGCACTATGGTGGAATACATACGGCTAAAGAACCGAGACTGGAGAACCCTCCGGGGTATAGACAGCGACATGATAGACTGGATGAAGTATCACTCGATACAGGACCTCAGGGACCTTGCCTTCGAAATGTACAACAGAGGCGAGGACATCTCAGAGATGGTCGAGCTCATCCACGAGATGGATGCGATGGCCCAGACAACGCACATAGGCCAGGAAGAGAATGTCTACGCCAATGCGGAATACGACATTCTGAGCTACGTGGAGGAGTGTGAGAGGGCGAATGTTTAACCTCTCATACTTCCACCGCAGGCCCAAGTTCGAACAGGCCAGGGAATCCGGGATGGACATCGAAAAGGTCAATGACGAGGTCATGCACAACATGTGTGAGCTCAACGAGAAGAACACTGTCGCCTGGAGCGCCGGTCTCAACCTGTAAGCAATCTGTTCCGGAAGGAGCAGGAAGCTTTCAGAGTGGCTGAATAGAACGGCCACACGACCCTGTGGAATGAGCAAACATCCCGCCAGACTGAAGAAATGCCGGAAAAGGATTGCACAGGGCCCAGAAGGCCGACAGCACGCGCCCAGAAACGGCTGACGCCGGACAACGGACGCGCTGTCGGCAGAACAGACAGGGACATAATCGGCCCCCGATCAGGATGAACGAGCCTAGTGTTCCCGAACAAAACCGCGAATGGACCGGGTTGAAAGACCTGGCCCATTCATCACAACTGTTTTTTAACATTGCAAGGATGAGAGAAACTATTCTGTGCAAGAGGACGTACCGCGAGTACAATTGGCTTCGTGCGATTATGATTGGAAATTGTACGATGGCCCGGCTCCCATTCTGATAGCTAAATCAGGGCCATGAATTCCAAGCAATCACTCAGCAATCGGTGAATCCGAGAACTGAATCGTTCCGAGCGCCGAAGGCCTCGGATGGAGATTAAAGGATTCGCCATGATTGAGTAATATGCCAACAGACACAATCAATGATTTCGAGTAATTCCGTAATCGGCAATCTTGAAGCGACGAGATTATGGAATTACTCGCGCGCCAGCATCTCGTTTATTTCTTTGGCATTCATGTGGCCCTCAATCGTGATGTTGACCCTGGTGATGCCTTCCAGCCTGGCAAGAGCTTGCTTGATGCTGATTGCCAGCTGTATTCCCAGCGGGCAGAACGGGCTGGTCGGGATGAATGTGAGTGTGGCCACGCCGCTGTCAATGTTCAGGTCGTGAATCAGCCCCATGTCCCAGACGCTCAGCCCGACATGCGGGTCTAAAACGCCTTTCAGGGTCTCTATCGCCTTTTCATGCATGGCATCCATTCAATCACCCTTTCCTATCAGTATCAGAAGGTCGCCGACGGTGACTGACTTGACTTCCTTGCCGTCCAGCATTGGTACTTTTACTATCTGGACCATGTCCGGTTCTATCTTCACGGTATCGCCGCTGGTCAGACGAATGTCCAGTTCCCCGCTCTCCAGGGCGGCCGCCACCTCAGTAGGGTCGACAGTGGCCAGCTTTTCGGATATTTCCTTGGCCTGCTGCTTGAATCTGGGACCGAGAATCGCATGGACAGGCTTGACTCCGACGACTTTCTCCACGACATCTGCCTCGGCCTTCAGCAGGACATCCGCAGCCTTCAGAGTCCCTGTAATGTCGGCCTCCGAGCCCAGGAGGCATTCCGCCTTGGCCCCGACTATCTCGACCAGGCTCAATCGGGCGCTGAGCGGCAAGCCGTTCTCGGACTTCCAGGTTCGCACTGCCGCTATGATGTCCTTCAGAAGCTCGCCCTTTGCGAAGTCATCCTCGTCCTCATGTACCGGGGAGGGCCAGTCCGACACCGTGATGCTTTTTGCGCCGTCGTATTCCTTGTATATCTTCTCGTAAATCTCGTCCGTGATGTGAGGCATGATGACAGCCAGCATCTTAAGCATGCCCAGGCCGACCTCGTGCAATGTGTACGCCAGCGCTTTGTCCTCCGAGGACATCCTGTGCTTCACCATCTCGATGTAATGGTCCGCGAACACATGCCAGACGAAATGCTCCAGCTTCCTCATGGCCCTGTCGAAGTGGAACTCACCGTAATCCTCGGTCACTTCCTTTACCAGCCTGGAATACTGGGTGAGCAGCCATTTGTCCGATGGCCTCAGTTCGGATGAGGGGACCGCCTCGGGCTTCTTTATCGCCTTCGAGAGGAATTTGTGTATGTTCCACAGCTTGGCGCAGAATCTCTGGCCGTGCACAATGTCCTTCAAACGGATGGCGCTGTCCTCACCGAGGGACACTGTGGCCGAGTAATACCGCCATGCATCGGCCCCGTATTTGTCGAGCAGCTCGATGGGGTCGATCACGTTCCCGTCGGAGGCATGCATCGGTTTTCCGTCCGGGCCGAGTATGAAGCCGTCTATCATGATGTCGTTCCAGGGCTTTGTGCCGGTGAGGTAATGGCTCCTGAGGATCGTGTAGAACGCCCATGTCCTGATGATGTCGTGGCTCTGCGGCCTCAGGCTGGAGGGCCACAGTTTCTTGTGAAGCTCCATGTCCCTTTCCCAGAATGTGACGTAGAGCGGCGAGATGGAGGAATCCATCCATGTGTCGAACACGTCCTGGCAGCCCTGCAGCTTCTCTCCGCACTCCGGGCATTCGGGAACGGGCGCAGCCTGGACCGTCGGGTCTATGTAGCAGTCCTCCTCCTTGGCCAGAACGATATCGCCGCAGCTGTTGCACTCCCACAGGGGTATGGGCGTGGCAAAGAACCTCTGCCTGGATATCACCCAGTCCCTGTTGAGGGACGCCACCCAGTCGCGCAGCCTTATCTTCATGAAATCCGGGTGCCAGTTGACCTCGTCGGCCATCCTCAGAACGTCATCCTTCGCGTCCAGGGTCTTGAGGAACCACTGGGGCATCTGGAGGAATTCTATTGAAGTGCGGCAGCGCCAGCAGGCGCCTACGTTCTGCTTCGCGGGTTCCTGCTTCAGCAACAGGCCGTCAGCCTTCAGGTCCGCAATGATGGCTGCCCTGGCCTCGGCGATTCCGAGGCCCTTGTACTTGCCGGCGGTCTGGTTCATGATGCCCTGGCCGTCCATGGCGTTCTCTATCGGGAGATTGTACTTGTACAGCCATTCCAGGTCGTCCTTGTCACCTATACTGCAAATCATCACCAGCCCGGTACCGAACTCCGGGTCCACCTTGTCGTCGGTTATTACCTCCACTTCCTTGCCGTAGACAGGCGTTATCAGCTTCTTCCCAACAAGGTGGGCCATCTTCCCGTCCTTCGGATTCACGGCTGCCATCTTGCATGTGCATATCAGCTCGGGCCTTGTCGTCGCGACAATGGCGCCATCATCCTGGCCCGACACGCCGAACCTGATGAAATTCAGGGTGGATTCCCTGTCCGCGTACTCCACTTCGGCGTCTGCGAGAGCCGTGCCGCACCTCGGGCACCAGTTCACCGGCGCCAGGCCCTTATAGATGAGGCCCCGGTTGTACAGCCGGATGAAGGTCATCTGAGTAAGTCTTCGGTAATACTCCGCGTCGGTCCTGTAAAACTGGGTGGAGTCCATGCAGCAGCCCAGCATCCTGAACTGGACGCTTATGCGGTCTAAATTGGCGTCAGCGAACTCCTTGCAGAGCCGGATGAACTCCTGGCGGGGCGTGTCCCTCATACGTATCTCGTGCTTCTTTTCCACGTTCACCTCAATCGGCATGCCGTTCACATCGACGCATAGCGGGAAGAGGACATTGAAACCTGTCTGCCACCTGAACCTTGCAGCGAAATCGATATGGGTATAATGGGTGGCATGGCCTAGATGCAGAGGCCCTGACGCATACCTGGGCGGGTTGTCAATGCTGAAAGCTGGTTTCTCTGATTTGGCGTCGAAGCTGTAGAGCTTCTGCTGGATCCATAGGTCCTGCCATTTCTTCTCTATTGCCTTGGCGTCGTAATCGTCCATTGACACACCGGGCCGAAGCCACATTGCGCCAGATAAAAATGCTTGTTATAAAGGTTTTCTGATGGTTCCGGCTCATTCGGACGTTATAAGTGTCGTGGTGGAGAGCACGCCGGGCACGCTCCTGACCTTCTGGATGACAAGGCTGCGCAGCTCCTTCAGGTTCCGTGCCTCCATCCTGCATATCATGTCATACTCTCCGAAAACCTCGCGGATGCCCTCTATCTCCTTGACCTGGACCAGGTTGTCGTATACAAGGTCCTCCTTCTTGGCCTCCACCCTTATGAGTACGAAACAGGTTAGCATGAGTTCTCCTCATGTTAGTAAAGTGTTAAGTTGTTCTTATCTTTTTCCCCAATAAGTTCGCTATATGCCGAGTTCCGACAGCCAGGCATCGATTTCCGAAAGGAACCTGAGAAGGGTCCTGGGCAGGTGCTCCTTTTGGACCTTGAATGCAGCGCACGAAGCCATGATGTACTCATGCGGCCTGGCTATATCCAGGCCCTGCTTCGGGGCGACCTCGCCCATGCCCTGCGGCCTTCCCGCAGCCCTGTAGGCCTCCAGGATGGCGAATGCCGGGTCGGCCTTGGCTTTGGCGAGAACCTCATCGAGCAATGCCTGCATCTGCTCCTCGGGCGCCGAGGAAACCTTGGTGGTGGCCTTCTTCAGGGATTTCCAGAAGGAGAAAATCGCATGGCAGGATTCCCCGACCGAGCCTGGACCGTCAGCCCCGAGCAGCGCCATCGCCCTGGCCAGGATTGCCATGTCCGACTTGTAAATCTCTTGGGCCCTGTTCCCTGCCACATACTCTATCCGGACTATCCCGTCCTGAATCTTCTTGGTGCCTGTGATTATTATCCTTACCGCCTCTGAGGTGTTTTTCAGGTGGGTCCCGCCGCAAGCCTCCGTGTCCAGGTCTCCTATCCTTAGCACACGGAGGGTCGCGCCCGGTATGGCGCCGCCCTGGTACAGCCTGAACCCGAACCGGCTCTCGGCCTCGTCCTTGGGCAGTATCATGGATTCCACTGGCAGGGCATCGCGTATGATGCCGTTCGCCCGGCCCTCTATGGTTTCGAGCTGCTCCTGAGTGAGAGCCTCGTAATGTGTGATGTCCAGCCTTCCCTTCTCCTCGGTCTTCTCGGCGCCGGCCTGCCAGATATGGTTCCCGAGCACTTTCCTGCATACGCCGTTGATGATATGGGTCACGGTGTGGTGCTGGGCCAGCTGCCTTCTCCTGGCCTCCTCCACATGGCCTTTGGCCGCAATTCCGGGCTTCCAGCCTACCATGTCGCCTTCTGTCCTGTGTACCATCACGCCGTCCTGCTTGAATATGTCAAGGACCTTGAGGGTAGTGGGGCCTTCCAGTGTTCCAGTATCGTGCAGCTGGCCCCCGGATGTCGGATAGAAGGCCGTTTCCCTGAGGACAATCATGTTGTCCTTCACTGCCAGGACATGGCTATCGAAGTCCAGGGCCAAGTAATTATCGTAGTAAAGAATGCCTGTCTCCGGAAGCTGGCCCATGTCAATATTCATCTCCTTCTGGGTCTTTGCAGCCGCTTCCGAATTTTCATGCAGTGCAGCGACCTGGGCGAAGAAGTCGCCCGGCACCTTCACCTCCAGACCTTCGAAGACCAGCAGGTCCGGCGTGATGCCCTGGGAATCGTACAGCCTAAGCAGGTCATCGAGCGAGACCTGGGCCTGTTTCTCCTTCAGGCGCTTCACCGTGGCCATGGCTTTATCCTTGGTCTGGAAGTGCTTGGATTTCTCGTTCCCGAGAATTTCCCTGACTTCGGGCATGGCATCCAGCATCTCCGGAAACTGCGGTTTAATGTATTCCGCGTGCCATTGGCAAACATCAGCCAATTCAATGTCCCATTGATACTTTCTTATGAAATCCATGGCCCTGCGGTAAATCAGCCTGAGGTTGTACCCGCCTCCTGAATTGGATGGCAGACCGCCGTCCGTCAGGGCGAAAAGCAGGCCCCTAGAATGGTCAGCAATCGAATAGAGGGCTGCGTTCATCATGACCTGTTTTTTCAGCGCGGTAGTGTCCACGCCTATCTTCCGGGCAATCTCTGCCCAGGCCTTGTCCATGTCCCCGATATCGTCCATGTTAAGAAGCCCGGAGTAAGGCAGGAACCTGGCCATTGTCTCCTTCTCCTCGCCCCGCGCTGATATCCCTGCGATGCCGAAAAGCTTCTCCATTACAGTCGGGAAGTTAGGCTCGTACGCGGTCGGAGTGCCGTGGGAGAACCAAGCCGGCCTCTCCTGGCCCATGCCCATGTCCAGGACCTTTATCTCCAGTGGCTTCAGGTCGTCCCCGACACGCTCGTACATGGTGTAGACCTGATTGCCTATCTCCAGGCCACCCGAGAAGAACTCCAGGCTGCATCCGAAATTGCCCCCGCCCGCCCATGCGTCCTCGTGATAGACAATGTCCTTCAGGGGGATGCCCATGCCCCTGACCAGCCATTCGTGAATGTCCTCGAAGTATTTGGGCTGGTCGTATTTCTTTGCGGATTCGAAGGCATGCTGGCCTATCATTATGAAACCTGTATTGTGCCTTCCTGTTATCCCGACATTGTCCACGTCGTTGAACCTGAGGCAGGTCTGTGGTACGACCAGGGGGTTCGCGGGCGGCTTGACCACGCCCCTGACTACGTAGGGCTGGAAATCCGTGATGCTCGCAAGCGTGAACTCGGAAGTCGGGTTCCAGCGCGATATTGAGGGATATCTGTTGATGGGCGTGTAACCCCTTTTGGAGAACAGCTCGGAGAAGCGCTGCCACACACCTATGAAGTCCATCCTGTGCCCGCACACTTTTCTGCCGATGAACGTGTACCCGCCCACGCACATGGGTTCGCCGCACACCTTTCTCTCGGAGTCGCTGGTCCAGAAGTAAGTGCCGCAGTTGGGGCAATGCTTTCTCTCGAGGCCTATGGCTCGCATCGTGTCTGTGGGAAAGAACTTCTCCGGGTCCCTGGATGCTTCATCCTTGACCCGCCTCTTCATCTCCTTCTCCGAGAGCATGTATTCTGGGATGGGAAAGGGCTATTTAGGTTTTCGGTGGGCAGGCCCGCATGGTGTACAACCCGGTTATCACCAAGCAGGGTTTATAACCATATATAGACGATATAACCCCGGGACCGAAGGGTCCCGAGGAGGCAAACGGTGCAGCAAAGAGGGTACGAATACGAGATGAGCATCCCGCGAATCAAAGCGGAATCGGCAGCGTTAGTAATAGATAGCCACAGCCTCACAAACAGCACCGGCCACATGGCCGGCAACGCCATGACAGTCTGCGGGGTAATGCTCTGCGCCATCAGAATGAAGCGCGAGATAAAGCTCCAGCAGGCACTGTACGCATAATCAGGTTCATTCATCTCCGCTGCCCTCTTTCTCTTTTTTTCTTGCCCGAGTAGAGCCGGGGAAAGCCCCCGGTCTTTTATTTATTTGAACAAAACACACCAATGGAAGCGAAACTCATATTATCTCTTGCACAGCGAAGGTGGGATATTTGGCTTCACAATAACTATATTCAATCAATAGCCAAATATCCACCTTCGGCACGGTTTGAATAGTAAATAAACATAGTGCCGAAGGTGGGATATGAACCCACGGCCTTCGGATATCTCAGGCAAGACATCCTCGCGTCTCAAGAATCCCTATGAGTCCGACGCTCTACCAGGCTGAGCCACTTCGGCATTTTGTTTGCGAATGATGCAATTATTGCGTTCTCCCGAAGACAAGCCCAGATTAATCTTTTACGGATTGTCGAGGCTGGGCGAATCGCGAAGCGGTTCGACCAAGGTACCAGGCTGAGCCACTTCGGCATTTTGTTTGCGAATGATGCAATTATTGCGTTCTCCCGAAGACAAGCCCAGATTAATCTTTTACGGATTGTCGAGGCCGGGCGAATCGCGAAGCGGTTCGACCAAGGTACCAGGCTGAGCCACTTCGGCAAGATGAGTTAAGCTGGGAAACCGCTCAAGGTATAAGTGTTTTATGAGGCGATACCCTCATATTCAGGCTCAGCATTTAATCTCCCATGAACATGAGACTTGTCCTGGCAATGGCGATTGTGACCATGCTCGCCCTCTATATGGCAGGAGAGACCCTCGCCCAGGACGACTCCTCCGAAGATTGCTCATCCTGCCGAACCAACAATTTCTATTATGTGCTAGCTGCGGCGATCATAATCTTCCTGATATTTTTCTGGTGGACCAACAGGCACAGGGTTCCGAAGAGGCCAGAAACTGTGGAAAAATCCGACGAGAAAAAATTATAAACAAGCCTATTCCCATTCTATTGTAGCTGGCGGTTTGTTCGTGATGTCGTACACAACGCGATTAACCTTGTCTTTCATCGCATTGGTTATACGGATGGATATCTTCTCCAGCACTTCGTGGGGTATCTTGGAGTATGCGGCGCTCATGCCGTCCAGCGACTGGACGGCTCTCACCGCGACCGTGTACCCGTAGGCCCTCACATCCCCGTGGACGCCGACCGTCTGGACCGGCGTAAGGACCGCGAAATACTGCCAGGGCAGGTCCATTTTTCCGGCCTTTGCCCCTTTCTCGAACTCCTCCTCGACTATGGCGCATGCCTCCCTGACAATATGGGCGGACTCTTCTGTCGCTTCGCCCATTATGCGTATCGCAAGGCCAGGGCCCGGGAAGGGCTGGCGCTCCGCAAGTTCAATCTTCAAATGTCTCCCCAGCTTCCTGACCTCGTCCTTGTACAAGTCCCTGAGGGGCTCGACCAGCTTCATATCCATCTTTTCCGGGAGGGCGCCGACATTGTGATGCGATTTTATCACATCCCTGAGCTCGCCTCCGCTTTCTATCCAGTCGGGTGCAATAGTTCCTTGCACAAGGTATTTGGCGCCAATGGCCTTCGCCTCCTTTTCAAAAATCCGGATGAATTTCTCGCCGATTATTTTCCTTTTTTTCTCTGGTTCGGTGACCCCCTTGAGGGCCGAATAAAAATCCTTGCTAGCATCCACGAACTTGAGGTTCACCTTCATGCGCCCAAGCATCTTGACGACGTCTGCGGACTCGTTCTTCCTCATGAAGCCTGTGTCCACATGAACCGCGAGCAGCTTGTCCCCGATTGCCCTGCTGGCAAGGACTGTTGCGACAACGCTGTCGACCCCTCCTGAACAAGCGATGATGGCCTTTCCGTCTATCTGCTTCTTGATATGGGCTATGGCCTCGTCGCAAAACCTCGCCGGGTCGAACATCAGTTCACCCCGAGGCCGGCAGAATCCTCATGGACCTTCTTCTCCTGTTCCTTCCTGTGGTCCAGTAGCTTCTTCTCGATGGTTTTGTCCCCGACCGCCAGTATCTGGGCAGCGAGTATCCCGGCATTTTCTCCCCTGTCCAGGCCGACTGCAGCCACCGGTATGCCGGGCGGCATTTGAACGACAGACAAAACAGAGTCCAGGTTGACCTTTCCGGAGACCGGAACGCCTATCACAGGCCTTACGGTGTGGGCCGCGATTGCCCCGGGAAGGGCCGCGGAAAGCCCGGCGATGGCTATGAAAACTTTCGCATCGGATTTCTCCACCAATTCTGCCACCAGCTTCGGAGTTCTGTGCGCCGAGGCCACCTTTATCTCGCAGGAGATGCCCAGCTCCTTCAGGGTGTCGAGGGCCTTCTGGCCCACCGGAAGGTCGGATTTGCTGCCCATGATTATGAGGACTTGAGGCGCCATGTGAAAGGGGAAACAGCCGGATTTGATAAGGTTTTGGATTGGAAACGAAAGGCTGAAATCACCCTAAAGGATATTACCTGCCACAATTTATAATCGAATCGGGAACCTGCGGAATGGACGAAAAATATACTGGATTAGAGAAATATGACAGACTTATCGATGCTGTGACTGAGCCGTTCATGGACGATGAACGGTTTTCAGGCCTGGCCCTGGTCGGTTCCATCGCGACTGGGGATTTTACTCCTTATTCTGACTTTGATATACTCCTATTGCATAAAAAAGAGCATGAAGAGGACATAAAAAAGGAGCTGCCCAATATTGCCAAATCACTCTCCAGTTTCATCATCGGAGATTACTATGAATTACCCAAGAAGGACGTATACTGGTTCTGCTTGACAAATGAACTGGTCCATGTGGATTATTTCAGGTTCACTCCAGATACATTATGTCCAAAACATTATTTCTCCAGCATGATAATTCTAAAGGATGACGGGACACTGGCTGACATCAAGGCCAGGTCCATGAAGATGCTGGAGGTGGAGGAACTTCCGACCGAGGAGCTGGTTAAAATGCTGCTTTACCTGCGCACTGATTTCATCTATGCCCCTATGAAATTCTGCAAGGGTGACCGGGCTGAAGGAATTGAAAATATGAAATGGATGTACGGCCAGCTCATTCAATTTAAGTACAAATTGAGAGGAAAGAACATCTGGGACTATCGAAAATACGAGAAGATACTCACCAGGGAAGAAATTGACAACTGGAAAACAATCACGGCACTTGAGCCGACAGTGAATGGTCTGGAAAAAGGGCTCACGATAAACTGGAAAATCATGAAGGAATGTGATAAAATGTTCACCGAAAAGTGCAACGAATTTTTATACCATGAATTTGATAAGTTGATGTGGGCAAGAATAAAGACACTTCTCCAGGAAGCTAGGGGTTAGATTTTATTAGTCGGCCACATTCCGTTAGCTATGAGTCTTGAACCCATACACAACGAGAGCGTCATACTGGCCAGGGAAATCGATGCTTTAATCGTTGCCGATCTCCATATCGGTATAGAACATGAGATTTATCTGGTCGGGGCCAAAATTCCCGGTCGGACGCCAGAGCTCCAGGCCAGGCTCGTCAAGCTCCTGAAGAAGACAAAGGCCAAGACCCTTGTCATAGCAGGAGACCTAAAACATAACATACCCATGTCCAGCTTCATCGAGGAAAGGGAGATTCCCAGGCTGTTGGAGGCGCTATTCCAGGTTGCCGAGGAGATACACCTGGTGCTGGGGAACCACGATGGGGGCATTGCCAATTACCTGCCGAAGGATGTGGTTCTGCATTCCAATAAGGGCTTTGTCCTGGGCAACTATGGAATTTGGCACGGCCATTGCTGGCCCTCGGAGGAAGTCATGGCTTCCAGGACTGTCATCATGGGCCATGTGCATCCCCAAGTAGTCTTCGTGGACGGCATCGAAACAAGGTCAGCGGAGAGATGCTGGGTCAGGGGCAAGTGGGACTTCAAGGAGGCCCATAAAGAATACTCGGTGCTTGGCGAGGGCTTCCTCATGATGCCGGCTTTCAATTCACTGTGCGGGGGAAGTCACATTAACGACCTCGGCCAGAGGAAAATTGGGACCGTGCTGAGGCACAGCCTGGCAGACATTGGAAAAGCCGAGATGGTGCTGCTGGACGGCACGCATCTGGGCAGTGTCGGGGACAATCTGGTTAAAGTAGGGCAGCGGTTTCGATGAAGGTAGGCCGCCGGAACTGGGGCTAACGTCATCATGCCTCGCCTGATTTTCAGTATTTTCATATCCGAGGGCGGGGTTGTGACCCGGTTAGTGGAACCGGGTTGGTGACACGATTAACGTCATCATCCTTAGGGTAACCTGGTCTGTAAGGGCCAGGGGGTGTCTAAATCGGCATCCAACCCGGCCCCTGGACACCTTCATCGATCAAAGAATATATTCTTCCCGCTGACGCTCAGCGGTATTCCCATGATCACTTTGGACTTCATGAACCCGAGGCGCCTGGCCGCGACGCCGGCACGATACATGATGCGGTTGTCCACGTTGTGTATCTGAGCCGTTTTCACTGCGGAGCCCAGCGCTATCCCCAGGTCGAGAAGCCTGAGCATGCAGTTCGGGCCATCGAACTCGCCGCTGGTTTTGGCTTCGTTGAAGTCGGCGCAGGTCTTGAATCCGCAGGCCTGGCAGTTAAGGCCCACTCCCTTGTGCTGCAGCAGGCCGATTAAAACCAGCCCGCTGGATTTCTCTATACCCTTGGCGTCCCTGTCCCAGTTGGGTGTCCCTTTCTCCTTGCCGATGGCGAGCATTTCCTTCGCCACCTTGTCCATCTCGGCCCTGGTGCACACCTTCACTTCGATGAAGTCCTGACCCACGGCTTTCGGGGCCGTGACCGCAGCCAGGCGCATCAGTTCCGCCACTATCTCTTCGCCTTTTTGCATTTTATCACCTTATTTTTATAATATTGCCAATATCAAACTGCGAGGCAGGAGTGATTTCAGGCTTCTTTCCTTTGCTGAAGGCTTTGTCGGCCTCCTCGAAGGCTATCTCGGGCGTGTTGTTCTCACGGCTGATATGCGCCAGCGTCACGTGCTTGGTCCTCGGGCACACTACCTTGACCAGCATCTCCGAGGACTGGACATTGGACAGGTGCCCCTGCTTCCCCAGTATCCTTTTCTTGAGAAATGCCGGGTAAGGGCCGTCCTTCAGCATCTGCAGGTCATGGTTCGATTCCAGGATGATGGCGTCGCAATCCGCGAACCTTTTCCCAACCCCGGGGCTCACATACCCAAGGTCTGTCGCCATTACGACCTTCTTGCCGCCTCTTTCAATGGAAAAACCAACAGTGAAGGATGCGTCATGGCTCACCCCGAAAGGGATTATCCGGAACCTGCCCAGCTCTTCGGTCTCACCCGCAATCAGATTCGGTTCCGTGGAAAGGCCCAGCTTCGCCTCCAGCCATCCGCCGACAGGGGGCGTGGTGAGTATCCTGGGTCCGTATCTCTTCTGGATCACCCTCGCGCCAGAGATGTGGTCCGAATGTTCGTGGGAGATGAATATCGCTTCCAGGCCCTCCGGGTCGAGTCCTGCCTGGCCCATGCGCCTCGCAGTCTCCCTGCAAGAAAAGCCCGCATCCACCAGGAAAAGCGTCTCCGAGTCCCAGAACGCGACCGAATTGCCGCTGCTTCCGCTGCCGAGGACGCAGAACTGGAATGACATCACAGCTTCCCGGCAATGGCATTCGCCATGTCTATCGTGCTGGAGCTTCCGCCCATGTCATATGTCCGCACCTTGCCTTCCCTGATTACCTCGGCTACCGCCTTCTCGAGTTTCAAGGCCATCTGCTTCTCGCCCAGCCAGTCGAGCATCATCTTGGCTGCGAGGATGGTCGCTATCGGGTTGGCCTTGCATTTTCCGGCATGCTTGGGCGCGGAGCCATGCGTGGGCTCGAAAACCGCGAGCTTCTCCCCGATGTTCCCGGAGCAGCCGAATCCAAGGCCGCCGACCATCTGTGCGCACAGGTCGGAAACGATGTCTCCGTACAAATTGGGCGCCACAAGAACGTTATAATTGAAAGGGTTCTTCAGGAGCCACATGCACATCGCATCGATGTTCGCATTGTCCATTTGGATGTCGGGATAGTCCTTGGCTATTGCCTTGGCAGTCTCCAGGAACAGGCCGTCAGTGGCCCTGACGACGTTGGCTTTGTGCACGACCGTGACTTTCTTCCTGCCGTTCTGCTTGGCGAACTCGAACGCGGCGCGGATTATCCTCTCCGAGCCCTTCCTCGTGTTTATCTTGCAGGAAATCGCATACTGGTCCAGGGGCAAATCCTTGAAGGGCGCGAAAGTCTTTGGCGATGTTTTGAGCAGGACATCCCTCAGCTCCTGGGGCACAGTGTTGAACTCCACACCGACGTACAGGTCTTCCGTGTTCTCCCTGAAGACGACTATGTCGATGTTCTCCTTGAAATTCAGCGGATTGCCTGCGTAGCCCTTTATCGGCCTCAGGCAGATGTACAGGTCGAATAGCTGGCGCATCCTCACTATCGGAGAGCGGTACACCATCCCCTTGCCCTGGAGCTCGGGAACCAGCTCCTTCTCCGCTTCCTTTACGGGCTTCGAAGTTATGGCCCCGAACATCGAGGCGTCTACTCTGTTCAAGAGGTCAATGGTCCTCTGGGGGAACGCGTCGCCTTCCTTGCACCAGCATTCCCAACCAATGTCGCCGTGAATGTACTCGGCGTTGAATTTTAATCTGTCCAGCACAATGCGCGCAGCGTCCATCACTTCGGTGCCTATTCCGTCGCCCGGCAGCCAGGCGATTTTATACTTTGCCATTTTCGCAACCTCCGTCCTGAAATCGAGACTCAGGACACAGAATAAAAGACCATGTATTAAAGCAGTGCGCTTTGGCCTGGAATTATGTCAGTGGCATTAAAATACCATGCCGCATTTTCGCATGCGATGGATTACCTGACAATGTTGCTCACGGCTATCGGCTTGGCCATGGACTGCCTTGCCGTTTCCATTTCATGCGGCATAGTCATGCCCGGATTCGGCCGGAGCGATGCCCTCAGGCTCGGCCTGGCATTCGGCGGGTTCCAGGCCATGATGGTCCTCCTTGGCTGGGCTGGCGGGACTGCTTTCGCCACCTACATCGAGGACATAGACCACTGGATTGCGTTCATCCTGCTCCTCGTCGTCGGCCTCAAGATGCTCAAAGAGGGGTTCGAGAACGAGGAGGAATGCGCTAACCTGGACATAAGGAACCTGAAGGTCCTGCTCGTCCTATCGGTCGCCACCAGCATCGACGCCCTGGCCGTCGGAATATCATACGCGATGCTGGAAATCGACATTGCAGTTCCTGCCTTGATAATCGGCCTGGCATCGTTCGGCTTCGCAGTCGCCGGAGGCCTGTTCGGCAGCAGGCTGGGCGAGAAGTTCGGCAAGCGGATGGAAATGGTGGGCGGCGCGATTTTGATTCTTCTGGGCGTAAAAATTCTGATGGAGCACATCCTGGCCTAGAGCTTCAGGCCAGAGAGCGCCTTCTTCAGTTTTGCGGCGCGGGCCGTGTCCTTCTTTTCGACATACCAGGCTATGGCCTTCTCGAGCAAAGGTTTGGCCTTGGCCGCATCCCCTTTCTTGGCATACATCAGCCCGAACTCGTCCTGGGCCGTGGCCAGGTAATCCGGGGACTTGATGTCCTTGAGCGCGGAAATGCTACTCTCGAACCTCTCGATGGCGCTGGACCACTCCGCCTTCTCCCGGTGGTACTTGCCCCACATGCAGTTCAGCTTGGACTGGGCTATTGGGTCGTTGAATTCGGCAAGGATGCGCTCGGCCTTTTCAAGGTGCGGCCTTGCTTCATCCGCACGCCCGCACTCCGTCAGCGCGCTGGCAAGGTTGGTGAGGGCCCAGCCATGCATCCTGTGAGAACCCGACTCCTGGGAGAGCCTTATCCCGCGCTCGTACCTGTCAATGGCCCTCGGGTAGTCGCCCATCTCCTCGTACACTCTGGCTAGGTTGTTGTACACACGGCCCATTTCGGGCTTGTTGTCCGTGGCCCTGAACACCTCGATGGCCTCTTCGTTGGCCGTTATAGCTTTGTCGAACTCCAGGAGGTCAAGGTAGACATTCCCAAGGCCGGTTTTTATGACAGCCTCGGTGTTCTGTTTTTTTAATTTGTCATTCCTGGATTCGGTCCTCGTCGCTGAAAGCGCCTCAAGAGCCTTGTTGTAGAATTTCAGGGACTGCTTGTGCCTGCCGAGCCTCCATTCGATTGCGCCGATGCCGTTCCATGACATGGCCACCTCGAAATGTTGGTCCGAGGCTTTCCCGGACTCGATTGCCCGGCGGTACTCGGCCGCTGCCTGCTCCAGTGTGTTCGCGGAACCCGAAAGCGCTTTGGCCATCATTCTCGAGATGCGCGAATCGAAGGCCTCTGCATTCATGCCGGAAAGCTTTTCCTGCACTGCCCTGGCCTTTGCGAGCGACTCCTTGGCCTCGGCATGCATGCCTACACTGAGTTTATTCTCCGCAATTGTCAGCTCAGCCTCGATGATGCTCTCGGGGGTTTGGCCAGTAACCGTGCCGCCGACAATGTTCAGCGCTTTCCTGTAATCCAGGATGCTCTTCTTGATATCCTCGGCCCGTTTCTCGCCTGTGAAGCTCTTTATCGCCCAGCTTATTTTGACGGAAAGGGGTTCCAGGTCGGAAGGAGACAACTTGTCGGGATCTATGTTCAGGCTTTTGCATTGTTTCTCCAGAATGAATTTTCCGCCAAGACCCACCTCCTTCTCAAGAAGCATGGTCAATTCATGTTTGAGGTCCAACTCGGTCAATGCTCTCTCCTCCTAGCCTCGACATCCGAGGGTTACTCATGGTGCAGTATAAAAAGACTGTTGGGGCACGATATTAGTTTGTAATGCTGGAAATATAAGGACAGCCATTTCTTTAAAGCGTACAGCGCAGAACAACACCATGCGCTGTCAATCCAGCGTGTATGTCTCGCCGTACTTGACAATCTGCACCTCTGGAATCCCATGGTCCAGAAGATAGTCCTTGAGCCGTATCTGCGATTTTGGCTCGCCGTGCACCAGATATACCCGCTTCAGCCTTGACCGGTCAACCCCGGAAAGGTAATCCCACATCTCCCTGTAGTCAGCATGGGCGCTGAAGGCGTTTATCTCCTCCACCCTAGCCCTCACTTTGAATGTATCGTTCATGATTCGGACCTCTGGCTGGTGCTCCTGTATCCTGCGCCCCAGCGTATTTTCCGCCATGTAGCCCACTATCAATACCGTGTTCCTGGGGTCCTCGATGGTGTGGATGAGGTGGTGCTGTATCCTGCCCGCCTCGCACATCCCGTCGGCCGATATCACGATTATTGGTTGGCTGATATCGTTCAGCTTCTTCGATTCCTCGACGCTGTTCGTGAAGTGCAGGGAATTGAAGCCGAAGGGATTCTTGTGGTGGTCCAGGAACACTTTGTTTATCGAGTCGTCGTAGCACTCCGGGTGGAGCTGGAAAATGCTCGTGGCGCTTGTCGCCATGGGGGAGTCAACATATATGGGAAGAATCGGAATTTGCTTGCTGTTCGTCAGCATGTGAAGGTAAAATATTATCTCCTGGGTGCGTTCGACCGCGAAGGCTGGGATGACAATCCTCCCGCCACGTTCCACAGTCTCGTTGACGACCTTCGAAAGCCTTGCAACGGCGCTCTCATGCGGTTCGTGTAGCCTGTCCCCGTAGGTGCTTTCCAGGACAAGGTAGTCCATCGCGGGGAGGACGGCTGGATCTCGCAGGATTGCCGTGTCCTTCCGTCCCAGGTCGCCCGAAAATGCGATCCTGAGCTTCTTCCCTGTCGAAGCGTCGTCCACTTCGATGGAGGCCATGGCCGAGCCGAGTATATGGCCGGCATCGTAGAATTCGAGGCTCATGCTTTTAGTGAGAATGATTGGGCGGTTGTATGACACTGTCACGAACTGGCCTTCCGCGCGAATCACATCCTCCTCGTTATAGAGTGGCTCCCAATCGAACGCCTCGTTGCGCTTTTTGGCTTTTTTCCTGAGGTAGTCGCTGTCGCGGGCCTGTATCTTGGCGGAGTCCATCATGATGAGCGAGGCAAGGTCACGGCTTGCCGGGGTAGAATATATGTTCTTCGTGAAGCCCTTCTTGACCAGCAAAGGAATGAGACCACAGTGGTCGTAATGGGCGTGGGTGAGCACCAGCGCGTCTATCTTCTCGACATGCTCAGTCGTGAAGGCTCTGTTCTTCCTGTCCGATTCCTCGCGGTGGCCCTGAAATGCACCGCAGTCGACCATGATGCGCTCGTCGCCGGCGCAGACAAAATGGCGGGATCCTGTGACTTCCTGCGCAGCGCCTTCCGAATAAATGGTCACAGTCAAATCATGGTCCTCCTTCCTGTCGACAACATGGCGTATTCGTGCCCTAGTATAAAATATCTATTTGATTTCATTATATAGGCAAATATCCACGATTCAAGCTTTGTGCAGCAAGGATGGCCGTTACCTTCCGAGAATGGCCCTCGAAATAACTATTCTCTGGACCTGGCTCGTGCCCTCGCCTATCTCCATGAGCTTTGTGTCGCGCAGCATGCGCTCGACCGGGTAGTCCTTCGTGTAACCGTACCCGCCGTGGATCTGTATCGCGTTCAGGCATGTCTGGGTCGCCATCTCAGAGGCGTAAAGCTTGGCCATCGAAGCCTCCTTGGAGAATTTCATGCCCCTGTCCTCCATCCATGCTGCGCGGTACACGAGCAGCCTAGAGGCCTCGATGCGCGTGGCCATGTCTGCCAGCATCCACTGTATCGCCTGGAACTTGGCAATCGGCTTGCCGAACTGCTCCCTCTCCTTGGAATATTTCACTGACTCGTCCAGCGCGCCCTGGGCAATGCCCACCGCGAGCGCGCCGACAGCTGCCCTGCCCCTGTCCAGGATGTTCATGGCGCCTGTGAACCCAGTCCCGGGCTCGCCGAGGATGTAGTCCTTGGGAATCCTGCAATTCTCAAAAACCAGTTCGGAAGTGTGCGAGCCCCTGAGACCGAGTTTGTCTTCGCTCGTCCCCAGGCTGTATCCGGGAGTCCCTGTCGGTACAACGAAGGCGCTGATGCCCTTGGCTCCCTTTGTCTTGTCGGTTACGGCCATGACAGTGACGAAATCTGCGATTGCCGGATTGGTGATGAATATCTTTGTCCCATTGAGAATCCACTCATTGCCGTCGAGCTCGGCCCTGGTGCTCATGCCGCCCGAATCGGAACCGGCGTTGGCCTCTGTCAGCGCCCATGCGGCCAGGTGCTTCCCGCTGGCTATGCCGGGCACCCATCTCCTGCGCTGTTCTTCGCTGCCTCTCTCGAAGATGTGGCCGAGTCCGAGTGAGTTATGGGCTTCCATCACGATGCCCGTGGACCCGCACACCCTGGCGACCTCCTCCAGGGCTATCATGTAGGAAATCTTGTCGCACCCCGCGCCGCCGTACTCCTTGGGCACGGTCATGCCCATTAGGTTCATCTCGCCCATCCTGTTGAGCATCTCTCTGGGGATGTCGCCGTTCTTGTCTATGTCCGCTGCTATGGGCTTAATCTCCTTCTCGGCGAATGCCCGGACAGTGGCCCTGAGCATCTGGTGTTCCTTCGTGAGTGTGAAGTCCATGTGAATTACCAAACCCTTCAATCAATTGCTTTATTAGTATGTTTTGCTGGAAACGGGTTTGGAAATCCACAGATATAGGTCGCATGCCTAGATTCATCAAAGCTTTGAAGCTTTGATTTTCTATTATGTGATAAACACGGCATACGACAGTATATCCCGGAAGCCGCGCGTATTGGGTTGGTTCTACTTTCCCTTGAAACCGGCCTGCCTTTTTTCCGTGAAGGCCTTCATCCCTTCCTTCTGGTCCTCCGTCGAGAAACACACACCGAAGGCATCCGCCTCCTTTGCAAGGCCTGAATTTTGATCATTATCCATCCCGAAGTTTATCAATTCCTTGCAAGCCCTCACTGCGACTTGCCCGTTGGCTGCAATCTGTTCTGCAAGCTTCATGGCCCCTTCAATGAGCTTATCTGGGGAGTAAACCCTGTTGGCCAGGCCGATACGCAGGGCCTCGTTGGCTTTAATATTTCTTCCGCTGAATAAATATTCCTTCCCCCTGCCCCAGCCCACAATCCTGGGCATCCTCTGGGTGCCGGCGAATCCGGGCGTGATGCCGAGTTTCACTTCAGGCTGGCCGAACACGGCCTTCTCCGAGGCCAGGATGATGTCGCAGGCCATGGCAAGTTCCGTGCCGCCCCCCAGGGCATAGCCGTTGACTGCCGCGATTACAGGCTTGGGGCAGTTCTCGATTGCGAAGCAGCAGCGCTGGCCGTTTCTTCCATACTCCCTTCCGTCGATGGGATTCTTGACTGACATTTCCTTGATGTCGCCGCCGGCGATGAAGGCCTTTTCTCCTGCACCAGTGATGATGATGACGTTGACATCAGGGTCTTTGCCAAGGACTTCGAAACAATTTTCAATCTCCAGGACAGTGGACGTATCCAGGATGTTCAGGACTTCGGGTTTGTTCACCGTGACAACGGCTATTCTCTCTTTCTTTTCAACAGTCAGATACTTGTACAGAATATCGCCAACCGACCGGAAGACAATCGCCAATAAAAAAACTTGGTTTACAAATCTTCTATTCGTGTAGATAAAAATTAATAATATGTATATCATGCGATGTTCCTACATTTCCGAATGCAAGGATGATTACGATGGCAGAAAATGTTGCGAAACTGAGACGAAATTCCATTGTGAGCCTGCGCCAGGTCACCAGGAAGAATCTTAGCCAGGTTCTACGGCTGAGTGTTGCAGAATCGCAGAAACAATTCGTCGCGACGAACGCGGTCTCCATCGCGCAAGGCTGTTACAACAAACATGCATGGTTCAGAGCGATATACGCCGACGACACGCCTGTGGGTTTCGTCATGCTGCATGAGGACAGGAAGAAGGGAACGTATTACCTCTGGCGGTTCATGATCGATGAAAAGTATCAGGGCAATGGCTTCGGTGAAAATGGGATGGCGTTTATCCTCGAGCGTGCAAGGAAATCACCCAAAGCGAAATTCATGACATTGAGTTACGTCCGTGCCGAAGGCGGTCCGGAAGGATTCTACAAGAAGTTTGGATTCGAGGACACTGGCAAAATTGAGGACGGCGAGCATGTGGCTAAGCTTATTTTCAAGTGAATCGTGTTAATTCTGGTTTCGAATAGCAGCGCGTTCAATTTTATATGGAACTTATCGACCGCACTATCCTGCGGTCGTTCTCGAAGGTGAGGAGCTTCACAGCTTCGTCCACGGGGCGCCAGGCATGCTCCGAGAAATCATCCTCCAGCTTCATGTGGTCCACCTTGGAGCCGTTCAGCCTCATCAGGAAATAATGCACTGTCTTCCTGTAATTGACATTGTCGGGCCGCCAGTAGAAGACATACCTGACCAGGCCGATTTCTTTCACCACTTTTAGGTCCCTGAGGCCTGTCTCTTCCGCGACCTCCCGCAGAGCAGTGTCCCGCAGGCTCTCCCCGGGCTCGACCCGGCCCTTGGGCAGCACCCATGTTCCCTCCAGCTTCCTGTGCAGCATGAGGACCCTGCTCTCGCTGTCCAGAATCACACCGCCCGCCGATGTTACTGGCTGCACCGGTTTGGAGGGGTCGGGTCTCGCCGTGAGCGACTGTTCCCTCACTGGACCACCCTCGCCGAGCTTGTGCCGTCCGCATTCTCAGTGACCTGAATCACGTTCCCCATCAGCTCCTTTATGTCGTCAACATGGGTTATGAGGAATATCTGTTTAAACCTGTTGCTCAGGCCGTTGAGCGTCGACAGCAGCGTGCGTTTCCTGTTCGAGTCCTGGCTGCCGAATATCTCGTCCAGGACAACCATGTCGAAGCTGCTGGTGCCGTGCCTGGTGGCGATTATCTCGGAAATGGCGAGGCGCAGGCACAGGTTGGCCAGGTCCTTCTCGCCGCCGGAGAAACGTTCAAGCTGATGGGCCTGGCCCGCGTCAACGATGGAAATCTCGTAATCCTCGTCCAAACGTATCTCTGAATACCTGCCGTCCGTCAGCACTCCGAGGAGCTCGCTGGATGAGCTCGCGAGAGCGGGCCGTATCTTGGAAATCAGGTATGTGCGGAAGTCGCCCATCACCTTCTCCAGCGCAGTGAGCATCTGTACACTCGCCTCCTGGCCGGCGTGCTTCCTCTCCAGGTCCCTGAGGCGCTTCAGGGCGGATTCGAGGTTGGACAGCCTCTCGGAGTTCCTTGCCAGCTCGGCTGTGAGCTGGGCCATCTGCCTGTCCGAGGCCCTTATCTCCAGGGTCAAATCGTCCATCGCCTTCTTGGATTTCGCATATGGTTTTTCGTCGAAGTCCAGGCCTTCCAGCTTCTCCAGCACCGCGTCGAGCTCCGCCTTGGTTCCGGATAGCTTTTTCTCTGCCGTGCTCATGCGTTTTCTTATGCTGGATGCCTGCTCCGCCTCCATCTTCAGCCTGTCGAACCTGGATATCTTCTCCCTTGCCCTGGACTCCTGCTTCTCCAGGGCGCCGGACCTTGCCTCGCAGTCCAGGAATTTTTCATCCAGCACGGAAAGTTTCTTCTCCGTTCCTTTCATGGTTTTCTCCTTTTCCCTGATCTGGGCTTGATAGTCCGCGACCAACTTCTCGTATGTCTCGCCCAGCTGGCGCTTGCAGGTCGGGCAGCCGCTGTCTGGCCCGAGCTCCGATATCTCATCCATGTGGGCTCCTGCCTCGGCAATCTCCTTCTCCAGCTGCCTGATGCCGGCCCTTAGGTCGGCAGCCCCGCCTTTGACCGAGTCCCGCTCCTCCGCCAATGACTTCCTTTTCCCAAGTATGGATTCAAGTTCCTGGGCTATATTCAGGGCTTTAGGCTCCTGCTCCCTGAACTCGGCCTCCCTGGCGCTGTATTTCTTCAGTTCTGCGGCCATTTCCTTTGCCTGCGATTCAAGGATCGTGCATTCCCTGCGGGAGGCGGCAGCCGAAGAGTCCAGAGCTTGCTTCTCCTTCGCCAGCTTCTCGAGTCTTTCAAGCTCCTTCTTCAGTTTTGACTGGACAACCTCTTTGCCGACGATGTCCCCTTCCAGCGATTCCTTTTCCTTGGTCAGCTCTTTTACCTTTGCGGATATGTCTGCGATATCCGCTGCAGCCTTCTCGATGGCCGAGGAGCCGTCAGGCGCCCTCAGCTCGGCCCTCGAAGCCTCGATCGAGTTCTTGGCCAGCCTCGAATCCTCGCGTATGCGTTTGATAGCCTCGTCCACGCTTTCTATGTCCAGCAGCCTCAGCACCAGTTTTTTCCTGTCGCCCTTGGGCTGGGCAGTGAGCGCGTTCAGCTCCATCTGCCTGGCGAACACGGAAATGAAGAATGACTTGTGGTCCATGCCGAACAGCTTCACCAGCTTCTCCGACACATCGTCTGTCCCCCTTGCCAGGAGGGTTCCGCCCGCATACATCTCCGCGGACATTGTCAGGTTCTTGCCTTTCATGGACCTCTCGACGATGTATGTGGTGTCCTCGTAGTCGAATTCGATCCTCACGGAGCAGGGGTCCGTGTGTGCTGCCTCCTGGCGCTTTATGCTCTCCTTGCCCGTCCTCACGATTTCAGTCTGGTTGCCGAACAGGGCCCAGGCAAAGGCCTCCAGCAGGGTGGATTTACCCGAGCCGTTTGCCCCGACAATCGAGACCATGCCGTCCGGAAGCTCAAGCTCAGCTGATTCGTAGCGCCTGTAGTTCCTCAGCTGGATGGAGCGGAGCCTCATTCCCCGCCTCCTGATTCAAGGTATTTGAGGCCCTCGGATTCCAGCTTTCCTGCGTCCAGACCGTCCAGGGCTACCCTGGCGAGGAAAGAGACATACTCCCTTTCCACAGAGTCGAAGACCGCGTCCGCGGGGGCGACTTTCTGGTCCGCGCCTGCAGCCTGGGGACGGAGCTCGAAATGCAATGCCTCCGAGGCTGCTTTTCTGATTGCCTGCGTGTCCAGAAGCGCAAGCTGGCGCCTGTCGATTTCATTCAATCTCTGGCGCACAATGGCGCCCACCAGGTCGGACGAGCCAATGCTGTCCATGACTGCGTCGAAAATGTCTTTGGCCTGGAGGCCCTTGCAGTCAATGGCCACGAGGTCCATCATGGGTCTGCATTCCGTCTCCCTGAACTTCCATTTGCCCCTGTCCGGGTCAAGCTCGACGAAGCCCTTGGGCTGGCCGACTTCGCCGAACCCGAGCCTTTCAGTAGAACCAGAATAGACTGTCGAATCTGACGGGGAGCAATGCTCGTGGAAATGCCCCAGCGCGACATAGTCGAAGCCGGACTCGAGCCTGTTTCCGGGGGCCAGCAGCTCGTTGAACTCGTTCATCCTGAACACTTCCATGCCCTCGATGCCGCAATGCAGCATTGCGATGTTGTGCCCGAATTCCTTGTCAGGTTTGAGAGCCTGAAGCTCAGAGTCGAACAGGCCTTTGTCCGCCGAATGCGGCAACGCATGCACCGATAAATCGCCGAATACGAATTCTTCAAGGGTTCCGGTGTAAGCCAGATGAAGCCCTTTCACATGCTCGAACACCTTGAATACGCTCCCTGTCTCCCTGAGCCTTGGGGTGGAGTGGTTTCCCGAGATTATTGCCATGGGTATCTCCGCCTCGGACACCCTGAGAAGCTGGCCCATCACGAAAGAAATTGCGCGGTTGGATGGGCGCACAGTGTCGAACAAGTCGCCAGAATGAAGAACCAGGTCTGGCGATTCCTTCAGCGCCAGGTCCACAATGCGCTCGAAAGCCAGGTAAATGTCCATCTCGCGCTGGTTGTACCCGTCAGGGTCCAGGGCGTTGTAGGCCGAGTAGCCTATGTGCGTGTCAGCCAGATGGAATATCTTCATTCTGCGCTCCTAGAAGAAATCCTTGTCCACGGATTTCTTTTTCTTTTCTTTTGGCGGACCCATCTTCTCCAGGTAAGCCTCGTACAGGTCGACCTTGAGGGGCAGGGCGAACGGTGTGCTCGGTCCCGTGACCAGGCCTTCGCCTGTCATGAGTGTCTGGATTTCATAGTCGAGCCTGGAAATGTCCTGCCTTGCCGAGCCTGCCAGCCTCTCCCTGTCCTGCTTGTCGGCAAGTCCCAGTATTACCAGGGTGTTGAACTGCGATATGACCTCCTGGTCGATGAGCTTGGGCTGCTGGCTGATTGCGCACAGGCCAGTCTTGAATTTCCTGCCCTCGCGGGCGATCTGGGGGAATATGCCGCCCCAGGCTCTGTTGAATACGCGCTGGGCCTCCTCGAGGGCAATAATGCATGTGGGTATCGAAGCAAAGGCTTTTTTATCCTTGAAGAGGGCCTGGTTAGCCTGGAACACAGCCCGGGCCAGTACGCTGCTGATCAGCAATTCCTCATTCTGGTTCGCACCGGCAAGGTCCACGAGGACCACCCGCCCGCCGTGCAGCTGGGATGTCACGGTTTTTGTCATGGATATGCGTTCGTCCCGCACTATGAAGCCTGACCGCTCTAGGGTTGCGGCCCTGCGCTTCACCACGTTGATGGTGCCCTCGTGGAACTGCTCCCGGAAGTCCGCGAACACTGTCTGGGTGTCCGCGTCCAGCAGATAGGGTATCCATTCCTCTCTGTACTTGCCCCATGCCGCGTTCATCAGCTCCTTCTGCGGCTCTGCGAACGGGTAGAGGTTCTCCATATCCTGGACCTGTATCTCGCTCGCGGAGATTCTCACGCTCGATGCATTGAAATCCGTTTCCCTGGTTATATAGACATCGAGATTCTCCGACTTCGGGTGGTGACACAGGCCCTTCAGGCCCTCCTTGCCCCCATCTATATACTCGCCGTGCGGGTCCAGTATCAGAAGCCCCACCCTGCCGCTTTCCAGGATGGCCCCGGCCATGCGCTTCATCAGGTTGCTCTTGCCCATGCCGGTCGTCGCGAAAACGCCTATGTGCTGGCACAGCACCCGCGAATCGACCCCCACCGGAACCCTGTCAATCACAATCTCACCGCTGCGCAGGCTGCCCAGCCTTATGTCGCCGAGGTATCTCTCAAGGAACTTGTAGTCGTCATTGCCCGCCCTCCTCACCTTTGAGAAATGCGAGGGGATTGTCTTGGGGCTCCGGAACTCTGCCTCCTTTCCCTCTCCGACCAGATACCCGAGCGGGGCGCACACCACGTTGTTGTAGAGCCTGCGGTCGGCGTCGTAGACATGGTACTCCTCATCCCGCGAGTCGCCGTCCATGAAAGCTCCTGCAGTTCTCGGAGCCCAGCCCGCCTCGCTGGCCTCGTTGCCGTGCATAATATTGATCACCCTGAGCACGAACCTCCTTTTGCTGTCTGAGCACTCGCCTACGAGCATCTCGCCCAGGAAAACATCCTGGTTCCTGTACGCCCTGAAAACTATCTCTGTCACGTCCTTGCCTGTTATTCGGCCGAGGCCTGCGTCGGCTGCAATGTCAGTCAATCAATCACCTTCCCGTGTCCAGCACTTCATGGAAATCCTGGAATGTCAGCTGCCACTCCTTCGAGTCCATGCCCCTTCGCAGGGCTTCGGACCTGAGCATGTTCCTGAGGTCCTCCACCTCGGAACGGGAGAAGGCCACATCATTGTGGACCCTGGCAAGCGGATAGGGGTATCCGACATAGGCAGGGTCGTTCGAATGGAATGAGAGCATCCCGAGCGCCTGGCCAGTATCGGTCCCTTTGGGCAGGCTGAGGTCTGTTCTGAACACATACCTGGACCTGGGATGCAGCTTGGCCACGTTCACCTGGCCGAACAGTTTCTCGCCATAGCCTGATATCCGGACGGGATAGAACCAGTTCTGGTCAGGTAGAACAATATCCCCGGCCATCTGGATGATTGGTATAAGGGGCTTCGAGCCCTGGGTCAGCATGCTTCTCTTGCTGATGCCGCACAGCATGATATTGTCCCGGCCTGCTTTGTCCACTATCCTGGAAAGCATGGGGCCGATGCCCCTTATCCCGGCCCAGAGTGCTCCGTCGAAGGCCAGCACAGACCCGGGCTGCATCCCGCCCAGGAGCGCGTCCTCGACAGCCTTCCATTCGAGCAGGGTCCTGATGCGGCCCACTGCCTCATCCAAGCCTCTGGGGAAGTCGGGCGGTTCCCCGCCCACTGTCTTGCCGAATAATATCGAATAAGAAGCTTCCAGGTCTGCGGCCGACAGGTACAGAAGGTGTGTCTCGGGCTCTGAAGTGCGTTGTCTGTCCCTGCCCGAATACGAGGCCTTGCCGACACGCACCGCAGCCACAATAAAGGAGCCTGCATCGAGCAGCACGGCGCTGCCGCCGTCCGTGGCAGTCATTGCACCGGCGTCTGCGGTTTCAAATGGGGTGAAACTCAGTGGGGAAACTTCGCCTGCCACCTCTATCACTCCCGACTCCGGGGATGGGGCATGGCCTGATTGTGCCTTTTCCGTCATCTGGCTTATCACATTCTCTATTTCAACATTGTTGAGGCCTTTCATGGACCGGGGTAAATCCATTTCTCATTACTTAAGGATTGAGGGGAGGTCCCCGAAAATGCCTGGAATTCGGGAGCAGAAACGAAACTATAATATTGGGTATGACTTTATTTGGCGCGATGAAACTTCCCGAGCCCCTGGAAAAGCTTCATGAGATGAAGCGTGCGAAGGCGATTGGCCTGTTGGCCACATTCGCCCTGAACATGGCAGTCCTCCTTGTCGCAATCAACATTGACCCGGATTTAGGATATTACCTGATGATGGTGGGCTTTGTCGCGATTACTTTCATTGTCCCGTACCTCTTCGGATGGCGCGATTCGAAGATGCTTCTTGTCGCAGGCGTGGGCATGCTCCTTCTCGTGGGCGCCATCAACGGCCCCCTGGTGGTGCATTCTGCATACACGACCGAACAGGGGGAACCTGTCACGTCCTCCACCCATGTGACGTGGTTCACAAAAACCTATACTGACCTTGAGAATGAAACTTATGAAACGACAGCGGCATGGTTCCGGCTCAGCGGCGGAAATGTCAGCATTTACAAGGGCGAATCCGGGATGGTCTACCGCTTCAATGTGACTTTGCGCTCCAATGCCACATTCGACGCTCCTCCAATCATCCAGCTCGGATATGCAAAGGGGATATGGGGAATTGGCGAGGACAGCCCCCAGATGACAGAATCCGACCCGACCGATTTGACATACGATGACGGGAAGGATTTCCACTACGACATGACAATCGAGGACGCCGGGATATACTCGCACTGGTTCGCGATAGTTTTCGACTCGGGCAATGACATAAACAGCGTCAATACAACCGTGGGCCTGGGCCCTCTTGTGGGCTCGGAGCTGGACAACTGGAGCATGTACATTCCGATAGGGGCGCTGTCCATGTTCTGCAATATCGGGCTACTCTTCCTCATTATAGTCCTCCTCTACTGGTGGCTCAATGTCGCCAGGGAGAAGCGCCGCACATGGGACAAGGCCCTGCGCCAGAAGGAGGACGAGGCAGTCGCGGAAACACCCGAGGCAAGGGACGACGCACTCGAGGAGAAAAAGCCCTTCACATGCGACCAGTGCGGCGCCGGAGTGGGCGTGGACGACAATTTCTGCCCCAAGTGCGGCGAGAGGTTCGACGGGGAGATTGACGTGCCAGAGAAACCGAAGGAAGGAACGGAAAAGGAAAAGACCGAGTGAGAGGATGAGAAAGAAAATTTTCAGGGCCTACAATGTCTGGCCGGATTTCCCGTCTATTTCCATCTCGGGCGGCGCCTGCGCGCTGGACTGCCGTCATTGCGGCCGTATTTACCTCCATGACATGGTTGCGGCAAACACACCGGAGAAATTGCTCGATGCCTGCGAACATGCGAAAAAAGAGGGAGCCAGAGGAGTTCTTCTGAGCGGAGGGTGCGACCGCCAGGGAAAAATGCTCAACCTGGAGAAAATGCTCCCAGCGATTCGGAAGGTCCATGATATGGGCCTCATCGTCAAGCTTCACACGGGTTTCGCGGACAGGAGGATGGCCAGAAAGATTGCGGAAGCCGGCGTAGACATAGCCTCCATGGAGATGGTCGGGGATAAATCCACTGTAAAAAGAATATTCGGGCTGGATGCCACAGCCGAGGATTACCTGGAGACATTTGTCAACCTCTGGGACGCCGGAATCCCGTATATCTGTCCGCACATATGCGTGGGCCTTCACGACGGCAGGCTGAAGGGTGAGACCAACGCCCTCGACCTCCTGAAGACCAGGATACAGCCCAGCACAGTCGCCATAATAGTCCTCAGGCCGACCAAGGGTACGAAGCTGGCAGATGCCCGACCGCCCAGCGGCGAGGATGTGGAAACGGTCGTGGCGCATGCCAGGAAGCTGTTCCCCAAGACCAAATTAATCCTGGGCGCGCTGCGCCCGAGGGGTTCGGAACTGAGGGGAGGCATGCAGGAGAGATTGGACATAGAGATCGGGGCTCTTGACGGGGGCATTGACGGCGCAGAAGTGCCGTCGAAAGAAATGCTGGCAGAGGCCATATCCCGGGGCTTTGAAATCAAAAAGATACAGGCCTACGGGGTTCTCCCCATCGAATACGAGGACAGGGTCAGGACCAGCTAGGTCTGGTAATCCGCGCAGTCCTCGCCCTTGCACTCGAACTTCTTGTGCTTCTTGCAGTATCCGTCCGCGCGGCCCCACCTGCAGCCGCTTGCCCTCGGTCCTTTCGTTGGGTCCTGGCACTTGTCACCGATGCAGCCGAATCCCTGGTACTTGCCTTGGCACTTCCCGTCGTCGCCGAGATGCCTGCAGTCGGTATGGCTCACTTCAATTTCTCCATGTGGTCGGAGAGCGCCCTCTCATAATCGACAGCCGTGGCGCAGCATCCTGACTTGCAGCCGTCTGCGCTTCCCGTGCAAAAGAATCTCTGGTAATGCGGGCAGTACACGCCCATCCATTGACTCATGGAATCTTCCGGCTTGTCCTCGAAGACCTGAGTCTGCGGGATTTCAATCTCCTGTTTGGGCGCTAGCTTGGCTGTGCCCGTGTCCATTGCCGTCGGCATATTCCCGTTCAGAAACCCGCACTTGTCCTCGCCGACGCAAAACGGCTTGTCCATCTTGCTGTTCGCGCAAAGGCCACCTCTATAGTAATACTTGCATGACATACGACATCCCAATCCCGCGCCCTGAAAGGCAGGATGTATATTGACGGATAAATATAAAAATCTTTGGGAGGCGCGGTCTGATGAGAAAAGACCAACCCGGTCATGCCCCGCCTGAGTGTTTTAACGCTAATATTAGGGCGGGGTCGTACCATCGAATTCAACAAATTCGATGGGGTGACAAATACCAATTTCATAAATCCCTTAAAGCCTTGCCTGCGAGGGCAGGGATGTGAGGCCCCTCCGATTTCACCGTGGCCTCTGGTGTATAAGCTCTTGCATGGATACGAATTTTCAAACTTCGTAAATGAGTGCTCCCCAAGCTAAAGCATGGGGTATCCTTTAGTTGTTGTCATCCTGAATGACGTGAATTCGAATGGTTGAACTGGTCATTCAGGTTAATTCGAAATGCTTGGAGCATGCGAATATCGTGGGGAGCACTTTAATTGAACAAGTCCTCGCAGCAGAACTGCTTGTAGTCGAATACTGGTATCTTATACAAGTGAACCTCGTATTCGACACATAGATTACGAATCGATTTCAAAACAAACCCATATTCGTAACTATGAAAGCGCCCGTATCCGCAGACTTATAGTTTAAGACGAAAATATTTATTCACAATCAAGAGTCTTGAACTATGTAAGACGGATATAACTGGGTATGCAGTTGTTTAAGCCCAGACAGTTATATCCGTCGCAATGAAAGTCGCGGTATGTGGGCGAGGCCACAGGTGAGAAGCTCACCGAGGACCAAGCCGAGTCCGCGAAGCGGATTCGGTGTGGATATGTTCAATCATCATGAGCCAGTTGGTGTGTGCCGCTTTGTTCGGGCGTTGTTTGCAGATATCGTGCAAACGCCCGTTTTAACCACTAAATGAACAGTTTTGTCCACCACATATATGAACTCTGTCCGCGCCTATTTCATCCGGTGATAAAAATGCAACGGAAACTTGCAGGAATATGGAAGATAGGGCCAGAAATAAGGAACTCATTAGAATTAGGAAAGAGGCGCGGCGGCGCCGGAGCCGTGGCAGCGGCATTGGCGGCATGCATCGTGCTATGCTGCATCGCAGTTCCGGCAGGGGCGAAAGCCCCGAGCCACACGGTACCGGACGGCGAGCCGCAGCCTGCGCTCCCGGACCATGTCGTGCCCTGGGAGAAGCAACCGGTCCCGGAGACCGCGCCGGTCTGCCATGGGGCGTTGCCCTCCAGACTGCCCTGCTGAAAACGCAGGGCAGTTCAATTTATCTTCATGTAACCTCAGTTATAATGATATACGCCCCGGATAATTCGTCTCCCGAGGCGCATCATGGCAGATAAAGAGAAGAAAACCGAGGAAGCGAAGGAAAAGGCGCGGCTGGCCGCCCTTGAAGCCAGCAAGAAGGCAAAGGAAGTCCATAACGGGGTAAAGCAGATAAACAAAGACATCCTGGCCGTGGCCGGCGGAGACCGTATAGTGAACTGGAACAAGTACTTCGGAATGGGATATTACGGCGCGGTGCTGTCTGTGATAGCGGGCATCCTTATCTTAGCCTATCCCGACCTGGTGCCATACATCGTCGCGATTTATTTGATTTTCAGGGGATTCCTTGAAGCCCTGAGGCATACGAAATCCCAGCTGAAGAAGGTCATAATGGGGGCCTGAGATTTCAACCGATTATCGGCGATACAATGAAATACATCCCGAAGGCCGCGAGCACGACACCGCATGCGCCCAGGACAATGGACCTTGTGCGGCGGGTCCAGAGATTCCTGGACCTGAACGCCATGAAGGAAAGGGCCGAGTCCCACGCAAGGTCGCAGGACCAGTGAGCGAGGGCGAATGCGACCACAACCCATGGCCCGAATTGGCTGGCCGTGCTTATCAGCAGCAGCCCGACCGTGGCCCACCAGAGGAAGAAGTATGGGTTGGAGAGCGATGTGATGAGGCCCACCATGAACGGGTGCTGCGGCAGGTATTTCTCCTTCCCGGGATTGTCATTCCTATGCGAGAACATGCCCCAGCCCATGTAGATGAGTACAGCTCCGCCTGCCAGGCCTATTATTGCCATCACTGCCTTGTCCTCGAAGAAGCCGCCAAGGCCGAAGTATATCAGGGCAATGAGCGGGAATTCCACGGCTCCGTGTGCCAGTGCGATCCAGATGCCTGCGGACTTATCCTTGTAACCCTTGATAATGGCCGCGGCCATGACCGGGCCGGGCATCATCACACCGGACAGGGATACGATGATGACGAATCCCAGGAAAACCAGAAGGTCCGAGTCCGGGACTGTCATTTTCCACCGGTTCAGTCTTCGCGGATTCCGACTCTGCCGTTCACAATGTCTGTGCCCACGAGCATCCAACCCCTCAGTATGTAATAAGACTCTCCACTTTTCCCTTCGGAAGCTTCTCGCGGCCGTGCAGGAATCCCAGTTCTATGACGAATGCGCAGCTCACGACCTCGGCCCCTAGCTTCTCCACAAGCTCGATGCTGGCGGCCGTCGTACCCCCGGTGGCGAGGAGATCGTCCACTATGACGACGCGCTGGCCTTTCTCCAGGGCGTCTGTGTGTATCTCCACAGTGGCCTCGCCGTACTCCAGCTTGTAATTCACACGGATCTTGTCGAACGGGAGCTTGCCCACCTTCCGTATGGGCACGAACGGGATTTTCATTTTCAGGGCCAGGGGAGCGCCGATGATGAAGCCGCGGCTCTCTATTCCCACTATCGCATCAATCTTCTTGCCCCTGTACATCCTGTTGAAACTGTCAATGATCTCGCCCAGCGCCTTCGGATCCTTCAGAACCGGCGTGATGTCCTTGAACACTATTCCCTTGGTTGGAAAATCGGGCACGTCCCTGATGAGGCCCCTGATTCTGTCCATGTGGCCAGGTATGCGTTTCCTGTATATATTGGATTATGTTTGAATAATAGGAAAGGATAATAATAAAAGACCCTTTGGGGGACTGATGAAACAGGAAGAGAAGTTCCATATTCTGACAAGGGGCATCGCCGAGGTGGTCACCCCCGAGGAAGCCGCAGAGCTGCTGGCCAAAGGAGGCGGGCCTAAAGCTTACTGGGGCATTGAGCCGTCCGGCCTGTTCCATATCGGCCAAGCCCTGGTCGGTGCCAGGAAGGTCAGGGACCTGGCGGAGCTCGGTTTCCAGGTGAACATACTTCTCGCCGACTGGCACGCCCTGATAAATGACAAGCTTGACGGCAGGTTCGACACAATCCAAGCATGCGGCCGGTATTTGGAGGACTGCCTCAAGGGACTTGGCGCAGATTCCCCGAACATCCATTATCTCGTCGGCTCGGACCTGGTGGACGGGAAGGAGTACTGGGAGAGGGTTATAAGGATTTCAAAGGCTACCACCGTCGCCAGGATAAAACGGGCCATGACTATCATGGGAAGAACTGAGGAGGAGGCCGATTCGGACGCATCCAAGTTGATATACCCGGCAATGCAGGCGGCCGACATATTTCACCAGGACCTGGACCTCGCCATAGGCGGCATGGACCAGAGACATGCCCACATGCTCGCGAGGGATGTGGCCCCCAAGCTTGGCTGCAAGAAACCTGTGGCTCTGCACTGGCCCCTGCTGATGGGCCTCCAGGGCGGCGGGAGAATGGATGCGGCTGAATCCAAGATGAGCAAGTCCAACCCGGATTCGGCCATATTCCTGCATGACAAGCCGGACATTGTCCAGGCAAAGCTTAAAAAGGCTTTCTGCCCGCAAGGCCAGGTGGAGGATAACCCGGTTCTCGAACATGCGAGGCTGGTCATCTTCCCCGAACTGGGGCACATGGACATAAAGCGCCCGGAGAAGTTCGGCGGCGACATGCATTTCGCGGCATACGAGGAACTGGCAACGGCCTACGGGTCCGGGAAACTTCACCCCATGGACCTCAAGTCCGCAGTGGCGGGCCACATCTCCCAGATACTCGCACCGGTCCAGAAATACCTTGAAGAGAAACCTTCGAATTTCAATAAGCTGAAACAAGTATTGGAGGCGAAAAAATGAGCAGAACAGGCAGAAGGAGAAGCCAGAATGAAAAAGCTGGCCTTGTGGGAATTATCGGTGGAATACTGATGATGATTGCGGGAGTAACGGGCGCGGCAACCTGGGCTTCAATCGGTGACCAGGCTATAGACATCACCGGAGTCAGGGCGCTGGGCATGGTCTTCCAGGTCCTCGTGGCCCTCGGAAGCCTCGGGGGACTGCTTGTCATCCTGGGCAGCCTTTTTATAGGCTGGCAAACCATCAAAATCAAAACGAAAAACAGGGTTAAGGTAGGCAAGTCCATGATAACCATAGGGGCGGGTTTCGGATTGATTGGCCTGCTGATATTCCTCGTGCTCACCGCGCTGGGCGACGACCCACTGGGGAATTTCCTCGGGGCAATCGGGATAGGGTTCGTCGGGCTGATATGCTCGATATATGCCAGGCAGAAGGCGCATTAGTGTCAAGCGGTCAAGAACCCTCAGGCGTTCAGGCCTGAGATGAATTGACCGAGGACACAGATATTGCGAGAATAGACCGCCATGCACCGTGCATATATTATCATCTGGAATCAAAGCACTCAGGCTTTGATAAATCAGGTGCATGGCTTATAAATGTAAACATACAGCCCCGAATTGTCTGGCATCGATTCAATGTGTGAACGCCAGCTCCTTTAGGGGCTGGTAGTTTACGAGAACTGGCGGTTAATCCTTCCGCCTTAGGCGCTGCCCCGCAGGCAGTATGCAGGCGAAAGACGCTATCACGAAGAACATGGTCTTGGGCAGGGTGACCGCCGGCGGCCTGGGGCTGATGGCTGTGTTACCGACCAGCTGAGGGTTATCGGTAATGATGACTGTTATAGCGTTTGCATGTTCGGATTCAATCACGTCGCCGGTCAGCGAATCCGTTCCGGTTGCATACGCCCCTTCGTTGATTACATATGTGCCGGGCGAGGTGAACTCCTGCTTTCCCGCGGGATTCAGGCGTGTGCAGACCTTGAGGTAAAGAGTCTCGGACTGGCCGGGTTCAAGGGTTTCCAATGTCCAGAAGATGTGCGTGGACCTCACCGGGAGTATTGTATTGCCCGGGGGGGCAGAGCGTGTGCCTGGGAATTCCGTTGAAACTGAACCGGCGCTGGCATTGGCCTCAAGAAGCCCAAGCTCAGCTGGCAGGACATCTTTTACAAGGACATTGGTGGCTGGGGCGCCACCTGTGTTCGCGACAGTTATCAGCAGCTCCCACTCGTAATATGTGTGGGTGTATCCTTCCGTAGGGCCGGAAAGTCTTATCTTGGTCACTTCAAGAGCGGCCGGGTCCGGGGTGACTGTTATGTCCTTGGAGGCGACATTGTTGGACAGGTCAATGTCCGCCGGGTCGACATCAGACAGGACCACGATTATCTCATGCTCGCCCGCGACTGCGGTCCAGTCGATGCTGACGGGAGTCTGTCCGCCGGCTGGGACGAACACGTTCTCCACCGAGTCGATGAAGTTGGATGGTTCGGTGGTGTCGATGTAGAAGGACACCGTGCATGTGGCGTTTTGGCCTGGAGCGGTCATTTCAGCTAGGAATATGTAGCTTGTGGAACCCGAGTCGCCCGAATAATAGAGGTAAGAGTTACCAAGCTCGCGCAATAGCGAAAGAGTGTAGAGTGCACGGCTATCCTGGGCTCCTGGAGTCACGTCAAGGTCAATGACAGGAGTTTCCCAATTGATGCCATCGCTCGAACTGGTTTTCAATATCTTCCCCGTGGTGAACCACATATCATACGAACCATTGCCGGCGGGCAGGACAAACGGGCACTCCATAGCGGCGTAACCGGCCGGCGTGTCCATGACTGCCCCATACTTTGTCCATGCGATTCCGTCCGGGGAAGTGGCCAGTCCGAAACGAGAAACCTTTCCCGAATCGTAAGCCTTGTAGTACATCTTGTACATACCAGCATCCATGAAAACGTAACCCTGACATGCATACACCGAGTCGAAGCTGCCCGCGGGCCCCTTCGGTAAAACCTTCCCGAGTTGAGTCCACGAGATACCATCGGCAGACGTGGCGTAATATATCTCTGTATTCCAGTTGTAATTCTGGCAGGAGTACCACATCTTGTAAATGCCTCCCACTTCCTTGATAACAGAGGGGGCAGCGGCATAGGTGGTTCCTGTCGGGTGTGTCAGGACCTTGCCATAATTGGTCCAGGTCACGCGGTCCGGAGACGTAGCATAGTAAATGTCAGGTGTGGTTCCGAATCCGGTGTACCACATTTTATAAGTGGAACCGTCCTTTATCACATATGGATACTGGGCGGAAATCCCTGGGCTCAGGACGACTCCATGTTTCTCCCATGTGCCCTGGCCATCGCCCAGGTTGTGCACCGTCGCTGAGAGCTGGCATGCATCGCCGGCCGATGCGTTCTGGGGAACAGCTATGTCATCAGGGGTAATTGACAGGTCCACCTCTCCGGAGGCTTCAACAAGAATAGGAATGCTAGCGAAGTTGTTCGATGCATCGGAATCAGGCGGGTTCACATCTGTAACGACCACTATTATCTCATGTTCGCCCGCGATTGGTATCCAATCAATGTTTACCGGGGTCTGGCCGTCCGCGGGGACGAACACATTCTCCATGGTACCGATGATGTTGGCCGGGTCCTGGGAATCCAGGTAGAACGAAACGGTGCAGGTGGCGTCCTGGGCAATATGGCCCGGGGCCTTCTCCGCGTAGAATATGCGGTTACTGGTCCCGTCAAGGCCTGTGTACCACATCCGGTATATGCCATCTTCGACCATCGCGGAGCACCAGCGGACATTGTTGCCCTCCAAAGGCAAAGTGGGCTCTATAACAATGCCGTCCTTGGCCCAGGTCAGACCATCCGGCGAGACCGCATGAAGCACCCTAGTGATTCCCGCAGTGTCCGTGCCCGAGTAAAACATTTCATAGCCCCCTTCGGTTTTCATCACCCAGGGGCGTTGAGCATGCGGATTGTCATAGGGGCCGTTGTTCTGCAGGACGGTGCCGTCCTTCACCCAATTCTCAGGAAGGGTTGTTTTGTGTGCGATGTTTATCCAATTTGCCAGCGGGCTCCAGGCTGTGCCCGTGTACCACATTCTGAATCCGGTTTCGTCGGCCATGACGAACGGTGTGTTCACGCTTGCAGGTTCTGCTGCACCGCCAAAGTTGATTTCCAATCCGTCATAAACGAAATCGAAGCCGTCCGGGGATGTGGCATGAAGAATCCTTGCGCGGTTGCCTGACTCGGGATTCTGGCCTGCATACCACATATGATATATCCCATCCGGTGCGATCCAGACATTCGGATGATACACGGCATTGCCTGCATATGGACCTCCGTAATCCAGGACCATTCCCTCCTTGAACCAGGTCAGGCCGTCATATGATAATGCCCTGAACATCCTGTGATGATAGGACGATGATGTTCCGTCAACCATTTTGCCTGCGTAGAACATCAGGTAGGTTCCGTTGTCAAGCTTCAGAACGCATGGGTCAAAGACCTGGATGTCCTCGCCCCAGCCGCCAAGGTCCAGAACGACACCGGATTTCACCCACTCGGAAGCAGATGTTTGGTCGCCCTCCACGTTGGCTGTTATTGTGACCGAGGAACCAGAGACTGGCTCTGGATTGGATAGCGTGATGTCATTGACCGAAAGGTCCACTTGGTCCGAACCTGTTACCGACACCTGAAGGGAGGCGGCATTGTTGGAAAGGTCGGTGTCCGGTGGATTCACATCCGAGACAACGACGACAATCTCGTGCTCTCCGGCGACCGGGTTCCAGCCGATGCTGACCGGGGTCTGGCCGTCCGCCGGGACGAATACGTCCTCCACAGAACCAATCAGGTTTGCTGGGTCAACGCTGTCCATGTAAAACGAGACCGTGCAGGCGGCGTCTGAGCCGGGGACTGTTGTCTGGACCTCGGAAACCGAGTATACGTTCACATCGTCCCAGTATGAGTCGCCCCAGCAGCCACCCGAGCCGCCCTCGTCGCCTAGGATCAGATGGTGGATGAGCGTGGAAACGGCTCTCGGACCGCTCGAAACAATTGTGTTATCGACCTTCAGTATGTATTCATTGGGAGTTATCTCGAGGGACACATCATGCCAAGCCTGGGGAGCGAGTTCGCAGACATCCATGGCCAGGCAGCCGTAGTTCCATTGGCCGCTGGCGTCTTTTACGTATTCGAATATATCTATGCTGTAATCGTCGTCCCTTAGAGCCACGTAAAATTCATAGTTTGTTGTCCCCAGGACTGTCCCGGTCGAGGACCCGACGCGGATTATGTCCCACTTGTCGATCGCCTGGGTCTTCACGGGCAGGTAGAACTTCGTTTCTGTGATTGAATGGGCGTAGCAGTCGTCAAGGAACTTCAGGACCCAGGGGCCGGTGTTGGTGCCCGGATTGGACTGGCAGTGCAGGCTGTACTGGGGGGAATATGATTGGGCGGTGGAGGCTTCCAGCACGCCGCATGGGTTCCAGTTGCTTTGCACCCACTTGTTCAGGTTGCCGGAGTCGAAGTTGTCCGAGAACACAAGTGTCTGCTCCGAGGAGTTTGTCCAGGTGGAGGGGTCACCGTGCACGGTGGCGGTTATTGTCACTGGGGTTCCGGAAACTGGTGCGTTATCGGATAATGTAATGTCTTCCGTATGGATTGACAAATCTGCATCCGTCGATTCTGACGGATTGCCAGGGGAATCGGAAGAGGCGGCCATTGTTCCTGAAAAGAGAAATGCAATCACTATTATAACACTGACAAATTTAACCCATACACCAATCCTTGAAAACGCCATAATAAACCTTATATTATAGTCAATATAGGTAATCGACCTATATATTATTTTCTTTTTTGTATCATACTTGTTAAATTCCTATATATTACAGAAAACATTAATATGCCCCCAACACTACCTATTTCCGCCAGGAGAAAGTGAGCGGCCAACGGTGCCGAGCCTTAAACGGCGAGGAACTGAGGAAACTCCCCTCTCCCAGGCGGTTATCCGTCTGAAACATGGGCGGCCGGGGCAATCCGGTGTGCCGAGAGGCATGGCAAGGGCGCAGAAACGACACAGCCCGGCCTGAGCGATGAAGGGAATGGGTCCCCGAGCGACGAAGGCCGGTATATGGTGAGACGGCGACTCCCGTCCGGTGCAAGCCCGTATATGGGCGCTAAGTCGAATGCCGCTTAGAAACAGAAAGGGGGTTACAACTTCCACCTGGCACTTTTCTTCTATTTGCTAGCAGTCGTGCCGGTGGAAGTTGTGTCGAATTTCCAATGGCAATTACCGCGAAATTCGACAACAACCACAACAACCGTTTCAAAAAAATACGATTCGAAGGTTGTTGTGTATATCACAGCCTGGCCGATTTTTCAAACTTTTCATACGACGCCCTGATTCGTCTCTTTCAAACCTACCCGCCCTTCAGCCGAGAAAATGCCATCATCAGGCAGGGCATACGTGGGTCGGACTGGTGCGAGTGCGGATTCCCCCGAAACCAGCGCGCTCGAATCGCCATTGGGGTGGGAAGCCGCGCGCCATTCCTTCAAATCAGGATTCTTCACAACTCTGTCTTGCTCAATTCTCCGGGTATCCCCACCTTCGCCAACGGATCCTGGCGCATGACTTTAGAAAGGGCAAGGCACATTTCGCATACCGCCACGATATATCTGGTATCCTTGAGATACACGTTCAGCCGGACGAAATCCACTTTGTCCTTTTTGGTTCTGTGGCATATATAGCATTTGTTGATATCCAAGACCACAGGTTCTCTCTCGGGCATTTTATACTCCTCCTGACGGAATTATCTTGGCTCGCCTGATAGCATATGCCCGCAGACTCTATTTATAATTTTCTCTGCGGCGACATCCCCGCCAGGAAACTCAAAACCGGGGAATATTGAATGAAACCATCGGCCCAATCCCCATCAGCGACGGGATGAAACCTCTGAGCCGCAACACTCACGCACGCGGGGCTCGATGGGATGACAGGAAACTTGGCCCCAGATATTCCAGCCAATCTCACAGAAGACTCCGTGTTCTGGACTCTCTCAAACTATACATTGCCGATAACAGGGTATCTTATTTCAGCCCCGCCAGCTTCCCCTCTGTCCTTCCAATCCCTGTGACTGAACCGATGCTCTCGTAAATCGCATGGGCATTGCGGTAGTCCTCGGCCGCGCCCTTCTTCTCCCCGGTCGCCATGAGAATGTCTCCCCTGAGGTCCAGGGCATCGGCTATCCTTCTCGGTTCCTTTGCCTTTTCCCTGAGCACGATGCTTCGGTTGATGCTTTCCAATGCCATCTTGTAATCCTTCTTCTCCATTTGAATGATGGCATCCAGCATCTCGACGCCTGAAAGGCCTCTCTCGTTGGGCACACCCATGCTGTATATCTTGCGGGAGGCCTCGGAATACTGCACCGCTTTGTCTATCTGACCGAGCAGCACATATATCTCGCCCGCATTGAACAGCAGCCAACCCTCCATCCTTGTGAACTTGATGCTCCTGGCCACACTCAGCCCCTCCTCGAAATGCATGACAGATTCTGTAAGATATTTTTCCTTTTCTTCGGGGAACTGCTCCGACATCCTGTGGTAAAGCACTCCAAGGTTGTTCATGATGTTGGTCCTCATCTTCTGCAATTTGTAGGTTTCCTCCATCTTGGACATCTTGGATAAGCAGTCGTTGTAAAACCAAATGGCCTTGCTCTTGTCCTGGAATATGTCGCCGTACAGGACGCCGAAGCCCATCAATATCCTCACCTGCAGCTCCTTGTTCTTGGTGATCTCCGTTTGGTCTGTTATTTCCTTCTCGTGCTTCTTGATGAGCTCGGTGATACCTGCATTGGCCTTCTCGAATTTCCTCTCTGCCTCCGAGTAATGGCCGCATTTCCACAGGTATATGCCCCAGTCGACGTCCAGCCTGGCAAAGAGCCTCGGTTTCGCCGTCCCAGTGACATTCCTGACCAGGGATTCCGCGACTATTATCAGGGACTGGGTCTGTTTCCAGTTGGGCGTTTCGATGTACCGCTCCGAGAAATCGAGAAGCACGCCCGCGTATCTCTTGCTCAGCACAGGTTCCAGGGAGCCGAAATCCTCCTTGTGGGTCGAGAAAAGGGTTTTCAGGGCATTCAGAAGCTTTGGCTGCTTCACGGCCTCCTTGAACGCTTCGGAAACCACTTCCCCGATGCACATCCTTATCGCGTCGGCAATGTCGATTATTTGCTCCTTGGTGAGATCTTCGGGAAGCCCGTCATCAACGCCGAGGCCGAGCCGCTTTTTGATTATGGGCAGAACCAAATCATTGTCCGGTAGGTCGGACAGCAGATGGCCCAGGCTTATTTCCTCATCGAGAATATCGAGCATGCCCTGTCTAGCGGCTTCCAAAAGCGCCGAATTGATTTCCTGTGCATCCATTTATATCACTTGGTTGAGATTGTCCAAATACGCAACCTTAGTATATATTTTTGGGCTTCCTGAAGGCGCCATTCCAATCAAAAAGCATTTTATCCCGATAAAGCATTTGGGTATTCATGCCCGAAACCAACCAGTTCGAGTGCGCGTCCTGCGGCGCCCACCTGGAGTTCGACCCGAAGGCCCAGGCAATGAAATGCCAGTTCTGCCAATCGGAAAAGGTTGTCCCGGTCGAGCACAAGGCCATCGTGGAGCATGACTTCTACTCGGCTCCGAAATCCGTGGGCTGGGACAGGCAGGTCGTCAGCTTCCAGTGCGACTCCTGCGGTGCGACCATTACGTCCGAGTCGACTGTCGCTGGCAAATGCACGTACTGCAATTCCCCCTATGTCAGGGAGAGGCCGGCAAAGGCCGACCTCATCAGACCGGAGACGCTGATCCCCTTCAGGGTGGACAAGAACAATGTCAACACACTGTTCAGGAATTGGCTGGGCAAGGGCTGGTTCACGCCCTCCAACCTCCAGAAGCTAGGAAGACTGGACCTCATAAAGGGCGTCTACACGCCGTTCTGGACATACGACGCCCAGGCCTATTCCACCTGGACGGCGGAGAGCGGCTACTATTACTACGAGAACGAGACATACACAACCACGATAAACGGCAAGTCAGTCACCCAGACAAGGCAAGTCAGGAAGGTCAGATGGGTGCCTTCCAACGGCCAGAGACAGGGCTTCTATAACGACGTGCTGGTGCCGGCCTCCAAGGGCATGAACCAGGAACTCATCTACAAGATATATCCCTTTGACCTGAATGCGCTCGTGCCCTACAAGCCCGAGTTCCTGAGCGGATTCCTGGCGGAGGAATATGCCGTCGACCTGCTGCAGGGCTGGGGTGTGGCCCAGGGCACCGTCCTGGCCAGTGAGAGGGACAAATGCGCGAAAGAGGTTCCGGGGGACACGCACAGGTTCCTGAGGGTCCAGACCAATTTCAGCGGGATAACTTACAAGCACATCCTGCTGCCTGTGTGGATCGCCGCCTACGAATACAAGGCCAAGACATACCACTTCCTTGTGAACGGCCAGACCGGAGAGGTCCAGGGCTTCAGGCCGATTTCCTGGGCCAAGGTGGCGCTGTTCGTCGGCGCAGTGGCGGCAGTGGTCGCGGGGCTGGCCTACTTCTTCAGCATATCCTAAAACCCTCAGGGTCTTACGCCGCGGTGCAGCCTGGTGCCGCACTTGACGCATATCGGGTTGTCCTTGTCGAATGCGTACGGCGTATCGCACTGCGGGCATTTCAGCACACCCTCTGCCAATACTACTTTACCCGAATCGATTTCCGGAAGCTCGACCCTCCTTCTGGCCTTCAGCTCTTCGCGAGTCTCGCGCACATCTATCAGGGCCTCCGGCCTCCTGTAGTAAAGCGCCTCTTCGTAGGCCATTTGCTCCTCCACGGCCTCATGGGCGTCCATGTGGGTGAGCTCCCTCTGCACCCTGGACTGCCATGGATTTCCGGAGAACGCCCTTTTGCGCCCGAACATCAGCCAACCCCACTCCACCGGGTTGGTGTAGCTTATCAGGAAAAGTAATGTGAGAATCAAGGCTGTGGCAAGCTGAGGGAGGTAAATCCAGGCGGGAGGCAGGGAGAGGACGACCATGATTGGAATGAATGCCAGTGTGAGTATCAACAATGACAGGTAGATCGTCAGTATCCTCTGTTTCTCCTTGTAAATTGCCGTGGACTTGTGCCTGTCCATGTATCCTGCTAGGCTGTCAATATTAATAAACTTCACGCAAGCCTTTCCAGCCCGAGGAGAGGGACCTTCATCATTCCATCACCCCATGTTGTCCTTCACCGCTGCCATTCCCAGGTCCGAAAGCTCCCTTGCCCTGGCAGGCGACGGCGAGTCCGTGTACACCCTCACCAGAGGTTCCGTCCCCGAAGCCCTTATGAGAAGCCAGCTTCCGTCCCTGAAAATGTACTTGAGCCCGTCTATGTCGTTGAGGCTGGCCCCATCAGGCTTGAAGTTCTGCCTGACCTTTGCCAGCACGTCCCTCACCTGGTCCCAGGTGCCCTTGACATTGCGCTTGAACTGCACGTGCCTAGGGAATTCCCTGATTATATCGGAGAGCTTCTTTTTTGTTGTTCCCAGAATCTTGGCCATCATCGCGGTGGCTATGATGCCGTCCGCCCACATCGCCTCGGGCGGGAAGAAGTACTTGCCTGACTCCTCGTACGCGAACCTCGCATTGTAAGTCTGGGCGGCCAGGGTTATTTCCGGGGGACCTATCACGCATTCCACCACCTCGCCCTTCCAGACCTTCTTTATCAGGCCAGAGGAATTCACTGGAGTCACTACAGTTCCCGGCCCGCCGGAGAATATGTACTTGGCGAATATCACTGCAGCCATGTCCTCGGAGACTGGGTCACCTGTCTCGTCCACGAACAGCACGCGGTCGCAGTCCGAGTCGTATGCGGCGCCGAAGTCAGAACTGGTCTCACTGACCAGCTCCGAAAGCTCACCCACGCAGTCTGCCCTGGGTTCCATCTTCCTCGGCGCGAAATCCATCCTGGAATCGTGCATCGCATGGACATTGCACCCGAGGTCGTTCATGAGCCTGGGTATCAGGCCGGCGCCTGTAGCCCCGGCAGTGTCCAGCGCCAGCCTCACTCCCCGGCCTGGCAGGTTGCTGCCGCATATCCTCTGGACGAACTGGAGGTATTCGAACGTGAAGTCCTGCTCCGCGGGGAGCTGGCCGGCGATACTGTTTGGAGCTCTGACCTCACTGGCCAGTGCGGCTATCTTGTCGGTTTCACCCCTGGGGGGAATTGCACCAAGGCGGTCCAGCGGTATCAGGCCGATCCTGTCATAGGAAAGGTGCGAGCCAGTGACCATCAGCCCGCCGTCCATTTTCCTGGAGCAAATCATTGCGCAGACCAGCGGCGAAGGCGCTACTCCCAAGTTCACGACAGATGCGCCCGCGGATTCCATGGCCGCGGCGCATACGCCTGCAAGCCTTGCCGCTCCGGGCCTGGTGTCATAGCCCAGTCCCAGGGTCTTGGATTCCCCGAAAACCCTGGCCAGGGATGTGCCGACCTTCCAGCATAGGTCCTCGGATATCTCCGTGTCCGTAAGCCCTCTCATGCCTGCGGTTCCGAATCTGATCTCCAAGCTCAGCCGCCCTCCGCTATGGCTACGCCAGCGCTTGTCCCTATCCTGCTCGCCCCGGCCTTAATCATCCTGATTGCATCGTCGCGCGTCCTTATCCCGCCGGACGCCTTCACGCCCATCTTCGCCCCGACGGCCTGGCGCATGAGCCTCACTGCTTCCTCGGTAGCTCCACCTGTCCCGAATCCGGTAGATGTCTTCACGAAATGGGCGCCCGCCTCCTTGGCGATCCTGCATGCGCCCACTATCTGGTCCGGGTTCAGGTAGCATATCTCGATTATAACTTTGACAGGCCTATCCTGCGCGGCCCGGACAACGGATTTTATATCCTCGAGGACGAAACGTTCGTCTCCGTCCAGGTGCTTTCCGATGTTCATCACCATGTCCAGCTCTTCCGCGCCCTGCGCGATGGCCGCTTCCGCTTCCGCGGCTTTGGACTCGGTGCTCGTGCATCCCAGGGGAAATCCTATCATGGTACAGACCTTCACGCCCGACCCCCTGAGCAATTGGCTGCACAGAGAGACCCATGACGGATTGACGCACACTGACGCGAACCTGTATTGCCTAGCTTCGGCGCAAAGCTTCTCCATCTGGCTTTCCGTTGCATTGGCCTTGAGCAGAGTATGGTCTATCATTCCAGCGATGCTCTCGGTCACACCATCGGCCTCGGTATAGTCTGGGACTCGAATATGGCCGTTGCCACGGTGTCTGTCATCAATGTGATGTAGTCTATCACCATCTGGGCATTGTTCGTCCCCACCCAGTACACCTCGTTCATCTGGTTGACGAAGTACAATATTGAACTCCTCGAGCCTCCGAACTGGGCAAGGTTCTCCTTGAAAATCGCAATCCTGGCTCCGTCGATTGTCTTCTGGTCATGAGCGCCTGTCAATTCCTCCAGCTCCCCGAGGGATTTGCCCATCAGGGGGTTGTCCCCGTTCTGGTCCTGGAACCTGTGCAGGGTAGATTGGTTATTGTCAGGCGCCCTCATGTCATCCAGCTCGTTCAGGAACCTGTCGAAAAGCGAGCGGAGCATGTTCTCCGTCTGCGCCGAGTAACCCATGCTAGCCTTGCTCCGGTATATTTTGGGGTAGTTGAACTCCCTGATGAGCTTGTTCAAAGCATTGAGCACCTGCGGGCTCAGCCTGATGTCAATTTCCTTCCTGGCCGGCTCCCTGCCGTTGGCCTTGACAAAGGCTTTCCTGTCGTTGTGGAAATTCATGACAAGGTCCCTGACAAGAGTGTCTATTATCTCGCCGTTGTTGATACCCAGCACATCGGATATCGCGGGCGGGATTTCCCCCTGGCTGATTATTCCCGACTCGGCAGCGTCCTCTATGTCCTTGCCCACATATGCCAGCCTGTCGCAGAGTTTGACCACGCAGCCCTCCAGGGTGGACGGCTCCTTATTGTAAGTCGCCAGAAGGTCGTCTGAAGCCTCTCCCGCCTTGAATGCCCCGGCCTCTATCTCGCCGCAATGCCTGACTATGCCTTCCCTTACTTCGTATGAAAGATTCAGGCCCTTTCCGCCTTTCTCCAGGATGTCTATGACCCTCAGGCTCTGGATGTTGTGGAGGAAAGGCTTGCCCAGATGTTCCTCGCTGAGGTGGCTGAGCACCTTCTCGCCCTTGTGGCCGAACGGCGAATGGCCTACGTCATGGCCCAGGGCAACGGCCTCTGCAAGGTCCTCGTTCAACTGCAGCCACCGTGCAATGGCCCTCGACAGCTGGGCGACATGTATCGAGTGCGTCATCCGATTGCTTATCAGCGGATTGCGGGGGGACATGAACACCTGGGTCTTGCCGGAGAGCCTGAAGAACGATTTCGAGTAAAGGAGCCTGTCCCTGTCCCTGGCGAAGGCGGTCCGGTTCTCCCCGGGCTGCTCCGGTTCAGGCCTGGGCCTGCCCCTGGATTTACTGCTTGGCATGCCGTAACTCAGGTTGATTGTGCTCTCTTCCCTTGCATGAGAATGACGCTTGATCTCCTCCAGCAATTTTTCGGTTTCCGCGTCTACCTGCATCCTACTCTCCTGAATGGGATTGTTTCGGGGCATATCTGTTTTTCTGTCGGGAATACATGAGCCAAGACCGGGATGCCGGGGAAAGGATACTATTTAATAGTCTGGTCAACTCAGCCGAATTCATGCCGCAGAGGAAGTTCATGGAACTTGCCATCGAAGAAGCCAGAAATGGCATCGCGCATGGCCAGACACCCTTCGGAGCCTGCATTGTCAAGGGAGACAGCGTAATTGCCCGGGGGCACAACCGCGTGTGGGAGACTACCGACATCACCGCCCACGCAGAGATGGTGGCCATCCGGCAGGCATGCAGGAAACTCGGCACGATAGACCTCTCAGGTTGCGACATCTACGCAACAACCGAACCCTGCCCCATGTGCTTCGGCGCCATTCATTGGGCTGGGATCGGGAAGGTCTTTTACGGAACTGGCATCGCGGATGCCGCGAAGGCCGGGTTCAACGAGATTGCCCTTTCGAACGCTGACATGGCCCGGATGGGCCGCAGCAATGTGAAATCTGCGGGCGGGCTCCTGCGGGATGAATGCATGGCCCTATTCGAGGAGTTCCTTAAGAGGCCAGAAAGAAAGGTATACTGAGGGAAAACAATGAAGCTCGGCAACCTCTCCATTGAAAATCCCTTTGTCCAGGCGCCCATGGCAGGAATCACCGACGCGGCTTTCCGAACTGTCGCGCGCAAATTCCACAGAGGCCTCCTTTATACAGAAATGATAAGCGCGGAGGGGCTGTGCCGGGCAAACTGGAAGACACTCAAATACACTGAAATCTCAGAGGAGCACAGGCCTGTGGCCCTGCAACTGGTTGGCCGTGAACCTGAGCGCATTGCTTTGGCCGCATCCCTTGCCGAAGACCTCGGTGTTGACGCCATAGACATCAACGCCGGATGCCCCCAATCAAGGATAACGGGTCCGGGTTCGGGAGGCGCCCTCCTCAGAACACCTGACAGGCTGGCCGAGGCCGTCAGGCTCGCCAAGAAGGAGGTTTCCGTCCCCGTTTCAGTGAAGATGAGGCTGGGTTATTCCAAGGACGAATCTCTCTGCATTGCCGGTCTTGTCCAAGATGCTGGGGCGGATTTCATCACTGTCCACGGCCGCACCGTCACGATGGGATTCTCTGGGGTGTGCGATTGGCAGGCAATAAAAAAAGTCATTGACGCAATGGACATTCCTGTCCTTGCCAACGGCGATGCAAGGAGCGAAGCCCTGGCAGTCGAGCTCCTGAAGAAAACAAACGCGGCCGGCGCGATGCTGGGCAGGGGAACGAGGGGCAGGCCAGACCTCCCCGGCACTGCCGGTTCGCTGCTCGATACAGGAACATTCGAGCGAATGACACCAGACACATTATTTAACACTGTGATGGAGCATGCGCGGCTGGAACAGGAGCTGTTCGGGAATCTCGCCGGAATGAAGCGAATGCGCAAGCACGTGACCTGGTACCTCAGGGCTGCGAGACTGAGGTTCGACACGCATGAAGTCTATACCCTGGAGGACGCCGAAACTCTGTGTAGACTTCTGGAGAAGGCTATATTTCCGAAAGCTTAATGACGGAAAATGTCATTCTGTCCCTTATGAAGCGCGCCCGCGGACATAGGAAAAGAAAGGTGAAGGCATATTCCTACGGCAGGATAGCAGGCAATTACATCAGGCTTTTCTCGCTTCCTGGCAAATTATTATTGTTGTTAATTATAATTGTATTAATATTAATATTTTCTTTAATATTTATGAATGCGGTGCTTTGACATGAAGAGGGTGCTTTTCCTGTGCGTGGGTAATTCCTGCAGGAGCCAGATGGCTCAGGCTCTTTTTCAGCATCATGCCAAGGGCAAAGCCGGATTCGAGGCCAGGAGCGCGGGGACGAAGCCCGCGAAGGCAGTCTCCAGGCTTGCCATAGAGGCCATGGCCGAGAAGGGGATTGACATCTCCGGACAGAAGCCGAAGCCCCTCACCAAGGAGCTGATGGAATGGGCCGACACGTTCATCTCTATGGGCTGCGGCGTGGAGGACTCCTGCCCGGTGTTTTTCCTGCCGAAGTTCGAGGACTGGCACATCGAGGACCCGTACGGGGGGACGATCGATAATTACCGGAAGGCCAGAGATGGGATTGAAAGGAAAGTCGTTGAGCTAATCAAGCGCCTTTGAAGCTATACTACTAAAGTTGAATCGGCCCTATGCATTTTTATTGCAGAGAATTCTACGATGGCCCGGTTCTCAACCTGTGAGATAAATCAGGGCCATGATTTCCCAGCGATTTGACAGCAATCGGTGAATGCGAAAGCTGAATGATGGCATGCTGAAGCGTTCGCCATGATTATCTTGGCGTAATGATGTATAATCAGGAAATTCCGTAATCCCCGGAACCTCATGCTGCGGGATTACGGGAGGACTGGGGGATTGAGGACCCGTACGAAGGCACGATAGAAGATTACAGGAAGACCAGGGACGAGATTGAGAAGAAGGTGATGGCACTTCTCGATTCCCTAATAAAATATAAAAGCGCGAGGAAGGGGAATGTTTGAAATGACTCTAGCGCCGTGTAACCTTTTCAAACATCCGCCGAATTCGGGTTATATTCATTCATGCAGAGAGTTCGGCCTCACAACAATGTAGAGCGCTTTTTCTGTGAGCATTTTATGAGAGACGGAAAAAAAAGCGCGAGGAGGGGGAATTTCAGAGCGTTCTGGTCGTTGATGCCAGAACGCTTTTTGAACCCCCGAGCTCATAGAGCACAGGATTAGCAATCCTGCGCCTTACCGGGCTGGGCCATCCCCGCGCTTAGTTAGTTTGGATTTCCCGGTACAATCTGCCAACGACACAGTGTTAATAAAGTTTATTGCAGCAATTGGCACAGCCCATCCGTAAGGCGCTGCGCAGCAATCCGGTGCCTCCGAAGGCGAACTTGTTCGCCGAGGCCGTGCCTTCCTGAAGGGAAGTGCCGGTACCGGGCTGGGCCATCCCCGCAACAAGCGACCATAGCAATCTGCTATTAAAGTTTGTTGCGGGTTCGTCGAATTTCAAAATGCAATACCTGACTGTAATTCGACATAACCGACGATTGTGTTCGTATGCAATATCCAGCATAGCAATCGTCATCATTTTCAATTCTCTAGCAAGGAAACTCACCTTCATCCTTTCTCTGAACCATGTGCAAAAGTTTGTTGCAGGGAAACGAATACTAAAGCTTAATACCTTATTCGTTTTTCACCGCCTCATGTCACCTGAAAACATGTTCCTTCCGAAACAAGTGTTCTTCACGAAGGGGGCAGGAAAACACAAGGAAAAGCTGAGCAGTTTCGAGGACGCGCTTAGGGATGCTGGCATCGAAAAATTCAATCTTGTCCGGGTCTCGTCGATTCTTCCCCCGCGATGCACAATAATTACCAAGGAAAAGGGGCTGCCGATGCTGGAGCCCGGGCAGATAGTCTTTGTTGTGATTGCCCAGGTCGAATCGAACGAACCGAACCGCCTGGTGGCAGCGTCAGTGGGGATGGCCAATCCTCTGGACCAGGAGCATTACGGCTACCTTTCCGAGCACCATTCCTTTGGCCAGACCGAGAAGGTCTGCGGGGAGTATGCGGAGGATTTGGCCGCGAAGATGCTGGCATCCACACTCGGCATTGAGTTCAATGTCACAGCGGGATACGATGAGGCGAAGGACATCTTCAAGATGGGCGGCTTCGACGTAAAGACCAGGCATGTGACCCAGTCCGCTGTCGCAGACAAGGACGGCCTTTGGACGACAGTCATCGCTGCGGCAGTCTTCGTCACCCACGGCTCCGTGGTTGAAAACTCGAAGCCCGAGCAGCCTAAGCAATAGGAAACCTTTTATTCGATATCATAATCGGTCGGCCAATGACAGAACCGGTTGTATCGGTCATCATTCCGACCATGAACGAGGAGGCCGCGATAGGCAAGGTTTTGGACGAGATAAATGCGGCTCTGAGGGGCACAGCATTCGAAGTGCTGGTCGTGGACACGGAATCCAAGGACAGGACCAGGGAGATTGCCGCCTCCAAGGGAGCCAGGGTTGTAAGCGAGCCTCACAGGGGCTATGGCCGCGCCTACAAGACTGGTTTCGCCCAGGCCAGTGGAAAGTACATTGCCACCCTGGACGCGGACTGCACCTACCCGGCCGGAGACATACCCAAGTTCTTGAAAATCCTCGAATCCGGGGAGGTGGATTTCATCTCCGGCGACCGGCTTTCTAAGATGGAGAAAGGCGCGATGTCAGGAAAACATCGTCTGGGCAACTGGGTCCTGAAGGTGGCCATGAATGTCCTTTTCGGCATGAAATCTGCAGACTCGCAGACAGGCATGTGGGTGTTCCGCAGGGACATACTGCCCAGGCTGAACATAGTCAGCGACAGGATGGCCTTGTCCGAGGAGATGAAGGTCGAGGCGTTCAGGAAGGTCAGGTACAGGGAAATACCCATCAGATACAGCCCCAGGGTCGGGGAAGTGAAGCTCAACACCTGGCGCGACGGCAAGGACAACCTCATGTTCCTGTTCAGCAAGAGGTTCGGGAAGGCGGGCAAGGCCAAAGGCGAGAAATTTTAATTTACCCCATCAGCCACTGAATTATCGCCGGGCACATCGCCAGCGCTCCGAAGAAAATGCAGAAGCTCGAGAAATTTACAGACCTGGCGAACTTCAGAAGCAGCCCCATGGACAGATATCCGAAGACGAAAGCGGCGAATGATGCCAGTGCGATGAGTGCCAAGGATAAAGTTCCCATTTCTCCGAACACGGTGAAATAGGCGAACGCGGCCAGCGATACCGGAAACGAGAGAAGGAATGAGAAGGTCAGGGCCTCCACCTCCCTGAACTTCCTGGTCAGCAGGGCGCTCAGCGTCATTCCGGAACGCGAGATGCCAGGTAGTACGGCGAATCCCTGGGCCAGGCCCACGAGCAGGTAATCCGCAACTTTTCCCTCGCGGATCCTCCTGAACGATTTCCCGGGCCGCCTCCTCAGAATTATGCCGGTGAAAATCAGCCCAAGTCCGACGAACAGCGTGATGGTCACGCCAGTCCAGAGATTGCTGTCGAAGGATTCCTCCAGGATGAACAGGAAAGGCAGGGCGCAGGCCAGGGAAAGGATCGTCGCAATCCAGAAGAACTTCCTCTTGCTCGAAGGCTTCCCGAGGTCCAGCACGCTGACGAGCTGCCGCGGGTACCTGGCAAGCACCGCGCATGCGGTACCTATGTGTATCGCCAGGCCGAAGGATATGGCCTCTTCGGCGCTGGCTCCCATGAAATTGACCATGATGAGGGTAATCTGGCCGGAACTGGAAAGCGGCAGCCATTCCAGGAGACCCTGGACGGTGCCGATGATGAGGGCCGTGAACCAATCCATGATGGAGAGAATCCGGCTTTTATATTAAAGGTTGATGGCGGGCCGGAATCTCAGGGCCACACCCAGCCCCTGAATTTCAATACGCGTTGCCCCGGTGGCCGATGCGCAGTATCAGCACACCCTTCCTGGTCCTGGCATATATCACGCGGTAGTCCCCGACACGGAGCCTGAACAGGCCTTTGTACTCGCCTTTCAGGGCCTCGCCGGCGCCCGGGTCTTTCCCGAGAACTGTCTCTATTCTGCCCATTATCCTGCTGACCTGCTTCTTGTCTATCCTCCGGAGGTCCCTCTCCACCGAGGCCTTGTACTCAATTTCCGGAGGCAAGTCTCTTCCTCATTTCCTTCGGGGTAACAATCCTGTCGTCCTTGTCGTTCAGCCTGTCCAGGGCTATCTGGTACTCGGCATACTCGTCAAGGTACTTCGCGATGGCCTTCAGGATGATGTAGGATTTGGAGCGGTCCGTGTCCCCGGCAATCTCCTCCAGCATCTCATGCATGTCCTCAGGCAGCCGCAGGCTTATCGATGTTGTCATCGTATCACAGTGCAATACAATGCGATACGGCTATATAAACTTGCCCACGGGAACGGGAGGTGAGACTATCATGTCAATCCCTCCCATTTTTTGATGTGTGGTACAATTAACATGCTAATAATGAATATCAGATGATATCGAGGTCATTGCAACTTCAGCAAGAGGGCCTCTGACCGCTGGTCGCCGGTGCGCCCAGTTGCCTCGCCCAAGCCTCGGACCACCTCACGCCACGCTCACGCTCTGTATATTGTGGTGCCTGGAGATGATGTCCCTGAAAATCTTGAGGTTCCGGCCCTGCTTGCCTATGGCCTTGGCCTTGAGCGCCGGATTCACCTTGACGGTGGCGTGTATCTGCTCGCCCCGCATCTCCAGCTCGACGCTCTCGACCTCGTAGGGGTGGAACACGCTCGCAACGAACTGCTGCGGGTCGTCCGAGTACTCGATTATCTGGATGGTCTTGTCGAGTGCCTTCCTCAGCCTCGAGACGTTCTCGCCGTCCTTCCCGACCGCTTTGGTTATCCAGCCGTTGTCCACCATGAAGATTATCTTGTCCTCCATGGGGACGCAGTCCCTCACCCGCGTGCGGGTGATTTTCTCGAACAGGCTGATGTGCATCAGCGTCTCGTTGTCCAGTCTGACTTCCGCCATCCTATTACCTACTTTTGGAGTATCTGCGACTCGCCTGGGGAGATAATCGTGACCACAGACACCGAGAAAGGCTTGCCGCACACTGCGCCCAATTCCCTGTTGCTTCCCGGGAATTCCATCACCGGTATGGCTTTCTGGTCCCTCAGGCCCTTGTCAGGGCAGTTGGAGGCTATCACTATCAGCTTACCCTTCTTGGTCTCGATGGCCTTCTTGGCCTGCGAGATGCCGAACTGCACCTCGCCAGTCTTGGTCGCGGTCCTCAATGCTCTGTTCAGGTCCATTTCAATCCCTCTTCTTCTTTGCCGCTGCCGGCGAATAAATCAGGTTCACCGCGCCCGTCCCGACAGTGACGGGCTGACCCACGATAATGTTCTCGGCCACGCCGTCCAGGTGGTCAGTTTCTCCGGTTATCCCGGCCTTGAGCAGATGAGTCGAAGTTATCTCGAAAGCGGCCCTTGCCAGGACGCTCGACTTCCTTCCGGATATGCCGTGCCTGCCAATAGCCTTGACGTCGCCGTCATTGCTCATCATGTCTGCGACCAGCATGATATGGCGCTTGTCGACGGTGAGGCCCTGCTCGTCCAGGGTGTGGGCCGCCTCGTCTATTATTGACTTTCTGGCTGCCTCGATGCCGAGCACCTGCGATATCTCGATTATGCTGTTCGTTGTCGTCCTCTTCGGGTCAACGTCGTCGTTCTCCAGCATCTTGGCCAGGTTCGAGCCCTCCGTGTAGATGACGAACTCGTCGTCCACCTTCTTTATCACGGCCTTCTTGATGCCCTCGATGCCTCTGATGCGGGCTTCCCTGACTATCTCGAATATCTGTTGCAGCTTCCTGAATGTCGCGGTTTCCGGCTTGATGGTGACATTGTCCCCCTCACGCTCGACCACCGCCTTCAGGCGCCTTTCCTTCTTCAGGGCCAGCACGATGTTGTCGGCAGTGAGCCCCTTGTCCTGGAGCTTCTTCTTGTTCAGCTCTATGACCAGCTTCATGCTGTCCACGTCCGTCCTGACGTCCGCTATATCCAGCAGGATTGTTTCCTCCAGCATCGATGCGACCTTCTTCGCGTGGGCGGCGTCGTCCCTCTTGTCGCCTCTGAGGTAAACTGTCATCATGGGCGTGCTTGGTATGCGCCTAGCGTCCACTATCTCGATAAGGCGGGGCAGGCCGAGCGTGACGCTGATTTCCGCGACGCCGGCATAGTGAAATGTTCTCATGGTCATCTGGGTACCGGGTTCGCCGATGGACTGGGCCGAGACTATGCCTATGGACTCGTTGGGGTCGATCGTGTGGATGTCGTACTGCTTCACGACCATCTCTATGACCTTCTCCAGGTCCTTGGCTTTCAGCTTCAGGTTGCCCTGATACTGCGCCAGTTCCTCGATGAGCTTCCTCGGCAGGCTGTAGCTCTTCTTCCCCAGCACTTCGGCGATCTTCTTCTCCTGGGCTGTGAGGTCCTTCACCTTCTTGGGGATCACCAGGTCGGTGCGCCTTGCCTTGGGCTTCTTCTCCTCCTTCTCCTTCGGAGCTGCCTTCGGCTTCGGCGCGACCTGCAGCTGGTCCAGGCGTATCTTCTTGGCGCCTATCTTGTTGAGAAGGTCCTGCGCGTCCTCCTCTGAAACGTACCTGCAGATTATCTCGAACGGTGTCTTCTTCAGGTCGCCTATCTTGAAATTGGCGTTGGCTATAGCCTCGGAGACCTTCGCGCTCACCCCGCGGCGTATCAATGCGTTGACAGTGTCCTTCCTTGCCATGCCTAGGCCTCCTCTGTTTCCGTCTCGACCTCTTCGAGATCTTCATCGGTCTCAACCATGTCCCTTTCCAGGGAGCCATAGCTCGCCAGGTTCAGTTTGACGTCGAGGTCAATGTCGTCGCGGTCCCCGAGAACCTGGAAGAGTATGTCCTCCATGTCCACGGCCTTGCCGCCTATTCCCCTGGATGGATCTATGCCGTCGTCGCCGAACTTGAACTGGATTATCGTGCCGGCAGTGTTGCGCACGCTTCCGTCCTGCATGACCTTGAGGTCCTCCAGAGCGTTGATGAGCCTGCGCTGCATGTACCCGGACCTGGAAGTTCTCACGGCAGTGTCAACCAGGCCCTCGCGGCCTCCCATGCTGTGGAAGAAGTATTCGGTCGGGGATAGTCCGGACTTGTAGGAGGATTTCACGAAACCCTTGGCCTCCGCACCCAGGTCTCCCTTGGAGAAATGGGGCAAAGTACGTTTGTTGTATCCCCTGGAGAGGCGCTCGCCCCTCACTGCCTGCTGGCCGACGCAGCCGGCCATCTGGCTCAGGTTCAGCATCGAGCCGCGGGCGCCGCTCCTGGCCATCATGACTGCCGAGTTCTCCAGGCCCAGGTACTTGCTCGCAATCCGTCCGGCCTCGTCCCTTGCCTGGCCCAGCACGCGCATCGCCTCGACCTCGAGGGTTTCCTCCGGCCCTCTGCCAGGCAGGTTCTCCAGGGTGCCGTCGTGGTAGGCGTCCACATAGCCCCTGACCTTGAGAGCCGCCTTCTCCAGCATGTCGTGTATCTGCATCTTCGCGTCCAGCGGTATGTCCTCGTCGTCTATGCTGGTGCTGAATCCGTGTATCATTATCGAGCCCACGGCCATCTTTATGGCCAGCTCCAGAAATTTCTTTGCTTCGCCGGTGCCGAAGTCCCTGGCTATCTTGTCCAGGATGCGACCCTTGAAGGCGCCGAGCGCCTTCTCGTCGATGGTGCCCTTGAGGAGCTTGCCGTCCTTGATGACCACGTACGAGTCGAACTCGCAGTCCTCTTTCTTGCACGTGTCGCATTTCTCGCATATCGAGGATTTGTAGGAAATGTTCAGGCCTTTCGGAAGGCATATACTGAAAAGGTCCTTGCCTGACCAGTATCTTATTCCGTTCTTGGTCGCTACCGGCTCGGGCCATTCGATCTTCCCGAGCCTGTTCAGTATCAGCGATGCCTGTTCGGCTGGATAAAGCGGGTTCATGTGGGTGAGCATGAACGAGCCTGTGATGTAGTCGTGTATGCCCCCGATGACTGGTCCGCCGAATCTCGGGGAGAGTATGTTCTCCTGCACGAGCATGAGAATCCTCGCCTCCGCAATGGCCTCCGGGCTCTGAATGACATGCAGATTCATCTCGTCCCCGTCGAAATCGGCATTGTACGGAGGGCAGACGCAGAGGTTGAACCTGAATGTCTTGCCCTTCATCACCCGAATCTTGTGGGCCATCATTGACATCCTGTGGAGCGAGGGCTGCCTGTTGAACAGCACTATGTCGCCGTCAGTCATCTGGCGTTCGACAACATTGCCTACAGCCAGGTTTTCCGCAACAGTCTCTGCGTTCTTGTCGGTGACCTTTATCCTGCGGCCGTCGTCCCTTATCACATAGTTCACACCGCACAGGTACTCGCCGTTCTCGGTCTTGGGCTCCGGTCCTCTCTTGATGATGTCTTTGACGACCTCGATGTTGAAGTTGGTGATGCGTATCGGAATGGTGAGCTCCCTGGCTGCGAACCAGGGTATCCCGACCTCGTTAATGGAGAGCATCGGGTCCGGCGAAATGACAGTCCTGGCGGAGAAGTTGACCCTCTTGCCCGAGAGATTCGACCTGAAACGGCCTTCCTTGCCCTTGAGCCTCTGGACGAGCGTCTTGAGCGGGCGGCCGGACCTGTGCCTGGCCGGCGGTATGCCCGATGTCTGGTTGTCGAAGTATGTGGTCACGTGATACTGCAGCAGCTCCCAGAGGTCCTCCACGATCAATTGGGGCGCGCCCGAGTCTCTGTTCTCCCTCAGCCTCTGGTTGATGCGCAGAACGTCCACGAGCTTGTGCGTGAGGTCGTCCTCTGACCTGTCCCCTGAATCCAGCGTTATCGAAGGTCTTACCGTCACTGGCGGGACAGGCAGCACATTCAGGACCATCCATTCCGGCCTCGAAACATCCGGGTTCAGGCCCAGCGGAACCAGGCTCTCGTTGGGTACCCTCTCGAGCCTTTCCCTGACCTCCTTGGGTGTGAGCTTATGGCCTTCCTCGCGGAATGTGGATGGCTTGTCCAGCGTTATCTTCAGCTGCTCGGCATTGCAGTACGGGCATACGGTTCTTACACTGGCGTTCTTGGCCGTGTCTTTCATCAGCCTCTCGAACTCTGTGAGGTCGCCTCCAAGGTCTTCCAGCATATGCCTGAGGTTTTCCTCCTCCTCTATCTGGCTGGACGTGAGAAGCACTTTGCCACACTCGCGGCACGTGGACTGGAGCAATCTTTTAATGTCCTTCACGAATCCGACGTGAATCACAGGCATGGCCAGTTCTATGTGGCCGAAGTGCCCGGGGCATTCGTCGACCTTCTGACCGCATGTCTTGCACCTCAAGCCAGGTTCGATCACGCCCATGTGCATGTCCATCAGGCCCATCTCTATCGGGAAGCCGTCGTCGTCGTATGTATCGGCCGTGATTATCTTCACCGCTGACATCCTGCGTATCTCGTCCGGGGACAGATGCGCGAACAGTATGCCGTGTATGCGCTTGTTTACGCCGCGCCTTATCATTTCAATTCCTCCAGCTGAAGCCTCATGGCCACTCCGAGGCTGAGAAGCTCGTCCATAAGCAATTTGAAAGCATAGCTTGTCTGAACAGGGTAGACGCTCGAGTTGTTGCCGCAGACAGGGCATCTCAGGACGCCCCGGCGGTCCATCATGGCGACATGGCCGCATTTCGGGTTGCCGCATATGAACTGGGTGGTGCCGTCTGATTCGTCAAGTAGTCTGTCCTTGATCACCATGGCAGCGCCGTGTCCGATCAGGCAATCGCGCTCCATCTCGCCGAACCTCAGGCCGCCCTGCCTGGAACGGCCTTCGGTGGGCTGGCGGGTGAGTATCTGCACTGGACCTCTCGACCTCACGTGCATCTTGCCGGACACCATGTGGTGAAGCTTCTGGTAGTAAATCACTCCGATGAATATGTCGGCCTCGATGAGCTCTCCGGTGACGCCGTTGAACATCACTTCCCTGCCGTTGTGCTTGAAGCCCGAATCGACCAGCGCATTCCTGAGCGAGTCTTCCCTCTCCCCGCTGAACGGTGTTCCGTCGATGAACCGGCCCTCCATGGCGCCGACCTTTCCTCCGATCATTTCAAGAACATGGGCCACTGTCATACGCGACGGAATGGCATGCGGGTTGATTATCAGGTCCGGGGTCATTCCTGATTCTGTGAAAGGCATGTCCTCGGGGGAGATTATGTGCCCGATGACGCCTTTCTGGCCGTGCCTGGAGGCGAACTTGTCCCCGAGCTCCGGTATCCTTGGATCCCTGACCTTGACCTTGACGAGCCTTGAGCCGTTCTCGGTTTCGGTGAGCATGACGCTGTCCACCCAGCCCTTCTCTCCGGGCCTGACTATGACCGAAGTCTCGCGCCGCTTCTGCGGAGTGAGGAAGTCGGTATCTTCTTCGAGAAATCTCGGCGGCGATGTTTTTCCGACGAGCACGTCCCCTCCCTGGATGTAGACCTCCGGGTTTATAAGGCCGTCCTCGTCCAAGTTGTTGTACGAAAGGTCGGCCCTCGCGCCTCTGACATCTGCCGGGGGTATCTCGAAATGGTCCTCCTGGCCGCCCGGGTACCGCCTCTCCTCGGCCTTGTATGTCCTGAAGAACGACGAATGGCCCAGCCCCCTTTCGATTGATGCGCGGCTCATGACGAGGGCGTCCTCCATGTTGTACCCGTGGTAACAGGTGACTGCCACGACGAAGTTCTGTCCGCCTGGCCTTTCCTTGAAATGCACGTACTTCATAATCTCGGTCTGGACCATGGGCTGCTGCGGGTAGTGCATCAGATGTCCGCGGGTATCAGGCCTGATCCTGTAATTGGAATCGGCCATGCCCAGCGACTGCTTGGCCATTGCCGAGCCCATCGTTATCCTGGGCGAAGAATTGTGTTCCGGGTAGGGAACCATTCCCGATGCAACGCCGAGAATGAGCATGGGGTCTATCTCCATGTGCGTGTGGTCGGGCAACAGAAGCTTGGGCACCTCCATCTCTCCGGCGCAGAACCCGCAGGCCAGCTTTGCCATCGGATCTGCGGTGCCCACGTTCGTCCACGAGACATTGCCCTCGGAAAGCAGCTTGCCGCAGTTCGGGCATTTGGACGGCGCCGTGTAAGGCATGACTGCGATGAACGAATCTTCTTCTTCCTCCGCGTCAATCCATTCGACGACGCCCTCCCTGATGAGGTCCTTCATCTTCATGCGCCCGCCCATCAGCCCTTCGAGATGGCGCTTGGTCAGCATGAGCCTGCCGTCCTTAACGACCAGCAGCGGCCTCCTGAGGCGGCCCTCGTCGCAGTTGATTATGATGTCGTTCATGTCCATGTCGAACCTGAGGTTCACTTCATGGGACAGTATGCCGCCCCTCCGGCGCTGGCGGATCTCCTCCACCAGGTCCTTGGCCTTGTCATGCGTGCCCACCAGGTCCCCGTTGACATAGACCCTTGTCAGGTCTGTCTGCTGGCTCTTGACCTCCTTGACGCCCAGGTCCATGAGCAGCTGCTTCATCTCCCTGTCATGCGAGCGCTCGCTCACGTCCACCAGCAGCGCGCAGTTCTTCACCAGGCCGCAGTTCTGGCCTTCCGGAGTCTCGTTCGGGCAAAGCCTGCCCCACTGCGTGGGATGGAGGTCTCTGGCCTCGAAGTGAGGCTGCGTCCTTGTCAGAGGGGACGTGACACGCCTCAGATGGCTCATCGTGCTCATGTTGGATGTGCGGTCCAGCAGCTGGGACACGCCCACGCGGCCGCCCACCCAGTTCCCAGTGGAAAGCGCATGGAGCAGCCTCTGGGTGAGGAGGTCAGGCCTGATTGCCGAGCTTATCTTCATGTTCTTCTTCTTGGCATAGCCCCTTTCCAGCTGGTACTTGAGGTCCTTGACCAGGTTGGTGAATGAAACTCTGAACAAATCTTCCATCAAGTCGCCAGAAAGCTTGAGCCTCTTGTTGGCGTAATGGTCTTTATCATCCTCGCCGCGCATGCCCAGGAAAAGCTCCAGAACGGTTCTGGCCATCCTCCCGAGGAATATGGCCTTCTTCAGCCGGTCCGCCGGCGCATCCCCCAGGTGCGGCAGCAGGGCCTTGTCGATTATGGACTCGACCTTCTTCTCCCTGTACTCCTTTGCCTGGCCCGTGGCGAATTTCTTCTCCAGCCAGAGTATGGCGTCCTCGGTCGTGTTTATTCCGGTCGGGGGATACAGCTTCTCGTCAGCGCATTCCTCGATGTTGGCATAGACCATCGTGTCCATCTTCTTGTCGGAGACAATGGCATTGTAAATGTCCTGGTCCGCCTCCATCCCCAGGGCCTTCATCAGTATGATCAGTGGTATCTGGCCCGTTGCCGCGGCCACAGACACTGTCAGAATGCTGTCCCGCTTCTTCTCCAGCAGAGTCAGCGACCTGTAGCCCTCCTTCTGGGAGAAGACCTTCGCAATCTCAGTCCTGGTTCCGTACCTCTCGTTGTACTCGGCCAGCACCCTGTTCGGAGCCAAGTCCTCAAGTGAAATCAGAACGCGCTCGGTCCCGCTCACTATGAAATAGCCGCCCGGGTCGCACGGGTCCTCCCCGAGCTTAGCCAGCTTGTCCTTGTACGTCATCTTGGCCAGCACTTCCTCCTTTGGCGCGCCCGGCCCTACGAACATCCTGTCTATGTTCTCCTCGTCGAGGCAGCATTTCCTGCTCTTGACCATGAGCGGCAGGTTGCCTATGTGCACCGCTTCCGGCTCCTTCTCGACGCCGTTCTCGATAATGGTGAACGTGAGCGTTATCGGAGCCATGTAAGTTAAGTTCCTCAGCCTGGCCTCCATGGGTGTCAGCGGGTTCGTGGCCCCGTTAGCCTCCCTGACCACCGGATCGCCGATTTTAATGGTGGGCTTCTCGTGCGGGTCTATGCGGCCGTCCTTTCCCCTTTTCCTGCCGATTCTGACTTCGACGACGTTGCCGTCGGTCCTGTCGTCATCCAGTCGGATGATGCCCCTCAGGCTCTCGTCCTTGGACACCCTGATGTTGTCCACAATCATCTGCATCCTGTTGTTTATGTTCTCGACGGTCGGAAGGAAGTCATTGTACGACGCAATATGATGGTTCACAATGCTCCGTTCCCTGAAGAACGCATCTACCAATTCACGCATTATTTTACCCCCTGACGACAACCCTGTATGCCACCGACACGCCGGATACGGCATGTGTTCTGACTATCCTTATCAGCCTGCCTTCCTCGATATCGATTCCCTTGGCCTCCTCGATGAGCTTTATACATGGGTCGGATTTCCTTATCTTGGGCAGCTGGTCCTTGCCGATATTGAACTTTGTGAGGATTTTCTTCTCCTCAGCGACGTCCACGAGGTGATGCTCAGGCACGTTGTCATGTTCCAAGACATTGTAATCGGACATCTCAATCACTCCGGGCAAAACCTGATTCGGCCATTCTCCAAGCAATGCTTTTCTCTGCCATTCACACACCTCTGCTAATATGTTAACGGGCCCGGGGGGATTTTCGACGGGACACCCACCCACTGGGTGGGCATAGCCAGCGATACGGATTGTTCGTCGGCCCCAGTTCGAACCCTCGGCCACCTGGTATCTTCTCTAACCAACGCGATTCTGCATCGGTCGAGTAAAAGCCAGATGCTCTTTCTAGAAGGCTGTTCCCGGAACAGTCTTTACCTAGCTGAGCTACGGGCCCACCCAGTATACTGTTGGTTTAGCCTTTCCCCCGATAAGCTGCCTATATATAAAGCTTAGCGTATATTTTGTAACATTATATGCGGAAATGGAAAAATTAAAATAATCACATGAAGATAATAATGTAAATTCAGAAAGTATTATATATTACCTGCTTGGGAAAGCATTTGTTCCCGGCTTTTTTGCCGCAGAAGCCCTCAGGGATTCTGTCTCGCTGGCCGTCAGGAACCGCCATGAGCCGGATTTGAGCCCTGCGAGTTTTAGGAGGCCTACCCGCTCCCTCACAAGGTCCCCCACAGAATGGCCGGTGAATTCCAGCATTCGCCTTATCTGGCGCTTCCTGCCTTCGTGGAGCACGAACCTGAGAATGGTCAGGGACTGCCCCCTCTTCAGAACCTCGACCTTGCAGGGCTTTGTCGGTTGCCCGTCCAGCGGGATGCCGCCAGCCAGGGAAGCCACGTCCGTGTCCGTGACATGCGCATTCACCGTGACGATGTACTCCTTCTCGGCTGACGAGGACGGATGTATCAGGGCGTTGGCGAAATCGCCGTCGTTGGTCAGCAGAATGAGGCCACGGCTGTCCGCGTCCAGCCTTCCGACAGGGTACACTCTCTCCGGAACATCCACAAGTTCGGTGACGAGCGGTTTCCCCGAGACGCTTTCGAGCGAGCATTCGTAACCGGCCGGCTTGTTCAGGGCAATGTACACCTTTCTCTCCAGTCCTAATGGTTTCCCGTCCACAAGGATTGCATCCGCATCCGTGTCTGCGGAATCGCCCAATGCCGCAGTCCTGCCGTTGACAGTGACCCTGCCCTGCCGTATAACGTCCTCGGCGTCGCGCCGCGAGCACAGGCCCGATGCACTCATTAACTTCTGGAGTCGCCCTTTCATGGCTTTCACCGGTCTGACCCATGCTTCCGGCATATTTCGACAAAATTCTTGAACATGTCTGAACCCTGCTCAGTGTGCTCGACTTCCGGGTGGAACTGCAGGCCGTAATAAGGTTTTTTCTTATGCTTGAAGGCCTGCACCCTGCAGTTCTCGGAATGCGCCAGACAGGCGAATTCCTTCGGAAGCACCTTGACCTCGTCATTGTGGCTCTCCCAGGCCTTAAAAGGGCTCTTTATACCGGCCAGGATGTCGTCAGGTTCGTCGACCGTTATGTCAACGGCCCCGTATTCAGGTATTTCCGCTGAGTCCGCCTTGCCTCCGAAATGCAGCGCGATGTATTGCATACCGACACAGATGCCCAGTATCGGGAAGTCTGCCCGGTCGAGAATGTCCGCGGTATTGCCGAGCTTCATGGCCTCGGTGCCGATGCGCGGCGCTCCGCCTGAAAGGACCAGACCGTCGACCTTGAGATCTTCGAACCTCGTGGTGTTGGGTATGATGTTGGTTTCCACGTCCAGGTAACGGAGGACGCGCCACTCCCTGTGGGTCCACTGGCCTCCGTTGTCGAACACATCGATTCGCATACTTGCAGGAAGGAGGCAATGTATTTGAGGATTGCGCGGCATCCTATATAGTTGACAGCAGCTTTCGGAATTATCTCAACATCTGTTATATTCCCCATACTTCGATCTCAACGAAGTCCCTGGCTTTCCGGCTATCATGCCCATTATGCTTGGCCCAGGCATAATAGCCGCTCTTGCTGACTTCCAGCAAGCGTGCAGATGCCGAGACTGGCATAGGTGCGGGAGAGCGTTGGTTATCCCAGATCATTCCGTATCGCTCCTGCGTTTGGATCTCAAAAGTGTCTCTTCTCGACGCTCGTTCATCGTCTCCAAGGTTTTTTTTAGGAATTCGTTCTCGGCATACAGCTTGCCGACCATCCGTTCCAGTTCGGCGAGCCGCGCCTGGTCCTTGTATGGCTGGCCTGTGCCGGAGAACGCCTTCTCCGGGTTCTCCAGGAACTCCTTCTTCCACCGGCCTACCAGGGCCGGATGAAGACCGTTCTCCCGCGCGACCTGAGCGAGCGGGATGCCGGTCTCAATCTGGGAGAGAATGGACAATTTGAACTCTTTCGTGTAATTAACTCGACTCTTTGTCATGCATCACCTCCAATGGTTTTATAACTATTGTAATTGTCCATTGAACGGGGTGCAGTCCAGTTACTGAACTGTATACCAAGATCACTCGGGGTAATACTCATTAGATAGGTTTAGAGCTTTCTCAAGAATAGTATAATAATATAAAACATGAAATTGTTTATTAGTGGTTTTGTCCATTAATTTTTTCAGGCGGTACACCTAGAATTGTGCATTAATGTGCAATAAAGAACGGGTTGAGACCCTATAAACATGTATTTTGAATACACTGGAATGATTATTTTAAAGTGTTTACAAAATGCTGTACCAATAATTCTTTATATACGCAACTCCTTTTCACTCATTTGGTGGAGTAAAAAATGAACAAAAAAACCAAGATACTAGTAATTCTTCTCATAATAATAATTATTATTCTCTCAACATATGGATACTCAATCAATAGTCAAAAATGGGATGGTGGAAACAATGATAATAATCGCAATGACATTGTCAATTGCTCTGTTAAGATATCATGGATAGGACAGACGGCAACACCAATTCAGATTAATATCACAAATACCGGTAATTTAAATATTAGCTTGACAACTTTTTGGAGTCCTTACAATGACAAAATCTATTATGATTATACATTAGTTGTAATCAATCCAGAAGGCGATATCATTTCAAAAAAATGTTCTGATTGGATTGGATCCGCAGTAATGTATGGGACATTCGTTCTTAAACCTCAGGAGACCTTGAATTTTACAAGTAGTAGGTTAGCATTGTTAAGAGGTACGTTTTCAGAACAACTATCAAAAAATGGGACTTATAAAATATACCTTGTTATTGAGGATACATATGAATCGAATATATTACAATACGGTGAACCAAATTTGTATTGGGAGATAAATTATTCTGAAACTTGGATTCAACCAGAAATTAGAATGTGGCGCGATGGATATCAAAATATCACAGTAACAGAATTAATAGCTCATGAAATGGGGGTTCTCCCAGATATATTGCACATCTATTTTTATAATAATATATCCTTCAATTCATCTTGTGATAAATATGTTGGTGCAGTTGCAGAAAATAATTCTTCAATTGTTTTCAGATACAACTCATCCAGCAATCAAATTACACACATAGATTACTACTTCCTCCCAGCAAATGAAAATGAAACCCAGGCGTTCTACTTAGTAGCTACTGGGAGTACAAATTATGGAAATTATGTTGGGGACAACTTAGTTCCAGTGGAACGATTTACATATTATGATGAGAATGCCACAGACGTAGTTGGTTTAAAGTATTATGATGGCTGGGGATTTAAGGAATCTTATGGTTCGATTGCTGTAAATATTACAACAAATATGATTAGATATTTATGTCACACATTGTAACTATGATTATACCTCCGAATCCCAAAGATAAAATAATTCATTTGGATTGCCATCGAAAATTTGAGGAGTGTCTTCGGGATTATTTCCCCCCCCTAGGTACCCTTTCAACTGAAGGTAAGCTGGTACTGCCCATTGAAAATTTCCTTCTAAATCAACATGATCTGAATCACCTGATTGTAGTCCATTAGTTAGGAATACTTTATTCCAAATAGCATAAGCAGGAATTGGTCCCTCAGCTTCGTCTGGATCATAGCTATACGCTTGACCTTCATATGTGCATGCGGTTGTTAATAATCTAAGTGGATAAGAACCCTCTGTAACGACTTCATCCATACCACCCGACCTACAGGCCTCAATGAATAAAAATAATCTTCCATTATATCCAGACCATGCAGAATATAATTCAGTATCTTGTATAACTCCAAAACTTCCTGATTCTATTGCATCCCAACAATAAATAACCGTTCCATATCCTGGAATTCCAACTTTACTATAATGATCACCATGACTAAAATGGATATAAACAATTAAATCATTCTCAGTTGCCACAGTTTTTAAGTCATTTATTTTGTTTTTGATTGTTTCTTCCTGTGCATCATTCCCTAAATACATGTAGATATTATTTATATCCCATCCTAACTCTAATAGATAATCTTTCCATTTGTTCGCTCCATCTTCTGCACCCGGTGTGTCTGGAATTGGATTCCAGAAATAGTGATCAATACCTACAATTATTGCATATCGATTATTTGGAACTGTAGGGTTCAGGTCATACATATATTCTTGTAAATTATTTAAATTATCATAATCTGAATCTAAAATTGAATCAGAAATGTATGGATTAAAATTATACTCCATTTCCCAATAATCTGGTATGTTGTCATTGTCATCATCATCGTCTAAATAATTAGGAATCCCATCATTGTCATTATCATTAAACATTCTTTCCCACCAAATATAACCATATTCGTCGTAGTCATTCTGTATTATGTCGAACCACAGCTCGCTGTCGTCCTGATCGTCCGCACCACTTGTGCCAGTGCTCCCGTCCTCGTTCCCGCTGGTATGCCTATAGCCGTTCGCGTCCCCGGGAGAATCTCCACCCAACCACTGACCGGTCTTGAGGTTGTAATTCAAGTATAATGCAGAATTACTTACGGTTCCACCGCCATTTGTTATGCTGATATCGCAAAGGTCATCGCTACTTTCAAGACTTTCCTGAATTGAATTCTCTATTCCGCCATCGTCATCAAAGAGATAGATTATAATTAAACGTAATTCTTCGTCATCAGGGACATTGAATTGATATTCTCCATTGGTCAAATCAGAGGGGAGTAGATAATTGTCATTTTCTTTGAAGGGTTCGTCTTTCTTGATAGAGACCGGCCAATATCCCGGGAAGGATAAGAATTTTGCTCTGTCACAGAACACCCATGCATAGAAATCAGCCTCATTTGTACCATCAATGTCATCTAGAGCTTGTATCTGGGTAATTTTCACAGTAATCTCTAAGTCGATAATGGGATCACAATCGCTTCCATCGAGCGCTCCATCGCCATCTGAATCCTTATCAAGAGGGCCATTTAGTATTCCGTCGTTATCAATGTCTCCGGTCAAGATTGTGATAAAGTATATCGTAATCTCATTATAAGTGGACCATCCGTCATTGTCATCGTCGCCGTCAAGATAGTTTGGTACACCATCAATATCAGTGTCATCGTTGGTCGGGTTGCTGTCGCCATTTATGTCTTCATCTTTCGTCAGAATGGAATCGCCGTCATCATCATCATCCAGATAATTTGGCTTATCGTCTGGCAGGTAACCAGGTACTGTTCCAGATGCAGGCGGATAATCGATATTGTCATTCTGAGGATTTCCATCTCCGTTTATGTCTTCCAATATTGTTGGAACTCCATCACCATCATCATCTGGGTCCAGGTAATCGGGGATTGTGTCGTAGTCAGAGTCTCCGAGAGGAAGTTCAATACTCGTTGAGACGCTGTCCCCGTCGTCATCTGGGTCTAAGTAATCCGGTGTTCCGTCCCAATCAGAGTCCTCGAGTAGCGCTTCAACACTTGTATCAATTCCGTCGCCATCATCATCGGGATCCAAATAATCTGGAATAGTGTCACCATCTGTATCTCCCACTCCTTCCACACTGTTTGGCACTCCGTCACCATCAGAATCGCCACTTGGACCGTTTATATCATCTGCATCCAAATAATTTAGAATGCCATCGCCGTCTATGTCACCAACGCCCTCATCGGAATCAAGTACTCCATCGCCATCGGAGTCAAAATCACGGTAGTTTGGTATTCCGTCGCTATCCACATCGATATTCTTTTCGGTTGAGTCTGAAATGTCATCGTTGTCAGAGTCAAGGTCGAGGTAATCTGGAGTGCCATCATTATCCGTATCAGGGGGAGTTGCTGGTGTCGGACTTGACTCGATAGCATCCGCAATGCCATCATTGTCAGAATCAAGGTCTAATCTGTTGACTATGCCATCTTCATCTGTGTTAATATCACCTTCAACCGTATCGGGAATGCCATCGTTGTCATCGTCAAAGTCCTCCGTCAAGTTGTTTAAATAGTCTGGTTCCCACCACCATGGCATGGGAAGGAGTGTGTCAGGATATCCATCATAATCTGAATCAACAGCACCCGTGGGATTCAATGGCCAGATATCATTTATATCGTCAAATGTGTCGCCATCATCGTCGTCATCCACATTGTTTCCTTTATTATCATGGTCAGTATCTGCTGATTCATTGGGGTCCATAGGGAATTCATCACTGGAATCTATACAGCCATCATAATCACTGTCAGGATTTGTTGGGTCTGGGTGAACCGCTGTAAAGGTCATATGAATGTTGAAGAAGAAACTTGCAGGAACATCACCTCGTACCGTGTATGTGGCCTTTAAATACCACGTATGAGAAGTCAGGAAGGCTTCTTCTCCAAATATTGGAATCAGATTTTGAGTGGAGGAAATCGAATAGTATGATGAGCCATCATACTTGAGGCTAAGTGATACTGGGGGTTGTACTGTACCCCAATCAGTGACTTTAAAAACACTTTTAACAGTATCCAATGTCTCGTGCCCTTGGACGTTAAATAATACTGCGATAACTGATGTCTGTTGACCTTCACCAGAACCCCCAAATTGTCCAGATTTGGAAAAAGTGAGTGGTGGAGCAGTGTACGACATCTCATGCACTTCATATCCGTCAGCCAATTGATCGAAATCTGTGTCGTGATTTATTGGCGAAGTGGCATATATGGATTCATCGCTATCAGTCAGTCCATCATAATCCGTGTCATTAAGTGTTGGGTCACTGGAGCCGGTAATGGCAATGGAGAATGTACTGATTGTAACATGTGTATCTTCGATAGCTTTATAGTAAATTCTGAAGTACCAATTCAAATTAGTTGAAATGGTTTGCTCATTCCAATAATCAAGCAGATTGATTATACCTGAATGAAGGTTGGATGGTAGAGTAATAGGTGTTCCGCCTTCAAAACCAAATTTGATTCCATATCCTTCACGCGGATCGACCATTCCTCCGGTCATACTCCACGAATAGCTGCATTTTGCAGTATGAATTTGTCCATATGGTTTCAAGTTATATATCTTGGCTGCCATTTGATAATAACCAGAGGTGGATTGGTAGACTGAGAAAGGAACCATCTTTGAAGAATAGGTCACACTATAAATTGTAGTTTTCTCATATATATCACTAAGGCCATCTCCATCTGTGTCAATGTCGAATGGCCCATTATTGAAGCTGTCTCCATCCATATCTTCGCCTATAAAATTATTCCAGAAAACATCTTCTCCTAATATTTCTAAGAAATACTCTATTTCTACGTCATCATTAATCCCATCGTTATCCGTATCTGGATTGACTGAATTTGTTCCATATATAATCGCTTCTGTATAATCATCTAAGGTGTCTATATCCGAGTGAGCAGTAACCGGGCTGGAACCATAGGATTTCTCACCAAAATATTCCAGACCATTATACGCAATGTTATACCCATCCCAGAGTCCATCATCGTCAGTGTCTTCGTCCAGAGGGTCAGTGTCCACGATGTAGAGGTCTATCAGGATGCTTGTAATGTCAAGAGTTCCTGCCCCGTTGGATGAAATGGTAATTGGCACTGTTATCATTTCATCAGTAGTGCCATCATCAGAGTCTTCATGGTTCTTCAGATATTCATTGATAGATAAAGATATATCTGGGATTGAACACTGTCCATTGATTATTTCTGTTTCAGCAGCAGCCTGGTCGTCAATGGAAAGAGATACTTCTGGTGTCACTTTATTTGCTGAATATAATTGCCATTGGACACCATTTCTAAGGTCCGACCAAATAATTGTGTCTTCATAGATAGCTGGATACTCTTGTCTATCCTGTGCTGAACAAATAGGATATTCCTTTCCATTCACCAAATCATATCCATATATGTTCCAGTTGTTTTCGTCCCTGTGGTCGCACCACACAGCTGTGTTTCCGTAAATTGTAGGTTCATCCTCAAGATACGGATTATTTGTAACTTGAGTGGTTATTCCCGAAAGGATATCGTAAATGAATAAATCATTGTCTACCAGGTCTTGATAGAGCACATATCTTTCCGAGATATCTAGGAGGAATGGGTCCGAACCCACTGGATTAATCACGATCGTGGACTCTGTGGAGATTCTATACAATCGAAGCTCATTGGATGCAGTATCAATAAAGGCAACGTAGTTTCCGTAAATGTGAGGTGTGCCGTTACCTCCAAGAGGTTTCGTCGTTTGTGTGAATATATCATAAATAGCTCCAGGCCAGACTATGTAATTGTTGTATATTTCTCCTGAGCCACCGTAACCTATCTGCCATTCTTCGCCAGTTATATAATCCTGAAGAAAGAGCATGTTCATGGACCTGTACCAGAAAATATATTCTCCCCATATTTTAGGGGAACCGTCGTAAGCTGGATCATCTGTTATTTGAGTTTCCTCGCCAGTTGAAGTATCCAAGAGATAAATGTCAGGATTGCCGTTTCGATCATCCATATACACGATTTTATCCTGATAAATGTCTGGCAACATTGCATTGCTTGGATGAGTTAGAATGTGTTTTTGCTTATAAGCATATAATGAGGAAGTTACTTCGATATTAGTGGTGCTGACTCTTTCAATGCCAGCAAAATAAATTGGAATCTTGACACTTACTGTTTGCGTTTCTTCTGGCATGAAGTATAATGATTTTGCAGTTGACCCATCTGAGAATGAGGTGATTCTTGCATCCGGAGCCCCGTCTGCATTGATTTCCTCGGCATCATTGATCCCATCATGATCTGAATCATATGTTGATGAGTCCATGAAAGTGAATATTGAGAAGTCAGGCACTTTAAGCCAGAAGAAATTGCTTTCCATATCAATTCCAGTATCTTCTCCACGTGTGTTGTTCTTTAGAATTAGCCAGCTATCATTTTTATAATGATAACCCCGGATGTATTTTTCAATGATATTTTCTGGAAGCTGACTGACATCATACTTACATTTGACATAGGCAGTGAATGATTGGTTGCATGTTGTAGTAATATTCACATATATCCCAATGCTACCCTCCATCGGGGGCATGTAGATTGGTGTGATGCTCGGTATCACAGTGGCATTGTTGAAATAATCAATAGCAACGCTAATTCCCAAAGTAGCATCAAATGCCAATGCGTCCGGGATAAAGGAAGTATCTCCAGAAATGACATTGTATTCCATGGGGAATGTATCCTCTGCATCTGGGATGAAATCCCTATCGATGTCCGATTTATAGGTCCGTGCTCCGCCATATTCCCAGGTAATCATTAGATTTCCGTTGTAAGCACTAGCATCCAGTTCCGGATTACCAGTGACTGATAATACACCTAAAAATATAGGCTGGCTCCAAGTAATAAAATCTTCTGTTCCAACATAATAAAGCTCAACACCGTATTCCAGCCAAAAGATATAGCCCATGTCAGTTATTGGGTCGACTGTGCATTGTGGGTATAACACATTCAATGGTGAATTTGTAATCTGGTGTCCATCGAATCCTTCAGTATTGTTTGTGAGTTGAGTGTTTCCATTCACTTCATTGTCAATTACCTGCTGGATGATGGCTGGGTCGTTGACATTCATGTTACCGTTGATTGTGTTTCCAACAATATAGCATGTTCCGCCCTTGACCTTCAGGTTACCGTTTATTTCATTGGCTATTACCAAGCTGTCGATTTCATCAAAGCTGCTTTGCTTGACATTAAGATTCCCATTCAAATCTGAATATCTGATTTCGAGGTCGGCGTTTTTCGTTTCCAGATTACCGTTGATGCTACAGTTAATTATTTGTAGCCTGCCCAGATCGATTTTCACATTACCGTTAATACTGGAATCTTGAAGAATGGCATTAGCCTGGGTGAGTTTTATATTTCCGTTGATGGTGCAATTTATAATCATTATATATCCATCATCGAAGTTAATATTGTTGTTTATTGATTGGTTGGAATAGCTGGCTTGGTTTGTATTATAAATAGTGTCCGCAACCTTGTATCCATAGAACACCTGGTAAGTCCCGTTGACCAACTCTCTCCAGACCTGGTGCTCGTTTCCGAAAGAATCAACGAAAAGGTCCATGTCTTCCCCCGAGTTATATCCCTCTGCGGAGACATTCTGGAAAATCATTGCTGTCATCAGCACCGCGCACACTGTAGCGAAACTCCTCCTGAAGATTGTGTTCAAGCTGCTTCCTCCCAATGCAGGACTTGAATGATAATCGAATAAATAAATATATGGTTATTCATGTACAGAGATGTATACATAATTAGCATGCTAAAAATGGATATTCAATACGAACTTGTTATTTTCGATATACTATTGAGAAAAAATTTTTAGCGCAATCTTTATTTATCGAGGGCGACATTATGTCCTATAATAGAAGAGTTGGGCTAATGAGGAAGATACTGACTTACTGGCTGGGCACATTGTTGATAATGAGTTCTCTAGCTATGTCTTTCGGGTTTCACGCAACAAAAGGTAGTGTGCTAGTAGTTTTCGAACCAGAATACATTGTTTCAACACCCTTTAGAATTGATTCTAATGCAGATTTCGCATCATCCCCCAAAGTATCGGGAGGGAATGGAACCAAATGGAGTCCTTGGATCATTGAGAATTTTCAGATCAATGGAGATGGATTTGGATATTGTATGTATATTGGTAATACTACTGATTATTTTACTATAAAAAATTGTAACATCACATATGCTGACGATGGGTATTGGGATTGCTTTTTCCCTGATGCTGGCATCGCACTCTACAATACGAACCATGGGAGAATTTTAAACAACATCATCGCCAATAATTCCGTATTTGGAATTACAGTTTATCTAAGTGAGGATATTATCATAGAAAACAACAACATGGACAACACTGGGTTTGGGATAAGTGCTGAGTATGCATCTGAGGATTTAAAAATTTATAATAACACGATAATAAATGGAATGTATCATGGCATATCCATTGGCACCGTGGTAAATGCTTCTCTTCTTAATAACACATTGATACATAACAGCATTGAAATTTCTTGTCCAGTCACATGCGGAATGCATGAAATTCCTACAACCAATACGGTAAATGGCAAACCAATATACTATATTAAGAACCAAATTTCTGGCATTGTTCCAACTGGCGGGGGCGAAGTCATATTGGCCAATTGCACAGGTGTCACTGTCCAAGATCAGATTTTTTCTGATGGGTCCACTGGGATATATCTAGTAAATTCACACAACAACGTTATTTACAACAACACCATAGGTAATATGAAAACGGTCGGAATCATTTTTATGGAATGTAGTTCCAACATCTTTACAAATAATCTCATTTTTAATAATCCAAAAACAGGTGTGGATTTCTTTGAATCCCACGATAATATTATTAGTAACAACTGTTTCGACAATTGTTATACTGGCCTGCGCATCGGATATTCAAAGGGGAATGTGGTACGGAATAACACAATAAAAAACAATGCTGTCGGAATGACTATCAACGATGATCCATATGCTCCCCCCTCAGGGGATAAAAATATAGTGTATCACAATGACTTTTTTACAAATACACTTCAGGCTAACGACGAAGTTCTGAATTTATGGAATTATTCCTATCCAACTGGGGGCAATTATTGGAGCAACTATGTGGGTATAGACCTGAACTTTGACGGCATTGGAGATACAGCCTATGTATTTGACGCGGACAACAGAGATTATTATCCCTTGATGGCGCCTTGGTTTCCAACACCACCGACAACTTACAACATCAGTTTAAATTTAGGTTGGAATTTCGTTTCTATCCCCCTAACAATGAATGATACCTTGATATCAAACGTACTGAAATCAATTTATAGCCAGTGGGATGTCGTGAAGTACTATAATAGCACCACGAAGTCGTGGAAGACATCTAGGCCCGGAAGCTCTACCAGTAAATTACTGAATATTGACAACAAGATGGGATTCTGGTTGCACACTACGGGAGCATGCACACTTCGCGTGGATGGTTATACTCCAACGACTACACAAATAATTCTGAAATCTGGTTGGAATGAGGTCGGTTATCCATCCTCTGGACCCAACCTAGCCTCTGTTGCATTAGCCGGGACAGGAGCAGATTATGTATCCGTGTTCCAAAGCACTGTTCCTTATGTCCAGGATTGGAGTGACCTTTCCGCTGTCACAATGGAATCCGGGAAAGGGTATTGGGTCCATGTACCAGTTGATACTGTCTGGACTGTTGATTGGTAATCGAAGTGGATTCTGGGGGATTCGATTCATCAATTCATCCAGCTTCGATGATTTAGGTAGGCTACTAATTTGATGACGTTTCTCCAGTTTTTCTAGAGTCATCAAATTTATGTCGAATATGATTACCCCTTATCCTGTGGAATATTCGACAATAGCCTCAAAAGGAAACTTCCAACCCCGGTAAAAAATGAAGTTTATTTCAGGGGTCGGTAGTTTACTGCGCTTCCGGCCCCGGCTTTATCTCCTCGGTTTCGCTTATGACCTCGGACTCGCCTTCAGCTGGTTTCTCAGCCAGTGCTCCGGCCTCAGGCGCAGCCTCGGTGGCGATGGGCTCTCCGCCTTCGGGCGTGTCTGGAATCTCCGGAATGAAGCCCGCCTTCAGGATTTGGGACTTCTGTATCTCTACCCTCTGCAGCGGGTGTATGGGCTTGCATGCCGTGGCAGCTATCTTGGACAGCTGGCCGGAAATAATAGCCTTCACTATCTCGTCCAGGGGCCTCTGTGAGCAGAACTCGGTGAGGACATTGTGCACGATGTGGCGGATCTGGGCCTGCTGGGAGGAGCGCACCCTGTTGCCCGATATGGCCAGCGGCTTGAGCCTGATTATGAACTCGTCGCGCGTCTTCACGTCCACGACCATGTCTATCTTGCTCTTCCTCCTGCGGGTCATCCTCCGGACGTAATCGCTGGACATGTCATGCCCGATGAAATATGTGTAGGCTTCGGTGCCGCGGACGTCGTTCACTTTGAGCCGCAGCTTGATGTGCATCTTCGAGAAATCGCCGTTTATATCCTGCACCGTGACTTCCGCAATCCTGCCAATCAGGCTCCCCGGCTCATCGGCCAGCGCCTCGGCTACCTTCAGCCTGTTGAACATGTCAGGCGCCATCACGTTGTACCAGTTCTTGGACTTCCACTTATCCTTGGTCGCCCTTCCTTTGGCCTTTGTTTTCGGTACTGGCATTCACACACTCCCGTTGGGGTGAGCGGAGATATTGGATATGTTATTTATAGATATGCCATGCATTTTAAAACACCTATTTCAGCTCTTCCAGGGCATTGGCGAATCCCTCGAACCTGGCATTCAGGCTGTCCAGGGCAATCAGTATCGCGGTCTTGGGGTCCAGGCTGCCGTCCGTCTCGAACCTGAACACGTACCGGTCCGTCTTGGCGTCGACAGTGACAGCGCCCATGCCGCCCATGTCCTCGTTTTCGCATGTCCTGCACAGTATGCAGGCTTCGGGATTCTTGACCTTGAGCGACTTCTTGCTGACTTCAAAAACGTCCCTGGGGCAGTTTCCCGCTATGCGCTCTGGATCCTTCACCTTGTCCTGATGGATAGTTATTTTGGGTACTGGCCTGTAGCCAGCGGCATGCACTGCCTGCCACCTTGCATGGGTCTTTCCCGTCCCCAGGTGTGCAGTGGCGTATATCAAGAGCCCCTGGTCCTCCGTGAGCGTCACTATCGGTATGTTCTGGTCCAGCGGCTTCAGCTTCTCGTCGCCCAGCGGTTCGAGGTCTTTGGAGTACACTGTGCACGGGCCCCGGCGGTTTAGCGAGTACATCATCTGGCAGTTATTGCATCCGCCATCGCAGGTGCACTGGCCTTGGTATTTGAGGTCGCCTGCCATGAGCGCTTTTGTATCGGTTGGGACCGGAATCATACTGAGCCTGTGCGCGATGATTTCGTCGAACAGTGGCGTGGTGCTCTCGTAGGTGCGTCCGCTGTCGTCGCTTATTGCGCCGAGGTGAAACTCGACATTGTCAATGGCCATCTTCGGAGTGTCCACGACGAGGGAGCGCCTGAAAGCGTTTATCAGGTGCGGCTCGACATCCGAAAAAATAATGGATGCCTTGTTCCCGGATATCTCTGCCTTCTCGATCTTCATCGGTCACACCCTTCTTCCGCGCCTGCCGCCCTTCTTCTTGGTCCCGTCATGGGGCAGCGGTGTGACATCCTCGATCCTGCCAATCTTAAGGCCGGCTCTGGACAGCGCCCTTATGGCTGCCTGGGCTCCCGGTCCCGGGCTTGGCTCCTTGTTCCCGCCCTGCGCCCTTACACGGACATGTATCGAGTCGATTCCCTTTTCCTTGAGTATCTCGTTGACATGCTCCGCGGCCTTCTGCGCGGCATATGGCGAGGCCTGGTCCTTCTGCGTCTTGACGACCATTCCTCCGGAGCATTTCGCAAGGGTCTCGCTGCCTGTCTGGTCAGTAACTGTGATGATAATATTATTGTACGATGCAAATATATGTGCTATGCCCCATTTCGCCATGCTCAGGCCTCCTTTGTCTCCGGAACCTTGGTCTCGGGAACCTTAGGCTCCGGGGCTTTGGTCTCCGGAACCTTAGATTCCGGGGCGGGTCCAGTCGGCTTGGAAGGGTCAACGCCTTCGGACGGCGCGGCCGGGGCATCCGCAGGTGCCTGCTCCGCAGGCTCGCCCGGTTTTTCCTGGTCCTTACTGAGCTCGTCCTTCGGCCTTGCCGGATGAAGGTCGTCGGCCAGCGGAGAGTAGGCCAGGTAAGCCAGCGTTTCCTCCTCCGACCTCTTGACCATGTATCCCGGTATCGTGACCTTCTTCCCGTTGATGGAAACATGGCCGTGGACAATGAACTGCCTTGCCTGTTTCGGGCTGCTGCTCAGGCCCTTGAGGTAGGCAAGAGTCTGAAGCCTTCTGGTCAGCAACACCTCGATGTCTAGCGACAGAATGTCGTCCAGCGTGGCCTCCTTGCTGATGATGCCCATCGAATCCAATCTCTGAATGAACTCGTCCCTCTCCTTCTCGGCCTGCTTGTCGCCGTAACGGATCTTGGCCTGGAGGTTCCTGGCCCTCTGCCTGAACGTCCTGAGGAGAGACGCGACCTTCCAGAGCTCTGTCTTGTTCTTCAGCCCGTGCTTCCTCAGAATCTCGTTCTCGGAGGCGATTCTCTCGCCCTGCCAGGGATGCGAAGGCGTATCATATTTTCTTGTGCTGAATTTCGGATCGCCCATTGTAAAAACCTCACTTTGCCGCTGATGCCGCCGATGCAGCCGCTGCCTCTGCGACAGTCTTCCTCATGACGCCCAGGGTAAGCCCCTTCCTACCGTTTGACCTTGTCCTTTGGCCGCGGACCTTGTGGTGGGTCTCGTGCCTAACGCCTTTGTAGCAGCGTATCATGCGCATCCTGTTGATGTCGTCGCGCAGTGTCAGGTCAAGGTCGGTGCTGAGAACATGGAAATCGTCGCCTGACTCGAAATCCTTCTGGCGGTTGAGCATCCATTCGGGAAGGTCATTGGACAGCTCCGCAAGTATCTGCACGAGCTTCTCCTGGTCCTGGTCCGATATGTGGCCTATCATCTTGTCCGAGGGATAATTCACCTTCCTCAGGGCTATCTGGGCTATCCTGTCTCCGACTCCCTTGATGCCGGCGAGCGCAGTAATCGCGGGCTTCTCGCCGTTGATGTCCGTGTTCGCCATGCGAAGAATGTACTTGAAATCCTCGCCTTTGTCGTCGTCTTTCTTTTTGGTAGGTTTCTTGTCTGCCAAATATGAACCTCCAGCGGAGTTCCCCCCCTGGGAAGTGGGGGAAAGTATAGAGAGGGTCTATATAAAAGTTGATGATGAATTAATGGCAGGAACGAAGGCGCATAAAAATAGCATGCCCTGACGAGGCAAAGCCTCGTCTGTGACGCGGCGAGGTGTCGCCGCTTACCCCGCCTGTTTTCGGGGGTATCCAAAGTCTTGCGGGACATTTGGAACGGAGGGCGGGGTCTCGATGTTCCAGTGTTTGGGTGACAGAGCAATGTCCTGCTCACTTGAATTTGGGAGTGTTTTCCCATAGCTTTTTTTCCTCCTATTTCCTTTGAATGGAGTGCAGTCCACTGTTACCCGACTATCTCCACGACCAGTTCCTTCTTCGAATTGATGCCCCAGTTGGCGATGGTTCCTTCCTCCAGTTCCGCAAACAGCGCAAGTTTGGATGGGATTGTCATGGTCAGGCTCTTCCCGACCCTGCGGATTTTTACAGTCAATTCCTTTTTCTCGATGGCTTTGGCTATCTCCATGGCTTTCTCTGCATCCAACGGATGAAGTATCTCCTCACCGCATTTGACGCATTTCCAGCCGCGGACCGGTATCCCTTTCCAGCGGATCTTGACATTCTTGGTCTCGCCACCGCACGGGCACTGGACCTTTATCTTGTCCATCTGGTCTGTTTTCTTTCTCATTTTCTGCCTCCTTTCAGTTGCTGAAGCTTCCTCTTTGACGCGGTGAATGTCCCCACGTGTGTAAGGACCAGGTGCTCGCCGGTGTCCGCGACCACCACCTTGATTATAGTTTTCCCTCTCTGGATGCACCGTTCGTACATGTTCTTCTTCCGCTTGCTCCGGGAGCAGTCGAATCCTTCTTCGAGGATATCGGCCACATCATCGAGGAATATGTCGTGGTCGAACATCTCATCCTGAGACGCCCTGGTCGGAAGTATCGGCTTTCCGCGCCATGTGGCAAGCAATATATGTCACCGACATACATCATGGATATACATCTATTAATATATTTCCCCGTTAGCCACCAGAAAAAACCCAAAAGTCGGTTTCACAGCGTGTATTGCACACCGCCCCGGACCCCTCAGCGGTGCAAACTATTTACAGCACCTTGCCATATTCTCCGGCATGGTCGAGTGGACCGAGAAATACAGGCCGAAAAACCTGGACGACATCGTGGGCAATCCGGCCGCAAAGGAGAACCTGAGGAAATGGGCCAAGGTCTGGGAATCGGGCATCCCGAAGAAACGGGCAGTCGTCCTGATGGGCGAACCAGGTGTCGGCAAGACGACAGCGGCGCTTGCGCTGGCAAACGAGATGGGCTGGCAGGTCATCGAGATGAACGCCTCGGACACGCGCAACGCCGAGGCCATCAGGGCTGTCGCGACACACGGCTCCTTGGGCGAGACATTCACGGATTCGGGGGAGTTTGTCACTTCGAAGGAGGGCAAGAGGAAGTTAATATTATTGGACGAAGCCGATAATATTTTCGGCAAAGAGGATTTCGGCGGAGTGAAAGCCATAGGCCAGACGATTCTGGAAACGCGGCAGCCCATCATTCTGATTGTCAATGACTGGTATGCGCTGAAGAAGCGCAGCTCGGTAATCCAGAACAACGTGGCGACCATCGGTTTCATGAAGCCGAGGGCAAGCACCATTGTCAGCCTGCTCAGGTCCATTGCCAAAGCCGAGGCTGTCGACGTGCAGGAGGATGTCCTCACCAGGCTGGCCGAAAAATGCGCTGGAGACATCAGGGCCGCGGTCAAGGACCTCCAGTCTCTTGCGGAGGGCAGGACCCAGGTCAGTGTCAAGGACCTTTCCTCGGTCGGGGAGAGGGACCACTCGCTGGGCATGATGAAGTCGGTCGAGGCCATATTCCAGACGGGGAACTGCAAAAGGTCAAGGGACATTGCCTCCAACATGGACGAGGACCCGGAGACGCTGATACTCTGGATGGACCAGAATATATCTGCCGTTTATAGGGAACCGGCCGACGTCTATGCGGCTTACGAGGCGCTGTCCAGGGCCGACATATTTCTGGGGAGGGTGAAGAGGAGGCAGAGCTACGGCCTCTGGGGGTATGCGGCCGACATGATGACCTGCGGAGTGTCCCTCGCGAAGTCCAGGGACTACCGCGGATACGTGAGGATAAACTTCCCGCTATGGCTGATGAAGATGTCCAGGAGCCGGGCCATGCGCGAGACAAGGAACAATCTCGCCGCGAAGCTCGGCAAGATGACACACAACAGCGAGAAACGTGTCCTCCAGGACATTTTGCCGTATTTCAAGGCAATGTACGCCCAGGACAGGGAGTTCAGGCTGTACATGACCCGGAGGCTAAACCTCTCGGAGGAGGAGGTCGGATTCCTGCTGGACACCAAGGCAGATACACATCCCGTGAGGCATGTGTTCGACGCGCTGAGAAAGGTTGATGCCGTGTCAAAACCCGCCGCCAAGGAGGAGGAAGCGCCCGGGGAAGCCACTCCCGAGGAGGATGCCTCCCCCGAGGATGCGGCCCCGGATGAGTCACCCAAGAAAGAGGAGCCCAGGCAGCAGAAGAGCCTGTTCGAGTTCGGGTGATAGTATGGAGGACGGGATTAGGGCGATCCTGGAGAGGCAGCATTACCATGTCGTCGGCAGGCATTCCGGAGTCAAGCTGTGCCACTGGCTCGGGGAGAAGCTCCTGCGTCAGAGGGCTTGCTACAAGGAAAAATTCTACGGCATCCAATCCCACAGATGCCTGCAGATGTCCCCGGCCGTGAACAACTGCACACAATCATGCCTTTTCTGCTGGCGTTACCAGGGGCTGCTAGAGACTGCAATCCCGGAGGAGGACGAGCCCGAGTCTATTCTCCAGGGCGCGATCGAGGGACAGCGGAAGCTGATAACCGGCTACAAGGGCGACCCCAGAACTGAGCAGGGCATGTGGGCGGAGGCGAACGAGCCCAACATGGTGGCCTGCTCGCTCTCAGGAGAGCCGACTATGTACTCAAAGCTGGGCGAGTTCTTCGGAGCCTGCCACAGGAGGGGCATGACCACATTCCTCGTGACAAACGGCACAATGCCCGAGGCCCTTGAAAAGCTGGACCCCCTGCCAAGGCAGCTGTATGTCACCGTGGCCGCGCCCAACGAGGAGCTGTACAGGAAGCTGTGCGTGCCGCTCCTGAAGGACGGCTGGAAAAGGCTGAACAGGACCCTGGAGCTGCTCCCGAGCCTCGGAACCCGGACAGTGATAAGGCATACCCTGGTGGAAGGCTGGAACATGGGCTGGGAGAAAGAATATGCGAAGCTCGTGAACAAGGCCGACCCACTTTTCATCGAGCCAAAGGGTTATGTGTTCGTCGGATATTCCCGCGAGCGGATGCACGGAGACAACATGCCAAGTCAGGAAAGGGTTCTGCAGTTCTCGGAGAGGCTGGCCGCGGAAACCGGGAGAACGATTCTTGCAGAGCAGAAAGCCAGCAGGGTGGCGCTGATAGGCTCGGATAAAACGAAAATGAGGATTGGGGGTGGCTGAGTGTTCGGGGGTTTTGCAGACTGGATGCTCGATCTGGTGAAGGACCCGGGCATGTACCTCACATTCATATTGATATTCTCGACCCTGGCGGCCATAATACTGCCACTGCCGGTTGAGCTGGTCCTGGTCGGATTCATATTCTACCTGAGGGACCCGGGCAGCGATTTCCTCGGGCTGGGCATCGCAGGCGCATTCATCCTCATAGCCATAGTGATGGGGATAGGGAAAGCCCTGGGCTCTTGGGTGGTGTTCGTCATCGGCGTGAAGGCCGAGAAGCTTGTCGAGAAATACATGAGCTGGGGCTGGTTCCAGAGATTCCTGGCCAGGGTGCAGAAGTTCTGCACGAAGCACGGGTACATCGCAATGTACATGGTCATGAGCATACCGCTGATGACTGACACTGTTCCCCTCTACCTCTTCGCAATCCTGAACAAGGAGGGTGAAGTGTTCGAACGCAACTGGTTCGTGCTCACCAACCTCTGGGCCGGGATATCGCGGACGCTGCTTGTGGGGATACTGGCGGTTGGCGGGATAGCGAGCTTCGGGTACGCGACCAACCTTATCTGAAGGCAACGGGAGAATGATGCCCTCGGAGCCGCAAGGAGAAACGTTTATAATCGGAAAACATTGCCGGCGCGGAGCATTGTTTTCCGTCTCCAGCTCCAGAAACCAGGAACGGGGAGATGTAAGTTTCATGGATGACGAGAAAATGCCGCCGGAGTGGAAGTACGAGCTCCAGGGTTTCAGGGGCCTGAATCCGCCTCCCTTGCCAAAGAAACCGGCCCTGCTGGTGATTGACATGCAAAGATACTTCTGCGAGCCTGGCGGGCCCGCTTATGGGCTGGATTTCGAGGTTGTCCTGGAGCAATGCAACTCCCTTACCCGCGCCTTCGGGAAACGCCGTTTTCCTGTCTTTGCCACCAGGTATTACTCGGAAGGCGGCAATGACCCGACAGTCAAATGGTGGGGCGCTACCCTTGAGAAAGAGAGTGAATGGGTTGAGCTGGACCCCAGGCTGGAGCTTCCGCCCGGCGCTGTTGTTTTGGACAAGCATCTCTACGGAACCTTTACATCGACCAACCTGGACGCACGCCTGAAGAAGCTGGGATGCGATTCTGTCGTGGTGTGCGGCGTGATGACAGACCTGTGCTGCGAGACAACGGCCAGAGAGGCTTTCCAGTTCGGGTACAATGTCTATTTCGCCGGGGACGGCACTGCCACGAGCGACCCCCTTCTGCATTTCTCGGCGCTGGCCACGCTGGCGCACGGGTTCGCCTACATTCTCACGGTCGACGAGATTCTGGAACTGCTGGGAGGGAAGAATGGCTAAGGTGGCTGTAATCGGAGCCGGGCCCGCGGGCATCGCAGCGTCCATTCAATTGGCCAGGGCAGGGCATGATGTGACAGTCTTCGAGCCGGCCAGTATAGGCGGGAACCTGTGGAACGCTGGGTTCGTCGAAAATTATCCGGGATATCCAGGAGGCATAACAGGAAGGAACCTTGCTGGCCTGATGGAGGAGCAGTTCGGGGAGAGGGAATTCGCAGTCAGGAATGTACCTGTGACAGAAGTCAGGAAGACCGAAACAGGATACCTGGTAATCTCCGACAAGGAGGAAAATTGCGATGGCGTGGTCGTTTGCTCCGGTACAAGGCCCAAGAAAGCCGGATTCCCGGGAGAGGAAGAGCTGGCAGAAGCCGGGCTCCTTCGGTACGGCATAGCTGGGATGAAGAACTGGCCCGAGGGCGGGGACGCGCTCGTTGTCGGCGGAGGGGAATCCTCCATGGACCTGGCGCTGAGCCTTGCCGAGATGGGCCTGAAAGTCACGCTGCTGCACAGGTCCGACCTCAGAGGAATTAAACATCTGCTGGACAATGTCGCGGAGGAGGAAAACATAACGATGCTCAGGGGCTCTGTGGCAGGCACCAGGCAGCACAGCGAGAAGGCCGTTGTCGGGCTTGAGACAGAGGCCGGAAAAGAGGAAAAGGCTTACGACCTGGTGCTTGTCGCGGTCGGCCGGGAGAGCAGCCTTCCCACGCTGGTCGGAATAGACCCGCTGAACCCTCCTCCGGGCTTCAGGATTGCCGGGGACGCGAAGCACGGAGGCCTCGGGCAGACCGCGATGGCCGTGGGCGACGGGGTCCGCGCCGCAATGGAAGTGGGCCGGGAGCTGAGCAAATGAAGGTGATATCCAGCCATGGGAATCCCGAACTGGCCACCGTTCACGTGGGGGAATTGGACGACGGCAGCAGGATAGAGTTCGTGGAATCCATACAGCCGCCCCGCACAAGGCAGGAAAAATGGGTCAATGTCATCTCCACCATGGTGGGATGCCCGGTGGGATGCAAGATGTGCGACGCGGGAGGCAAGTTCTCCCGGCTCCTGACAGCAGGGGAAATGGATGCCCAGATGGAATACCTGGCCAAGGAGAAATTCCCCGAAGGGACCGTCCGAACCAAGACCTGGAAAATCCAGCTCGCCAGGATGGGCGAGCCCACGCTGAATCCCAATGTCCTGAGATTCATAGAGGATGCCGGCCGGAAGGACCTGGGCAACCTGGCCATCAGCCTGTCGACTGTAGGGCCCTCGCAATGCGCGCCCTTCATCCAGGAATTGAAGAAGCTGAAGGACAGATACTTCTTTGGAAAATTCCAGCTCCAATTCTCGATACACTCGACCGACGACGAGACAAGGCGCCGGCTCATCCCGGTGAAGGGCCTGGCCCTTGCGGAGATTGCGGCCCTGGGCAGGCAGTTCCGCAGCCGCGGGGACAAGAAGGTGACGCTCAACTTCATCGTGATGAAGGACGTGGAGATAGACCCGGACAGGATTGCCAGGCTTTTCGACCCAGATAATTTCCTCATCAAGTTGACACCGCTCAACCCGACCTACCGGGCGCAGTACCACAAGATACATCCGGGCTTCGACCCGGAGAGACCGGAGACTGTCCAGGCGCTGGTCACAGAGTTCGAGGAAAAGGGATTCGAGACCATACTGAGCATCGGGGAGATGGAGGAGAACCGGATAGGCTCGAACTGCGGGCAATATATTAATCATATGTATAAAATATAATTATAAATATATATTATATAAGTTGAATCGATTGTCACATTCTGCCCCGGAGCATTCGACCATGACCCGTCTCCCGATTTGCCAGATGAATGAGTGCTCCCCAATCTAAAGCATGGAGTATCCCTTAGTTGTTGTCATCCTGAATGACGTGAATTCGAATGGTTGAACTGGTCATTCAGGTTAATTCGAAATGCTTGGAGCATGCGAATATCGTGGGGAGCACTTTAATTGAACAAGTCCTCGCGGCAGAACTGCTTGTAGTCGAATACTGGTATCCTATACAAGTGAATCTCGTATTCGACACATAGATTACGAATCGATTTCAAAACAAACCCATATTCGTAACTATGAAAGCGCCCGTATCCGCAGACTTATAGTTTAAGACGAAAATATTTATTCACAATCAAGAGTCTTGAACTATGTAAGACGGATATAACTGGGTATGCAGTTGTTTAAACCCAGACAGTTATATCCGTCGCAATGAAAGTTGCGGTATGTGGGCGAGGCCACAGGTGAGAAGCTCACCGAGGACCAAGCCGAGTCCGCGAAGCGGATTCGGTGTGGACATGTTCAATCAGGACCATGAATTCAACCTTTTGGGAGCAAGAGGTGAATACGAAACCTGAATCGTTCCGAATGCCGAAGGCTTCGGATGGAGAAAAAAGTATTCGCCATGATTGCCCCATGCAATGAAATACGCAATCAACAACTTCCGCAAAATTCGAAAACGTCTGATGTAATTTTGCGGTGTTAGAGGGTCGCTTCGAAATCCTCTATCTCCATGCCGAACTCTTCGTCCGTCTTGATGAGGCCCTTGTTCTTCATGTACTCCCTTGTCAGGAGCCAGTATACTGTCGCGAGCGCCCTGCGGCCCTTGTTGTTTGCGGGAACAATCACGTCCATGTTCTTGGTCTCGTTGTTGGCGTCGCACAATCCGATAATCGGGATTCCCACGTTAAGTGCTTCTCTCACGGCCTGCTGGTCGGCCGCCGGGTCCGTGACAAGCAGAAGCCTGGGCTCGATATAATCTCCGAGGCGGGGATTGGTCAATGTTCCGGGGACGAAGCGCCCCGCAAAGTATTTGGCGCCTATCTTCTTGGCGAAGGTCTTCACCGGCTTCTGGCCGTACTGCCTTGCCGACACCACCATAATGTCCTCGGGGCTGAACATGGACAGGAATTTGGCTGCCGCGCGTATGCGCTGGTCAGTCTGCTTGAAGTCCAGCATGTAGAGGCCGTCTGACCTGACTTTGAAGAGGAACTTCTTCATGTCCGCGCTCTTCTGCTGGGTGCCTATGTGGACGCCGGAGCTGAGGTAGCTCTCTTCGGGTATTAGCAGGGGCTGCTTGGTTTCCGTCTCCGCCTGTGTCTCGCTGTCTGTCTGTTCCATGCCATTCCTCCGGGTCTTGTTCTATCCCGCCCTCTTGACGGTGATGGGCAGCACTTCCTTGTCGAACTCCAAGGTGGCTATGTCAATGGGGTCTATGAGGGCATCGGGAACCTTGAGCAGTACCGGGGCGCCCATGCTTATCTGCAGTGCCCTGGCACCTATGATCCTCGCCTTTTCAAACCTTGTGTATTTCATCCTGCATCACCGATAGGGGTCACCCATGATTCTGGTACCTCTTATAAATCTTTCCTCTAAGCCAAGTCCCTTCGGGATGTTGGCGCGTGCTTAGCTTCACTTGGGCTGGAACGATGATGATGGGTTGGAGCTCAGACCCCTACCCAGAAGCTCCCCGATATCTTCTTGACCGCTGAAATGAGAGACAGCGCGGCCAGGTAGCTGGTGCGCGGGTTGTCCGGAAAAGGCATGTTCCTCGTCCAGCATTCTATCTCGCCGAACTTGCCCTTGGCTATTATCCTGTGGGTGTTCAGGGTGGCCTTGGGGTCGACAACAATCCTGACTACGGTATTATCTATGCCTATACCTGCCAGGCTGAGGGTCGCAGCCACGTTGACATTCTTCGGGAAGTGTTTCACCGCATCCCTCGCATGCCCGTTGAAGATTACTCTGGGGCGCTTTATTGTGTCCAGGTCTATCCCGCACTGTTTCAGGAATTTCACCCCCCTGAAGGCTTCTATGGGCTTGTAGGACATGATGATGACCTCCTCCACCTCCGATATGGCGGCAGCGCAGATGCCCTCGATGCCGCACACGGCTCCCGAGGGAATGTACACTTTGCAGCCCTTCTGCTTTGCCAGTATCCGGCATTTCTCCTTGAAGTCATCCTCGACGAACGCTCCCACGCTCATGACCAGCACGTTCTTCCCCATCTCCAGGGCTTTTGGGATGTATTCGAACACGGCTGCCTGCGAGGCAGTCTCCACAACGAGGTCGGAGCTCTCGAAAGCGTTCTCCAGGTTCTCGGCGTACCTGACTTTGGTGCATTCCTGCATGAGCCGCTCGACCGCTTCTTTCTTGGTGTCGAATACATGCACCAGCTCAATCTCGTCCATGGTTTCGAGGAACCTTGCCAGCGTCGTTCCTATGGACCCGCAGCCGATTATAGTTATCTTCATATTATCAACCGATTCCGAGGGAACGGCATTCCGGATTTAAGATTACCTATTGGTTTTTAATGGAAAGGGGCATTATTGCCCACGATGGCAAAGGAGCTCGTGGACATTCCCGGAGACTGGCAGATATCCTTCTTTCTCGGCATAGCTGGCCTGTTCTTCGGCCTGTTCTTCGGCCTGTTCGGGCTCATCCTCCTGGTAGTCGCCGCTGATTCCGGGGTTTGGAAGCTCTTCCTGCTGGCGTTGGCTCCTATTGCCCTCTTACCCGGAATAATCTTGATGGCCTTGGGTTTGAGAAAGCGCAAGCAGGCCAAGGACCTGGAGAACCTGGCCAACCTGCTCAAGACCTACCGCAGAATCAAGGTCCGGAAGATTGCAGAGAAGATGGGCGTCACCGAGTTCGAGGCGGAGAAGAGGATAGCCATGTGCACCGAGAAGGGCTTGGTGAAGGGCTACATCGACCGCTCGACCGAGGAATTTTTCACGGAGGAGAGCCTGGGCCAGATCATACCGCAGGCAGGCTGCCCGAAGTGCGGGGCGCCGCCGGAAAGGATTATCCTGGTGGGGGAAACGGCGAAATGCGGGAACTGCGGGGCGGCGATTGCGCGGAACTGATGAATAGATTCTGGCATAGATGACTTTTTTCTATTATTGATGTTATCTGCAACACGAAGGATGAAAGAAACGCATCTGTGCAAGAGATTATAAAATGGACGACGATTGCTGCGCGACTCGTTGCCAACAACCGCAATCGTCGGTTCTGCCGAATCGCAGAATAATTTGCTAAATGCGATTCGGCGAACCTGCGTTGCTCTGGGCGATGTAGTTGCAATCCGCAACGCAGGGATACCCGAGCTTGGTCTAAGGGGTAGGACTTAGGATCCTATGGTTAGTCCTTCGTCGGTTCAAATCCGACTCCCTGCATCAATTATTCAAAGGATTTGAACGTAGTTCAATCGAGGTTGGCAGAGCCAACCGAGAGAGGTCGGATGCGAAGCATGCGACCGAAATCCGGCTCCCTGCATTTTCATTCTAATATAATAATATAAATATTAATCTAAAAGAATAATCCTATGGTCGGCATGTCCAGGCAGTCCATGTCGAACGCCCTCACGCCTTCCATTGCCAGGGTTCCGTCAAGCTTTTCCCTGCGCAGGATTCTGCCGACCAGGCAGGAGCGCCACCACAGGTCCAGCATCGTCGTGGCCATGGCTCCGAGGTATGTCGTGGCAAGGTCGTGCTCATATCCGGCTTCGCGGCACAGCCAGTATGCGTAACCGAGGAAGGTGTCACGCGAGTTCAGCAGGCCGGAGTATTCGCCGAACACCCCGAGGGCGCGCAGGTCAGGCCGGAGCAGCCCCACTTCCTCTGCGGGGATTTCCATGGCCGGGGCCAGACTCCCGTCTTCGGCCAGTTCCTGAACCTCTATTGAATCCCCAACGGCGCGGTATGTCAGCCATCTGAACTTCTCATCGACATACACGGGCTGCCAGGCAGGGTTTTCCAGGTCAAGCTGCTGCATGTTCCCGGCTGAGGCAGTTTCTTCAAGGTCCCCAGGGAGCATCGCCGTATCCACAGCGGCGGCGACATCTTTGGCCGGGATTTCGCCAGGCACAGAATCCGCCAAGGCCAGCAGCTTCCCTATGCCCCCGGGGCTGCGGAGCATCGGAAGCACTGCTTGCCCGTATGCCCTAAGTTCGTCAGGGGTGCGGTAGCCATCGCCTGCTTCTTCCCGATAGGCTGACAGAGAACTGCTGGCTTCAGCCGTAGCCTCGGCTATGGACTGGGGGTCAGCATCCCCAAGCACCGCCTTCCCGAACGCCTCCAGGGAGTCTCCCCCCCTGACTATGCCCCTGCAGGACAGGTTGGCGTTGAGCTGTATCCTGTGGAGCGCGTGGATATGGACAGGGAACTGGCGGCAGAACGCAGGCCTGATGTCATAGGCCACACATCTCCTTTTCCGGAGGAAATGGCAGGCGCCGCTCCCGCCCTGCAGCCTGATGGCAGTGGGCTCGTCCGTGACATAGCCCTGGAGGTGGTTCTTCGTGAGTCCGCCGGTCAAACCGCGCTGGCGGAATCTCTCAAGCTCCGCAAGGCTCAGCTCAGGCTGGCACAGGCAGCACATGGCGCAACCCTCCAGGCATGAGAACGAATATCCGGCCAATTCGGACTGGTCCACTTCCATGCATCCTGGCATGGCGCCGGGGATTATGAAGATTGCTCAGATGTCCTTCCTGTTGAAGATGAATATGCTGCTAAGGAATGTGGTGGTTGTCAGGAAGAGGAACCAGGCGAATATCATCGGGGCGTTGACGAACCATGGATAGTCCATATCGAACCCCATGAAGTCGGTTGTGCCGAACAGGTCCATGCCGCCCATCCCGTAGATGTCCATGAAGCTGAAATATTCGCCCGCCCAGACCCAGCCCGGAAATTCCGGCATGACAAAGTTCCCGGCGTCATCCACCATGCCCATCAGGTCGCCGCCCGAGGCCACCCACAGGCCCATGAGCACGATTCCGGCTATCAAGCCGCTGAAGAACACCACCAAGCCGCCTGCGATGGCTGTGGAACGCTTGTTGGCGATCGTGGACATGAGCAGCGAGAAGCCGAGGAAGAACATGGAGAAGATGAACGTCAGTATCATGAAGAGGAGATACTCGAAGGCTCCGGTGAAACCCGCCAATGCGCCTACTATCAGCCCGGAGATGCCGAAGCCTAGGAATATCGTGACCAACATGACCAGACCGAGGCCGGCGAACTTTCCCAGTATCACGTCGTTCCTGGAGACAGGGCAGCCTAGGACGACCTGCATCGAGCCGTTCTCGCGCTCCCCTATGACGCTGGCGTAGCCGAGCATGATGGCAATAATGGGGAGAAGCATCCCTGCAATACTCTACATCATGGAGACAGTGGCCTCGAACCCGTGGAACTCCACATCTCCGCCTGTCTGGGCTCCGCCGAAGTAGGACATGACTATCGTCAGCAGCAGGAAAATTATGCTGAGCGCCAGCACCCACCTGTTCCGAAGGTTGTCCATGAATTCCTTCTTGGCAATGGCTTTTATCTTGCGAGGGTTGAACTCAAGCCCCATTCCTGTCACCTCCCGGGGTCGAATCAGCGCCTATGTACCTGATGAACGCGTCCTCCAGGGACGATTCTTCGGTCCTGAAGTCCTCGACATTGACATTGGCCTGGGCCAGTATCTTCATGACCTGGGATTTCTGATTGGCGTCCACATGGACCGAAATGACCTGGCCGTGGACCTGGATATCTTTGAAACCTGCACCGGTGAGGAATTGAACCGCGAAGGCCGGATCGCCAGCCACCCTGATAACGAGTTTCGGTTTGCCGGTGAGCCCCTCGCTGACCCTGGTGACTGTGTCTTCGATGACGAGCTGGCCCTTGTTCAGGATTGCGACATGCTTGCATAGTTCCTGCACCTCGGACAGCAGATGCGATGAGAAGAAGACAGTCGTTCCTTTTCCGTTCATCTCGAGCATAATATCCTTCAGAGCCCTGGCCCAGCGCGGGTCGAGCCCGGACGTGGGTTCGTCCAGTATCAGCAGGTGCGGGGAGCCGAGCAATGCCTGGGCAACGCCAACGAGCTGAACCATGCCCTTCGAGAATGTCCCGAGTTTCTCGTCCCGCCACTTGTCCATTCCTACCCTGGCCAGGAGCTCGTCGCATTCCTTCTTGTCCGCGCCCTTCAGCTCAGCGAAGAACTCCAAGGTCTGGTATGCCGTGATGTTCCTGTAGAACTGAGCCCTCTCCGGGAGATAGCCGATGCCCTGGCGGGCCAGCACGCCCATCTCCCTTGCGCTCCGGCCGTTTATGAAAATGTCCCCGGAATCCGGATGCGTAAGGTCAAGAATCATCTTGATCGTGGTGGTCTTTCCCGCGCCGTTCGGCCCGAGGAAGCCGTAGATGTCGCCCTTCTCGACATTAAGGTCCAAATTCTTCACCGCTTGAACATTCTTGAAGGTCTTCTTCAGACCCTTTGTCCGGATTATGTAATCAGCCATCGTATCGGCATCCAAGTAAGTTAAAAACTATATAATGATTGTCTGGGAATTCCCAGAATCCGCGCATGACTGTCAGCGGTTTCAGATGACCCTTTTCTTCTTCACCGTCCTTGGCGGCTCGGCTGCTTCCGTTTGTTTGGGAGCTTCGGTGATCGACTGGCCGCAGTTGAAGCAAAGGATGGACTCCGGGGGCAGCATGGTCCCGCACCCTGGGCAGGGGAAGTCCCCCTCGGGAGGCCTCGGTTCCGCTGGCTTTTCCTGATCCTGGCCTTTGTTCTGCTCGATGATTTGACCGCAGTTATAGCACATCACCGTGTCGCTGTCCAGCTGAATCGAACAGCCCGGGCACAGTATCTGGCCGTCGGGCAGGGGCTCGGGAGCCTGAGGCGCGGGGGTCGGGGGTACGGAGGCTGGCGCTGCCGGTTCCGGCTTGGATTCGACCGGCTGCGGCACGGGCTCTGCTTTCTTGGCATCTAGCTCGGCTTCCCTTGCTGCCAGTTCCTTCTCCCTCGCCTCGATGGCTTCTGTCTGGGCAGCCAGGTCGGTCCTGACCTTCTCTATCGTCGCCCTCTGGGCTTCCAGCTTCTGGCTGGCATCATCCATCTCCGCTTCCTTCCCGGCCAGCGCCTTCTCGCGCTGCGCAAGGCTGGCCGTGGCACCGGCGTCCTCCTCGGCTGCGCGGGCCTTGGAGGTCTCAAGCTCGGCCCTGAGCCGCGATATCTCCGAGTCCTTTTCCTGGGCCTGTTTCCTCAGGCCTTCGGATTCAGATACCCCGGCTGCCTGGCGTTGCGCAAGGCCAGCCCTCTCTGCATCGAGGTTTTTGATGGCCTCTGACGAACGGACCTCCGCGTCCTTCAGCTGATTTTCCCTGTCAGAAATGGATTTCTCCGCCGCGGAGAGGCTTGATTCCCTTCCCTCTAAGGCGGATTCGGCTTCTTTGACGGCTTTCTCCCTTGAGTACAATTCCGATTCCTTCTTGTCGAACTCGGCCTCCTTGGCCGAAAGGATATCCTGTTGGGCAGCCAGCGAAGCCTGTAGCGCGGCCACTCCGTCCTGCGCCGCCCTGGAATTCTCGTCAAGTCCCTGCTCCCGCGACAGGACCGCATCCTCGCGCTGGGTCAGCTCCTTCTCCCTGGCCACGAGACCGGCTTCCCTCTCAGCGAGCTGCTCCTTCGTGGATGCCAGTTCGGATTCGCGGCCTGCAATCTCCTGCTCCTTCGCGCTGAGCTGGCTCTCCCTCTCCGCCAGCCCCTTGTCCAGGCCTTCCTCGCGCGAACGGACATTGGCTTCCTGAGTGTCTATCTCGGCTTTCTTTGCGTCGAGCTGGGTTCTTGTTTCGGCAAGCTCCTCCTCGGACGCTGTGAGCTCGGCTTTTAGTGCCTTGAACTCCGCATCCCTGGTTTTGAAAGTTTCCTCGGTCTCAGCCAGCTTTGCCTCCCTTTCCAGGACAGCGGATTCTTTTTTCTCTATTTCCAGGGCCTTCTCCTCTGCATCTGCCTTTCTCCTTTCGGAATCATCGGCCAGGGCCTGCTCACGCTCTTTCAGGGATGCATCGATGCCTGCAAGTTCTTCTTGCTTCAGACTGAGCTCTTCCTCTCTGGCTGATAGTTCTGCTTCTCTATTCTCCAGGTTCTCGGTGCTGGCTGCCAGCCCGGACTCCTTTTCCGCCATCCCGGATTCTTTTTCCTGAACTGAGGATTCCCTGGCGGCCAGGTCGGCTGCCTGTTTATCAAAGGACTGCTCTGCTTCGGCGAGCTTCGCCTCCCTGGGCGCTATAGAATTCTCCTTCTCTGAAACAGATGATTCTCTCTCGGCCAGCTGGGCCTCGAGCTGGCGCAGTGATGCTTCAGCCTCGCTCAGCGCATCGTTCCGCTTCCGAATCTCCGTTTCTTGGCTGGCGATAGAGGATTCGCGCTCCGCGAAGGCCTGCTCCCTCTCCTGGAAACCGGCTTCTGTTGCGGCCAGTTCGGCCACTTTTTTCTCGAATGATTCTGATTTCTCCGCGAGTTTGGATTCTCCGGAGGAAAGGGCGCTTTCCCTTTCATTGAATTCTGTTTCTTTCTCTGTCAGCTGCGTTTCCAGCTTCCTGAGTGTTTCCTCGGCCTCTGTAAGGGCCTGCTTCCTTATCCCGACATCGTCCTCCTTCTCGGAAACGGCGGCTTCTCGCTCTGCCAGCGCCTGCTCCGTCTTCCTGAGGGCTGCCTCGGCTTCATCCAAGGCGTCTTTCTTGGACTGGATTTCTGCTTTAAGGGTTTCGAATTCCTCGCGGTCACTGGCCAGCGCCTCCGCCCCGCTTCCAAGCTCAGCTTCCTTTCCTGCCAGGGATTTCTCCCGCTCGTCTATTTCGCCGGTCCTCGCGGCAAGCGCTTCTTCCGCCGTGGAAAGCTCTGCCTTTTTGTCCGAGAGAGCGTTCTCCCGCTCGATGATCGATGCTTCCAAGGCCTTGATATCCTGTTCCCTCTGCGAAAAGTTTGACTCTGATTCTGCAAGGGCCTTCTCCCTTGCCCCGATGTCCGCGTTTTTCTCCTCGAGTTCCGACGCCTTACTGGAAAGAGCATCCTCCCTCTCTGCAAGCGAGTTTTCCATGCCAGCGATGTCTGACTCCTTCTGATCGAGCTCGGACTGTCTGGCCTCCGCCTTTGAAAGCACTTTTGAAGCCTGCGCCTCTTTGTCCGCGGTAGAACTTTCCTTCTCGGCCAGGGAATTCTCCCGGGTCTCCAATTCCGATTTCCTTTCGTCCAGGGAGCTCTCCCTGGTCTCAAATTCCGACTGTCTTTCGCCCAGGGAGCTCTCGCGGGCCGACAGTCGCGATTCTGTTTCCTCGGTCCGTTTTAAAAGCTCTTCCTCCCTTTGGGCAAGTTCCGAGGCCCTGGTTTCATTTTCTTCGGTCCTCCTGGCCAGCTCCTCCTCTCTGGGGGCCAGCGCTTTCTCGGCCTCGTCGACCTTCTGTTCCCTCTCTGCCAATTCTGATTCCCTGGCCGCGACTTCCTCTGATTTGGAATCTACCTCGGCTGCCCGGGATTCGAGGGCGAGCAAATCGTCTTTGAGCGCATTTTCCTTCTCGAGAAGCGACTGCTCGTGCTTTTTGATGCGCTCCAGATTTCCAATGAAATCATCCCAGTGGGTTCCCTCGCCTGCCATGAAATGCCACGTAGATATATCTTCATATATATATAAACCCGTAATCTCTTTGCCGGTATGTTGCTGATTACGGGAATTTTTAATTGTGCATGCATTTGTTTGCCCAATTAAGGCGAATGCTTCATCTGTTAAAATTTAGTTAACGCATTCACCGATTGCACACAAATTGTTGCGAGCAGTATAGCACTCGATTCAGCTCGCATTAGTTGCCGTGCCATCGTCGAACGCTCTGCTTGAAAAAGGATGGAGTTGCGTTCAACACTCTGCAATTGGGATTATTTGGCTGGAATGACTATTCAGCACTCGCATTTCCAGGCCGGAAGCCGCCTGGTCGCTTCCTCGATAATTAATGAAATCTTGCCGACATTGGCAGCCATGGTCTTCATGACCTCCTCCATGCTCACGGGTTTTTCTGCCCACACATCGTAGTCCGTGACCATGGCCAGGTTGGCGTAGCACATCCCGAGCTCCTTGGCCAGTTGGGCCTCCGGAACCAGGGTCATGCCTATGATGTCCGCGAAGTTCTTGAACATCCTGGACTCGGCGCGGGTCGAGAACCTGGGCCCCTCGATGCAGACATATGTACCTTTCGGGTGGTGGGGAACGGCATTGTCCGCGCATATCTCCGCCAGCATCTTCCTCAGACCCTCGCAGAAAGGATCGGCCGCCGAGACATGCTCGACCTTGGGCCCGTCGAAGAATGTCAGCTCCCTTTTCTTGGTGAAGTCTATGAACTGGTCGGAAATGACTATTTCACCTGGCTTATAGTCCTGTCTCAGGGAGCCCACCGCTGATGGGCAAATCAAGTATTTCACTCCAAGCTCCTTCATCCCCCATATATTAGCCCTGAAATTTATCTTGTGTGGAGGGATTGTATGGCCGATCCCGTGCCTGGGCAGGAAGACCACCTCCACTTCGCCGGAGCTGCCTATCACGTAAGGGGCAGATGGCTTGCCATAAGGTGTGTCCAAAGGCTTTTTCCCCACTTCTTTGAAGAATCCGGCGTCGGCGATTCCGGAGCCGCCGATTATGCCTAGCTTGAGAGAGATTATATCACCGGGGAGGGATTGTGGCCGGCGATAATATCCTTTCCGTGGCTTTGGCAATGCTGAAACGATATGATTTTGTTAAAAGCCAGATACGAAGAAATGTTTATATTTCCTCAGGCGGTTTCCGTAACCATGGAACAGCGGAGGGTGAGGGGTCTATCATCAACGGCTATCTCAGGTTTGTCGAGAAGATATGGGGCAGGGTAGGGGCGCTCTAAGGCTTGCTCGAACTCACCCGCACCAAAGGCCGGGTCACAAAGGCCAAGGGCCAGCTGAAGGGCGACCCGCATTGCGAGTACGAGATTGTCTGGAATTGATCAATGAATCACAACGGCCTGGACCCCTTCAACACCCTTTATCCTGGGCAATAGCCTTGAGGGGATAGGCCTCTCTGTGATGATGAATGCCTTCGGATTCTCATTGAGCTCCGGGTCGTCTGCGATTATCTGGCGGATGCTGATGCCTTCGTCCGCTATGATGCCTGTCACGCCGGAAATGATCCCCGGGCCGGTCACATCCCTGGGAAGTATCTCGACCATGCCCCATTTCATCCTGGTGGCGATGTTCTTGAAAGAGCATGTTGACAGCAGGCCGGAGAATATCGGGGCGAGAGTCCTCGAGCGCTGGATTCTGGCTATTGTGCTTTTCACGGCCCGCCTGTCGGTTCCCGAAACCAGGGCCAGTGCCGAATAGGATTGCTCTATGCTCCCGCAGAACACCTTTCCGCCCTTCACTGATAGGCCGTGCTCCAGGACCAGCCGGGCCACCTTCTCCTGGGCCGGATAGCCGTCAAATTCCTTTTTTATGATGTCCCACATATTTTCACCGTACATAAAAGAGCATTGACAGATAAAAAGGTTTCTTAAGGTACAAAAATGTACTATAATGACCGAAAATGTTATATAATGCACCTGTATCACCGCCCCAAGGTGAAATATGACAGACGCGAATGAGATAAAAATCATGCTGGAGCCCGAAGAGGTTCCGAAGAGATGGTACAACATACTGGCAGACCTGCCCGAGCCAGTACCGCCGCCTCTGCATCCCGGGACAGGAAAACCCATAGGGCCAGAAGACCTTGCCACGCTGTTCCCGATGGGCCTGATAATGCAGGAAGTAGCAACCGAGCGCTACATCGACATACCCCCTGACATTCGGGAGATATTCATGCACATAGGAAGGCCGACCCCGCTGTACAGGGCCAAAAGGCTGGAGAAATACCTGAAGACTCCTGCCAGGATATACTACAAGCGCGAGGATGTGTCCTTTGCGGGCTCGCACAAGCCGAACACGGCCATAGCCCAGGCATACTACAACATGAAGGAGGGCGTGGAGAGCATCGCAACGGAAACGGGCGCGGGCCAATGGGGCACGGCCCTCGCCCTGGCAGGCTCCTTCTTCGGCATAAACATCCAGGTTTTCATGGTCAGCGCCAGCTTCAACCAGAAGCCTTACAGGAAGACCATGATGAATATGTACGGAGCAGAGGTGATATCCTCGCCATCGGACAGGACAGAGTTCGGAAAATCCGTGCGCGCCAAGTATCCGAACCATCCGGGCAGCCTAGGAGTCGCCATAAGCGAGGCAATCGAGGTCGCAGCCAAGTCTGGAGGCCGGACGAAATACTCCCTGGGCTCGGTTCTCAACCATGTGCTCCTGCACCAGACCGTGATAGGCGAGGAGACGCTCGCCCAGCTAGGAAAGATTGACGAGAAGCCGGACATAATGATAGGATGCTTCGGCGGAGGCTCGAACTACGGAGGGTTCATACTCCCGGCAATGGGCAGGATGCTGCGCGGCGAGCTGAAGGATGTGAGGTTCATAGCTGCAGAGCCGGAGGCATGCCCCAAGCTCACCAGGGGGGAGTACAAGTACGACTTCGGGGACACGGCCTGCACCACCCCATTGCTCATGATGTACACTCTGGGCCATGGCTTCATACCCTCTCCCATACATGCCGGCGGCCTGCGGTATCACGGAGGCGCACCTGCGCTGTGCAAGCTGCAGAAACTGGGATTTACCGAGAGCAGGGCGTACGGCCAGCTCACCACATTCGAGGCAGGCGCGGCATTCGCGAGAGTCGAAGGCATAATCCCTGCGCCTGAATCCACTCATGCGATACGGGCGGCCATGGACGAGGCTCTTGCCTGCAAAGATTCCAAAGAGGAGAAGGTGATTGTGTTCAACCTCTCAGGTCATGGCCTGCTGGACCTTGGGGGCTATGAGGAATTCCTGTCAGGAAAAATGAAGGACGTGCCTAACGGAGGCGGGTGAGCACCCTCTATAGCCGAGGCTTGCACACGATCTCGTGAATCTTCAGGTCGAGGAAATTCTTCTGGTGGACCGGAGTCAGGACCAATGCCGTGTCCGCACCCGAACCTGTGCCGCCTATGCACATGGCCGGGTTTCCGGAGAGTTCTCCCGCATCGGCCGCCATGAGTGAAATCTCGACGCATACTTTGGTGCCCTGGCCGAAAATACGCAGTGTGTCGGCCACGAGCTCAAGCGGGTAAATGCCCTGGTTTTTCGTCCGGAAGGAGCGCTCTATGCCTGAGAGCGCGTGGGCGGCCACTACAACCCTGACGCCCTGGGCCTCCAGTTTCCTCCTGTTCTCGGAGGTCATCTCGGCCTTGAACGGCTCCTTGAAGCCAGCATGATGGTTCACTGCGATTATCTTCATGCCCTGGAACCTGGAGACGGCCTTGAGGGCTGTCTCTCCGGAGTTCGTGGCAACCACAACCTCGCCTATTTCCAGCTCCCTTGCCCTGCGGGCGGCCAGCTCCAGGCATTCGGTCGTGTTCTGCGGTCCGGGTTTCTCGAATAACTTCATTTCATCACCTCAGAATATCATCGTCGCCAATATAATGTAACCGATTGCCGCCATGGACAGGGATATTGCGGCCACCAGCCAGAGCATCCGAACCTGCCTGGCATGGACCTTCGGGTCCGGTTCGGGCGTGTAGCTGATTATGCCGGTCACGTCGCTCATGCGCTGGCCGCCTCCCTCTTGGTCTTTATCTTCTTCAGCCTGAATGTGTTTTCCCTTTCCATCTCCTCGAGCCTGAACTCGATGAACCTCTCCGCCTCCCTGAGCTGCGGTATCACCCGAAACTCGAGAGCGTTCACGCGCCTCTTGGTCCTCTCTATCTCGTCCAGCAGCTTCTTCAGCGTGGTCTCGGTCTCCGCGGCCTTGATTATCAGTTCCATGAGCTTCTCGTAGGACCTTGCCGCGTCGCTGATGTAGGGCGATGTGCCGATTATGCCGTAGCCGCGCTCCTCCAGCTTCCTGCGGACAGCCGTGCCTTTGATGACCGGGACTGTCACGCCCATGATGTTCCTTGAGGAAAGCGAGACTTCCGGATGTCTGGACAGGGCAAATGATGCTGTCTTCACTGCAAGGGCGCCTTCCACGGTGGAGGCTATTGTGATGTTCTGCCTGGCCTCCTCGTGCATCCTCGAGAGGTCGCGCCTGAGCACCTTGGCCTCGTCCAGTATCTTGAAGAAGTTCATTATAAGGCCCTCCATTTTGATTTTGAGAAGATCGTACCCGCTCTCGGATATGGCTATCTTCTTCTTTACGGCGAGCAATTCGGTTCTTGTCGGTTTCACATCCAATGCTGGCATCTTCGCTCCTATCTCTTCGGCACCGCTGGTTTGGCGGCAGCTTTGGCTGGCTGGGCAGGTTTGGGCGCGGGCTTGGCCCTGTGCGCCGGGTGGTACTTCTGGATGAATTTTGCGTCAATCCTTGAAAGCTCATCCTCCGGTATGCTGGAGAGCAGCTGCCAGGAGAGCTCGAGCGTGTCCTCGATCGTCCTGTTGTCGTTCGGATCCTGCCTGACGAATTTATCTTCGAACAGGTCTGCGAACTCCAGGTACTTGGCGTCCCTGTCCGAGAGGGATTCCCTGCCCACGATTGCCACTATGCCCCTGAGGTCCTTGCCCCTGGCGTATGCGGCGTAGAGCTGGTCGGAAACGACCTTGTGGTCTTCCCTTGTCATTCCCGGGCCTATTCCCGCATTCATCAACCTGGAAAGCGACGCAGAAACGTTGATGGGCGGGTATATCCCGGCCATGTGCAGTTCCCTGGATGTGACTATCTGGCCCTCGGTGATGTATGCCGTAAGGTCCGGAATCGGATGGGTGATGTCGTCGCCGGGCATCGAGAGAATCGGAATCTGGGTGATGGACCCTTTCTTGCCCTTGACCTTGCCCGCGCGTTCGTACAGAGTGGCGAGGTCAGTGTACATGTAGCCTGGGTACCCGCGCCTGCCAGGCACTTCTTCCCTTGCAGCGCCTATCTGCCTCAGCGCTTCGCAGTAATTGGTCAGGTCCGTGAGGATGACGAGCACATGCATGTCCAGGTCGAATGCGAGATATTCCGCTGTCGTCAGCGCCATCCTCGGCGTGATGAGGCGCTCTATGGCGGGATCGTCCGCCAGGTTAAGGAACACCACTGCGCGCTTCAGGGCGCCAGTCCTTTCGAAGTCGTCCATGAAGTATTCTGCCTCTTCGTGCGTAATGCCCATGGCCGCGAACACGACCGCGAAGTTCTCACCGGTGCCGAGAACTTTCGCTTGCCTGGCAATCTGCAGCGCAATCTCGTTGTGAGGCAATCCAGAACCGGAAAAAATCGGCAGCTTCTGGCCTCTAACAAGCGTGTTCGTGCCGTCAATTGTCGATATGCCAGTCTGGATGAATTCCTTGGGGCTTTCTCTTGCGTACGGGTTTATCGCCGAGCCGTTGATGTCCAGCTTCTTCTCCGGAATGACGGGGGGACCGCCGTCCAGCGGGTCTCCGGAACCTGAAAGTATCCTTCCCACGATGTCCCTGGACACGGGCATCTTCAGCGTATCGCCCAGGAACCTCACTCCGGAGGTTATGCCTATGCCTGCGGTGCCCTCGAATATCTGGATGACGACAAGGTCCCTGGAAGTGTCGAGCACCTGGCCCCTCTTGACCGAGCCGTCCGGGAGCAGTATGTTCACCATCTCGCTGAACATCACGGGGTCTGTCTTCTCGACAAAGACCAGCGGGCCTGCAATCCTGGAAATGGTCCTGTAGTCCTTCATTGCACGCCCTCCTTGAGGCTCTCCATCTCCGGCTTTATCCTGGTTATGACCGATGCCAGTATTGCGTCCATGTCCTTCTCGAACTTGGCCCTTGTCAGTTCGGTCCTCACTGGCAGGGAGGCAATGTCTTTGAGGCTCACATTCCTGGCCAGCGCGTCCGCGGCAGCGTCGGCGTAAGCCTTGATGCAGCTGAGAAGCGCGAACTGGCGCTTCATCGAACTGTAGGTGTCAACCTCGTGGTACGCGTTCTGCTGCAGGAATATCTCCCTCACCATCCTGGCCATCTCCAGGGTGAGCCGCTGCTCCTTGGGCATGGCGTCCGTGCCAACAAGCTGTGCAATCTCCAGGAGCTCCGCCTCCTTCTGGAGCAGCGTCATGGCCCATTCGCGCAGCGCTTTCCATTCCGGGTCCACATTGTCCTGGAACCATGCCTCCAGGGTCTTTCCGTAAAGCGAATAGGATGTGAGCCAGTTTATCGCGGGGAAATGCCGCCTCTCCCTGAGCTTAGTGTCCAGGGCCCAGAACACCTTCACAATCCTGAGCGTGTTCTGGGTTACTGGCTCGGAGAAATCGCCCCCGGCCGGCGATACGGCTCCTATTATCGAGATTGAGCCCTGGCTGCCGTTGAGGTTGTTGGTCCGGCCTCCGCGCTCGTAGAACTGCGACAGCCTCGAAGAGAGGTACGCTGGATAGCCCTCCTCCCCGGGCATCTCCTCCAGCCTTGAGGAAATCTCCTTCATGGCCTCGGCCCATCTGGATGTTGAATCTGCCATAAGGCCGACATTGTAACCCATGTCCCTGTAATATTCCGCAATGGTGACGCCTGTGTAGACTGACGCTTCCCTGGCCGCGACAGGCATGTTTGATGTGTTGGCTATGAGCACGGTCCTGTTGATCAGCGCCTTGCCCGTCTTCGGGTCTGTCAGTTCCGGAAATTCTGTCAGCACTTCGGTCATCTCGTTTCCCCTCTCGCCGCAGCCCACGTATATCACGATGTCCGCGTCGCTCCATTTTGCCAGCTGCTGCTGCGTGACTGTCTTTCCGGTGCCGAACCCCCCGGGAATCGCCGCAGTGCCGCCCTTGGCCAGCGGGAACATTGTGTCAAGTATCCTCTGGCCGGTCGTCAGGGGGATGTCAGGCATAAGGCGGCCGTTCACCGGCCTCGGCACCCTGACAGGCCACCTGTGCATCGATTTTAATTCAGTCCCGTCCTGGAGTTTCACTATCACCTCGTCGACCGTCTTCTCTCCGGGAAACACCTGGGCGACAGTGCCCTGGACGCTGGGCGGCACCATTATCTTGTGGACCACTGCCTTTTCTTGCGTTTCGGCAATGATGTCCCCGCCCTTGACCTGGTCTCCGGGTTTGACTTTGATTGCGATGGGCCACCTGGCACTCCTGTCCAGGCCGTTGGCCGTGGCGCCCCTGCTTATGAAAGTCCCTTCTTTCTTCACCAGCACTGCCAGGGGGCGCTGTATTCCGTCGTATACCGTGCCGAGAAGGCCGGGGCCGAGCTCCAGCATCATGGGCTCGCCCGTTTCCGTGACTGGTTCGCCCGGCTTGATGCCCGATGTCTCTTCGTAGACCTGGACGATGACCTTGTCCCTGTCGATTTTGATGACCTCGCCCATAAGCCGCTCTTTGCCGACGAGGACGACGTCCGACATGCTGGGGAATATGCCCTTCGCAGTCACGACAGGCCCCGCTACCCTGTAGACTTCTCCAGTCCTGTTCATGCGCTCACCTCATTCGGTTGCAAACAAATCAACTCCTATTGCCGCCTTGACCTTGTTGCGCAGCTCCTCCTCCTCCCCACCTATTTTGATGATGACCGGCCTGATGCTTCTGAGCATGAACTCCTTCATCGGCTCGGAGACATGCTTGACTTCCTCCTCGTGCACAATCAATATGCCGAACCTGTCCCCGGACGCGGCCGTCCTGACGGCGGATTCGATGTTTTCCGGCTTGGCAGAAAACACGTCGTTCACGCCTGCCAGCCTGAAGCCCAGTATGAATGCCTCGCTTCCGACAGCGGCTATTCTCATCATATGGCAAGCAGCCTCCTTATCCTCTCCTCGGGAAGCGCATGCTCCTTCCCCTTGACGATGATCCTGATGAACTCCGTCTCCTTCTCCTTGCGGATGACGAAGTCAATGACCGGGACTATGGACAGCGGATATATTTTGGAAAGCTTCTCGGAATAGTCCATCATGTAATTGTCGAGCTGTATGGCCACGAGGTTCGCCGACGACGCGTCCACGCCCCCGAGGTCGGATTCAAGCGCGGCTTTGACAGCCTGGAGCGCCTCATCCGGCTTCTTGGTGGACAGCTCGCAGAGCAGGTCCACGGAGAGCTTCTCCCCTCCAGGCACCATGAACTCCCTGAACTTCTCCGATGCCAGGCCGTCCTGCAGCATCTCCATCAGGTTATGGGCGTTGACAACGTCTATCATACGCCTTGCCAGTGCCCTATATATCTTGGCGGGCTTGGATCTGCCCTTGGCCGATTCCAGAAGGCGTTCGTAATAAGTGCGGTCGTAGAAATCCTCGACGGGCCTGAGGCCGCAGTTCTCCTCGCAGATGCGCTTCACATCTTCCTCGGGCGGAACCCTGTAGCCGTGGCTGGCGAGCTCGGCGATCGCCTCCTCTGGCGACACGAGGTCAGCGAGGCTCTCCAGGAACTCCCTGTCCAGCGATGCAGCCGGAACCAGGTATTCCTTGACCTCGGCCTTGGGAATCTTGTGATGGAGCCCTCTGAGGATGACCTTTATGTTGTAGACGTTCCACCAGTCCAGATAGTCCTCGAGTATACGCTTCAGGTTTCCCTTGCTAAAGCCGAGTATCTCGCGGTAGGTGCGGGCGAGGTTGAGGTTGAGCGCGCGCTCCACCAGCTCGTTGTCGGAGTACTTGCTGGCCAGCTCGGCCATCTCCTTGTGGTATGCGCCTTCGCTCAGCAGCCTTGCAATCTCGGAAGAGCCCATCTTCATCAGCTTCGGGTAGGTGTCCACTGTCAGCAGGTTCCGCTTCTTCCCCCTGACCCTGGCTGTAACATAGGGATAGTTGCCCCTGTTCAGGCCTGCAATGCCGTTCTTCAGCCTCGGAACCGATGACTGCAATGTGGGAATTTTCATGGGCGGCCTCCTTCGCCGAAAAGCATGGAAGAAACCTCGCCCAGGTTCCTGTCCCACAGGTCCTTCAGCAGAACCTCGAGGCGCATGTCCATCTCAAGGTGTCCGTCATCGCTCCCGAGTATGAAACCGCCTGCGCCGGTTATGTGCCCGCCCTTGGCGTACCCGGAATGGCCGGGGAACAGAGACTCCTCGCCCTTGACGAAATGTATCTTTCCCCTCGGAATGTCCTTCGCGGCCTTTGCCATCAGGGCGGCGTATATCTTCTTCTTGTCGGCCGGCGGGAGCTTGGCGAAATGCTCCAGCACGCCCCGGAAGGCCGTGTCCAGAATCCTTTTCCTGGACGAGAGCATCCGCTTTTTGACTTCTATTTCGAGACCTGCTTGCTCCCTTGACCGGAGCTGGTCTATCGTCTGGGCCGCCTTGCGGCTGTACTCGGCAAGTATCTCGTCTCTTCTCCGGTTGGCCTGGGCAATCTGCTCGTTTCGGTGCCTGGCGGCTTCCTGGAGTATTGCCTGTTCAGCTGCCTTGCTGTCCCGCTCTACCTTGCTCACTATCTTCTCAAGACTCATTGGCTCACTTCTTGGCCTGTTTACGGTGTCATTACAGGAACTTTTCCGACTATCAGTAGGGCGATTAGGAAGCCGAAAATAATTATGGTTTCGGGAATGACCATCAGTATGAGCGCTTTCCCGAATATCTTGTCGTTCTCAGCCATTGCGCCGACCGCTGCCGACCCTATCTCCTTCTCTGCCCAGGCCGTTGCCAGCGCTGCCAGACCGATGACTGCGGCCGCAGCAAGGGCAATCGTGCCTATGTCGTCGAATATTGCCATTTTTTACACCTCCTTCGTATGCTTTCTGTCATATCTCAACGGGTTGAACTTGATTCCGCCGCCCCTGTAGAATTTCGTGAAGAACTCCACATAATGCAGCCTCAAGGTCTGGATGAGGGGGCTGATTATCCCCAGGGCAAGGTTCAGCGCATGGCCTCCGACCAGGACAGCGGCCCCGATTATTATGCCGATGCCGCCCGACTCGATGGCCGGCATCGCCAGGTTTTCGTTGAATGCTAGCGCTATCCCTATCGAGGAAAGGCCTATGGCGTATATCCTGGTGTACGAGAGGAGGTTCCCGCTCAGGCCGGGCAGCTCAAGCAATGTGTTTATTCCCTCGATCGCGATTGCCATTGCCATTCCCGTGCCCAGCAGCGCGATGCCCGCAATCGCCTGCGGGTCCCCGAAGCTTATTCCCTCCCCGGATATCAGCCTGGGCATGGCCGAGAATGCGAAGAGAGTCAGCCCGGTAAGAATCAGGCACCAGCCGCCTTTCTCCAACACCGCATGCTTCAGCCCGTGCTGGATCCATACATTCCTGAAGCCTATTATATATCCGAGCATCAGGTGGAATATGCCTATCCAGACGCACAGAATCAGCATCGGCCCGACCATGTCGGTTTCGCCCCTGAGGACAGGGAACCCGACTCCCAGGATGGTGAAATGCATGTTGCCCATTATCTCGAACCCGAAGAACTCGTCGAACAGGAACCCGAAAATAATGGACGAGATCGAGCAGTACAGCAATATCTTGTTGAGGCCGGGTGCGCCGCCCGCCATGCCGAGCTTGTTCATGAGTTTGGTCAGCCCGCCTGTAAGCACCAGCAGCAGTATGACAATGCCGTAGCCGATGTCCCCCAGCATCAGGCCGTAGAACAGCGGGAACGATATGAACATGAAGAGCGCGGGGTCTATCTCGTCATACGAGGGAAGCGAGAACATCTCGAGAAGCATCTGCATCGGCGTGACCGGTTTGGGATTGTTCATCAGGATGGGAGGCGCTTCCTCGCCGTCTGTCCCCACCGGGACCATGTCCACAGCGCCGCTCCTTATTCCCGCCAGGCCCTTCCTAAGGCTCTCGACAGACCTCGCCGGCACCCAGGCGTCTATCACGAAAGTGAACCTGGCCGTGCCGAATCTCAACGGAGTTTCTGCCTTGTTGGCCTCGATGGAGAGGTCCTCGAGGGCCGCCGCAATGAACCGCCGATTCGATTCCCTAAGCTTCTCTATCCTTCCCAATACATCGGCCAGCTTCGCTTCCAGCTTCAGTATCTCGGACCCCAGCCTGGCCATCGCATCCACGGGTATCTCGCCGAGCTGGGGTATCTTGATTTCAGTGAACCCGTGCCCGAGCAATATTTTATGGGCCTGGTCGGAGAAATTGTTGCTCACTATCAGCACGGCAGCGCCCTGAGTCCTGATGAGCTCGTGCGCATCCGTTAGCCTCGCCAGTTCCGCCCCGGGGTCTGTCTTCAGCAGCCCGGAGAACACTGTCACCGACCTGTGGCCCTGCAGAATGTCCAGCGGGAAATCCAGCCCGCGGAAGGGGGCGAGGGATGCCAGCATGTTTCTTTTCCTGGAAAGCAGGTCCTCGAGTTCCTTCCTGGCATGCGTCTGTGCGCTTATCTCGAGCTCGAGATGCGTGAGCGCTGCATCCAGTTCGCCCCTTATCCTCTGCACTGGCATTTTCTCGGTATCGGGAATCCCGGGCTCCTCGACCTCGAGGCTGGCTGACACGCTCATCATCTTCAGGAGCTTGGCGCTGGCCTCGTCCGCGCCAGCCAGGGGAGTGCCGATGTCATGCACCTCGTCTTTCTGAAAATCGATGACATGGAACGAGCGCGAATCATAGAGGTAGTCCACAGCCTCGCCTATGGCGTCCATGGTTCCCATGACAAGCACCCTTGTCATCCTCTCAGTCCTTAACATCGAACTCCCCTGTAAATTTCCTGTGAATCGTCTTGTAAACGCCCTGCATCCTGGCCATTGCCTCGGATTCCGCTGTCCGGGACTGCATGTCCGATTCGCGCATCCTTTCCTCGCGGATTGCAGCGCATTCCCTCCTGGCGGCATCCACTGCCTCTCTCATGCCTGCCCGGGCGTCCCTCTCGGCCTGCTCGATTATCCTGGAACACTCAGCCTGGGTGGACGCTCTGACCTGGACAGTCTTCGCCCTGGCCCTTTCCTCCCTCGCGGCTCCCTCCAGCTCCGCCTTCTGGATGGCCCTGAGCACGTCCGCCCTGGGCCTGGCCGTTTCAGCCACCGGGCTCGGCCTCCAAAAAAACCGGATTGCCTGTTCCGTCTCGCACAGCTACCGAGGAACCAACCAAATCGTGTCACCTTTGCCGGGCTTCGCGGCAGCGGTTCATGAATACTACAGGGTATAAGTTATTTTGTCAGGTGGCTGTGAACTATTTAATAAACGTTGAGCATACCGAGGAAGCATGGTGTCAGCCGGTGTCGGAGGAAGGCTCAGGAGCCTAGGCATCCGCCCCTCCAAGAACCTCGGGCAGAGTTTCCTGGCCGATGCATCAGTTGCCGATTGGATTGTCGGCAAGGTCGGCATCGGGCGTGCCGACCGGGTGCTGGAGATAGGCCCCGGGCTCGGAATCCTGACCGAAAGGCTTGCCGCGTTAACGGAGAATCTCACAGTCATAGAACTTGACAGAAGACTGGCAGCCGACCTCAGGGAAAGGGGAATCAATGTAATCCAGGGCGACGCCATGGAGGTCGCCTTCCCGGAATTCGATGTCATGGTGAGCAATCTGCCATATCAGATTTCCTCGGGCATAACCATGAGGCTGCTGGACTGCAGGTTCAGGAAAGCCGTTTTGATGTTCCAGAAGGAGTTTGCGGAGCACCTTGTCGCGAAGCCGGGCCAGGCCGCATACTCTCGCATCTCCGTGATGGCCGGCTACAGGTCGGAAACCAGGATACTGAGGCATGTGCCCAGGGGCAGCTTCCACCCGGTGCCCAAGGTGGACTCCGCAGTTGTCGAGATTGTTCCCAGGCCGCCCGATTTCGAGATAACGGACGACGGAACATTCCGGGAAATCGTAAGGGTGCTGTTCTCCCACAAGAACAGGAAGGTGAGGAACGGCATCGCGGCGGAGCATGCCGCGCTTGGCCTCGGAAAGGAAGGGGCAAGGGAACTCGCTGAAACGCTGCCGCACAAGGACGAAAGGCCCTCCAAGCTTTCGCCGAAAGAACTGGCCGGAATAGCCAATGCCGTTCATTCGGCAAGGTATCAGCGGCTTTCCAAATAGATCGGGCGTTATCGACTCTCAAAATAGCTCTCGATAATTTTCTTCTGGCCGCGCCTCAGAATCTCGGACAGCGTGGCCGGCGATATGTTGAACATCTTTGCCAGGTCCTTCACGCCGATTCGCTTGGGGAAGTCATAGTATCCGCGCTGGTAGGCCATCTTGACTATCTTTTCCTGGTTGTCTGTGAGCATCTCGTCCTTGGACAGCTTCTTCATCTTCACCAGCTTGGGTGAGGCCTTCGCGATTTCCAGCTTCGACATGAGCTTCCTCAGGCACTCGTTCTTGCTGGATATTATCGTGTATTCCAGCCTGCCGTCCTCCTTGGACCTCGCCGAAACAAGGAAGCAGTCTGTGGAAAGAAGTTCGCGGCAGCCGAAGCATTCGGCTGACTTCACTACGCCTATGGCCCTGTCGGACTCGACTGCTTCCAGTTCCACCAGCTCGATGCCGTCCAGCCCGCTGAGGAAAGCCTTCACTTCCTCGATGTCGGCATCGTTGAGCTTCATCTCGATGAGGTCCTGGACGCCTGTCTTGCCGAAGGGAAGCGTGTTGAGTATCTTTATCTCGACGCTGAATTTACCCAGAAGGGAGGATACCCAGGCTCCGGGCGGCTCGAGCGATATGACGGATTCAATCATCCGCTTAATGATATTAAATCGTGTATATAATCATGGCGCATCTCTGCGCCATTCAGATGCTCCATTAGTGATGCCTGATTCCGTTTTCGTGGGAAAATTTTATAAACCGACCACATTATGACCATTCCCTTATTCGAGAGGTTTTGAATGCAGAAGCCTAAGGTCACGGAAGAAGAGAACGCGGAAATCCGCTACAGGGGAATCATCGAGAAACGCAACGAACTCAACGACCAGGCCAGGGAGTTCGCAGACGCCAGGAACATGCTGAACAACGAAAGGCGCGAAATAATCGAAGACATACAGGTCCTCAGGGAGGAGAGGGACGGTATTGTCAAGAAGATGCGCCAGCACAAGAAATTGAGGAACCAGCATCAGGACAAGGCAAAGGCCCTCATCGAGCAGAAGAAAGGCAAGCGCAAGGGCATACACAAGGACCTGGACAGGGACATCGAGACCATTAGGGCCGAGGTCAAGATGCTTGAGCTTAAACAGGAAACGACCGTGCTCACCATCGAAGAGGAAAACGAGCTTCTGAAGAACCTGAAGAAACAGTACAACGAGGTCAAGAGGCTGGAGGCCATCCAGGGCGAGCAGGATGCAATCCTTTCGGAGGTCAAGAATGTCGACGAGAAAATCACGCTCCTGTTCAAGATGGCGGACGAGGAGCACGCGAAGGTCGTGGCCCTGTCCAAACAGTCCAACGAGGTGCATGACCGCATCACGCTTATGAGCAAGTCCATCTCCCACCTCATATCGGAGGCGAACAAGAACCACGAGGCCTATGTCAAACTGAAGGAGAGGGCGGACGAATACCACCAGAAAGCCAACGAGATGCGCGAGAAGATAATGGCCGTGCGCAACCTGAAGAGGGACGAGATCCGGGAGTCCAGGCAGCTGATTTCACAGCAGAACAAGGCTGTGAGAATGGCCCTGAACGACGAGAAGAAGTTGGAGGCGGCGGCAAACGACGCCCTCGAGACGCTTCTCAAGAAGGGCAAAGTAGAGATAAGGTGAGTTTTTGAAAAGAGCAGTTATTCTGGCCGGAGGCGTGGGAAAGCGCCTGAGGCCGTTGACCGAGCACAGACCCAAGCCGCTCATCCCTGTCGCGGGGAGGCCGTGCATCGACTATGTCATGAAATCGCTGGTCAAGGGCGGATTCGACCAGCATATTATCACCACCGGATACCTTTCAGACACGCTGATCAAGAGAATAGGCGACGGGGCCGGCTACGGCTCCTCGATTCTGTACTCGTTCGAGGCCGAGCCAGCCGGAACGGCCGGCGCCGTGAAGAAGGTCTCGTATTTCCTGGACGACACTTTCGTCGTGGCGAGTGGAGACGTTCTGGCCGACATAGACATCGGCGCGCTTTACGACTACCACAAGAAGAAGAAGGCCCTGGCAACCATGGCCCTCACCAAGGTAAAGGATCCGACCGACTTCGGAATCGTGGGCCTGGACAGGGAGGACAGGATAGTTAAATTCCTGGAGAAGCCAAAGAAGGAAGAGGTATTCTCCAACCTCATCAACGCCGGTATATATGTTCTCGAACCCGAGATACTGGACTACATCCCAGCCAACCAGATGTACGATTTCTCCAAGCAGGTGTTCCCCGCGCTGCTCAAGGACGGAAAGGCTCTGTACGGAAGGATAGTCGATGGAGTGTGGCGGGACATAGGAAATCCGCATGACCTGCTGCAGGCCAGCCTGGACATAGCCGAGAAGGAGGGCCATAAAATTATCCTGGACAAAGTAAAAACAAAGGGCAACATCATGCTGGGTAAGAACTGCGCCATCGAGAAAGGCGTGAGAATCACAGGCCCGGCATACATCGGCGACGACGTGTACATAAGCGCCGGTTCCGTGATAGAGCGGTCCTGCATCTACAACAACGTTTTCATAGACAGGGACGCGAAAATCGAGGACTCCATAATCCTCGACGGGAGCAAGGTCGGGTGGCAGACCCAGATAACGGACAGCGTGATATCGCGCAACTGCCAGATAGAGGAAGACGTGACCCTCATCGGCAGCATCGTCGGGGACAACATGTCCGTGAAAATACACTCCCGCCTGGAAAACGCCAATGTGGTCCCGCCGTCCGTCAATGGCGGGAATTAGCTGTATCCAAAGCTGCGCTTTGGACGTTCTTGGCTCGATATATCTCTATATCAATTTTAATCCTCACCAATTCGCATCAATATTCCTAGCATGATTCGCACTGAATCGTTTCTCTTCCTTCCAATAGCTTTTAATCCCGAATTTCCATATCCAGTCTAATGAATGAGATAAACCTCACGGCCACAGACCGCGTGCTCCTGCACCTGCGCGACTACAGGCATCACGCGGACGACCGCGAGTACCCGCAGGCCATGAGCCAGAAGGGAATAGCCGAGGCAACAGGTCTAGGGCTCACGCATGTGCCCAGGACCCTGAAGGCCTTGGAGGTGCGGAAGCTTCTCGGATCCATGAAGGCGCATGTGTCCGGGGAGAAGCGCCGGTACAATGTCTATTCCCTCACCCAGGCCGGCCTGGAGGAGGCAGATTCAATACTGAGGCACATGGGCGGGATTGCCGGGATAGACGAGATTCTGGACCGCACAAAGGGGCCGATTCTGCCTGCGCTGCTGGAACTGGCCGGCGAGAAGGTGGCCAAGCCGAAGGCCTGCAAAACTGCCGGGCCCATTCCGGACACGGATGGATTCGTAAACAGGAAGCATGAACTCGGCGAGCTGGGGGAGATGCTGGACAACGGGAAAATCAGGGTCATCGCAATATACGGGAGCCAGGGTTACGGCGCATCCACGCTTGCCGCGAAATTCGTTGGGGATTCAGGGAAGAAATGGTCTGTCGCATGGGTACAGGCAAGGAAGGACCTGCCTGGATTTCTCAAAACCGTCTTCGACACCCTGGGCGAGATTGTCCCGGACCTGGATAAGTCAGCCAAGTCCCCGAAGAAGCTTGTGGAGCAGCTGTCTGGGAGGAGAATCATCATAGTCATGGACGGCTATTACGAGGCCACGGACGAGACTGTAGAATTCCTGCAGGGCCTTGTTTCGGCCCTCAAGCTGGCATCCGGAGTAAAATTCCTGGTCACGGCCAGGGAGGACACCCCCTCCTACAACCGCTTCTACACGATAATAGACCAGCATGACGGGACCGTGGGCGAGGTCCATGTCAGGGGGCTGGACCTGGAGCATTGCCAGATTCTGCTGGACGCTCCAGACATCGATCCCGAGGCAATGAAAAGGCTGTTCCTGTTCAGCAGGGGGAAGCCGCCGACCCTGAGGCTGCTGGCCAAGGGCAACGAGAAGGAACTGAGGCAGCAAACGACCTTCTCCCCGGAGGAGATAAAGCTGATGCTGTTCCTCAAGGGGCAGAAGAGGGATGGATAATTTTTTAGATATCAAAGAGGACTTGGACTGTGTTGGTTTTAGGGTCGACCTCCAGCATGTGATATGTAATGGCCTTGACATCTGTCTTCAGCTGGTGTTTGTCGGCATCCAGCCTCTCCCCCCTTATCCTGGCTGTCAGCTTGGTGCCTGTTATCCTGACTTCGAAGTCGGAGAACAGCATGTCGTCCACGTCGCACAGGAAAAGGAGCCTGGAAAGCCAGTCGACCAAAAGCTGCTCCAGGTCGGGCGCTTGGCACTCCACTTTTTTGATCTTCAGGGGCTCGACGGTGGACGCGTCGCACATCGTGTCGAAAAGCGCGTATGCGGCATTCTCGAAAGCCTGGTTCATCGTCTTCCCGGAAGCCCTGATTAAAATATCGGCCGTGTGGTCGATTATCTGGTATCTCTCTGCCATGGCCACGGATATCTGTTTCGCGGGTATTTATTACTTCACCTTTCCCGCCTCTCCCTTCTCTTCCCCGGCTTGGCTTTCCTCTCGCGCTTCTCCTGCCATACCACGAACTTGTAGCTTAACACAACCAGGCCGACAAAGCCGAGTATTATCAGGGCATAATACAGCGTGTAATTCTTCTCCGAGGCTTCATCGGTGTGGATTTTGACCGAATACTGGACGTCGATGCCTGAGGTGGAATTCACCTGGATGAAATAATCCCTTGAAAAACCATAGTCCGGGGGAAAGGTCCTCTCGAAATCAGTCACTGGCAGAGGGGTGCTGAAGCTGACATAGTAGTTCAGCGGGTCGTCTATCTTAGATAGGAATACCGAGATATTGCCTTCCCCGGCCACATGGAACTCGAAATGTATCTCCTGGCCGATTTCCGCATGGACCACATAGTATTTCCAGGAGTCGGCCGCAGTCACCGTGTCCGTGCTTTCGTACCCGGCCGGTGGCACCTCGATTGGCTCGGGCACGGTCTGGGCCAGGGCGGTCACCGATGACAGAATAATTGCCAAGGCCAAAAACACCGATAAAAATCTCAGAATCCCACCGCCGCCGTGACCCTGAGGCCCTGCTTCCTTTCTCCGGCGCCGGCCACAATGATGCCGCAATCCTTTCCGGCAAGCCGGGAGAACAGTTTCCCCAGCTCCTCCAGGTCCCCGTAGAGGCTCCGGCCTTCCACAAAGAGAATCGCGGTTTTCGGCTTCCTGGAGTCTAGGCCGAGCCACTTGGATTTTCCTAGGGTTTCGACGGCTGCGAACTCGGCATCCTCCCTGTTCCACTCGGCCGAGTCCATGGCCATGACATTTCCCAGGGCCAGGTGTTTCTCCAACATGTCAAGGTCATCCCTGCCGAATGACCTCAGGAACAGGTTGACGGGAGAAGCCAGCACGCTGTTCATGACAATAAAGGCCCGGTTGATTGGAAGGTTGGGCGCTTCCGCCAGTATCATGTCGTTGGGTATGACCAGGGAGGCATCCGCCACCCGGGTGAGGTACTTCAACTGTGCCGCGGCCCTGTCCTTCCTGGAGCCGCCTTCCACGGAAAACGGGATGCTGGCGATGCAGAACCCGATGCTCCTGGATACTGCCGCTGCCCTGGCGCCCACTACCGCGCCCCAGCCCCCGCTCAGGCCCCCGAGTCCCGCGAGAATGAACGTGATGTCCGTGCCTGCGAGGCACGAGGCCAGCTCCTTTTCGAATTCGCTCCCCGCCAGCCTTGTGGATTTGGAGGATATCATGGCGTCGGACTCCAGCTCCCTGGCGCTGGCCAGCATCTTTTTCTCTGTCCTGAGCAATGCCATGGTCTGTTGCTCCGAGCCCACGGCCACGCTCAGATGGCCTCCCGGAAGAAGCCCCTCGGCCAGGATGTTGCAGCCAGTGCCGCCGCAGCCGACGAAGGCCGCCTTCAGGGGCGGGCCTCTGGGGCTTTGGATGATTGTTGGGGCGGAAACTGCCTCAGGCATGGCACCCCACAAGCCCTGCCAACATCAAATATATTTGGATGGACAAAACCTTAAATACGCACCCTTCCATTCAAACCCCATGGCCAACGAACTGGGCATGGTCCACGTTTACACAGGGGACGGCAAGGGCAAGACAACAGCGGCTTTAGGCCTGGGCATGAGGGCCGCCGGGCACGGGTACAGGGTCCTGATGATCCAATTCATGAAAGGGGACATCAAGTACGGGGAGCTGGAAGCTGCCAAAAGCATTCCGAATTTCGAGATAAAACAGTTCGGCAGGCCCGACTTCGTGGACAAGAAGAATCCGGCGCAGATCGACATAGACCTGGCCGGGAAGGGCCTGGAGCATGCCAGGGACATAGTGAAGGGAGGGATGGTCGACATGCTCATCCTGGACGAGATTAATGTCGCGGTGGAGTGGGGGCTGGTGCCGGCCTCCGACGTTGTGGAAATCGTCAAGGCCAGGCCAAGGAATATGGAGATGGTCCTCACGGGCAGGTACGCGCCCAGGGAGTTCATCGAGATGGCTGACACGGTAACAGAGATGAAAGAGGTCAAGCACCCTTACACGAAGAAGGTCATGGCCAGGAAGGGAGTGGAGTATTAGTGTCCCCGAGCATGTGCAGGTTCCTGGCTCTCCCGATTTTGACCATGTTGATTTTATCTGCACTGGCGCTCCCGGGGGTTCATGGGCAGGGAGCCGATGAGAAATGGACCTTCATGGTCTACATGTCGGGCGACTCAAGTCTCGATGAGAACATGCCCGACGACATCAGGGAGATGCAATCTGTGGGCTCGTCCGAGAAGCTGGACATCATCGTCCTGTACGATTCGTCGGGTTTCGACGACACGAAGCTCATGAAAGTGAATGCCGGGGGAACGGCCGACCTGGGGCTCGGCTCCATCAACCAGACATGGGCGGATGAACTGGACCTGGGCGAGCCCGAGGTTCTGAGCCAGTTCGTGATATGGGCGGCGGAAGCGTATCCGGCCGACAGGTACATGCTGGACCTCTGGGGCCACGGTAACGGCTGGCCCGGCATATGCCCGGACAAGGGGAACTACCTGGATGCCGCGGACCTGAACACCGCCTTTAGCGCCATATCGGCCACGGAGCTCCAAATAGACCTGGTGAGCATGGACGCATGCCAGATGGGCATGACGGAGATAGCCTACGAGGTTCGCGGCTATGCGGATTACGCCCTGCTCTCCCAGAAGGACATACCTGTGGACGGGTGGCCCTACGACCTGTTCCTGAGCAGGCTTGCAGGCAACGGCACCGTGGCCGAGAAGGGAGCGGCGATGATAGAGGACTATATCACGTGGGGCAAGGTGCACAGCTATTACTCGCTGACGCTGGTCCTCATCGACCTCTCCGCCATGGAACAGGTTGCCCGGGCATTGGACGGCTATATCCTGGAGGCCATTTCGGATGCGGCATACTTCAACATGGAATTCGCGGCGGCAAGGGGGCTGACCGAGAAATACGACGGCAACGCGCAGTACGACCTAATCCATCTCCTGGAGAATGTCGACAACTGCACGCAATGCAAATGCCTTGAGGCGCTGGCTGATGATGTCCGTTCAGCATTTGCCGGCGCGGTGATTCACGAGAACAGCTGGTCGAGCGCCACAGACCTGGAGAAGGCCAACCACGCACACGGGCTCTCTGTCTGGTTCCCCATCAACGCCCCGACCTGGGACTATATGGCGACATCGCTCGCCCGGGACACGCACTGGGATGAATTCCTGGGTTCCATGTCCGCCTACTTCCAGCTTCCCGGAAGGATTGAAAGCCCCTATCAAGCGGACGCAGAGCCGCTGGATTCGGACGAGGACGGCCTGCTGGATTCGATAAAGGTCACGCACGAATCAGCCGGGCAAAATGCCGCCAGTCTTGAGGTGTACGGCCCTGATGGCTCTCTCTTCGCAAGTGAAACAATGGCCGGGGAAGGGGTCACGGATATCGCGCTGGGAAACCTGGGCGCCTACCAGGCAGCAGTCTACCTTCGCGATGCGGGCGGAACCTTGCTCAACTATTCATTTTTCGGCACTGGCCTTACAAAGGAGGGGCTCAGCGTCATATCCGGTTATGTCGAATCCGGCACGGGCAGGGGCCAAAGATGGGTCAATATCGCCTTGCTGGACGGGCAAGGAAACATTGTTAAATCAACTGTGACGGATTTTTACGGGTTCTACAGAATCGAGGTGGTCGTGCCCACTGACACGGACGGAACCGGCCTGGTCCTGGAATGCGGCCTGGGCCCGGACCGGACAAATGTGACAGTGGGCAGCCTGGCTCCGGAAAACGAGTACGATTTCACGCTCTCATCCGCAGGTATGGACGTGAAATGGATTGTCAGGACCATAGGCATACTGAATCTATCGGGGATATGCTGCCTGGTCTACTGGGCTGCCTGGGGCAGGCGCGAAAGGTCCAGGAGATTCGAAAAATCCCAATAGCTTATTACCCGGGCTGACGATTCAGTTCGGATGAGGTTCAATGCGGACTTGCACATTCACGGCCGGTACTCCGCGGCCACGAGCTCTGACATGAATTTCCCAAATCTGGCAAAGGGCGCGGAGCAGAAAGGCGTCCAGCTCGTCGCCACCGGCGACTGCCTCCACCCGGGCTGGATGAAGGAAATCCGCGGGATGGAGGAAGTGGAGGAGGGCACGTTCCGGCAGGGCAAGACCAGGTTCTTCCTGACAACGGAAGTGGAGGCAGACAGGCGTGTCCATCACCTGCTGATGTTCCCCTCGATATCCAGCGTTGAGGATTTCGCCGAAAGGCTGGGCGATGCCAACCTGAGTTCAGACGGCAGGCCCAGAATTCATTTCACCGGCGAAGAGCTCGCGCAGAGGGCCAATGACTCCGGAGCCCTTATCGGACCGGCTCACGCGTTCACGCCCTGGACGGGCGTTTACGCCCACTTCAGCTCCCTGAAAGGCTGCTACGGGGACATGGCCAGCACTATCCCGTACCTGGAACTCGGCCTCAGCGCCAATACAGATTATGGGGACCTGATTCCAGAACTGGCAAATATCACATTCCTCACGAACTCGGACGCGCATTCGCCCCAGCCGGTGAGGATAGGCAGAGAGTTCAACACTGTCGAGGCCAAGGACATAACCTATCGGGAACTGGTCATGGCCATCGCCCGGAAGAAGGGCAGGAAGTTCGTCCGCAATGTCGGACTGCCCCCCGAAGAGGGAAAATACAACAGAAGCGCATGCTCGAGATGCTATGCCCAATACGAACTGGAGAGGGCGCTGGCACTGCGCTGGAGATGCGTGTGCGGCGGCAGCATCAAGAAGGGCGTGAGGGAGAGAGCCCAGGAACTTGGGACAGGAAAGATAAAACATCCCGACCACAGGCCCGAGTACGTGTACATGATACCTCTGGCCGAGATCATCGCCAAAGCAGTGGGCCATTCATCGCCATTCACCGGGAGGGTGGACGAAATCTGGAGGGCGCTCGTCTCCGAATCGAGGACCGAGGTGGAGGTGCTGATGGAAATGCCTACTGCTGACATCGGAAGGATGGCCGGGGAGGCCATCGCCGGGGCCGTGCAGGCCTTCAGGGGGGGAAAAATAAAAATAATCCCGGGCGGCGGTGGAAAGTACGGGACGATTCTGCTTCCTGGCCAGGAAAGGCCCGCCATCCCCAAACCCGCCGGAAAGGGACAGAAGAACCTGTTCGATTTCGGGGGATAGGATTATTAGCGGCGATGCAATTTCCCCTTCAGAATATTGAGGGGTAGGCATGCCGGAAGATATTGTACTGGACAGGGATTTGGCCGTGAAGGCCGTGGACCAAGCGCTTGAAATGGGTGCGGAATATGCCGAGGCCAGGATGGAATCGTTCGTTTCGAACGGTCTTTTCCTGAAGAACGGGAACCCGGAGATAGCCGGGTTCGGGACATACTCGGGCATGTGCGTGAGGGTGCTCATCCACGGGGGCATGGGCTTTGCATCGTCGGACATCCTCAACACCGAAACAATGAAGAACAGGGTCGAAACGGCAGTCAGGATGGCAAAGGCGTCGTCCAGGCTTGTCAGGGACAAGATAACGCTATCTGACGAGCCCACCCATGTCGCTGATTATTCCGTGCAGCAGAAGAAAAAACTGGCCGATGTCGGGCTGGACGAGATTGTCAGCGCGCTCGGGCACATAGACAAGGCGATGACTGAAACAGCTCCAATCGTGAGCAGGTTCATGCAGCTGGTCATGGAGGAGAGGACCAAGTTCTTCGCCAACTCGGACGATTCGAGGATTCATTCGGTCGTCCCCAGGATCATGATATTCTCGATACCGACCATCAAGGAGGGGGACAAGATGGCCCAGGCCATGCTCCAGAGGGGCGTGTCAATGGGCTGGGAGTACATGGACCCTCTGGCCCGCGCCGAGGAGATCTGCCATGAGATTGCCATGACCCACAAGAACATGAAGGAAGGCGTCAAGGCGCCGGCCGGAAAGATTGACATGGTGCTCGGCCCTGAAGTCGTGGGTATAGCCGCCCACGAGTCATGCGGTCATCCGTACGAAGCCGACCGCATATCCGGAAGGGAGGCCGCGCAGGCAGGAGAGTCATTCGTGAAGGCTGGCATGATGGGCACCAGGATTGGCAGCGATGCGGCGACGGTCGTGGACGACCCCACGCTCGAGAATTCCTACGGCTATTATCTTTACGACGATGAGGGCGTGAAGGCCAGGCCCAAGATCCTCATCAAAAACGGCATGATAAACGAGTTCCTGCATAACCGCGAGACCTCCGCGGCCATGGACATGGGCTCCAGCAACGGCGGGGCCAGGGCCAACAACTACAACAGGGAGGCAATCGTCCGTATGTCGAATACGTTCGTTGCCCCAGGAGACCATGCTGACGAGGAGCTGTTCGAAGGCATGAAGCTGGGAGTCTACATGAAGAGTTTCATGGAATGGAACATCGACGACAAGCGCTACAACCAGCGTTACATCGGCAGGGAAGCTTACCTCATCGAGAACGGCCAGGTCACGAAGCCTGTCAGGGCTCCGATACTGGAATTGACCACACCGGCATTCTGGGCCGCGATCGACGCGGTCGGCAAGAAGCTGGCGTTCGCGGCCGCAACCTGCGGGAAGGGGGAGCCAGCCCAGGGCGTGCCCGTGTACACCGGAGGGCCGCACCTGCGCCTGAGGGGCATCACCCTGGGGGTGGGAAAATGACCGACTGGACCTCACTGAAGCCTGCTGAGCTGCCCGAGGCCATCGTGAAAAAAGCCCTTAAGATGGGCGCGGACGACGTCATATGCGCGTCTGATACAGGCGACACCAAGCAGATAAGGTTCGCAAATAACTCGGTCACGGCCTCAAAGTCATGGGCCAGCACTGAAATAAGCATATACATCACCAAGGACAAGCGCATACTGTCCACGGACGTCACCATGCTTTCTGAGATCGACAGAGCCCTTGACGAGCTGGCCAAAAGAGTGAAACTCATGGAACCGAACGACGAGTTCGGTGGAATCGCCCAAGGCATCGGAAAGTACAGGAAGGACACGGCTGACACGACCATTTCAACGATGGTTGAGGACCTGTACGACCATGTGGACGCTGCCATAGCCTCCGCCCAAGAGGAGGGCGCCAGCAGGGCAGCGGGCGTTCTGTACTCCAAAACGCAGCAGGTTCACTTGGCCACGTCGGGCGGCGCCGTCGGCTCCTACGGTGACTCGGCCCTGGAGATATCGGTCCGGGCCATGTCGGACGCCCAGAGCTCGGGGCACATGGTCCAGTCAGTCACCAGCCTGTGGGGATTCAACCCGGAAAGGGTTGGCAGGGAGGCCGGGAGGCTTGCCAAGGAATCCAAGAACCCCGAAATCGGCAAAGAGGGCAAATTCGATGTTGTCTTCTCGCCGATGATTTTCGCCAACATTCTCGAGCATGTCGGAGCTTCCTGTTCAGCCGGGGCAGTCGATGCGGGAATGTCGTTCCTCAAGGATTGCCTGGGAAAGGGCGTGGCAAGCCCCGAATTCAATTGCTATGACGACGGGACCGATCCGGAATCGATACAGTCCCCGCCTTTCGACCAGGAAGGGGTGCCCACCCGCAGGACATCGCTGTTCGAGAAGGGCGTGCTGAAGAACTACCTGCACAACACCAGCACGGCCAAGCGGTACAATACCGTGTCCACGGGGAATTCCGGGCTGGTCTTCCCCAATCCCTGGACAGTGTGCATTGAGCCGGGCCTGAAAACCAGGGACCAACTGATATCGCAGGTTGACAGGGGGTACTACATGACCAACACATGGTACACGCGGTTCCAGAACTACCAGACCGGGGATTTCTCCACGATACCGAGGGACGCCATCTTCCGCATCGAGAAGGGCAGGCTCACGGGCCCGGTGAAGGATATCAGGATATCGGAGAACATGCTGAACATCCTGAAGAATGTCAGGGCCGTGGGAAACGACCCGATGCTGGTGCACTGGTGGGAGGTCGAGAGCCCCGTAATATGCCCGCATGTGCTGGTGGAGAAGGTAAATATTACGAAGAGCACGCAGTAGACTGCTATCTCAAAAATCCAATGTAATACAGCAAAATAATCAGGATGCAATAAAATGATGCCACTGGTTGAGAAGCTCCACATCTCTGCGAGACCTTATACCCGTTGGTGGTGGTTCTCAGGGAAGATCAAAAAAGAAGATGTGAAATATCAATTGGATTGGCTTAAAAAGAATAGATTCGGCGGTGTGGAAATCGCATGGATATATCCGCTCCCCGGTTCCGATCCCGGACCGAAGTGGCTTTCACAGGAATGGTCGGACATCGTCGCCTTTGCGAAGGGATATGCGGAAAAGATCGGCCTCGGTTGCGATTTCACCTTTGGTTCATTGTGGCCGTTCGGCGGTTCCATCGTGGATGAAATGGACGCATCGAGGAATTTCCTGGGTCTTTCAGGACAGAGAATAAAAAAATCATGGGCGGAGCGAGATTCGCCTCCCGGCTACGTGCTCAATCATCTCAATCACGCATCGCTTGCCCGATATGCTGGCAAGATGGGCGCGGCACTCTCAAATGCATTGAGCATTGGACCATCCGCGCTTTTCTGCGACTCTTGGGAAGTGGACACTGATATGCTCTGGACTGATGGCTTTGATGTGTCATTCGCACAAAGGTTCGGCTATGACGTTTCTCCCTACATGCAAAAATTGGACGAGTTTCCTGAAATTCGATACGATTATCGGAAGTTGTTATCTGACTATGTGCTCAACGAGTTTTACACACCATACACAAACAATTGTAATTTACTCAAAGGTTTTTCTAGAGTTCAATGCCATGGCGCACCTACTGACCTTGTCGCCGCATATGCCGCGGCCGATATTCCAGAAAGTGAAGCAATCTTATTCGATCCGCACTTTTCCCAGTTCGCCTCTTCGGCCGCGACCCTCGCAAGCAAAACGGTCGTATCCGCGGAATCCTTCACCTGTCTCTATGGATGGAGACGGTATCCCGGACCCGGTGATTTCCAGAGTCATGAGTACATCGCGGACATGAAATTAGTGGCTGACGCGCTTTTTGCCAATGGAATAAACCTGATAATCTGGCATGGCATGCCCTACAACCCAAAAGGCGGCAATAACAGATTTTATGCATCGGTACATGTCGGCCCGGATAGTTGTTTCATTGATGAACTCCCTGCATTCAATCGTTATCTCGAACGCATCAGTACCTTTATGCGCCTTGGACAGAATTTCACCGACATCGCGGTGTACCTTCCGCTTGAAGACAATTGGATGAAGAACATGTTGCCCGAGGAACTCCGCAGGCCGAGTGCGAAATACTTCTGGGAATTGCAATATCAAAGAGTCCCTGAGACCTTGGTTGGGTATAGGCCAACCTGGATATCAAATTATTTTTTGAAGGACGCACAGTATCGCAAGGATGGGCTGCATTGCGGCCGCGCCGTCTTTAGCTCCTTGTACATCGACGTGGATTGGCTTGATCATGAGGCGCTCTTGAACATACTCGGTCTTGCAGAAAAGGGGCTTCCCATTTGTCTCAAGAAAAGACCGAATCAACCAGGGCTGAAAAAGAATCCTGATTTCGATAAAAATCTCGCCAAACTATTGGAACATCACAATGTGAGGGACGACCTGCTAAAAATTAATAAATCACCACCTTTGGTTGCGGGTGAAGAAATACCCGAGTTCTTCTGCCGGATTTCAAAGGAGGCAGCGTTCATATTCTTCGCCCATCCAAAAACAAAGGAATTGAAATATCCAATGAAGTATGGACAATCACGATGCGAAAAGTCCATTGAAATACCTATAAAGATACATATCTTTAATAAAAATATCAATGTAAAATTGGTATTCGAACCATATCAATCCATACTTCTAAAAATAAACAAGAATGGCGACGCCTTTTTCGAGGATATCCGATTTATACCGAAAGAACCGATTCGATGATATCACGGACCTTTGAGCCACATTTTATCAAGACTCACCTGGGTCAGCGGGGGAGCAACACCAGTTGCGACCAATCCAAATTATGAATTCGGCTGGATGGGAGATGACACCCATACAACCATTGCGGCATTAGAAAATGTTATAAACGTCAGCATCTTGGCGGTTGCACCCGAGAATAAAACATGCAGGAATAGCCAAGCCTGGTCTACGGCGCTAGATTCAGGGTCTAGTCCTTAGTGGTTCTCCGGTTCGAACGAAGGCCAGCGTATATTCTGTATCGCTGGCAGAGCTGGCCTGAGTCAGGACGAGAAACGGTTCGCAATTTACTGCTTGCATTTCTCGTCCGTGACCACATCGAACTTGTTCGATGTGATAATGGCAAAGTCCTTCGTGAAAATCCGGATTCCTGCATTTCATTCTTTCCATTTTGCTGTATCGCTGGCAGAGCTGGCCTGAGTCAGGACGAGAAACGGTTCGCAACTTACTGCTTGCATTTCTCGTCCGTGACCACATCGAACTTGTTCGATGTGATAGTGGCAAAGTCCTTCGTGAAAATCCGGATTCCTGCATCTATTCTTTCCAATTTGCAGTATCGTTCGCTGAGCTCAGGACGAGAAACGGTTCGCAGCAACAGGTAAGCATTTCTCGTCCGTGACTGCATCGAGCTTGCTCGATGCAATTGAGCAGGACTTCGCGAACTTCCGGATTCCTGCATTTCATTCTTTTGGTGCGCAACCCGGTTATTTCAGAGCAAGTTATAAAAACTCTTTATAGTATCATGTATTGTTGGAATTACCCGCGGGGGCAGTAGAGTGATTGACAAGGGCTTCAACTACCTGATTTATGAGGAAAAATCCGACATCGCGTTCAAGATGTTCAATGAGCTTGTTAATTCCGGCTCTCCAGGCCTCTGCATTACCACACTGTACCCTCAGAAACTTCAAAAGGTGTACGGCATGGACAAGGCCCAGGTGCACTGGTTATCCGACTCGACCGGGGACAAGGATACTTTAAGCCCCACCAGGCTGGATTTCGAGATCACCAGGGTCATCAATAAATTCATCAAGGGCGGGGGTGAGCCCGTGTTCCTCCTGGACGGCATGGCCTACCTGTCCCTGGAGAACGATTATGACAAAGTGAGAAAGTTCATCAAGCGCATCAACGACATGGCCTCCATGCATGATGCCACAATCATGATTGTGATAAATCCGGACTCCTTCTCCAAGGAGACCGTGGCCATGCTTGAGAAGGACTTCGACAAGATAGGGAGGCCCAATGAGCTTGACCCCTCCCTCGGCGGCGGGCATCCCGCGCCAGCGCCCGCTCCGACCGGGGCAACCCCGGCCCATGCGCCCATTCCACCGGTTGTTTCTTCAGCCAGCCTGCGCATACAGATGCCCCCGGAATCGCCTGCCGATATACCTTTTGAAGAAGAACTCGAGCTTGAGATTGAAGATATTTATCTCATCCACAGGGGAACAGGCACGCTCATCCAGCGCAGGACCTGGCGGGAGCAGGACCTCATCGACCCCGACCTTATTGGCGGCATGTTCCAGGCCATCCTCGATTTCATAAACAACTCGTTTGCCAGCAGCCAGGCGTCCGAGTTCAGCAGGATGGAGGTCAAGGGTTACATCATTTTGATTGCGGACGGCAAGTACATCTCCGAGGCCATTGTATTCTCGGGCAAGGCCGAGGAATACATACACAAGATCCTGAACGACATCAAGAGGGTGCTGAAAGAGAACATCGCAGACATCGAAAGCCAATACGGAAATGTGTTCAAGAGTTACGATGGCGATGTAAGCAAGCTCAGGGGCACGAGGAAGTCCCTGGACGCTCTGGCCCTCGGCATCAACAAGGCACTTGAGCCACACATGAGGAAGGGCGCGAAGAAGCGCCTCACAGATGTCGAGAGGCGGCAGAGCCAGGATAAGTACAACCAGGCGATCGCCCTCGGGAGGTCGAAGAAATACGATGAAGCCCTCAAGGCTTACGACGAAGCTTTGGCCATAGACCCGTGCAATATCCAGTCGCTGTTCAATAAAGCCGTGGTCCTGCAAATGCTGGGCAGGGTACCGGAGGCGCTTGTGTGCTACGACCGCGCCCTCGAGGTGAACCCGAACGATTCCGAGACATGGGGCAACAGGGGCATAGCCCTCAGGAGCCTGGGAAGGACGGAAGAGGCCATTGAGTCATACTACAAGGGGCTGGGCATTAACCCCGGGGATTCGGCCCTGTGGAGCAACCTGGGGATCGCGCTGAGAAGCGTTGGCCGGGTCAAGGAGGCCATTGAGTGCTACGACAAGGCCCTGGAAATCAACCCGAGCGACGCGGGCGTGTGGAGCAACAAGGGCGTGGTCCTGGGCAGCATGGGGCTTCTGAAGGAGGCCATTGAGTGCTACGACAAGGCCCTGGCAATCGACCCGGGCAGGAAGCTCGCCCAGAGGAACAGGGACATCGCCGTGAAGGAATTGGAGAAGAGGAGTGTGAAATAGCGGATGAAAATGCTTGACAAGGGACTGAGATATCTCATCTACGAGGCCAGGACTAATTTCACCTATGAACTGTTCGCCGAGTTCCTGAAAACCGGCACGAAGGGGCTGTGCATCACCACAACGATACCCAAGAAGCTGGAGAAGGAATACGGCCTGAAGAACACGGAAATCGTCTGGATAACCGACATGGAAGGCGTGGAGAGCGCCTTTGACCCCAAAGACCTGAACAAGAAAATCTTGGCCAGGGTGAAGCATTTCACCGAGAGGAACAATGACTGCGTCATTCTGATAGACGACCTCGGATACCTGATATTGGAGAACAGTTATCCCGAGGTGAACAAGTTCCTCGATAGCCTGAGCCAGTGCGCGACAAAAGCCAAATGCACCCTCATGGTGCCAATCAACCCGGACTCTGTCACAAAGGAGATATCGAACGCACTGGTCAAGAAGTTCGATCAGGTCAAGGACGTGAGGAACTATATCCTCACTGGCAACAAGGTCGAATGCCCCGAATGCGGGGCCATGTGGCGGACAAATGTCGATGCATGCGACATCTGCGGCTACCAATTCTCAGCCGAGACGAATAAACCGGGGCTCACCACGGAGGAGAAGCCCATACCGAGGATGGAGGCGAAGGTCTCCGGCAAGCTCAGGGTAAAGCCCCCGGAGGAGGATAAAAAGGCGCAGGAACCACCGCCGCCGCTTGCCTACGATTTCGAGAACAGGCCTTCGGACGATTCCTGGTTCAACCGGGGCGTGGCCCTGGAGAAGATGGGGAAGAGCGAGCAGGCAGTGGAATGCTTCGACAAGGCGCTGGAGCAGAATCCGAACGATTCATGGGCATGGTTCAACAAGGGAGTGTCCCTTCACAGGCTCGGGCTCCTGGGTGAGGCGCTTTACTGCTATGACAAGGCCCTCACCTACAACCCGAACGACCCTGACCTCCTTTCGAACAAGGGCATTGCCCTCAGGACGCTGGGCAGGGCGGACGAAGCCCTTCAATGCTACAAGAAAGCCTTGTCTATCAACCCGGCGGATTCGGGCATCTGGTCCAACATGGGGGTTACTTATCGTGTCATGGGCATGAACGATGCGGCGCTGGACGCGTACAACAAGGCCCTGACCATAGACCCTTACGACGTGGGAGTGTGGCTGAATAAAGCCGCCGCGCTTCAGTCCCAGGGCAATTTCGACGAGGCAATAGTCTGCTACGAGGAAGTGCTGAGAATCAACCCGTACCACCCTGTCGCGCTGAGGAACAAGGAATTCGCCATGTCGAGGACGCTGCGCAGCTGAGTTAAACCTAAAACTATATATTCGAAATGTCCTATGATGTACTTGCGCGTGCGCGCATGAGGGGCAGGAAGAAAGATGGCTTGGTTCGGCAAAAAGAAAAAGGATGAGGACACTGGTCACGGTCTCGAGAGCAACATCGGTACGACCGGAGCCCTCACTGAATCCAAGAAGGGCGGTCTTTTCTCCGGGAAAAAGGAGACACACAAGCCAGCTCCGAAGAAGGCCCCTGCGGATTCCATCAGATGCGGAATATGCGACTCGCTGTCGCCGGCTGGAAGCGCCGAGTGCATTACCTGCGGTGGCGCCCTGGGAGATTCTGATGTGCCTGAGCCAGGAGCCCGGGCCGTGCAGCCAAGAACCGTTCAAAAGCAAATTCCAGCGGGACCGCCGGCAGCAAAGCCTAAAAAAGCGCCTCGGCCATTGCCTGAGGCCGAACCTGTCGGAGAACCTGAGCCTGAAAAATCGCATCCTGCCTGGACGCCGCTGCCCGAGGAAGAGAGAAAAGCCGCTGAGAGGGTGGTCAACGAACATATCAAGATACTTCATAAAATGTTACAGAAGAATCAGATTACCAGGGAGGAGTATGACAGGCGCGTCAAACAATTGAAGGTGGACAGGCACCTGGAACCGCCCATGCCCAAGGCAAAGCCGGCACCCAAGCCTGTCGGGGCGCCGACCCAGGCACTGCCCGCGAAGGAGAAGGCCGTCCCTGCGCGCGAGCCTGAGCCAGAGGATAAAGCGCAGCCCGAGCTCGTCCAGGATGAGCTGACTCCAGAGGAAGTCCAACTGCAAACAGAGCTTGTGGGCATAGACAGGGAGAAGGCCCTCGACAAGGAGATTGACGAGATACTGCCCATGGAGCTTCTGGCCCTGGAGGAGATTATCGTGGAGGCCGAGGAGGAACCCGAAACCAGGCCAACCCCAAAAACCCAGGCGGAGGCCGAGCCCGAGAAGAAGGTCGGATTCCTGGCTTCCAGGAAGATATTCGGTGACAAGGCCAAGCAGCTCGAGGAATGGGAGGCGCAGCTCAGGGCCGAGGAGCAGAACATCCAAGCTATGAAGAAGGCACTGGACAACAGGGAAACCAAGCTCCAGGAAAAGGACCTGGGGATTCAGACGGAACTGCAGATACTCCAGACCAAGAAAAAGAACATGACGATCCGCATCGAGAACCTTGACAAAAAGGAGGCGGAGCTCCAATCCCTCGGCGGAAAGCTGGCGCACCGCAACGAAGAGCTGGACATAATGGCCGCCGAGGTTTCAAAGCGCGAAAAGGATTTAACGGGCAGGACAGAGACCCTGGGCAAGAGGGAATCTGAACTTGCTGACAAGACGCTCATGTTCGAGAAGAAGGAAAGGGACATTGTTGCCAGGGAGAGCGAGACCCGTGAGAAATGGCTGGAGATGCGGGAGTTCGACCGCAAGATAACAACCCGCTCGGAGGAGCTGGACGCCGCAGAGGGGGAGATGAACGAGAAGCGCGCAGCCCAGAGGAAGCGGGATTCGGAACTTGATGACAAGCGCAGGGAGCTGGATGCCAGGGGCAGGGAGCAGGAGGCGAAGGTCAGGGAGCTTGCCTCGCTCGAGGAGCAGATAGCCCAGAAGGAGGAGAAGCTGATACAAAATGCAGAGGCGAACCAGACCAGAGCCAACGAGCTGGATGACAGGGAGGAATCGCTGCAGGCCAGGAAGGAGGAGCTTGACACGCTGGGCACGGACCTCCGGGAGAGGGAGGAGAGCATGGAGGCCTGGAAGAAGCGGCTAGAGGCAAAGGAGAATGAACTTGCGGTGAAGAATAACGAACTAGCTGGCAAGGAAGGGGCCATCAGGACTGCCGAGAGGGATCTCGACGGCAAGAGGGAGAAGCTCAAGGCCAGGATACAGGAGATAAAGAATCTCGAGGAGCGCACCCTGCTCAGGAAGAGGGAAGTAGATGAGATAGAACTCATGCTCATCCAGAAGGAAAACGAGCTGTTCAACAGGGAACAGGGCCTCTCCAGAAAGGAAGCCGCGAAGTGATTTCCATGCCACATGTCAAGGGAATTCATCTGGCAAATGTTTTCAGGTTCGTAAGGTGGAAGCGCGGCCTTCTGGGCCTCAAGCGGTTCCAGGACGACATAAAGAACCTCCCGAACTGCTCAAAAGCCGACGAGAACACCTTCGTGGAGAGCAACTGGTACGACTACGAGCTGTACATGGAACTCCTGGCCTCCGCGGACAGGATATGCGGCAGCGGGGACATGTCCAAGATATTCGAGATAGGCGTGTGGAACATACGGAACCTGGGGCATCTGAGCTACATGGCCAGGAACCCGGACATCAGAGAGTTCATCAAGGGCGCCGTCACGGGCTGGCACAATGTCTATGATTTCGGCGGGGTCGAGCTGGTCGAGGACAACCCCAAGAAAATCGTAATGCGGTACAGGGGCTTCTCTAACGCGCCCGAGAAATGCCAGTACTTCAGAGGGAGTCTCACAGGCATGATGGAGATATGCGGGCTCGAGGGAAAGGTCGAGCACACTGTCTGCAATACGAAGGGCGCTGAGTACTGCGAGTTCGTGCTGAGCTGGCAGTGAACAAAACCCCAGCCAACGCCATCATACCCTGCCTGATTGTTATCATTCTCCCCTCCGAGGGCGGGGTCGTGACCCGGTTGACGGAACCGGGTTGGTGACGATTGAGCTCATCCTTAGGAAACCTCGCCCGTGAGGGCGGGGAGGTGTTGACATCGGCATATATCCCGGACCCAGGGTTATGGCACCGACCAATCGCCCTCCATACCCCGACACCTAAACATCGTTCCAAATGTCTATCAAGATTTAAATGCCAATTAAAATCAGAGATACTCCCCAATCCCCAGCTTCTCCACCGTAGTGAGGGTCGGCCTCTCCTCTTCGCCCACGGTGCGCGAAATAATCAGTTCAGCGCTTCAAACAACCTCCCAGCAAATTCAGCTGCCCGGCTCTTGGGGCACAGGAACGCGACCGCATCCTGGTCCCCGCATGCCGCTTCCTGCATCTCCATCCCCATGGCCTTCACTTGTTTCCGCGACTTTGCGATGCCCTTCTCTCCCTTGCCATTATTGAAGACTGCCACTATGCGCATCCTGTCATCCCCGACCGGGCTCGAGGCCAGCCCCAGGAAATCCGGCATCGGGGTCTTGCCAGCCGGGCCTATAAGTGTACCTTCGCCATCGTCGAAAGCCGAGCGCACCCTGATGCGCAGGTTGGCGGATTTCGCGAGGAGGGCCGATTTGTCGTGGAGAACTCTCGCGCCATGGTTCGCAAGCCTGAACATCGAGTCGTAATCAAGGAATTTCATGTAAGGCGCATCCTTCACAAGGCGCGGGTCAGCCTTGGCGACGCCCGGCACGTCCTTGTAAATATCCACGAAATCCGCGCCAAGCGCCGCTCCTATTGCGACCGCGCTCGTGTCGCTGCCGCCACGGCCCAGCGTCAGAATGTTTCCTGCCCTGTCGACGCCTTGGAAGCCTGTTACAACTGGCACCTTACCTGCGTCCAGCGCCGCCCGAATGCGGCTTGCGCTTATCTTGCCCGGTCCTGCGTCACCGGAAGGCCCTTCCGCGGATATGCCAGCTGTGTAGGCCGTCATCGGCGCTGCGCCGATGCCCTTCGAGTTCAGTAGGGCCGAGATTACGCAAGCGGAGACTGTCTCTCCGCAGGAGGCCAGGAGGTCTTTGGTCAGGCCATCGGCTCCGCCTGGAAAATCATTCAGCAAATCTAGGAGCGTGTCCGTGGCATAGGGGTCGCCCCTCCTGCCCATGGCAGAGACCACGAGGACGATTTCGTCCCCTGCGGACTTGGCCTTCTGGACTTTTCCGGCGAGCAGCGCTCTCGAAGCTGCGTCGGCCAGCGATGTGCCCCCGTACTTCTGTACGATCAGGGCCATTCAGACCTTCCTTGAATGCAGCCCTTTTGCGACGAGGGTTTCGGCAATCTGCACGGCGTTCAGAGCCGCTCCCTTCAGCAGGTTATCCGAAACGACCCAGATATTGAGCCCGTTGGGGACTGTCGGGTCCTTGCGGATGCGGCCGACGAATGTCTCGTACCGCCCGTCGCAGTCCAGCGGGGTCGGGTACACGAGCTTGGCCGGATCGTCCATCACGAGGATGCCCGGCGCCTTTCTGAGCAATTCCACGACTTCCTCCACCTTGAAAGGCTTCTCTGTCTCAATGTTGACTGATTCTGAATGTCCCCTGATTACACCAACGCGGACGGCAGTGGGGCTCACGGCTATTGCCGGATCGAGAATTTTATGGGTCTCATGCACCATCTTCATCTCTTCCTTGGTGTAGCCATTTTCCAGGAAGTCGTCGATGTGCGGTATCAGGTTGAAGAATATCTGCCGCGGATAGACCTTCACTTCGATGGGCCTGCCTTCGGAGTACTGCTTCGCCTGACTTTTCAGCTCGGCTATTGCCGGGGCTCCGGTCCCGGATACTGCCTGGTATGTGGAGACGACGATTCTCTTTATCCTGTACTTGTCGTGTATCGGCTTTGCAGCCACGAGCATCTGGATAGTGGAGCAGTTTGGGTTGGCGATGATGCCCTTGTGCCCATCCAGGGCCTGGGGATTCACTTCCGGGATGACCAAAGGAATGCCCGATTCCATGCGCCATGCCGCGGAGTTGTCTATGACAATTGCGCCTTCCTTGACGGCGACGGGCGCGAAGGCCAGACTGGCCTCTGTGCCAGCTGAGAACAGGGCTATGTCCACATCCTTGAACGCGCCAACCTTGGCGGCGCGGACAGTGACTTCCTTTCCCTTGTAAGTTACTTTCTTGCCGGCCATGGATTCGATGTCCATCGGGATGAACTCCGAAACAGGGAACTTCCTCTTCTCAAGGGTCTTGGTCATCTCGGTGCCGACAGCGCCTAAAGCGCCCACGACAGCCACTCTGAATTTATCCATGTATATTCCCTCCTTACATCTCCTTGTGCATGTTCAGGACGTCAATGAGTATGGCGAATCCAGTTTCAGTCTTGCCTGCGCCCGGGCCTTGGATGGTCACTGCGCCCGAGAGATCTGTTTTGAAGGTGAGGGCATTCACTGCGCCGCTGACGCCTGCCAGGGGGTCGCTCAGGGCAAGTTTTTCAGGCTTCACCGAGGCTATGATCTTGCCGTGCTCCTTCCTGGTGGAGCCGATGAGCTTAAACCTCATTCCCTCGGACTTGGCCTTTTTGATGTCCTCTATCGTTATTCCGGAAATTCCGACCCTCTCCTGCGCATCCGCGGGCGAGATGCTTCCCCCCAGAACCACATTGGACAGAATGACGACCTTGGCCAGGGCGTCGAATCCCTCAATGTCCGCGGTCGGGTCAGCCTCCGCGTACCCGAGCTTCTGAGCCAGGGCCAGCGCGTCAGCGTAGCTCATGTTCTCCTCCTCCATCTTCGTGAGCATGAAGTTGGTCGTGCCGTTCAGTATGCCCTTTATCTCCATGATTTCGTTTCCTGCGAGGCAATACTCCAGGAGGTCGAATATGGGGGTTCCGGACATGACCACGCCCTCGTACCTGAACATGACATTGTTGACCTCGGCCAGCTTGTGCAGCTCCTTGTAATGGAGGGCGACGGGGCCCTTGTTGGTCGTCGCTACGCACATGCCCCTCTCGAAAGCTTTCTTTATATGACTGGTGGCCGGCTCGCTTGTCTTGATGTCGGTGTACGTGACCTCGACCATGATGTCGGCCTCGGCCTGCTCCAGCATCTCCAGGGAGTTCAGGCCGACAGTGGCATTCTTGGCCGGGAAGTCATGGACTGTGCCTTTAACCTTGACATGCTCCAGGAACTTGGCAATGTCCATCCCGTCAGGGACAAGAACCGAGCCCTTCACCATGTCTGCCACCCCAACCAGCACGGGCTCGAAATCGAACTCCTGCTCTAGCATCTCCTTCTTCTTGACCAGTATCTCCAGGAATCCCTGGCCCACCACCCCGCACCCTATCAGAACTATTCTCCTCTGCATGGTTTCCACCTTGTCCAGCAATAATCGGGTGTTGTTATATAACAGTATCTTTTTTATCATAATTATGTAGAAGGTTTTATATCCAAGTGAATGTTATATTTCATAGAACCATAATACTGGAGCGCTGGACGATGGAGAAGGAGCTGTGCAAGCTGCCCCCGGACGAGTGGATTCAGAACCTTAAGTTCGAGACCACAGACCAGGTCAAGATTCCCCCAAGCCTTGCTGACCAGGTGATAGGCCAGGAGGATGCTGTCTACGTGATAAAGAAGGCGGCTGAGCAGAAGCGCCATGTCCTCCTCATCGGGGAGCCTGGAACCGGCAAGTCCATGCTGGCCAGCGCCATGGTGGATTACCTCCCGAAAGGCGAGCTGGAGGACGTCATCGCCTATCCCAACCTGGAGGACCCGAACGAACCGATAATCAAGGTCGTGCCAGCCGGAAAGGGCAAGGAGATTGTCTCGGCGCAGAAGGCCGAGGTAATGCTGAGGCAGAGCCAGAAGTTCCAGACAATGTTCACAATAATTTTCCTGATAGTCGGCTTCGCAATCATCATGTTCATCATAGACCCGAACCACAACCCGATGTGGATTTTCTTCGGGATACTGGCTGCGGTTTTCATCTACATGGCGACAAGGATGCCGGGCGCTCAGCGCCAGGAGATCGGGCAGGTTCCGAAACTGCTCATGTCGCACCTTCCGACAGACAAGCCCCCGTTCATCGACGCGACAGGCGCGCATGCCGGCGCCCTTCTGGGCGACGTGAAGCACGACCCGTTCCAGAGCGGCGGTCTCGAGACTCCCCAGCATGACCGCGTCGAGGTGGGCGCGATACACAAGGCCAACAAGGGGGTCCTGTTCGTCGATGAGATAAACATGCTCAAGATGGAGAGCCAGCAGAGCCTGCTCACAGCCCTCCAGGAGGGCAAGTTCCCCATAGTCGGGCAGAGCGAGCGCAGTTCTGGAGCAATGGTGAAGAGCCAGCCCGTGCCCTGCAGCTTCGTGCTAGTTGCGGCGGGAAACCTGGACTCGATATACGGCTCAAAGGACGAGAACGGCATCCAGCACGGCGGCATGCACCCGGCCCTGAGGTCAAGGATACGCGGCTACGGTTACGAGACATACATGAAGACTGTCATGCCGGATACGGACGATAACCGCAAGAAGCTCATCAGGTTCGTTGCGCAGGAAGTGGTGAAAGATAAAAAGATTCCACATTTCACGAAGGATGCTGTCGCCGAGATAATCAGGGAGGCGCAGAGGCGCTCTGGCCGCAGGGGCCATCTCACGCTGAGGCTCAGGGAGCTGGGCGGGCTCATCAGGGTCAGCGGCGACATTGCCAAAGAGAACCATCTGCCATTCGCCACTAAGGAAGAGGTCCTGCAGGCCAAGAAGGTCGCGCGCTCTCTTGAGCAGCAGATAGCTGACCGCATGGTCGAGCAGAACAAGGAGTACGCGACGCTGCTGACAGAAGGAACGGCAGTCGGGCTGGTGAACGGTCTGGCAGTGTTCCAGGGCGACGGCTCGCTTGCGGAATATTCGGGCATGGTCCTGCCCATCGCGGCGGAAGTCACCCCGGCCCAAGTCAAAAACGGCGGAGTGATCATTGCCACGGGTCGTCTAGGCGAGATAGCCAAGGAGGCCGTGCAGAATGTTTCAGCTGTCATCAAGAAGATGACCGGGGAGGACATCAGCAATCACGATGTTCACGTCCAGTTCGTTGAGTCCAAGTCCGGCATAGAGGGCGATTCGGCATCTATTTCAGTAGCAACAGCCGTGTTCTCCGCACTCGAAGGAATCGAGGTGGACCAGAGCCTGGCTATGACCGGCTCGCTCAGCGTCAGGGGCAAGGTTCTTCCGGTCGGCGGCGTCACCGCGAAGATAGAAGGCGCCGCAGAAATGGGCCTGAAGAAGGTCCTGATTCCCAGGGCCAACATGAAGGACGTATTGCTGGATGACAAGTACATCGGCAAGATAGAGATCATCCCGGTCGACACGCTGAGCGACGTCCTGCAGCATGCGTTTGTCGGCAAGAAGAAAGACAGCCTTGTGAAGAAGCTCGCCGCCGTCGTGCCACTGAGTGCAAGTGTAGTACTGCCAATCCAGACAGACAGAGTACCATCCTGAGAGGGAATGCCGATGTGCGGTTTCATGTTCGATGGCTTGTCCGAAGATGAGGAGGAGGACAGATTCGTCGGAAGGGAATGCTATGTTTTCAACAGCAACCTGGGAATTTCCCTCGATGACGACAGGTGCGAGCATTGCCGGCATTATCTCACGCTGCAATGCAAGCACGTCGATGAATTCGTAGACGAGGACGGTGACGCTTGAGGACCGGTCTCTTCCTCGGCAGGTTCCAGCCGTTCCACAACGGCCATCTCGAAGTCATAAAGGAGATAGCCCCGCAGGTGGAAAAGCTGGTCATAGGGATAGGCAGCGCACAGGACAGCCACACCCTGGAGGACCCGTTCACGGCCGGGGAGCGCCACCTGATGATTTCCGAGACTCTGGATGAGCTGGGCATAACTCACTATTTCCTCATACCCATAGTGGACATAAACAGGTACTCGGTCTGGGTGAGCCATGTCAGGTCGCTGGTCCCGCCGTTCCAGGTGATTTTCACGAACAACGACCTCACTGCCAGATTGTTCGCGGAAGCAGGCGTTGAAGTTGTAAGGCCGAAGATGTACAGCAGGGAAAAGTACACGGGCCGGAAGGTTAGGAGCATCATGCTGCAGCAGGGAAACTGGGAGGCGCTGGTGCCTTCGGGCACGGTGAAGGTTGTAAAGGCCATCGACGGAATCAAGCGCATCAGGGAGCTGGCCGGTGAACCATGAGGGCAGGTGAAAAGCTCGGGGAACTGCTCACCTCGAAAGGCCGCACCCTGGCCGTGGCCGAGTCCTGCACCGGCGGCCTGCTGGGCAAGACGATAACAGATATGCCGGGCTCTTCCGCATACTTCCTCGGGGGCATCATCGCCTATTCGGATTCATCCAAGGTCGAGATTCTCGGGGTCCCGGCCCAGACCGTAGAGAGATTCGGAGCGGTTTCAGAGCGTACGGCTGTCTGCATGGCCAAGGGCATACTCAACAATTTTGCCTGCGACATAGGTGTCGGGGTCACCGGAATCGCTGGGCCAAACGGGGGCACCGAGCAGAAGCCCGTGGGCACCGTCTTCATTGCCGTGGCCAACGACGACAGGGAGCTTGCCAGGGGATTCACATTCAAGGGGAAGAGGCAGGAAATCAGGGAATCGGCAGTCAAAGCTGCGCTCGAACTTGCCTGCGAGTTCCTCGCGGGGGAATGAGCCTTGGATGTCCAGTGGAACGTGGACAAGGACATCCTAGACTCGGCCTGGAGTCGTATCCGCACCATAGCCAAAGAAGTCTCGAAAAAGAAAAAAAATCCTGACCTAATGGTCGACCTGGGCGGGGGTTCTGGATGGTTCGTCTTGTACCTGACGGAGTGTAACGAGGGTGATAGACCAAATGATAAATTAAAATTAGTATCAATCGATATGGTTCCAAGGATTGTGAGTGGTAAGGAACGGGTCTCGCACATCAAAGGAAGCGTACTAGATGTGCCAGTGCGTTCTAATTCCGCGGACTTTGTGGGAGCTAATGCCATCTTGCACCATGTCCCTGACCAGTTGGACATTTGCATTTCAGAGGTTCATAGAATCCTGAAGCCTGGTGGACGGTTTCTGGCCCAGGAGCCGCTCGCTGGGAATCCGCCGGCCAATTGGACGCGCCAGTGGGTAAAAACAAGCGCCCACGAGGAAGGGGAGCGTCCGCTGTCCTTCGAGGCGATGGAGAAAGCTATACTGGGACAAGGCCTGAAGATAGAGAATGTCGAATTCTTCTTCCTGACATCGTACCTGATGCCCCATCTTGTGCCTCTGGCCCCCAAAGGGATGAGGGGGATCCTCAGATGGAAGGGAAAATTCCTGGTGAGGATGGACAGGAAGCTGCTGAGGAAGCTGCCCGGGCTCTCGAAATACGCGGCGTACGTTTCGATCGTCGCAACCAAGGATTGAGAAAAACGCCTACATGCAAGAGCCAATAAAACAGAGAGGTCGCGGTGATGTTGGCGGGGCCTCAGACCCTGGCCATACAGCCAAGGCTTGAAGGGAGAAATCCACTCTGTGCATCACCTCGCCCGATTTCAACGAATCGGGCGGTGCGACCCCGCCCTACAATCAGCTACAAACATGCTCAGGCGGGGCATGATGGAGGTAGCCCTCGTTTCTAGTGGCCACAACTCCGAGGTCGCTGTTATGCTATCTCCATCCCCGTGCTCATCGACTGCCCGGGCTTCTGCCCGACCTTGACCTGGGGCATCTGCACCGGCGGCGGCAGCCTCATGTCTCTCGCCAGGACAACGCCTTGCATCAGGCAGTTGCGCATGATGAGGTTCAGCACCTCGTTGGCCACGTCGTCAGGCAGTTTCTTCTCCTTGAGCCATTTCTGGGCTATCCCAGACTGGCCTTCGAAAAGCACATAGCCCTCGAACTTGATTGATGCAATGGCGCCCATGCCTGTGTAATTCACCGCGAACCTGAAGTTGAACTCGGTTTCCTTCTCTGCGCGTTCTATGACCTGGGTAATTTCGTGGTTCACCTGAATCTGTATGTTCTTCTGTATCTCCGTGGACCTGGCGAACCGCCTCGCGTCAATGGTCATGAATTCAAAATTTTTAACCGGCATCTCATATCCCCTACTGGTCCTTTATGTCCTTCTTGATGTTGGGGCGTTCCTTGTAGAATATCTTGGTGCCGCAGTTGGTGCACTGTATTCCCACAGTGTTGATGTCGCCCCTTATCCTCTCCTTGCACTTGGCGCACCTGTACAAGCTCACTCCTCCTTCTCGGGAAGCACCTCTGACTCCTCTGGCTCTTCAGGGAGCTTCTTTCCCAGCTCCTGGGCGAGATGGGCCTCGTCCTCCTTGGCGAACTGCGCTTCCTGGGCCATGGCCTCCTCCTTCGTGTATGCCCTCACCCTGGTGGAATATGCCGATGCTGCGAACTTGAGGTTGCAGTGCTTGCACAGCCATATGCCGGAGGAAACTCTCTTCACCGCGTCCTCCTGGCACTCGGGGCAGCGCAGGGGCCTTGCCCTGTGCCTGCATACGCTCTTTATCTGCTTGCGTATCTTGACGCCGTACCTGGCGCCGTACTTTCCCGTCATGCCTGCTTTGACAGTCCCTCTTGCCATTTTACTCACCTGACATCAGTCTGGACCTCAGGTCCAGAGTGAGTTTTTGAGCAGTGTCCAATGCCCTGCCGACCTCGTCGTAAGTAAGTGCCCCTTTTAAACCTTTCTGCATGGCCCTTATGTGGCCATTCTCGTCCAGGGACACTGTCAGCCTCGCGTTGGCCGCAAGCTCCTCCATGAGCGTGGGGTCGACCATCATGATGTCCTTTAACTTGATGAACGTGACTGTGACAGGCCATGATTCAACCGGCAGCGGAGTGTCCTTCCCCAGCCCGAACCTCGAGGCCGGGATGACAGTGCCGTGCAGGGCGAGGAGGCTTGCCATCGTGGCCGCGTCGAACAGGTTGCCATCGTAGTTGATGGCCTGAATGTCCAGGTTGAGAATCCAGACCTTCTTGCCTGGCTCGATGCAAAGCTTCCCGAGGTCTATCATGTCGCTCTCCCTGATGCCCCTGTCGACAACCCTGGCTATTTCGACGGATTCGTCGGACGGGGCGCCTGACTCGAATCCCGGATGCGCCATGGGCTTGAGCTCGCAGCCTGTCATGAGCACGCCCTGGTCAGGCTTGTCCGGATACGGTTCCCCTGGCTGGGCCTTCACGCCCACCAGTACGTCAGTCTTGCCGAGCTGCAGCCTCGCACTGCCCTCCGCTGTGCCGATGGGTTTGAGCTGGAATTTTATTTCACGCATCAAGTCCAATGACCTGTCGTCCTCCCTGCAGCCCCTCTGCGCGAGTTTGTATATCAGCTCCCTCCGGATCTCCGGGATGATGGTGCGCTTCATTTCTCCGCCTCCCCCTCGTCCATGTCACCCAGGCTCTCGGCATACCTGCGCCTGAGCGCGTCCTGCTGCAATGCATGGATTTTCCTGCAGGCCCCGATGGCCATGTCCAATGCCTTCCTGAACTCGTCCGGGGCCATGTCCCCGTCCATCTGGAGCATCACGATATCGCCGGTGCGCGGGACGAACCCGACCGGCATGTCAGCCTGGCCGAAATTGTCCTCCTTCTTGCCGAGGTCCAGTATGAGAATGCCGTCCGCCTTCCCAGCCGCGCAGGCGGCCGCCATGTCGATCATCGGTATGCCGGCGTCTGCCATGGCCACCGAAGCGGCTGTCAGTCCGGCGCATCTGGTGCCTGCGTCCGCTTCCAACACCTCGATGAAAACGTCAATGCTGGCCCTGGGGAACTGATGGGTGAGGACTATGTTCTCCAGCGCTTCAGCGGTTATCTTGGATATCTCGGTGGCGCGCCTGTTCGGGCCCGGACGGACCCTTTCCTCACTCGAGAACGCGGCCATGTTGTAGCTCACCTGGACTATGGCCTTGGTTGGGTCCTGGAGGTACTTGGGCTGGGCCTCCCTCGGTCCGTAAACGGCTGCCAGCACCTTGTTGCTGCCCCATTCCACGTAGGCCGAGCCGTCAGCGTTGTTCAGCACTCCGGCCTCTATCTTCAGCGGCCTCATTTCGCCAGGCTTCCTGCCGTCCGGCCTCAGACCGTCCTTTCCTATCAATTTAATCGCATCTGACATTCAATCACGCTCCGTTACAGGATTCGGGGCTGCGGACCGCCTGCTGCCTGGCTCCCTCACGAGGAAAGACCTCACCGATTCAGTTAATCCGTCTCTGTGCGTGCCCCTGTCTATGAGTTTTATTGCGGCAGTGACCAGGGCAATGCCTTCGAGCTCGCCGTCTATCCATATCACTCCGTTCTGGCCCACGAATATCCTGCAGCCCGTGTGCTCCTTGAGCATTGATATCATGGAACCACCCCTGCCTATCACCCTGGGGACTTTGGAATGGGGCACTTTCAGTATCTGGCCGTTGGGCATCTTCCTCAGACCCTGCTCCTTCATGGTCAGGTTCACCCTCTTTGTCTCGTCAACCATGCCTATCTTTGCCAGCACGATGTCGCCGACAGTGAGGTACTGGCCTGCCGCGCCGAAATCGACCTTCCACTGGGTCTCATTGGCATGCAGGAAAGCCACGTAAGGGCAGTTTATGTCCACCATCCAGTTCGACGGTCCTACATCCTGAACCAGTCCTATGACCGAATCGCCCTGCCTAGGCAGGTAACGGCCGCCCAGGGGCATGACGTTGATGAAGCCGGACCTGATGTTCTTTATCCCCAGCTGCGCCGCGAAAATGGCATTGCCTTTCCGATAGGTACCCACACCAGGCTTGAAGGTTGTATCGCCGAGCTCTTCGCCCGGCATGACCAGAATCCTCTCCGTCCCCTGAACATCATCCTGAGACATGAAATCACACTCCATTCCGGCTCCTGACGGAGGAACCGGCACACCTCATGACCCTGTCGGCACCCCAATTGACTCCCTATTTTAGTATTTTGCTCTCTACATTGCCCTTGGTCTTCTCGTTCAGCCTGTTGAAAAGGTCCTGCTGCAGGCCAGCCGGGATCTCGATTACGCCCATCCAGGAGCCGTCCGGGCCCCATTCTTCCTTGCTGATTGTGCCCAGGGCCTTGATGTCGCTATAACACTTGCCGTAATCGACGCCTGCCAGCTTCACAGCCAGCCTCATCTTGTCGAATGTGATCGGAATTACGGCCCTCAGCGCCTGGACAATGTCCTTGACCTGGACTGACACTGGTTTCATTGGGTCTATGTGAATGCCCGCTTCCGCAATCGCTGCTTCGATGCGCTGCGGCGGATGCGGCGTTTTCGTCTGGGGGTTCATGCCCTCCCTGGCTATGAGCGCGACAATCTGGCGGTGCTTGTCCTCCTGCATCTTCCTGCGCTGCTCGGTGGTGAGCTGGACCTGGCCTTTCCTGAGAATCTCGATGGCAATGTCCCTGGAGCTGGAAGTGGCGAATGCCTTGGACATCTCCTCAGCGGGCGACCGGAAGCCCTTCTTGGCGTCCGAGAAAATCTCATCGGCCGGCATGTGCTCAAGAATGTCCTTCCACTCGGTTGGCTTGCCGTCGCCGACATAATCTGCTTCCACAATTATCTCGAAGCTGTGACCATGGGAGTCGAGCCTGGCAATCACCATGCCGTCCATCAGGCTGTCTGTGTGCTCCTTCTCAATTTGACCCCCCCTCGAACCGCCTCTTGGTCCACCCATGTTATCACCTACAACTTGTCAGTGAACTTCTTTATCTGTTCCGGCACCAGTCTCTCGAACTTCTCGCCCTTCTTGATGACGCCGATCTCGACAGTGTTCTCTGTCGGCGCTTCCTCGCCGCTAAGCTTCAGGCCTTCCAGCCCCAGGACGAGGGCGTCGTCCATGGACATGCCGTCCTTGAACTTGTTCTCGAAAAGCTCTATTACCTGGGCCCGGCCGGAGCCTATGCATCCGGCCTTGTAGGAGCTCAGCGCGCCACTTGGGTCAGTTTCGTAGAGATGGATTCCCTGGTTGTCGACCCCGCCCACGAGTAGCGCTGTGCCGAACGGGCGCACTCCGCCGTACTGGGTGTAGTTCTGCTTGTAGTCGCAGACCCGCTTCACCAGCATGTCGGTGCTTATCTTCTCCTCGTAAGTTACTTTGTTAATCTGGGCGATTATCCTTGCATAATCCACAAGCGTCCTCGCATCCGCGACCAGGCCGGATGTCGCGCATCCGATGTGCTCGTCAATCTGGAATATCTTCTCGACCGAATTGGATTCGACTAGCTTGCTCCTAGTCTTCTTGTCGGCCATGAGTATCACGCCGTTCTTGAACTTCAAACCCACAGTGGTCGTTCCCCTGCCGACCGCTACTCTGGCGTACTCGACCTGGAACAGCCTCCCGTCCGGTGAGAATACCGTTATCGCCCTGTCATATGCCATCTGCCCTGCCTGCATGTCATTTCCTCCTGATTGATGGGGTCAATAACACTCACGATATTAATGTTTTGCAGGAACATTGCCGCCAGGCATTGTTCCGCTACAGGCCTAAGCTGAAGTTCTGGTATATCAGGAAATACCCGACTGCGAACCCGAGTATGGCACCGGAGTTGAGCAGGGGCAGCCCGGCCTGCGGGCGGCCCTTCATCACGAACCTCATCAGGACGGCAAATCCGACCAGAGAACCCGCGAGCGTGGTCAGGGCGACTCCGAAGCTCTGCAGAGTGGGCTCCATCCCGACTACCTCGCCCCTGTATGTTACCTCGCTTCCCAGGAATGTCATGGCCGATATGACCAGGCTGCCGGGGAAAACAATGTCGCCCAGGCCCATGAACATGGCCTCCCTCTTGCCCTTGGTCGCCAATGTCTTCTTGAGGCTCTTCTGCCTCCTGAAGGAATATCCCTTGGACTTTGGCACAACCATGATGACGGGTAAACGTTTCTCAGTAACAGCGTCCGCTATGTCCAGCATGTGCTTTGTCTTGTACACGGCCACAGCGTCATATACGGCCAGCGCTATCATGAGAATGAACAGCGGAAGTATTCCCAGGGATATGCCCAGGATGGCTATGATGCCCGCTCCCACAACTATGCCGATGCTGTCCACCACATACCATTCCGGGAACTTGTAAAGGACATATGTGAGAAAGCCGGCCAAGCCTATGCTGATGAAAAGGAGAATATAGCTCAATTCGTCATTGTACGTGTAGATGAAAGAATTGGTGAAAAGGAAATCGAACAGGTAGGACAGAGGTATCACCAGAACGTACATCAGCGTGAGCCCGCTGGCGAAGAGCACAAGGCCTTGGATTATACCGAGCTTTTTCTTCTTTGCAAGGAACAGGACGAAGCCGGAGAACAGCAGTATGAAAATCACATACATGACGGGTATGCGCAGGTCATTGGGGTCCTCGAACGCCTGGAAGCCCATGCTCATGAACGGTAGGGACATCAGCATGCCCAGAAGGATTGTGGCCAGGAATATCATGGCCATGGAAACGACTGAGCGGTACTCGGCCCACCTCGGCATGCCATCACCTATCCGGAGACCAACTGGGCGAAGGCAGAAGTCCCGGAAATGTTTGTTATCTTTATCTTGACAGTGGTTCCCTTGGTCGTGCCAGGCACGAAGATGATGTACTTGTCCACCTTGGCAATGCCGTCCCCCTTCTTCCCCAGGTCCTGTATCAGCACGTCATAGGTGTTGCCTATCACCAGGGCTGGTATTTCGGCCGCAGCCATCACCCTCGGGACCTTCACCGGCCTGTGGGCGCCGCAGGCCTCGCATTCGAGAATGAGCACGCGCCCGTCCTTCACGAGCTTTGAATCGGGCCTGCCGCATTCAGAGCACAGCACATATGTGTTCAGGTACGTCTTCAGCCTGGTCTTGACCTGCTCCACGCCCAATCGGCTTTTAAAAATTGCCCTCCGACCGTCCAGGTTCCCGGCTGTGCCGAGCTCCCTGAGCAGATAGGCCAGTATTGCCTCCGGGTCTCTCCTGAACGAGTCGGCCATGTCGCCGAAGTTCCTGAACACGGTGGTCTTGCCTTCCTGGAAGAGGTCGGGCTCGGGCATCTGGAACCTCTCGCCGTCGCTGGTGTGCTCGGGAAGGTTCTCCTTTGCCTTCTTCAGAAGGGCCTCGTAGTCATATGCCATGCGGAGTTCCAATACATGATGGGGTTAAAAAGCGTTGGGGTGGATTAAAAGTTTGAGAGAGACGAAACTATGCTAGAGCGAAAAAATAGAACCTCCCCGGGCTCACACCCGGGGCTTCCTAGCCAAGAAACCATTCTTGTTATAATAATGCTGTTCAAGCGCACTTATCCAGCATATAAAATGGAACCCCCGGCCTGAAGGTGAAACATCGTCTGTATCAGCCGAGGCATGCCGTCCAAAGCAGCATCGGAATCGCAATCATTTGTACTGCCGGCAGGTGTTGCAGTACCACCGGCTGTATTGGGCTACGAATGTCATGGGTTGGCCGCAGGTTGGGCAATATTGGTACACGGGAGTCGGGGGCGGTGGCATGTACCCGTAAGCGCCGTAGCCGGGCTGCCTGATCGGGCCTCTGACGACAAACCATATTATCAGCGGGATTATGCCGAAGAAGAAAACCAGGATTGCCCAGAGAGCGCCGCTCGAGCCCCTTTTCTCGGCATCCCTGTACACCCAAATGCAGACATATATCCATACGATGAATACGACAAGCGATATCAGGCATATGGCGGCCAGCAATCCGGTCGACCATTCGTCGAAAGAATCCGTGGGAACTTGAAGGATGTCTATCATGGTCTTTCCCGCAGATACATGGCCATTTGGATATTAACGTTTTCCTGTGAAGGAGTTGTCTCTCGGCCATCAGCGAAGAAATCGTTCCAACCCGTAGGTTTGGATGGAGCTAACCCTTCATAACGCCCAGCGGCTTGAGTCTCGCCACAAGCCTGGATATGCCCGCGCCGTCCACCACCTTGACCACGTCGTCTATACGCTTGTAGGCGAATGGAGCCTCCTCTGTCAGCACTTCCTTGCTGGCGGCTTTGACATATATCCCGTCGCGCCTCATGTCTTCTTTTATCTGGTGGGATGTGAACTGCCTCATAGCCTGCTGCCTGGACATCACCCTCCCTGCGCCGTGGCATGTCGAGCCCCATGTCTCCTTCATTGCATTGTCCGTGCCCGCAAGAATGTAGCTGGCAGTGCCCATGTCGCCCGGGATTATCACGGGCTGGCCTATGTCCCTGTAGTCCTGCGGGACGTCAGCATGGCCCGGGCCGAAAGCCCTTGTCGCGCCCTTGCGGTGCACATAGACCTTCTTCCGCTGGCCCCCGACCTGGTGTTCCTCGAGCTTGGCTATGTTGTGGCATACATCGTAAACAAGCTTCATGTCCATCTCCTCGGCCGAGCGGGACATGACCTTCTCGAATGACTCCCTCACCCAGTGCAGAATGAGCTGGCGGTTGGCCCAGGCATAGTTCGCGCCGCAGGCCATGGCCTTGAAGTATGCCTCACCCTCCGGCGAATGGGCGGGCGCGCATGCGAGCTGCCTGTCCGGAAGGTCGATGTTATACTTCTTCACGGCAGTCTCCATCTGCCTTATGTATTCCGTGGCTATCTGGTGGCCCGCTCCCCTGGAGCCCGTGTGGATCATCACCATTATCTGGCCGACATGGTCTATGCCGAAAACTTTGGCTGCGGCAGGGTCGAAAATCTCCTCGACGCGCTGCACTTCCAGGAAATGGTTGCCGGCGCCCAGGCTTCCGAGCTGTGGCGCGCCCCGCTTCTTGGCGTCGTGGCTGACAAATGTCGAATCCGCGTTCTTCATGCGGCCGTTTTCTTCTGTGTGGGCGATGTCGGATTCCCAGCCGTAGCCGTTCTGGATTGCCCACTCGGAGCCTGTGTCCAGCACGTCGTTGAGCTGGTTCGGGTCCAGGCGTATCTTGCCTTTGGAACCGAGACCGGATGGAACATTCTCGAACATTGAATCGATGAGAGCATTGACCTTGCCCTTCACATCCTGCTCCGAGAGATTGGTGCGAACCAGCCTCACTCCGCAGTTGATGTCGAAGCCCACGCCTCCCGGGGAGAGCACGCCCTCGTCAAAGTCGGTGGCCGCGACCCCGCCTATGGGGAAGCCGTAGCCCCAGTGGATATCGGGCATGGCCATGGACCTGCCCAGAATCCCGGGGATGAAAGCCACATTGGCCACCTGCTCCAGGGCATTGTCCTTCCTGACCTGCTCCATCATCCTGGCGTCGGCGAAGATCAGGCCTTGGGTGCGCATGCCCTTCTTGTAGCTCATCGGTATCTCGAAACGGTAATCGTCCAGCTTGCTGAGCGGGCCTGTCCAGTTCTGCATGTCATCGCCTCGGGAAGGTATGCGGCGCCATGATATTTAAGGGTAGCGCCAGCGGTTCGCAGTCATGAAAAGGCGGGCTCAGCCATTAAATAAAGGTTGCCAATCAAGGCTCGATGAAGGCCAACACCATCAACGCCCTCTCCAACGCAGCCCTTTTCGGGTCCCTGCTCCTTGTCCCGCTTTTAGCGGAGCAGCTCGGGGCCAGCCCGTCGCAGATAGGCATAATCGTGGCGGCCTATGCGCTGTCCAATTTCGTCTCCAGCTATATCTTCGGCAGGCTGGCGGATGTGCACGGCCGCAGGGTGTTCCTGATCGCGGGGCTTGTGCTCTCATCCGTGGCCTGCGCCATCCAGTACCTCGCGACTGACACGCTCTCGCTCCTCATCACAAGGATATTGCTGGGATTCGCCGCCGGGATATTCCCCGCAGCGCTCATGGCCTATGCCTACGAGTCAAAGACCAGCATGACCAAGTTCATGGCCTGGGGCTCGGGGGGCTGGGGCGTCGGAACCCTGGTGGCCGGCTTCACGGCGACATGGTTCACCATCAAGGAGCCGTTCCTCTTCACGGCCCTGCTCATGGCCCTCAACATACCCATAGCCATGAAAATCAGGTTCAGGAAGGAGAAGAAGATGTCCGTGCCGTTCTTCCCGACGGCCATCATCAAGAAGAACATAGAGATTTACGGGCCGGTGCTGGTCCGCCACACCGGGGCCTGCGCCATCTGGGTCATGTTCCCGATGTTCATCAGAGAAATGAAAGGGGCAGAAGGCGTGCTCTTCTTCTGGGTCGGAGTCATGTACGCAATAAACTCGTTCAGCCAGTTCATTTTTATGCGATACCTCAGATATAAATCGTCAGTGCTCGTGCCCTGGGGGATGGTGGCCAGCTCGGTCACTTTCCTCCTTTTCATCATCTGCCACGACGTATGGACGCTCATGGCCGCGCAGGTCGTGCTGGCGCTTTCCTGGGCCCTCATCTATGTCGGCTCTGTGAACTTCGTCATGGCGAACAACAGGGAGCGGGCGACAGCCACCGGGTTCCTGAACTCGACGCTCCAGATATCTTCCATCCTCGGAGCCCTGGCAGGGGGGTTCATCATCGATGCGACAGGCGACCTGCTTGCGCCGATGTGGCTGGCGTCGGGGATGGCTGTGGCTGGGCTAGTTCTCTATTATCCATTAAGAATGCACAGATTGGCCAAGCGCAAAAAGGTAATGGTTAGTTGAATCGGCTCAGAGCATTTAATACCGGAGGATTCGACAATGGCCTGTACCCCATTCTTTTGCTGAATCAAGGCCATGAATTACCTGCAGTATATTGCAAAAGGTGAATGCGGGAACTAAATCTATACAGCCAATAGCATTCGCCATGAATCAGCATTTTAAAACGATGTGATTCAAAAGCGTTGACCGGTAATCGGCATTCTGCAAGCGATGAGATTACCGGCGCCCATGTGGCTGGCCTCGGGGATGGCGGTGGTTGGGCTCATCATGTATTATCCATTGCGTAAAAACCGGCTGGCAAAGCGTGCGAGCATAGCGGTAAGTTGAATCGACTTATCGCTGACCCATGCATTTAGGCTCTAAAGCCATAAGCTTCGGATACAGCAAAGATTCGACGATGGCCCGTTTTACTATCTGTAAGCTAAATCAGGGCCATGAATTTCCAGCATTTATGAGCAATCGGTGAATGCGGAACCTGAATCAAGGCAGATATAAGCATTCGCCTTGATTGCCAACACACTTTGATGTACAATCAAAAAATTCGGTAATTTCCGAAGGCATATGCATCGAAATTACCGTTCGCTAACCTTGGATTTTCTCAGTCTCTCCTTGGCCCTCTGCCTCTTCCCCACCACCTTGCAGAACACGTACCCGAAGAACGAGAACAGCAGCCTGATGAGCTTCCATACGTTCTCCTCCCTGGAGACCTTCACCATCTCGATTGGGGAATAAGATGTCCACAGATTGCCGTGCCGCAGGGTAAGCTCCTTCCGGCCGAAGCCGTACCAGAACGACTGCTTGAAGAAGCCGACGAACGAAGACCTGGCGTTGTGGTAGACTATGGCGGCGGGCCAGTAAACCAGTTTATACCCGGCCTCAACGGCGCGGTAGTTCAGGTCCACCTCTTCGGCTTCCTTGAACCAGGGGTCGAAGCCCTCAATCGCCTCGAATGCCGATTTTCTGTAGGCCAGGTTGACACTGGGATAGGTTATGTCCACGCCGTTGAAGAGCATGCCGACCCTTTTTAGGGAAGTGAATCCGTCGTAACCCAGGCGGACCTCCCTGCCGGCAACAGCGTCAGCGTCGGCCATAGCTTTTACCAGCTCGTCCACCCACAGGGCGTGGGCAATCGCATCGGCGTCAATGAAAGCGACAATGTCCCCTGTGGATTTCCCGACACCGTAGTTCCGGCCCTCGCCCCGCGTGCCGGGCTGGACATGTAGCTTCACGAACGGAAACTTGGCCGCGTACTCTTTGACTATGCCCTGGGTGCCATCGGTGCTGTTCGCGTCAACGACCAGAACCTCATGGGGCTTCCTTGACTGGTGGACTAGGCTGTCCAGGCAGTCGCGCATGAAGGCGCCCGCATTCCGGGTGATGACGACGATGCTGAGCTTCATCGTGGCAATTTATATTCTGCATCTTTATAAAACTTTCGGAATTATAATGGACCGCCCAGCCATATGCATCCGAGGATTATTCCCAGGGACAGGGCGTTCAGGTGGATTGCCTCAACGTGGCGCTTCAGCGTGATGCGGCCCCAGCCCGCCCAGAACCTGTCCGAGTCCGGACCGATTTCCTTGAACCAGGTTCCGGGTCTGAGGTTCCTCGGGAATGTGAACACGGTCCGGCCGGTGAGAAGCTCGGCCAGGACATGCGAGAGCGCGCCCGCGCCCAATGCCCCCATTGCCTGAAAGGCGGCGGATTCAGGCCAATAGCGGAGCTGGATGGCCATGTACGCACACATCCCAGCCAGGTAAAGGACTGCGAATGCGGAGGCCAGGGAATGGCCCATTGGGCTGCCCTGGGTCAATTTGGACTCGGCCAGGTCTAGGCCGAACAGCATAGCCACTGCCGCGGCAAGGAACATATTCCAGGATACGGCCGGTGCTCCGGTCAGGATATTTGCAAAAGCCATTGTTGTGGCTGCCAGAAGCGCAGGCGTGAGGCGGTTCGACATACTCTTCCCGGGCTGGAATCCGCATTGGGATATTTAAATCAGACCGATGTGGCTTGGGCAAGGCTTATATTTCCATGATTGGATTAAGCCCGGATGCCGAACAACTACTGCCCGTACTGCGGCCGGTTCATGATGATGAAGGAGTTCGAGCATGCCTGCGACCGGGTGAATGTCATGCGCGGAGTGAAGGAATGGTGCTCTCGTTGTGGGGGGAGACTGGACCCGATGACAGCGGACCCTGATTCGGACCTGTGCCCGGTGTGCAGGAACAGGATAGACCCATTTTCTAGGGAATTTAATTAGAATTTTCTATAAGTTTGACGAGTTTAACACCAAGTTCCGTAGGGCGGTAGATAATCCACTGGCCCTGCTTTTTACCAGCAATCAGCTTGGCTTCTTTGAGCACAGCCAGGTGATATGAGAGTTTAGAGTCCGATATCCGGAGAATCTCCTTGATGAGGCAGGCGCAGAGCGGCTGGTCCTCCAGCGCATAGAGTATCTTCAACCGCATCGGGTCTCCGATTGCCTGGAACAATTTCGCTTTCAGTTTCAGGGTCTTTGCTTCAGGAAGCTGGGCTATAATGCCTTCGAGGCCGCCCTTCTCCTCGCACTGCTTCTTTATCGGGTCCGGAATTTCAGCCATCATTTCACCATTTCAACTTTATTTGAAACAAAGTTTATATATTTGCAAGTATTTCAAGTTTTGTTGAAACGTTAGGGTGATGGCAGACATGGCTAATATAGTTTACGACCTACTCATGGCAGGCGGTTCTGCGCTCATTGATTACCTGTCAGCCCATGTTTTACTGTGTCTGGTGCCGGCTTTCTTCATCGCGGGCGCTCTCTCGGCGCTCCTCGACAAAGAGGCGATAACAAAGTACCTGGGACCTGACACGCCACGGTGGATATCTTATCCAATAGCCGCAGCTGCTGGGCTTCTCATCGCTGTTTGCTCGTGCACCATCCTGCCGCTGTTCGCAGGCATCTGGAAGAAAGGTGCGGGTCTCGGTCCCGCCGTGACATTCCTCTTTACAGGTCCAGCAATAAACATCCTGGCCATTACCTACACCGGAAGTCTGATCGGTTGGGACATTGCGACAGCACGAGCAATACTCTCCATCTCGTTCGGCATACTCATCGGCATGGCTATGGGTTTCATCTTCGAGCGTGTCGATAAGAGAAAGGGCAAGACCTGTGTGAAAGCCCCGGACGCGGTCGCAGCGGATTGTCCGTCTCCATCTTCCCAGACTGACGCCACTTTCTTCGGCAGGCTGGCCAAGCGCAAAACGATTGTCCTGATGGCCCTCCTGGTGGGTGTGCTTCTCGCTGGCACTGCGCCCGTAGGATATTTCCTTGACCTTTCGCCTTGGCTGATCATGCTTTACGTTCAACTGCCGATGGCTTTGATTGTGGCAGGCATTGCAGCGTGGTGGGCTCTGAAGACCAACACGACCGACGAGAACAAGGCTTGGATGCGTGAGACATTGTTCTTCACGAAGATGATTTTACCCCTGCTTCTGATCGGTGTGTTCGTTGCAGGCATTGCCGGAGCTCTCATCCCCGCAGACCTGATTGCCAAATATGTTGGGAGTAACTCACTGTCAGCCAATATGATAGCGGTCTGCTTCGGCGTCTTCATGTATTTCCCGACTCTTGTCGAGGTTCCGGTGGCTCGGATGTTCCTCGACCTCGGTATGGCTCGCGGGCCTCTGCTGGCCTACCTGCTTGCCGACCCGGAGCTCTCGCTGCAGAGCATAATTGTCCTGCGGAAGGTGATGGGCGCGAAGAAAACACTGGTGTACGTGGGTTTGGTTGCAGTGCTTTGCACGATTGCAGGTCTGATATTCGGATTGTTCATGGGGTGAAAATAATGAAAATAGAGATATTCGGAGTAGGGTGCGCGAAGTGTGTGAACCTGGAGAAGAACGTCAGAGAAGCCGTCAAACAGATGAAAATCCAGGCGGAGATTGTGAAGGTGACGGACATCGATGAAATGGTGGAGAAGGGCGTCATGTCAACTCCAGCACTGGCTGTCGATGGCAAGATTGTGTCCGCTGGCAAGAATCTTGCCCTCCAGGATGTCGTCGCTATACTTCAAAAGGTTGGGGTGAAAGGCTGACAGGTGCGACATACAGGGGAATCCCCCGGGAAGAGATTGACTGGTTTCCAACGGTAGACCTGGCAAAATGCTCCCGATGCAGAGTATGCGCGGAGAACTGTCCCCACAACACCTATGATTTCAATGAGAAGCCAATCGTCGCCAGGCCAAATAACTGTGTAGTGGGTTGCACAGGATGCGCCAACAACTGCCCCGAAGACGCGATAACATTTCCGACCTTGGTCTGGCTGAGGGATGAACTACGAATGCTGAGGAAAAAGTATCCGGGCAAGGAGTGATAATATGGGCGAGAATGGATCCGGCAAACTTGGTTGGATAGATAAATTGCTTGCAGTGTGGGTTGTGCTCTGCATGGCCATCGGTCTGTTGTTGGGAAAGTATTTCCCGGATTTCAGTGCCCACCTGGAAATCGGTATTCCAATCGGTCTGTTTCTCATGATATACCCGGCGATGACGAAAATCGAGCTGGGAGAGCTGAAAGCTGCGATGAAGAGCAAGAAGCAGGTCGGCATAATCGCGTTCTTCAACTATGCAGTAAATCCATTCCTCTTGTACGCCCTTGGATTCATCTTCTTCGAGGTCATTCTCCAAGATCTCGGTTTGATAACGGCGGAAACTGCGCGGTATCTCTGGACAGGCCTAATCCTGCTTGGCGTCGCGCCGTGCATCGCCATGGTCCTGGTGTGGACAGACCTCGCCAAAGGCAATGGCCCTCTAGGAATCGTGCTGATGGCATGGAACTCAATTATACAGGTCATCACAACACCGTTCTACATCGCACTGCTTGTTGGAACTTACATAGCCATCGACATTTTCCTTATTGGCCAGAGCGTGCTCCTGTATCTCGGGCTACCCCTCTTGCTGGGAGTATTGACTCGTCGGTATGTGATTAAGCAAAAGGGAGAAACCTGGCTGAAGGAGAAGCTTCTGCCATACTTCGGTAAAATGCAGCTTATTGCACTGCTCTTCACGATGGTTGTCATGTTCTCTTTGAAGGGTGGCGTCATCCTGGACAATCCAAACCTCATCTGGCAGATGGCAATCCCGGTGGTGCTGTTCTTCTTCCTGCTCTACAACATTGTGTTCTACACATGCAGGAAGCTGGGATACAATTATGAGGATTCCTCCACAATGGGCTTCCACTGCACAGGCAGGAACTTCGAGCTGGCAATAGCGATTGCATTGACCGCCTTTGCAACCATGCCGATGGTGGCTGTTTCAACCGTTGTAGGTCCCCTCATAGAGATACCAGTGATGTTGATACTTGTATGGACGTCATTGAGAAGGCGGGACAAAATAAGCGCTCAAAAAATCAATAGTGGCGCATTAGGAGAGATTAAACATGGTGAGACCTAATCGAAAAAAGATTGAAGAGAAGAAAAAATTGCTAGAAGAGGGCTATATCGAATGCGGTTACTGCGATGAACCAGTGAAACCAAAGGCTCTCAAATGCCCCCACTGTGGTAAGTGGTATTCGTCTGGAAAGCAGGCTATCGCTCTTATTCTGACAATAACTATATTATTATCTTCAGTTGGGTACTACTACTGGTCAGGCAATCATTCGGCATCCAATCTGTCATCATCGCCATATGTGGTTTCATCGTATCCCTCTGGCACAGCCGTTACAACCACCAGCTCATTGTCTATGACCTTCAGCCGGGAAATGAATCGAACATTGGTCGAATCGGCGTTCTCGTTATCACCAAATATTCCAGGGATATTTTCATGGAGTGGAAACACACTCACATTTAAACCAAGCACTCAACTGGCCGCTGGAACTGTATATACAGCCACTATCGGGGAAAATGCTCATGACATCAATGGAAAAAAATTGGATTGCGGAATGTATCGTTGGGTTTTCACAACGGCTACTGGCACAGGTACAATTACAAGACGGGACATCGGCAACGGAGATAACGAGTTCTGGTCACGTGCAGTGAGTCATCCCTCATGGGTAACAACCGCAGTTCAGACAAAACCTCAACTGATACTCACGCACAGCACAGGCTGCGCCCCGTGCGACACTATGATCTCAATATGTGGACCACTCAGTACCGAATATACGGGCCAAATAGTATATTATGATATTACATCGGGAACAGACGAACCGGAGGCGACAGACTGCTTCGGCGCTTACGACCCGAATGGCGAGCCGCACTATGTACCTTTGACCACCGTGGTGACAAAAGGCCCTAACAATACTATTATTTGGCACAGCTGGGAAGGTGTTGTCGATGAGGTTACATTGAGAAGCTGGATTGACGATGCGATTTCGTATCATGATGAGTATTCAGGATGAGGTAGTATGGCTAAGGAAAATATTGTAATAACCGGAGCGCAGAAGAAGCTTGCTTTTTTTATAGCCATAATCATGTTGATTTCAGTCATAGGCGTGTACTACATCTACAATGAAAAAGTACCCGAGCCGACTCCATCCGTTCTTGGACCATCAATCATTTCCGCAACTCCAACGGGAACTTCTATCCCTGCAGAAGCCCCGATTACAATTATATTTGACAGCATCATGAACAAGGAGAGCGTGGAATCCGCGTTCTCGATTTCTCCGATTAAGTTAGGTTCTTTTTCATGGGATGAAAGGACCAATTTCGACGGCAAGATAGTAAAATTCATTCCAACGATTGGTTTTCGAGCAGGCACCCAGTATACTGTTAGGTTAAACAATGGAACTGTCGATGTTGATAGGAAAAATCTAACAACTGGCACATATCAATTCAATTTTACCACTGAGGGAGAGACCGCGATATGCCGTGATGTGGGAAATGGAACTGATGATTTTTGGACACAATATCCTCCATACAACACATATCCCGATCAACCCGTGGAACATCCTGACTGGGTGGTTGATGCTGTGGAGACAAAGGTAGTTATGATACTTTCTCACAAAGCGGACTGTGCCCTGTGCATCAAACAAACAGCAATATGCGCGAGCATTAAAAACAACAGTTCAGGCAATATTGAATATTTTGACCTTTTAACTACATTTGACAACCCGGAATCCACCGAGATATTCTCAAATTATTCACCAATGAGTTACTGGGCAATTCCGTTGACAATTGTACTCACCAAAGTTACCGATTCAAATGGAATTGAGGCCATAGGTTGGCACAGCTGGGTTGGTGCAGTCGACGAAGCAACTCTGACAAGTTGGTTGGAAGATGCAATGATATATCACAATGAACAAGATGGAAGGTAGGCAATAATGGAAATCAAAAAAATCGTGTATCTGGCCGTGGCAATTGCAGTCGCATTGCTGCTTTCATTCATGGCATTTAATTATTATGGGCAAGGTTTCGAGGGGGAGATAGTCTCGGCTCCGCAATTCACTGCCACCGATTACCTGAACAGGACCTTCTCGCTGAACGATTCTGCTGGGAAGGTCACAATCATCCATGTCACCCAACTGGAAAGCCCCGTCTGCATCGAGTGTGAGAGGCACATGAGGGAGCAGATGCGCGAGTTGGTGGAACTTGAATCCGACGCAAATGTGGATATTATTACCCTGAACATAAGGAAAAACGCCTATTCCCCGGACGGATGGACCCTGGCCAGGGACTGGTGGGACATCAATATCACGTGGAACTGGATCGAGGAGGAGGACCCCTACGCAATTGCTGGGCTTTATCAGGAATACTGGGATGTCGACGGCAACTTTGCCAATCCCACGCTTATAATGATAGATCCCGAACAGAATGTTGTGGGCGTCTATCATATTTACGCAATGAACAAAGGAGAGGTGGACGGAGTCCAGACAGCGGAATCCCTCCGCCAGGATGCCGGCGAGATAATGGAGGGCGACTGGACCGTGTTCCGGGGCGAGACAGGAACCACGACCTATATCGGGGTGTTCATCTTGGGCATCCTGTCGTCCTTCTCGCCATGCTCGCTGTTCATGCTATTTGCCCTCGTATCCTTTGTCATCTCGTCAGAAAAGGAAGAGAACGGACAGGGAACAGCCCACAAACCCGATTGGAAATCAGGCACATGGATAGGCATCACTTTCTCGCTGGGAATGATCCTGACATTCGCAATTTTCGGAGCCCTTGCCTCCTATGTGGGCGTATTCATCGAATCCTCGACGACATTCTCACTGCTGGTCGGGCTGACCCTAGCCTTGCTGGGCATCAACATCATATGGCCGATAAGTGACGCGTTCAACCGTTTCAGGAAGAAAGACTGCGTTGTAGGAGACGATAGCGCGAAGCGCTTGATGAAGCGCCTGGAGGGCAGGAGGCCGGGCTTAATCGGTTTGCTGCTCGGGATATTGTTCACGGTCGGCTGGACACCCTGCGCACTGGCCATGGTGCTGCCGGTTTTGGTCATGATAATCAGCGGCAAGGTCACACTTCTCGCGGGCATCGCCCTGATGTGCGTTTTCGCGCTCGGCAGGGCCGTGGTTGTGACCTCATTCTGCGCAGCCATAGGCGGGATGAAGGGGCAGATATACAGCAAGTTCATAAAGGCGGGAAAGTGGATACAACCCATCTTCGGAGCCGCGATGATTGCCCTCGGAATAATCTATGCGCTGAGGTACTGGGGATTCAACTTATGGTGATTCCGGAAACATATTTATCCGCCCCCGAAGATGGGGACCCCATGAAGCAGTGGCTCTACCGAATCCAGCCAAAGCGCAAGACCATGCTGAGGGACGGCCCCACAGACAGGGAGGGAAAGCTCATAGGCGAGCATTTCGCCTACCTGAAGGACCTCACCGAGAAAGACGTCGTTCTGCTGGCCGGCAGGACGCTCAACACCGACGAGAGCAGCTTCGGCATCGTCATATACCTGGCAAAGGACGAGATGGAGGCAGCTAGGATTTTTGCCGAGGACCCAGCTGTGAAGGCCGGAGTGTTCATTGGGGAAGTGTACCCCTACAGCGTGGCGCTGGTGGGCGAGTTCAAATAATCTGGTAAACTAATCAATGAGGAATGCGACAATCAACCGTTCCAAATGTCCAGTGGGACTTTGGATGCCATTAAAAATCGATGATAGTTATGTTCTTCAATAACTTGCATAGATTTATATATTTGATTGCACATTAGCCGAGTGTGCCTAAAACATTGTATTCGAAGCAAATCGCTGACATCCTGAAAATGCCTGTCTTCGGCGTGAAGGATCTGGCGATGCGGGGGGTGCCCACGGCGTACGCGAGACAGCGGCTACACCAGATGTCTGTTTCGGGGAGAATCGTGCGTGTCGAGCGCGGAAAATACACCGTGACCGAAGACGCGGTTCTGGTTGCAACCCACGTCACCGAACCGTGCTATCTTTCCCTGTGGTCAGCTTTGAGCTTTCGCGGCCTGACTACCCAGATACCGTTCTACGTGCAGGTTGTCACATCGCGAAAGAGGTTCGCGCGCAAGCTCTGTTTCGCTGGGTCCGAGATACGGTTTTACTATGTCAGGCCAGGGATGATGTTCGGCTACGAGAACGTTCTATTCGGCGAAGAACAGCGGATACCCATTGCAAAGGTCGAGAAGATAATAATCGATGCAATCTACCTGAATGAGATACCCATGGGTGATCTCGACGAGGCTGTGAATTCCGCGGACGCAATGCTGCTGATGGAATATTCCCAATTGACTGGAAACCGACGGGTGATTGCCAGAGTGAAGGAGCTGTTGAAATGCTGACAACCAGCGAGCTGAAGGGATACGCCCACATGCGCCGCCTCAGGATAGTGGACCACATCTGGAAGGATTACCTGCAGGACTTGGCCTTGCACATCCTCTACAGGCGAACCCCCGGGCTGGTCTTCAGGGGCGGCACGTGCATTTGGAAGGTCTACAAGGGAGATAGGTTCTCAGAGGATCTGGACCTGTGCGCAGGCTCGATGCCAGCGAACATTGGCGAGCACGTGGCGCGCGAACTGGGATTCCTGGGGTTCGAGTGCGGTATGGAAAGGAAAAAGCGCACCGCCAATATGGAGTTCATCAAGCTGTCGGTGACTTCACCCGCACATCCCCGACCGGTTCCGCTCCTCGTTGAGGTGCTGGAGTCCGCTGATTGCGCTGTCAAGTCGCACCTCGTGACGATGTATTCACCATACCCGGACGTGCCGCCGGTGGAGATGCGCGTGCCCGAAGCTGGGGACATGGCCTCGGACAAGGTCTCCGCGATATTTGGCAGGGACAAGCCTCGCGACGTGCACGACCTATACATCCTGCTGAAACAGGGGGCGAAGCTGGACATGGCGGATGTAAGGCGCAAGGTTCCCGAATTCACCCTTCCGGGCCTCAAGAGAAAGATGGAGGAGAAACGCAAGGACTGGAAGGCACTGGAGCCACTCCTGGTTGCGAGGTTGCCGGCACTGGAGGAGGAGATACAGTACGTATTGGGGTGCATTGCAGACTGATGCGCTGTCCGGTTGAAATGGACCGGGAAGGATGAAAGAAACGTTTCCGTGCCAGAGTTTATAAATGTGGTTTCGCCCGACCTATGACTGTCGGGCGAGTACCCGACCTCCCCGGCCTCCCTCCGGTCAGCCGAGGCTTCCGATTCAGGAGCAGTAAATGCCCCAGAATGCTCTGTCACTCATGCAGCTAGGAGATTGAAACCCCGCCCTCGCGCTAATATAAGTTATCACAGGCGGGGCATGCCGCAAAATAAATGCCTTGTTCATTTTAAGCCAGCGCTCTCCGCCAGCATGCCCTTCAGCTCTTCCTTGGTCTTGGCCTCTATGCCGAAGAACTCCATGAACTTCGGAGCCGTCTCCAGGATGTATCCCCTGTTGGTGCGGTTCTGGTAAATCAGCTTCATCTTGACCAGCAGGTCCACGTGCTCCCTGGCCTTCTCCCCGACTATCTCGAGGAGCTCTTTCTTCTGCATCGGCTGGTAGTAAGCGATGAGCACCGCAGTCTTCGTAACATCGCGGTCCAGCTCCTTCTGCGCGACTTCCTCTGTTTCAAGGGCATATTCCTGCTTCAGCTGCATCGAGTAATTCTGGCCGATGTGGACGATGTCCAATGCAGTCGAGCGGGTCTCGTACGAGCGGTTGAGCTTCTTGAGCGCGCTCCTCACGGCTTTTTCTTCCAGGCCGGTGAGCCCGCATATGTCCTTGACAGTGAGCGGTCTGCCTGCGGAGAACAGCACTGCCTCGACATGCTCCGCATCGCCCAACTCACACCACCGCCAGGCTCTCGGCTGGCACTATCGGAACCGCAGTCATGTTCTGCATCGGGGCCATGTCCCTGGACTCGATGCTCGTGATGAATATCTCTCCGTAAGGCAGCTTCTGCTGCTCCAGCGCGATTTTCTCCATGTTGGCCAGGAACAGCGAGGAGATGAACACAGTCACCTTATCGAATGTGTCCTTCTCGTTCCATATCTGTGTGATAGGTATGCGCTTCGCCTCGCATTTGCATATTCTCTGCCAGGTGGCTGAAATGTCTTCATGCAGGCTCTCGCCGTGCAGCTTGTCCCCGATGACTATGGGCACATCGATGGGCTTGACCAGCTTGTTTATCCTGTCTCTGAGGGCCATTTCTTCCCTTGCTTCGTCGAATGCCTCCAGAAGGGAGACTAGTGTCACTGGCCTCACGTCTGTGCTGTGCACGGCTTCGGTGAGGAGCGGGTCGCTCCCCAGCACGAAGTCGCTGAATCCGGAGCCGGGTATGGGCTCGTAGGCCGGCTCTATCTCCCAGTCCCCGAAGAAGGTCTCGACAGGTTCGTCCACCTTGTCTGCCTTGTTAAGAATCCTGACGCTCTGGCTCTTCAGTATGGACCAGGCCATCATTACCAGCTTCCCCGCGATGATGAAATTGACGTCGTCCTCCTTCTTCAGCTTGGCCAGGTAGAGCTTGGTGAACTCGCCGAGGTCTATGTTCCAGGGGTCGAATTTCTCGTCGATGACAAGCTGGAATGCTATCGCAGCCGCTCTGTCCACCGGGTCCTGGAGGACGACCTGAATATCCATGTCCAGCTCCTCCATTATCCTGAGGTAGTTGTCCAGGTCTATGCCGCCCTGGTCAGGTTCGTTTATCAGGGATTTGTGGAAGAGCAGATGGTTGATTATCTCCGTCTCCTTCTCGCCCATGGTCTCCAGGGCTCTCTCGTTCAAAATCGGGCACACACTCGGTCTGTTTTCCGCTTCCATGCTATCCCGTCCCCTGGCCCGGCTCGGGGCCAGCAGCTTTCTGGGGCTCTTTCACGTCACCCAGGTCCACTTTCATGATGACGTCGGAAATTCCCTTCTTCTGCATAGTGATGCCGACTATGTGGTCGGCCTGCCTGAGCGTGACCTTTCTCAAAGATATCTGCAGGAACTGGGCCTGCTCGGAATTCTTCTTGACCATCGCGGCCACGTTCTCGGCGTTTATCGCGTCCAGGTTCTGGTCCACCTCGTCCAGAACGTAGAATGGACTAGGGTCGTGCCTCTGTATGGCGAATATCAGGGCCATGCTCACCACGCCCTTCTCGCCTCCGGAGAGCGCTTCCAGCCTGTGCACCTTCTTGCCGGGCGGCCTCGCATTGATAAGCAGGCCAGCGGAGAACGGGTCGTCCGGGTTCTCCAGCAGAAGTTCAGCCTCCCCGCCCTCGGAAAGTTCGGCATACACCATCCTGAATTTTTCATTGACTGCCCCGTACACCTTCAGGAGGCCTATCTTCTTCTTCTCGTTGAGCTCCTCCACCAGCTTGAGCAGGCGTTTTCTCTGCTCCCTGAGCCTGGTGAGTTCGTCCTTGAGTTCGTCATGGCGCTTCTGCTGCTCGTCATAGGCATCCAATGCCCTCAGGTTCACATTGCCCATGGACTCCATCGCAGCCTCCGCGGACCTGATTGTTTTGTTGAGTGTCTCTGTGCTGGGAAGCTTGGACACGTCCCCGATGTTCAGCTTCTTGACTATTTCCTCAGCTTCTGACAGCATCTTCCTTGCATTCTCAATCTCGATTTTCAGGCCCCGGACGAAATCGTTCTTTGCCTCGATTGCATGCTGCACCTTCTCGATGTTCGCCTCGGCGTCGGTCTTTGACTTGTAGGCGTCATCCCGCTTCTTGCGCAGCTTGGCCAGCTCGCTGCCCATGGATTCTTCGATTTTCTGCATTGCCCTGAGCTCGGTTTCATGCTTGGCCAGAAGCTTCTCCTTGGCTGCGATGTTGCCTTCGTCGGATTTGAGTTTGGCCTCGATTGAATCGAGCGATTCCTTGACCTCGGCCATTCTGTCAGCCAGAATATTCTCCCGGCTCTCCAGTCCATTCAACGCCGCGGAGAGTTCCGCCTCGTCCTTGGTCAGCGCTACAATTCTGTCCTGCAGGTCCTTCATTGCCTTGCCCAGGCCCTTGGAGGCGAGGGACAGCATCTCCTTCTCCTTGGCCTGGCGCTTCGAGTCCAGCTCGGCCAGCTCGTCCGAGAACTTTTGCAGGTCGGATATTGATTTGTCTCTGAGGGCGGAGGCCTGCTCCATCTCCCCTTCCAGGCCATTCATGGCCTTTTTTATCTTGTCAAGCGAATCCCTGAATTCCTTGCGCTGGGCTTCCAGCGTGTCCACCACTGCCGAGCCGGAAGTATCAGACATGCCTGCTTCCTTGACCTGCTTCTCCAGGTCGATGAGGGCTTCCCTTGTAGCCTTCAGTTTATCTGCGAGCTTGTCAGCCTTCTCCGTGGCTTTGCGTAGGTTCTCGCCGACCGTATCGAGCTCTCCCCTGGCAGAGGAGCCGAGCTTCATCATGCTGCGTTCCTTGATGCCGCCTATCATGGCGCCCGAGGCCTCGACGAGGTCACCGTCCAGGGTGACGAGGCGGACACCGCCCATGCGCTCCCTGGCAGCCTCGAGGGAATCGACAACAATTGTTTCCCCGAACACATAGCCCAACGCGTCCCTGTACTCCTCCTTGAACTCCAGCAGGTCAATCGCGAACCCCAGCGAGCCCTTGACTGCCATGAGGGATTTTCCCCTGGGCCTCTGGGGCAGCATCTGGTTGAGCGGGAGAAACATCGCCCTGCCCACCTTGTTCTTCTTCAGGAAATTGATTGCCTTCTCTGCCGAGGCGTCCGTATCCACAATCACGGCCTGCATCCTGTTGCCGGCAGCCGTGGCAATGGCTGTCTCGAACTTGCCATCTGGCTTGACGAGCTCGGCAACTGTGCCGTGAACGCCTTTGAGCTCGCCCCTGTCCCTGGCCTCCAGGATGGCGCTGACTGCTGCGCTGTATCCCTTCTCGACAGACTTGACAGCGTCGCTCTCCGCCTTCAGCTGGTTGTAGTCCCTCGTGAGCGTCTTGATGGCCGCCTCAAGCTCGAGCGACTGCCTGGAAAGCTCTTCCTCCTCCTTGCGCTTGGCCATGTATGATTCTTGGAGCTCCTTCAGATTTCCGCTGGCCTTTTTCCCCTCGGACTTCAGCTCTTTGAGGCGCCAGTCCGCGTCCTTGAGCTGGAATTCCATGTTGGATTTCTTCTCCTCGAGTTCCTCGAGCTCCTTCTGCTGGCGCTCCGCCTTGTCCACAAGCCTGTCCTTCTCCACCGTGAGTGTCCTGACCTTCTCGGACAGTTCGTCCACGCGCTTCTTGATGGCGATGACTTCCTTCTGGACCGGCGTCGCGGCTGAGTCAGAGCCGGCAAGCTTCTTCTCGGCATCGTCGAACTCCTTCCTGGCCTTGGCGAGTTCGGAGCTCGCTGCCTTGAGCTTCTTCGAGGTCTCGGCCTTCTCCTTGGCCAGAGATTCTTTCTCTCTCTCCAGCTTGTCCATGTCGGCCTTCCTCTGCTTGCGCTGTGTCTTCATATCCGCGATTGAATCGACCGAATTCTGAATGCTGTCCTGGCATCTCGCAACTTCGACCTTCAGGGCGTCCAGGTTCTTTCTTAATTCCGCTGATTCGGCCGTGCTCTTGGCCTCTATCTCCTTCTCGGCCTTGTCGAGCGATTCCTGGATCTTCTTCAGTTCCACGGCCATGGTGTCCTTCTCGGCGGACAGCTTGGCAATCTCCTTCTCGCGGCCGGCTATCTGCTCCTCCAGGCCCTGCATCTCGTTCTCCAGGCTTTCCTTGCGCTTGTATTCCAGCTGGGCCTTTGCAACATCAAGTTTCTCTTTCTGCTCCCTGTACTTCAGGGCGCTGGAGCGGTCGCTTTCCAGCTGCTTCAGCTGCTTCCTCAGCTCGTCGAGTATGATGCTTATCCTGTCAAGGTTGTCCTCTGTCTCCAGACGGTCCTTCTCCGCCGTGGCTATGTCCTCGTCGAAGCGGCTTATGCCGGCTATGTCGTCCAGTATGCCTCGGCGCTCCTTGGGGCCCATCTCCACGATGCGGGTGATGTCGCCCTGCTGGACAAGGTTATAGCCCTCGGCCGATATCTTGGCATGCGAGAGTATTGAGTCAAAATCGTTGAGCGAGGATTTCTTATCGTTCACGTAAAAATAGCTCACGTAATCGGCCTTGCCGGGCGAGCGCTTCACGTACCGCGTCAGCTTGACCGTGTCGCTGGCCACGGGAAGTATCTTGTCAGAGTTGTCGAAGATGAGGGATACTTCGGTAAACTGGGCTGGGCTGCCTGCCTTCCCGCCGTTGAAAATCAGGTCTGTGAGCCTGCCTGCGCGTATGGCCTTGGAGCTCTTCGGGCCGAGAACGAAAAGGATGGCGTCGGAGATGTTTGACTTGCCCGAGCCGTTGGGTCCTGTGATGGCGGTGTAGCCGTCAACAAGGGGCACTCTCATCTTGCCCTTGAAGGACTTGAAATTTTCCATCTGGATCTCTTTCAGATACATTCGCTTCACCCGGAAACGAATGGACAAGTCCGGCGCCGATAACCATCTCTGATGCCGGCACTTGCGGCATGACGGGCCGCTGAGCCCGCGAGAATGGCATCTGGCCTACTTCAGCGAACTTCCGTGTTCAACCGGAAATCCACGCATCCCATCCGCTATGGTCTGACATATGTCAGACATCAACCTATATCTATGCACTAGTATAAAAATACATCGGTGGATGTATGACTGCATGTTTTTCCGTAAAAATCATCATTTCGGAACAGGAAACGTTTGTCTGACAATAATTTAAAGAGGCCGGCTGCGCGCATGGAAATCCCTTAACCATCTGGCGGTCAAGTCAGCAATCATTAAATACCCTTCCTATTATCCGGGTCAAACACATCGGAGGTGCTTTTATGGAAGAGTCACTGTGCAATGTGGAATTCCTGAAGGGACCCAAGGCCTTCATCGCTAGGGTGGAGAGCGACCTGGGCGGCATCAGGGAATACAGAAGCGAATCGTTCGAGGAAGTGCTGGAGCAAGTAATAATAGACCTGCAGGAAGAGTTCGAATCTTCCACAGCCGCGTAATATACCGACTATTAAATAGGGAGGATACTGGCTGTCGCGGGCAATCTAGAGTTTCATCCCTGTTCTTTACAACACCAATATTCCCGACCTCATTATAGGCTCTTCGGTGCCGTCGGGCATGCTGGCCACGATCGTCGGAAGCTTTATGAGGCCGTCCAGGTGAATCATGGCCTTGGCGTCATCGTCGTAGTTGGCCCCGATGGCTATGTGGCAGGTCGAGTACACTTTCTCGTCCTCCAGCATGTTGCCGACTATCTCGGCCTTTCTGTTGAGGCCTATGCCCAGCTCCCCGAGGTTGCGGGCGTTTCTCGCGTACTCGGCCCCGGCTGCGGGGTCAAGCTTCCCGGCTTTCACGGCAGAGAGCGCGCTGTCCCTGCCGTTCTGCAGTGCCTTTTCGAGTATGGCAGCCTCTTTGCCGCCCTCCAGCGCCGTCACGTAATTGCCCCTCACCCTGGCAATTATCGGCTCCCTGACTATCAGGTCGCCCTTTTCCAGGGCGATGGAACCGTCGAAGGCTATCGTGCCCTGCGAGCTGCCCAGTTGCGGAGAGATATAGGTTTCCCCAGCAGGCAGGTTGCCGCCCTGGCCCGGCGAACGAAAATCCCCGTCGTCTGTCTCTGCCAGCCTGTTCGCCAGGCCTATTGTGATGTCCGTGCCCCGGTCCGATTCAACGTGAACGCTGACCGCCCTGTCCAGAACATCCTTGACCTTGGAGCAGTCTGTTCTCAGCCCCGCATAATCAATCGGCACTGTCTTGGCGAACATTGCGACTGTGACGCTGGGCGACCAGAATGCCCTCATCCTTTTCCCGCGGTAGAGATAATCGAATACATGGTCGTACTCCTTGTCCCCCAGCCTGTAATTGGTCTTGATGCCTGCCTCGTCCTTTCCCAGCTTCTCGGCGCTCAGGGATATGCAAATATCAGGATTCGAGCGTATGGCCTCGACAACTGAAGGCTCGGCATAGTCCAGCTGTGTCTTATAAGGCTGAACCATTATGACTGGCTTGCCGCCGAGTCCAAGTATGGCATCGTACATGGCCAGGGAAATTGAGTACACATTGCTCTCGGGGTTCGTGATTATCAAAGCCCTTTCTCCGGGTTTAACGCCCAGCACATCCTGCGCTGCCACTCCCGCGGCTTTTTTCAATCCAGCGCTTCTGATTATTCTCACACCGCCCACAGCCGTGCTTGCATCCATAGCCCTCGCCGAGTCCCGGTATATCTGACAGGGGATATTAGGGTTGGTATTCACCCTGCCACTTGACCCGGGAAAAGATATTATCCTGTCAGCGCTTAACCGGCCGCATTCAGGAGGATTACCATGGAAAAGAACGAGGATTACGAGAGGATTCTGTCCACCTATTATGGCGAGAACCAGGTCGTGGCCATGATGATGCTGAAGATTGACACCAAAGAAGCCGAGGGCATAGCAAAGAAGGTTTCGAAATTCGACATAGTCGAGGAACTGTTCATGGTCACGGGGGACGTGGACATAATACTCAAGGCCAGGTTCCCGAACTACAAGGCTCTGAAGTCGTTCGTGCTGGACTCCCTTGCCCCGATTGAGGGCATCAAGGAGACGAAGACTATGATGGTGGTCACGCCATTCAAAGAGAACGGCACGCTCCTGTTCCCGCAGTAATTAGCCCGGAAATTATTATATGGGGTTGATTATACACCCGACCGAGGTGCGCCATGACCGCACAGGAAAAGCTTGAGCAGATAATCACTATACTCGACCAACTGGCAGAGGACAACACAGTCCCCAGGAACATCCGCCGCGGAGCCACGGAATGCAAGGAGAGGCTGCGCAGGAAGGACGAGGCCCTGGACGTCAGAGTCTCCGGAGCTGTTTCCAGCCTTGACGAGATGGCCAACGATCCCAACATCCCGCTGCACGGGCGCACATTGATATGGAACATTATTAGCCAGCTTGAACAAGTGAAATAAGAGCACAGCCCGATTGCGGATGTGATCTAGTTGGTTAGGATTCAAGCTTCCCAAGCTTGCTGCTCGGGTTCGAATCCCGGCATCCGCACCATTTTCCTTTCGTCTTTTATATATCGTTCACGGAAAATGGTGCTCGTAAATGTTGGGATACGCCGAATACTTTTTTCTTATATTCTACTATTCGTATTCGGCTGGCGCAAAAGTTTGGATTGGCGTCGAATAGATCAAACTTTTGCATCCCGGCATCCAGAAATTATATTCATGAAAATCCAGGATACATTACCATTTGCCCTTCTTCCTGTCTTTATTCATTTTCCAGCCCTTGGGCGCTTTGCCCATGACGACCTCCGGCTCTTTTTCGGATTGTGCATTTTCGGCTTGCTCCGGCTTGGGCATAATAACCGGCATGTGAATGCTGGGCAGTGTCACGGGGAAGAACGGGTGGTCCTTGCCCTCGGCCTCCATCTCCCTGCGGTGCTGGAGGGACATTATCCCGCCGATATAGCCGAATATCACCGTGAGCACATACGGATACACGAAGAATTCAGCCGACCACAGGGCCTCGGCGAATTTATGAAGGTAGTCGGACATGAAAGTCATAACCGAACCGAAAACCGGAAGGTTTGCCGAAACATAATCCGCGCCCTGGCTGGGAAGGCCCAGGAACCAGTCAATCTCGGAAACATTGTTTCCCATAATCCTGAGAAAGAAAAGCAGGAAAATGATGCTCATCGGTGCTAATGCGGCAAGCGCGCCCTTCCATGGAATGCCTGCCTTCCTGCCGCCAACGTACCCTGCTATCATCTGCCCGAAAGGGGGGAACCAGAATAGCAGAAGCGAGAGAATGGAGGTGTACCAGACAGCTGGCCAGAAGCCGTATATCTTCTTCTCCTTCACGGCTTCGACAGTTTGGCCGTCGACAATGTACGGGTGCGGGGCATTGCCCATGCTGTAAACGCCGCTTGACTGGAGCCTCTTGGTCGTCTCATCCTGACTGGCTACCTTTTTTCTTCCGAACATCCCGTCCCGGTAATATATATGAAGTTTAGTATAAAAAAGTTGGCAGTAAACTACCAGCCCCTAAAGTTGCTGGCAATCACACCTTGAACTGCAGTCATATGACTCGGGGCTGGAAGTTTACCATAGGGCAGTTATATGCCGAATCCAGGATTCGGCAAACCCATTTTGAAACGTCAAAATGGAGCATACCTAATTTTATCGAAGCCAGTGGCTTCGATTTACTTTGACAATATTAGCACGGTATGCAACGGCGGATTGACGACCGCTCATGCCGATTCATCTCAGCCCTCAAGAACCGAGCGTTCTCGGCATTCCTGCAGTAATATCACTTCATCCTTCTAAGCACAAGCCAGCCTGCGATTCCTGCCAATGCGAATATTGCTACGATAGCGAATATCATGACGCCCCCCCCGGTCTCGGAAGCCCTTGCCGTCGTGAACGTCGCGGTGAAGGGTGTCCCGATGCCGTTGCCCCATGCGTCGGTTGCGCCCGTGCCTATTGTGACAGTGTAATATGTCGAATAATCCAAATGGTCCGGATTGAATGTCATGTTCCAGCCGCTCCAAGTGAAGGCGCCTGTGACATTGTCCGAAATGGCGAATGCCCCTTCGGTCAGCGTGTGGTTCATGGGCTCGCTGAACATGATTGTGATATTGCCCTCGGCAGGGAACGCCCTGTCCCCGTCCGCGAACGAGATGGCCGCGACAGACGGCGGGAAAATGTCCCCGAGGTCCGTGAAGACGACCATGTCAGTCTGCGACACATAAACTCCCGTCATCGGGTTGGGGGCGAAGTTGTAGCCTTCGGCAAACACCTGGATGTTCAGCGGGGAAAGTATGACGCCGGCCTCGGACACAGTGCCGTCCTTGACAACCATAACTGGAGTGCTGCCCCCCTGGTCCGTTGTCACATTATGCAGGACCAGCTGACTCTCCCGAACGACGACCTGCGCACCCGCAATCGGCTCCCCGTAGTAATCCAGGACCCGGGCCTGCATGCCGTCGAAGGTCTGGAACAGGCAGTTGTATCCGCCGATGATCACTGAGTCAGGATCCACTGACCCGTTGAAAGCCGTGCCCGTGGCATTCTCGTCCAGGTATATCTGGGATTTCAATGAGTTGAAGAATTCGGAATTGTACACCGTGAAGCTGGAGTTGGTGGCGAAAACCGAGTTCATCGTGTTGGAGACATTGCTGTTTCGAATGGTTACGTTGCTGCAATCGTACAATGTGACCGACCCCTGGGCCGTGAGCGTGCCATAATACCCTTTGGACCAGCCCGAGTCCATCTGCAGGCCGTCAATGGTGAAATCGCTCTTCCCGACATAGAAGCAATCGGTCACCTCAATGCCGTTCACTGTGTTGTTGACCATGTTGGCCAGAATATGCCTTGATTCATAGTCTATGTCCATGCCGACATGGTTGTAGACCAGCCTGTTGTTCCTGATGGTGGCGTTGGAATGTATAAACCGTGTCCCGTTGCCGCCGCATACCCTTATCGTGTTCCCGTCGATAATAGGCGCAGCGTAGAAGCCGTGAATCCCGTCCCTGCACTGATATATGTCGTTATGGGCTATGGTCGAGTTGCCCCAGCCTATTATGCCGAGCCAGCATGTTTCAATTTTATTGTTGACAACATACGCCACATCGTAGCAGACTATTCCGTAATAGCATGTCAGTATGCGGTTGCCGTCGACCACCGGGGTGGATTTATTGTCGCAGACTATGCCGGCCCAGGTGGTGAAATTCACATAATTGGCTCTCACAACGGGGGAGCAGTTCATCCCGCACCGAACGCCGTAGTAAAAGGTGAACTCGATGGACGAATTCGTCAGAATCAGGTCCGAGCCCCAGCAACCGATTCCTACTTCCGAGTAGCTGATTGCCGCATAGTCAAATACGCAAGGCCCGGTGCAATTCTCCAGGGTGATTCCCTCCCAGTCCATGGTGGCCGGCGTGTCCGAGAACGGCCTGAAGACGATTGGTTGGAATTGGGAGCCATCAGCTGTGATATTGCCCTTGACATGCAGGCTTGCGCCGAGCTCGAACTTCACTGTCACGCCCGGCACTATGGTCAGCGTGACATTCTCCGCGACCCAGATGTCTTTTGCGACATAGATGAACGGATATGACAGCGCATTCCATTCCGTGTCCGCAGTGATGTTATCCGAAACAATGAGGCCGCCTATTGCAGCCCTGGTCCCTGTAGAATTAATATTCTGATCATGCTGACAATGACCGGAGAATGCGCTGCCCAGCAATGCGAATATAGCTATGACACATACGATTATCCGGTTCATGGAACAGCCAGCGTAGCTGAATTAATGCAGGAGCCCGGCAGCGCGCAGCTCCTTCTTGAGCGTCTCGACGCCTGTCTCGATGTCGTCCACTTTCTTGGCGCCGGTGCATACGACCTTGCCGGAACCGAAAAGCAGCATGACGACCTTTGGGTCGGCCACCCGGTAAACCAGGCCCGGGAACTGCTCTGGCTCATACTCGACCCTCTCGAGGCCGAGCGTTATCGCGATGGCGTTGAGGTTGAGGTCGTTCTTGAGGTCGTAAACGGCGACAATGTTCTGAACAGTGATGATAGGCTCCTTGATTACCGGAAGCCCGGCTTTCTCAAGCTTCTTGCTCACGGTTTTAATCGTCTTCTTGACGCTCTCTATTGTCTTGGCGCCTGTGCAGTTGGCCTTCCCGCTCCTGAAGAGTAGGATTGCCGTCCTTTCCTCTTTCAGCCTGTAAACCAGGCCGGGGAACTGCTCTGGCTCGTATTCAGCGCCGTCCAGGGCAAGTGCTACCTGGTTGAGGTCAAGTTTCTCCGCAAGAGTGGTCGATGCAACGATATTCTCAATGCTGATTTTCTGTTTCTCGGACATTTTACACGCCCCCAAGTTGTATGCGTTTTCAATCTTAGATGTATAAATACTATATAAAGACTATTGGAGATTATCTGTGCTCGGAGAGCTGCATTCGCGGGCATCCGACCGACCGCGCCATGCCCCGCCTGGACATTTTCAAGTATTTGTTAGGGCGGGGTCGTGTCATCGAAGCTGCCGCTTCAATGCCGTGTGACCATTGCCAATCTTTCAAATCCCTTAAAACCTTGCCTGTGAGGGCAGGGATGTGAGGCCCCACAGATTTCACAGTGGCCTCTGATTTGTGAGCTCTTGCATGGGAACGATTCTCTCATCCTAATGATACAGTCGCCACATCCGAGTACACAGGCCCCTGGGGCGTCAGCACGCTCTTTTTCAGTATCACCCTGTCCACAGGAACCTCCCCGAACTCGCCCAGCTCCCAGTCGCGAACTACCTGGGCCAGCTCCCGGATGTTCCTGCCGTTCTTGATCCTACCGATGGTGATGTGGGCTGAGAATTTCCTTTTCTCGGGCTCGAAGCCCAGGGGCTTCAGCCCATCGTCGATTTTGGCCGCGATGACTCCCAGGGAATCAGCGCCCTCCAGCCCTGCCCAGACAACCGATATCCTGTTGAGGTTGGGAAAGGCTCCCGAGCCTTTCATCTTCATCTGAAATGGGGGTATGCCGACTGCTGCGGACTTCATGATTTTCTCGATCTCCGGAATCAGAGCCTCGTCCGTGTCGCCCAGGAATTTCAGCGTGACATGGATGTTATGCAAATCCACTAATTTAACGGTCGCGCCGGAAACTTTCACAGCCTTGGAATATTTTTCAAGTTCTGCTGAGAAAGGAACTTCCACAGCAATGAATGCCCTGAAGGTCACTTGCTCACCGTTGTTCCGTTGAATGGCCTTCCTAGGATGGCCTTCTCCAGCTCCGCGAGGTCTCTGCCTTGGACCACGAGGGTCATTATTCCCGACCTTGCTACAATCTTGGCGCCCAGCGGGTCGAAGACGACGTTTGGGCCTGCGCCTGGTTCCGCTTTCATGCATATCTCCAGGAGCTTTTTGAATGTTATGGCTTTCAGTCGCTTGGCCTTCGGGTCCTTCCTCGGGTCTGAGGTATAGACACCGTCAACCGATGTGGCATTGACCAACCTGACTGCGCCGGCCCTCTCCCCCAGCATCGCTGCCACGGCGTCGGTCGTGTGTCCGGGATGGGTGCCTCCCATGACCACTATCGAATGATCTTTGGCGGCCGAAAGGGCTTCGTCGAACGTCTCGGCCGGTATGTGGTAGGCCGAGTCCCCGAGCGCGGTTATCAGCATCCTGGCGTTCAGCCTTGTCACTTCTATACCGATGTCGTCCAGGTATGATTCATCGGCTCCTAGGCTCCTTCCCAGCTTGATATAGTATCGGGCTATGCGGCCGCCGCCCACGACGATGAATAATTTCACTTTCCCGGAGATGCGGTTCAGCATCTTGGCCAGCTTGACGATGAAGCCTTTGTCGTCATCGTCCGGGACGAGAATCGAGCCGCCAATTGAAACTACGACTGTGTCCATGGTGTCGGCCGGGAATCGATTGGAGGATATATGATGGTTTGGGACATGAAATCCGCATGTAGAATCGGTTGCGAGCATGTTACACCGGAGAATTCTACGATGGCCTGTCTCCTATATTGATGGCTGAATAAGGGCCATGAATTACTGGCGTTTGATGGCAAGAGGTGAATGCGAAAACTGAATCGTTCCGAACGCCGTAGGCTTCGGATGGAGATAAAAGCATTCGCCATGAATGATCCAATCTATTGCGTTTTCATTCATGGATATGGAATTTCCGCAAAATTCGGAAGCGATGACATGTCAATTTTGCGGGATTATTCGCCGCCGAAGAAGCCCCTTAGAACCGGGTGCATCTCCATCATCTGCTCGCGGCCCATGGCCTCGTACATCTGTATCATGATGCCCACTGACAGCAGCACTCCTGTGCCGCTTGAATTTCCCACGGTCCCCAGCATGTCCGCGAAGGCGGCCAGACCCCCCACGATTGCGCCGCTCAATACCGTTACCACTGGAACGTAGCGTTCAAGCACTTTCTCGAGCACTCTCGGGTCGCGCCTGAAACCGGGTATCTGCATGCCGCTGTCCTGTATCTGTTCGGCAACATCCTTCGGGCCCATGTTCGTTGTGTCAATCCAGAACTTGGCGAACATCACCGAGCCGACAATCATCACAAAGAGGTAAAGTAATAACCTGGCCATGACCTGGAACATTGTTTTCTGTACGCCTTCGGTGTAATAAGGCAGATAGCGCGAGTCGAAAATCGGCAGCAGCCAGTCCTGGAGACCATTGATGCTTGACACATACCACGCGGCACCTCCGGTAAGCTGGGGAGTCGTGCGGGCTCCGATTTCCGCATAATGGCCTAGCATAGCATTGTGCCCGAGGAAAGGGACGGTGGAAAAGAAGGAGTTGGACCAGAAAAGCATTGCGAACATTCCCACGTTCGCCAGCACGGCGGCTATCAGGATGACCGGGATATTTGATGCATATATCAGCTTGATGGGGTAACGGCCCCTGGCCCCTCTGGCGCTCTCATGCGACAGGGGCAGTTCGATGCGCACGGATTCTATGTAAGCGACAAAGAAGAATATAGTCAGCGTTCCGACCAGCGCGACAATGGGATTGGGCTGTTCGATCAGCACGCGCTGGAAATAACCGCCTGACATGTTGCTGGAGGATACATGCGTGAAATAGTACACTGTTTTCATGAGAGCGCCGGCCGGCGGATTGCTCACGCTTGTGGGCAGGGAACTGTCCACAGGCATCCAATTCAGTGTTCCGGTGAACATCTGTTGCGCAACGCCCGCTGCAATGAACAGAGATATGCCGCTTCCGATGCCCCACTTGGACACTGTCTCGTCCATGAGGAACACCAGGTAGCTGCCGAAACATAATTGGCCTATGACGAGGAGTTTGGCCCAGTCCGCCCCGATGTTAGTCTCGAGCGAGCTCGATGGTATCAGATAACCGTAGACCTGCGGGATAGCTTCCACGATTATCATGATTATAACGAGGAATTTCTGGACTCCCTGGTAGACTTGCTTGTCCTCATCGTCCTTGAGGTCCAGCTTGATTATCTTGGCGCCCACGAAAAGCTGCATTATGATGGACCCTGTGACTATCGGGCCTATGCCCAGATGCATCAGGGAACCCTGGGCGCCGGCCATAATGGCCCTGTAGCTCTCGAACAGGTCTATTGTTTTATCCTGGTCAAGGCCGTATATCATGACGTTTGTCAGTACAAAATAGAGGATGAGAATCAGGACAAGCCAGAACATCTTCGTTTTGAAGTGGACATGGCCGTCAGGCTTTTTAATGGAGGGAAGCCTCTCGTAAATCGGCTTCAGTTTGTAAAGCAGACTCTTCGGCTCTTCATCCTCAGTCATGGACATCACTCATTTTTCTGTGCGGGAGTCTCGACCTTGCCCCCAGCGGCTTCGACCTTCTGCCGGGCAATGGCCGTGGCCTCGGCAACCTTGATTGTGAGGGGCGTTTTAATGCTTCCGCCACCCAGCAGCTTGTTGTACTTGGAATTCGTGAGGTCTATAACCATGCCCTTCTCGGCCTTCTTGGCAAGGCCGTATTCGATCAGTTTCGGAAGCTCGGTCTGGAGGTTTCCGACATTGATGGGGACAATGTTCTTCTTGGGGGCATGCCGCTTGAACCCATGCCTTCCGAAATGGTAGGGGTCGTACTTGACCGTGTAAAGGTACTTGTGCTTGTGCAGCCCGGCGTTTCCCTTGCCGCCCCTGAGTCCGGCTCCTCTTCCGGCCTTCTTTCCGCGGCCGTGCGTCCTGCGGCCCCTGTACTTCTCTGTCCTGTGCCTCATTTGGGAGCCTCCTTCTTTGCCGGGACCTTCTTGGCTGTTGGTTTGGCCTCCTTTCCCGGAGCTGGCTCTGCTTTAGCTGGCTTCGCCAGGACAGGCGCTGCTTTGGCTGGCTTGGCTGAAGCTGGCCCTGCTTTGGCCAGCTTGGCTGGAGCGGGCACCGCCTTAGCTGGTTTGACCGGCGCAGGCGCTGCCTCGGCCGGCTTGGCTGAGGCGGCCGCTGCCCCGGCCGGCGTGGCCGAGGCGGCCCCTGCCTTGGCGGCTTTGACCTTGGGAACCGGGACCTTGGTTGGCTTGGCTTTAATCACCTCGGCCTTGACTGCCGGTTTCTTGGCTACGGGGGCTTTAGGCTCAACCTTCGGCTTTGCAGGTTCCGGCTTGGCCTTTTTCTTGGGCACGTCCAGCATTCTGAGGATAAGGTCGTTTATCGCCTCCCCGCGGTACCCGAGGGAACCGTGGTCATTGAACGACCGCTTCACTGACTCGAAGCCCCTGTGCGGCGGGTGAAGCCTGAAAATCGGCTTCACATCCTTTAATGCAGTGTATTTGACATTGCCGCCGGCCACTGCCTCGGCGAACTTCATCAGGGATTCGTGCTTTGTGTTCTCCTTGACATACTGGTTGGTTACAGGCCTGTTCCCTGACAGCCTGCCGCGCCTGAGTATCATGTTTGTCAGGACCTCGGGCTTTATCTCGCCCCAGGTTATATAATCCTTGGCTTTCTGCAGCATGCCATCGTAGGATTTTCCGTCCGGAATGAGCACGCAATGGTTCACTCTTGTAAGTCTGAGTGACCTCAGTGTCAGTTTGACATCGTGTATGGCGTTAATGTCGCTCCTTATGCGTATCGCGGCGCGCGTCATTTGGCATCACCTTCCTTTTTGTCTTCAGCGGGAGGAGCCTCATCCTTGGCCGCATCCCCCTCGGGCGCGGGTTCGGGAGCAAGCGGGTCGACACCCGGCGCTTCAATAATCAGCTCCAGCTTCTTCTTGCCGGACTTCAGTTTCCTGGCCGCGGTCTCCTCGTCCGCCAGCTCCTTCTCTCGTATCTCGATCTCCCTGGCCTTGGACTTCTTCTCCTCGATTATCCTGGCCATCTCCTCCGGGGACGTGTCCAGGAAGACCTGGTTCAAGGGCCCACTGAGTATATGAAGGTTCTTAGCCTGGGTCGCCGTCACCTTCATTCTTGATGTTTTCTTGAGCGCCTCGAATACGGCGACGCTGTAATTGACAGTCGTCTTGGTGTGCCCCTTCGTGAGGCCCCAGGAATCCTTTATCCCTGCCATTGTGACGACCTTCTTGGCTATGTCCCCGAGTGCGAGCCCGACGCCCCTGGGTGCTGGCTTCAGCGTGACAATCACCGAGCCGCATTTTCCGTCGACCGCGAACGGCACTGTGTGCGGGGTTCCGCAGCCGCATTCCCATGAACCGCAGCCGCGTTTCACTTCAATCATGTTGAGTTTGGCCTTGTCGATGGCATTCCTTATCGCTGGACCGACTTCCTTGCCCTTGGCACGGCCCATTCCGACGAAACCGTCGCCGTTGCCCACGACAGCCGTGATGGCGAACCTGACCCTGCGCCCCGAGTCAGTCATCCTCTGGACCATGTTGACATCCAGGACCTCGTCCATCAGCTCCGGGAGAAGTATGTCCACTATCTCCGGTTCCTTGATGGGCAACCTGGTCGCCAGGGCATCGCTCATGGTCGTTATCTTGCCTGAATATACTAGTTTTCCCAACTTGGTCTTGGGAACCCAAGCCACGCTCGACTTGGCATCGTCCGGGCGCCTTTCCCGGCGGCCGCCCTTCGGCGGGCCTCTCGAACCGCCTCTCGGTCCGCCAGGAGGGCCGCTTCTGGGACCGCCCCTCGGACCGCCCCTTGCTCCGGGCGGGCCCCTTCTGGGCCTTTCCGATGGCCCACCTCTCTGTGGTTGTTCGTCAGCCATGGTTAGGCCTCCTTGATCTTGCCGGCGACAGCCTCGAACATCTTGGACACTTTTTCATTGATGTGATTGCCTGATATGCGCTCTTCGGCAGGAAGAACCTCATCGCTGTGGGGTATGTCAATGCCAGCATCCAGCATCCCCTTGAGGGCTGCGAACACTTTGGTGCCCCTCTTGGGTGGCCTGAGACCCATGTCCAGCACGGCCTTTTTCACTCCGGCTTTCGAGGCCCTCTTTCCGGCCATGAAACCGGCCAGATAGGCCGAAGGTATGTTCCCGGTGGTGTGCTTCCAGCCCAGCTTTTCCAGCTCCATGGTGGTGGCTGTGGCCAGGACTGAGTCGCCCCGCGGGTTGAATTCGATGAACTGGACAATGGTGTTCTTGGAGGTGCAGCGCACGACAGCCCTGGGCAGCCCCGAGGAAATGAGCTTGTGCCTCATCCTGTAGTCTGTCTTGCCCAGCCTCCGCCTTTTGAACGGCACATGGTATCTCGGTCCGGTCGCCATGTTCACTTCGCCTCCTGTATAACTTGAGCCTTTGCGGATTCGGGCATGTCCTTCAGGTAGCCCTGCAGTTTAAGCTGGGTGATTAGGTGGGCCTTGTTCTTGAACATGCCGCCCTTGGCCTTCATGTAGAATTGGCGGTAGGTGTGGTTATCAATCGCCCCCTGGTCCTTCAGTTCCCTGAGTTTCATCCTTACTGGCCGGATGAGCCTAATCCACTCGCGCTTCCTGGGAGTTCTGGCATATTGGCCTCCTTTCCGGCTGCCGGGCCCCCTGCGCCTGCCCTTGCCTTTCTGGGCATGGGCCTGTTTGGACCTGCCCGTGGACTTGCCCTTCTTCTGCTTGGCCTGTATCAGGCCCCACCTGATGACCATCCTGACATCCTCGCGCGTTATGCAGTCCGCGACTTTCTTCATGTTGTCCGGGTCGGGATCAATCCAAATCCTGTTCTCGCCGCATTTCAGCATCTCCGCGGCCATCCTGCGCTGGTTCTTCAGGTTCATTTCTCCGCCTCCTTTGAAGGAAGTTCTATGCCCCGCTTCTTGGCTTCAGCCAACAGCTCGTCATGAGTCGCCCTGTCGAAATTGAGTATGCGGATGTTCATCTCATCCGCCTTAAGCGCGATGTGCATCCTCTTCAGGTAACCGACCGAATGGCCTATTCTGACGGCCTGCTTCTTCGGGTCAAGATTATCGAGGTCCCCAGCATTGAAAACCATGACTTCCTGAAATCCCGATGGATGCCTGCCCCTGGCTGCTTTCGGGCCCCTGTAACCGATAGACACAAAGCCGGGTTCTCCGCTGAAATGGCGTCTCAGTTTGGAATGTATGCCCCTGGGCTTTCTCCATTGGGTGCCGACCCTTTTGTACCTGAACCATTCCTGCCTGTGGAATTCCGGCCTCCTGCGGTTCTTGTCCTGCCTCAGGTCAAGTGCAGTCTTCTCCAAAGGCGAAACATCTGGCTTGGCGCGGGGTTTGTACTTCTTTTCCTTCTCGGTGTCCGTCTTGGGAATTTTTTCCTTCGCAGGCTTCTCCTCCTTGGAGGATTTTGCTGCTTTGGCTTTCTTTTTGTCCTCGGGCATTTAATTACCTCCCTTGCGCACGATGTATATCCCGTCCTGGAACTTCCTTGGATCGTAATGCTTGATTATAGTGGCCTGTTCAATATTAGCTGCGGTCTGGCCCACGAGTTCCAGGTCAATTCCGGAGACCATGACTTCGTCGCCCTTGACCGCGACCTTGGTCCCGCCAAGTATCTTGGCCTTCCTGGGGAATTTCTCGCCCAGGAAGTTCTCAATCATGAAATCTGTCCCCTTGACGGCCGTCTTCACCGGGAAGTGCGAGTAAACAATCTTCATCTTGTATTCGAAACCCTTGGTCACACCCTCTATCATATTGTTGATGTGGGACCTTATGGTTCCCTGGAGGGCATATTCCTTCCTCTTGGGGAGTATGCATGTCAAAATCACATTGGATTCTTCCTTGGATATTTTCACGCGGGATGTGGGGAATTCCCTTGCCAGCGTTCCCTTGGGTCCTGTGACCGTGACCTTCATTCCCTCGACATGGACCGTGACGCCCTTGGGAATCGCTATTGTATCCTTTCCCTGTCCTGTAACCGGCATTGTCTCACCTCAGTACACGTATGCCAGCAACCTGCCGCCAAGTCCCTGTCTCTTGGCCTCGGTATGGTTGATGACACCCTTCGTCGTGGTCAGTATCAATAGTCCGAAGTCCTGGGCCGGAAGGTACCTGGCCTCGAATTTCTCGAGGTCCACCTTCTTCACTGAGAACCTTGGCTTGATAACGCCGCATCCGTTGATGCTTCCGTTCAACACAACGCGGAAGGACCCAGCCCTCCCGTCTTCTATATACTCGAATTGCGAGATGTAATTTCCGTCCTGCATTATCTTCAGTACACGGCCGATGAGCTTGGAGGACGGTGAAATAATGCATTCCCTCTTGCCGACTGTCTCGGCGTTCTTTATCTGCGACATCGCATCGTTCAGTGGGTCATGTTGCATTCTTTCATCCTCCTAGGAATACTTCTTGAAGCCTATCTTGGGGGCCATGTCCCTGAAGCACTGCCTGCAGAGCCTCAGGCCGTAACGCCTGACCATGCCGCGCTTCCTTCCGCAGCGTCTGCAGCCAACCTTCCTCCCGAAGAGCTTCTTCGGTTTCATTCAGATACCTCCGGCAGTAAATGTAATCAAGATATCACCTCGACTTTGAACTTGTTCTTGACGAAGGCTATGCCCTCCTCCTTCGTGATGCGCTGCTTCGGGGGCAGCTTGCTCGATGAAAGGTTCCTGTCGGATACGCGCCTGCCCGGTCTTGCCAGCGTGACGCAGACATCCAGGCCGAGTATGCCTATCTGGGGGTCGTATCGCATACCCTCGAAGTCCGTGTAGTCAGCTATCCCGAGGGAAAAATTGCCTTCCTGGTCGAACGAGTAGTCTGCTATTCTGTTCTCCTTTACCCAGAATGCTCTGGCTATGAAGTCCTCTGCGGCCTGGCGCCTGAGAGTCACCTTGCAGCCTATCGGCATGCCCTTCCTGATGCCCCAGTCTCTGTTCGTGGTCTTGGACTTGGTGCGGACCGGGGTGGCTTTCGTGAGCATCGCCAGGACCTTCTCGGCTTTTTCCAGGTTCTCGCCAGCCTCGCCGACGCCGATATTGATTACGGCTTTCTGGACGCGTATCATCCTCATCTTGCCGCTCGCCCCGGTCTTCTTCATAATGCGTTCACCTCCGGAAGCGTTATCTCCGAGGATTCACCGCCGACCATGAACACATAGTCCTTTACGGTCGAGAAACCGTCCTTGAATTTCACCAGGTTCGGGGTCGAGCTCCTTGTGACAATAAGCGCTTCCACCGTCCCAAACTGGCCGATATGGGTGCCCCCGGTCAAGTACGCAATGTTGCCCTCCTTGAACTCGTGCACTCCGAGTATTCTCTGGTCGGGTATGGAGATTTTAAGGGTGTCGCCGGTCTTCCTGACATTCTTGTCCAGTACGATGTTCCTGCCGTCGTGTAGGTTGAGCTGTATCTTGCCGTCCTTGATTGTTGTCTTGTTCTCTATACGGACAAGCTTCCACTTCGCCTCCTCGGGCGTTATCCTCATTAACCTGAAATAACCGTTCCTGTCGAGAAGCAGCCTGAAATGTTCCTTGCTGGCAGGGATGGATATCACATCCATGATGCCCACCGGAGCCTTGAAGTGTGTCGCCACCTTGCCATCGATGAGTATCTTTCTCTCGCCTATGATGCGCCTGGCCTCTCTGGCCGAGTCGCAGTATCCTGCAAGGTCCCTGAGCACGACCAGGAGGGGCATGCTCCTCTCTATCGGATGGGCCCCGGGGATCTGCTTGGTGATCCATACATGGGTCTTCCGGCCTACTGGCCAGGATGTCGGTGCTGTGAGCCTCTTCATGTGTTTGCTCATTGTCTATCCCTCCTTCAGCCTTTCAAGCTTCTCCTTCCTTCTCGCATCGGACAGGTTGAGCTTGGTGATTATCACATTGGACGGGGAAATCTTCCTTGCAATCTCTGTTCCGTCGGCCTTCTTGATGTTGACGCCTTCCAGGCCGATTTTCAGATTTCTGGAGAATATGTCTGTCACGAGGGCTTCCTTTCCCAGAATGTCCTCGTCGCCCCTTACTATCTTGACGACATCACCCTTTATTACCGGGAGAGATCTGCAATTGTATTGCTTGATCAGGTCGTTCCCGCTGTCGCCGCACAGGTGCGCGGAAATCAGCTTGCGCTTGTTGTGGGGCTTGGCTGTGGCCCTTCCCTTCCTCTGTTTCCTTGGCTGCTTTGAGGACACTGATGCTGGCATGTTAATCCCTCACACAATGATGGATGCCGTCGCGGCTATCCTGGGCCATCTTTCAGCGGCCTCCCTGGCCACCGGCCCCTTTATGTCCGAGCCCTTTGTCTCGCCGTTCTCGGCCGTGATTACCACGGCATTGTCTTCGAACTGGACCATTGTGCCGTCCGAGCGCCTGAATGGTCTCCTCTGCCTCACTATGACGGCATGCAGAATCTGCCTTCTCATCTCAGGGGTTCCCTTCTTGACGCTGACTATGATAAGGTCGCCTATCCCGGCCATCGGATACCTTCTGTGCGTACCGTGGTATTTGGGGACGGCAATGACTTCGACTATCTTGGCCCCTGTGTTGTCTATGCAATCCAGCTGGGCGCCCGTGGGTATCCCCTTTGTCTGATTTCCCGCCAGTCCTTTCATCTTCATCACTCCTGATTCATCTTCTCGATTATGACGAACGAGACCTGCTTGCTGAGTGGCCTGCATTCCATTATCTTGACATGGTCGCCAACTTTGATGTCCAGGCAGGGAGGGTTGTGCACCATGTACTTGCTCGACCTCTTCTCCAGCCTTTCGTACTTTCGGTTCTTTCTCATGAATTCCTTCTTGACCACTGCTGTCAGCTGCATCTTTGTGGACACGATGTCCCCCTCGAGTATCTGGCCCCTTACGGGGAGCGTCCCGTGGAAGGGGCAGTCCCTGTCGGCGCATGCCTTTCCTGGGGCCTTGACGTTGATGCCTATGTCCGAGGCGTCCTTCTGCTTGGACAGCGCAGGTGTCTTTGGTCGGCTTTTCTTTACTACTGCCCTCTTGGGTTTTACTGTCGGTTGCTTGGGTGCCGGTTCCGCTTTCGCCCCGTCCGTGTTCGTTTTTGCGCTTGTCATTCTATCGCCTCCTGCGTTTCAGCAGGCAAATCCTTGATCTTGACGCTCTCGCCTTTCTTCACTTTTTTTGTCCTGTCCTCGGACCTGAACATAATATTGCTTCCTTTCAGCATGACATCCTGTCCGCTCTCCAGGTGGAAGAGAAAATCCCTACCCTGTTTCGGCACCATTATCCGCTTGTTTCCGGAGAGCAGCCTGAATGTGTTCATGGTCTCGTCTATGACCAGGCCAGTGTGCTCGGGTGCGCCCCCCCTGAGGACGGTGACCTTGAGGCCTATCAGTTCGTGGCTGCCCAGGTTTTCGGGCGTTCTCATGGCATTTCCCCCTTGACTTCCACCTTGAAACCCATCTCAGCGAGGACCTTCTTGACCTTCTTGACATGGTCTCCCTGGAGTTCTATGTTTCCGGCTTTAATGGTCCCCCCGGCCGCGCACTTGGTTTTCAGGGTTCTGGCAAGCTCCTCCACATTGATGTCGGAGGTGTTTATACCTGTGACCACCGTGACCAACTTGCCGTACCGGCGCTTGTCGCTCCGGATGATTATCTGCTGCTGCTCCCTGGCAATCTCCTCGCACATGCAAAGCTCTTCGGGGAGCCCGCAGACTGAACATATTCCGGCCATTATTTGCTGGCCTCCGTTTTTATTTTCCCGGCTAATGCAACCTCTCTCTGGATTGTCAGGATTCTCGATATGTTCTTCCTAAGCGAGCGTATCTTTCCCGGGCTCGTTGGGGCGCCGCCCATGGCGCCTAGCCCCCTCTCGTGCATCAGCTCGTCCCTCAGTTCCTTGAGTTTTTCCGCCCTCACATCGGGGGTCATCTGTCTTATCTCACTCGGCTTTAGCTGGGTCATTGACTCCCTCCTTCGGTTTCTCTGTTTCCTGCTTTTTGTCAGCGGGTGCTTCTGTCTGAATTGGTTCCTCGGCTTTCTTCTTCCTCAGCACTGACTTTCCCGGTTGCTCGGGTGCCGCCTGTGCCGGTTTGGCCACTGCGGGTTCCGCTGGTGCAGCCGGCTGAGCCGGTTCCTCGGCCTTCTTCTTCCTCTGAGCGGATTTTTCCTGTTGCTCGGGCATATTACCCGGAGCTTGGGCGGATTCCTCGGCCGGTGCTTGGGCTTGTTGCGGAGCCTCAGCCTGTGCTGGCTCCTGAGCTGGTTCTCTGATGTTTACCTCGTCGGGCAATCTTGCCTTCGGATGCATTATCTGGACCTTCACGCCGATGATGCCCGGCTTCAGCTTGGCCGGTGTGAAACCTTCCTCCATCCATTGGAGCTTGGGCTCGCCGCAGAATTTGATGTGGCCTTCCTTGAACTTCTCTGTCCTGTGCCTCTGGCCGGTGAGCTTGCCCGATATTATCACCTGGCAGCCCCTGGCGCCGTTGTCCATTATCCTGCGGACCGTGGAGTGGCCGGCCCTCCTGAAGTGCCAGCCCCTCTCGAGGGCTGAGGCGAGCTTTTCCGACATTATCTGGGCGTTCAGGTTCGGGTTGTCCACTTCCACGACCTCGACCTGCGGCTTGTCGAACCCGAAGTCGAACTGAATGGCATCGGTGAGGGCTTTTATGCTGTCCCCCTTCCTGCCTATTACAAGCCCCGGCCTCTCGGTGTACAGCGTCACTCTGGTGCCCATGGGTGTGCGTTGGATGTCAGCACCTCCGAATCCTGCGCGTTTCACCTCCTCCTTGAGATATTCGCGTAGCAATGCTCTCTTCACGTTTATGTCGACAAATGCGCGCTCGCCTGCCATGCCTATTCCTCCATCATCTCAAGTATTATCTCGATGTTCACCGTCTCCTGGTTGAACTTCTCCCAGCGGCCGTGAGCCCTCGGCATGTAGCCCTTGGTCACCCTGCCCCGCGAAGCTGCGGCGGTCGCAATCTTGAGGTTCTCCTTGTCGCCAAGGTCGTCTATGGACTTGTCCGCGTTCATCTGGGCACTCTCGACAACTGTCAGAATGGCTTTGGCTGCCTTCACCGGGAATCTGCCCGGGCCGGCGCCCTTGGTCGCATATCCGCTCCTTCTGCGGTGCGGGACCATGCTGTTGTATCTCCTGAACGGCACGGCCTCCTTCTTGTCTATGACATTCTGGAGCAGGTCAATGGCAGACGTTATGGGAAGGCCCCTGATGGCCCTGCATATCTCGACCGAGTGCTTCGGGGATATGGGCAGTTCCTTGCCTGTGGCCCTTGCCATTTTTTCCGGGTCAAATTTACCTGTGTATCCCATTTCATCACATCCTCACTTGAGCGGCATGAACTTGGAGGACCTTGTCGCCCCCACGCCCGGCCCGGAGTGCTTTACGGCGCCTCTCGTCGGAGCGAACTCCCCGAGGTAGTGGCCTATCATCTCCGGCTTGATCTCGAATTCCATGTACTTGCTGCCATTGTAAACAGCCACACGCTTCCCGATGAAGTTCGGCAGGATGACAACCTGCCTTCGGTGGGTTTTAAGCACGGGCTTGTGTCCGGCGAGAAGCCTGTCCACGAAAACCTGTTCTTCGGAGTTAAGGCCTCGGGTGTACGAGCGCCTGGCCCTGGAGGGAAGCAACGGCAGGATCTCGCCCATGGGCATCTTCTGCAACTCCTCCACTGTAAAGCCCTGGAACGTGAATTCCTTCTTCTTCCTGGCCGTGATTGCGCCCTTCTTCTTCCTGGCCTTTCTCCTGGCTGCCTTCGGGGATGGCCCCTTGCCTGGCCTGGTCATGGTTATTCAGCCCTCCCTTTGTTCTTCTTTCTCTGAGGAGACAGTCTGCCCACCTTTCTGCCTGGCGGTGTATTGCGGCCGACAGTACTCTGGGTACCGACATGCGGGTGGCCCCCGCCTCCGTGCGGGTGGTTGCAGGCGTTCATCGCCACACCTTTCACCTTCTTGTTCCTCTTGGCCTTGCTTATGCAGCTGTAATACTTGTTGCCGGCCTTCGCAAAGGGCTTGTCCGACCTGCCAGAGTTGGCCAATATGCCTATGGTCGCAAAGCATCTGCCGTCGAAGTCTTTCAGTGCGCCCGACGGCATCTGGACAGTGATCTTGTCGCTACGGGTTATGATGGCCGCATAGGTTCCGGCCGTGCGGACATACTTTCCGCCGTCACCCGGCACAGATTCTATGTTATGGACCAGTGTTCCTTCCGGGATCTCCTGGAGCGGGAGGATGTTCCCCATTTCTACCGGGACACCGGAACCCATGGTGATTGTCTGGTTGACTCTCATGCCCTCGGGGACAAGCAGCAGTGCGAACCTGTCGCCGAACTGGACCTTTGCCATGGGTGCGCTCCTGCCAGGGGCGTGGAATATGTCCACGACAGTTCCCTGACCCACGACGTTCCTCGGGTAACCCGGAACGCCCTTGTGCCTGTGGCTTGGCGATCGGTATGTGGAGCTGCCCTTTCCCCGTCTCTGCGGGATTATCGGTTTTCCCATTTCAATTCCCTCCTGTCACAGTAATCGTATTCATAATTATCAGCCTCAGAATATCCCCAGCCTCATGCCGACTTCCTCCGCGGAAAAGTCCTTCGTAAGCAGGATTATTGCATGTTTGCCGTTCGTCGTTATGCGGGTGTTCACGCGCTGGACCTTCACATCGTATCTCTTCTCGAATGCTTCCTTGATTTCCTTCTTGGTCGCATCCCTGCGCACAAGGAACTCAAGCCTGTTCCCGTCCCTGTTTTCCTGTTTGGGCGAGCCAGAGATGTGGTTCATGGATTTTTCAGTGACATAGGGCGTCAGCAGCACCTGTTTCGGCATTATTCCTCACCCCCCAGCATATGCAGAGCCTTCTCGGTGAATACAGTCAACCTGCCTGCGTCTCCGCCCGGTGCCAGGAGTTCCACGTTCAGCCTGGAGGGGGACACTATGTCGACGCCCGGAAGGTTGCCGAAGCATTTCCTGACCTTCTCGGTGTTGTTGACCACGAACAATATGCTTGACGGGCACCTGTACTTCCTTCCCCTGGTCTTGCCCCGGCCGGCCCTGAGATGAATGCCGCCCTTGGCACGGTCCAGCTCGTTTGACAGACCTAGGGCCAGCAGTATCTTGGCTGCTTCCTTTGTATAGGCTGGTCTCGAGTTCTCCTTCTGGTAATCCTTTGTTATCCTGTCGAACAGTGTCTCAAAATCATCGTTGACGACCATCGGCACTGTTGCGTTCTCCGGAACCCTGTGGCCCCTGGTGACGACAATGCTCTGGTTCCCGACCGCAGCAAGGGCGGATTTGAGCGCAAGCGCCTTTTCCTTCTTGTTTATCTTCTCAGTCCAGTCCTTCTCGGCCCTGGGCGGGTGCGCCCTCCTGCCCCCCGGGGTGTTTGGAGCCTGCGCGCCTTTCCCTCCGCCGTGAAGCAGCCTCGGGGTCCTTGCCATTCCGCGGCCTTTTCCCGGCCAAGAGACTGAATGCCTCATTCCGGCCCGGGGTGCGGAACCGTATGGCTGGCGCCTGTTCGCCCTGGAGGAATTGACAGCCTTTCGGATGATGTCAGGCCTAAACTGGGTCGTGAAGACATAAGGAAGCGAGATGCTCTTCTCGACTTTGCCGTCCAGAGAGTAAACATTGACCTCGGAGCCCTTTGCCTGAACTGCAATCTTTTTAACCTTCTTTTTTGGAGCCTCGACCGGTTTGGCCGATTCCTTCGGAGTTTCGACCTTGGAAGGAGCATCCTTCTTGACCGGTTTCTTTGGGGCAGGTGCGGCCTCCTTCTTCGGGGCAGCCTTCTTCGCAGGCGCTTCTTTCTTTGCGGGGGCCTTGTTTTCTGCTTTCTTGGGTTCTGTCTTCTCTGCCATTCTGCTCACGCCCCCTGCTTCGATTCCCTGGAGATGTAGGCCATCTCCGGGGTCTCCACCTTGACGCCCACTGTGTACCTGGAGGCGTCCCTGAATCTTATCAACCGCTTTGTCGGGCCCGGCACCGAGCCGTGCACTATCACGTACTGGTTCACCACCTTCCCGTAGTGGAGGAAGCCGCCGTTCGGCGTTATCTCGTCTTCCGGGCTTCCTATCTTGAGGACGCGCTTGTTGTACTCGGTCCTCTGGTGATAGCCCGTCTGCCCAGCCTGAGGGACAGTGGGCCTCACATATTTCGGGGATTTCGGGCCAAGCGTGCCAATCATCCTCCTATGCTTGCTGTTCTTGTGAGAGAGCAGTTTCACACCCCATCTCTTTGTATGGCCCTGGAAGCCATAACCGGCAGTTATCGCGGCCACGTCAATCATCTGGCCTGGCTTGGTGAAATCCGTGATTGTGATTTCCTTTCCCAGAAGTGACTTGGCATACTCTATCCTCTCCTGGACTGTTCCGCCCCCAACGCGTATTTCCATGAGTTCCGGCACCTTTTTCGGTATTCCGGTGACCATTTTCGGAATCGTGTGCATTATCACGCGGACCTCTTCCACGTCAGCAGTTTCCACATCCTCTCCGTGCTTCTTTTTGGGCAGGGGTTTTCTCTTGGCCAGTTCCTTGTCGAACTTGCTGGTCCACACCTCGCCAAGGCTCTTCAGCCCGTAGCTGCTTCCGCCGTAATATCTCACGGCCACGACCTTCATTGGCGGCGTCTCCAGGACAGTCACGGGAATCTGGACCTCCTGCCCGGCCGTTGTGCTTGTAGGCCTGTAGTCAGTCATGAAGGCATGCGTCATGCCGGCCTTGTATCCGGCAAAACCCTGAATCCTCGGCCCCTCGCGGCTTTCAGGCCACGAGCTGAACTTGGGTACCGGGCTTTTCGCTCTCACGCGCGGAGAGTAACCTCTCGAACCTCTTTTCGGTCTGCTTGGTGCTGCCATTCTTTTGCCCCCTGGGGGTGAGCGCCGCTACGCTGAGCGCGCTGCATTCCGCCGTTCCAATGTTCGACGGTGAGTCGTGCCAGTCCGATATTTCAGGCCAACCGTGACGGGGGCCGTCCCTCAAAACCATCGTCGGGGACAGCTATGGGAATAATTATCCCAAGCCGTGTGGTTGACATATCAACCTGGCGGATTGCCGGATAAGGTGGGGGTATATAAAATTAATTGAGTGTGAGAATTAGGCGCCAGCAATTTAGCACCAAAATAGAGTCGTGCTTCCCGAAAGGCATAATAGCTTAATCGATGATATTGATTTGGATTTAAATGAGCGAGAACTACCGGGGTGAAGTGGAACTGCGCTTAATCGGAGTTAGGTGAGATTTTGAGAGGAAGAATAGATGAAAATTGAGATCGCCAGTCTTACTGAAGAAAATTTAAAAGATGCTCCAGAATGGGATGGTCATCCATTTAGTTGCAAGTATTGCACCTATTGGGAATTTCCGGAAGAATGCACAGATCCAGCAAAAAAGAAAAAGGAAGATATGTTAGAAAAGAAGTTGAGTTGGTTGCGGAACACAAACAAAGTATTTGGCAACTGTGGGATGATCGCGTATGTAAGTGGAAAACCTGCTGGCTATGCCCAATATGCACCTCCCAAACTCCTTATAAACTTAGCAGGTTACACGTCACGACCAAGTGATGATGCCGTATTGATTTCGTGTTTGTTCATTCCTCAGAAGGAGTTGAGGCGGTCCAGGATGGGCAGCCAGCTTCTCCGAAGTATAATTGATGATTTAAGGAGAAGAGGAGTAAAAGCAGTTGAGACTTTTGCAAGAAAAGGCAAACCAGACAATCCATCCGGACCCGTGGAGTTTTACTTGAGAAATGGTTTTAGGATATATGAAGACGACAAAGAGTTTCCTCTTATGAGGTTGGAACTATGAAGGTAATTCCATAACTTCGCCTATAACACGGACTATACGGCTCACTTCGTTCGCCCAAATTCTGCCAAAGGCGGAACTTCGTAGAACCCGAAACGTAATGCGCGAAGCCATCACGCATCTCCCGCATGTTGAATGCATCTCCAGCCGTTCCAAATGTCCCACAGGACTTTGGTTACCGATAAAACGCATTCGACGATGGTGCGGCAACAATCTATCACTAAATCCAGCACCATAAAATTCCCATTATTATATTGGCAATCGGTGAATACGAGAACTAAATCCCAGCATGTGAATTATTCGCCATGAATCAACAATCTAGAAACGATGAGATTCATATCTTTCCCGGTAATCAGCAATCAAGAGGCGATGAGATTACCGAGGGCAAGAATTTATATCATTCAGCCCATGTCCCTGGCCGATGAAGGTCGTAGTGATAGGCATGGGCTATGTCGGCATTCCCGCGGCAGCCCTTTTCGCGGATGTCGATGGATTCACTGTCACGGGCATCCAGAGAAAATCGGCCCGTTCCGGCTGGAAGATAGAATGGCTGAACCGGGGGAAGAACCCGATTGGCGGGGACGAGCCAGGCCTGGAGGAACTCCTGCAGCGTGTGCATAAGAAGGGGACTTTCAGGGTTGTTGATGATTACTCTGTCGTAAAGGAGGCGGATGCCGTTCTGGTCGACGTCCAGACACCCACTGACGAGAACCACATCCCAAGATACGAATCGCTGAAGGAAGTTAGCCAGACGATATCCGGGCTCATTAAGAAAGGAGCACTTGTGGTTATTGAATCGACTGTCGCACCGGGCACGACAGAGCACCTGGTGAGGCCAATACTCGAGAAAGGTTCTGGCCTGAAGGCAGGCAAGGACTTCTACCTGGCATTTTCATATGAGAGGGTCATGGTCGGGAGGCTGCTTAAAAACATAACCGACCTGCCCAGGATAGTGGGAGGCATCAACGAGGAGAGCACAAAGAGGGCCATGGCTTTATACAAGCACATTGTCAAAGCGCCCATGCATGCTACAGACTCGCTCACTGCCGAGGTTGCCAAGGTCGTTGAGAACACCTACAGGGACGTGAACATCGCATTCGCGAATGAGGTTGCGGTGGCATGCGAGAGCCTGGGCGTGGACGTGTACAAGGTGAGGGAGCTTGTCAACACCCTTCCCAACGACCCTTCAAACCCCTCTACCAACCCAGTGAGGAACATGCATTTCCCCGGTGCCGGGGTCGGCGGCCATTGCCTTCCGAAGGACCCATGGCTCTTCAAGTATGGCCTGGACACGTACGGAAAATTCAAATTCGAGCCGAAGATAATTGTTGACAGCAGGCGTCTCAACGACTGGATGCCGGTTCACATCGTGGACATCCTCGAGCAGGAGCTGACCAAGGCCGGAAAGAAGCTGAAAGGGGCCAAGGTGGCAATCCTTGGGGTTGCCTTCCTGGAGAATTCCGACGACACGAGGAACTCACCGTCCATGATATTCTTCGACGAACTGGAGAGGCGCGGAGCGAAACCCGTGCTGCACGACCATCTTGTCAGGGAATTCGAGAGGCCCTACACCAATGACCTGGATAAAGCTGTGGAAGGCTCGGACGCCATCATCCTGGCCGTGAAACACGGAATCTACAGGGACTTGGACTTCGCAGCCCTGAAGAGGAAGGTCGGAACACCGATTCTGATCGACGGGAGGAATTTCTACACCAGAGAGAGAATTGAGAAAGCCGGCTTCATTTATCGCGGAATCGGGAAGCCGTAAACTACTAGCCCGTAAACAACCAGCCCCTAAAGGGACTGGCGTTCGCTGCCTGGGCTGGAAGTTTACGAGTGTAGGCCATGCACCTGTTTATCAAAGCCACTGGGCTTTGATTTGCGGTGATTAGAAATACACGGTGCATGGCGGTCTGCCTTTTGCTTGGATCATTCGTAAACATTGGTCGAGGCCGAAAGCATGGCGCCGGCCGGAACGAACGATATCGTGACCAGGAACGGGATGAAGAAGCCGTAGAAGAGCACGTTCTTCAGGAATCCGGAGCCGTACTCCGCAAGCTCCAGCAATTTTGGCAGCATCATCAGGAAGATGCAGATGCCGATTGATATAAAGCCAATAATAAGTGAGTACACAAGCGCCCGTTTCGGGCTGTCGAATGCGAAGCCGAGAATCAGGCCGGCGAAGAAAGGCGTCATCACCAGAATAAGTATCCCAGCGACAGAACCGAACAGCCCCCAGGGAAGCTCGCTCAAAGCATACAGCAGATAGACGAGTGACATCATGCATACAGCGAATCCGGTCTTCGTCAGCATCCAAGGCAGGGAATTGTACTTTGCATGGTCGAAATCGGATGTCTGCCCGTCCTGGCGGTCCCACAGGTCGCCTATATCCTTTACAGGGGTTGTTCGAGGGGGTTCATTCAAGATTCCGATATTCCCACCTCCACATCCTCCTGCTCGAAAGCGAGATTCGTGACAAGGTCGCGCTCCGGCACGTACAGCCTGAGGTTGAGCGCGAAATCTGCGGAACCTGCGCTTCTGAGGCTCTCAAGGTCCGCTTGGGTCAGATCCATGAATATTATCACAGTGGTGGTATTATCCGCTTTGATGCGAACGGACGGGAGGGCTATGGGGTATGCTGTCCCCAGGGTCAGGTTGCCGTCGGCGCCGGTTCCCCCTAGGTCGATGTCCAGGCCCCCGGGGTTCTCCACCCTGAGGCGTATCACGAGGCGTTCTTCGCTAAGCCAGGCCTCCGTCACCGAGACCTTCAGGCCGTAGCCGTCGCTGACATAATTCAGGTAAGTCAGGACAGAGAAGGCCATGATTATAACCGAAATTATGCCGATGGCCAAGAAAAGCCAGTGCAATGCCTGCTTCGTCCCGGGGATCCTCATTGTTTAGCCTGCAATACAGTAAACATTCTCAATATAATTAATATACGACGGCAAGGCCGGCATTACTTGCCCTTGTTGGACAGCTTCATGAATGCGAACAGGAGCGCCTGCATGTACTTGCCGCTGCTTTTAAGGCTGGTGACGTCCCCGTTCCATTCCTTCAGCTGCAGCTGGTCTTCCTTCTCCATGAGAGTGAGGACTTTCGTGATAATCTTCTCGCTCCATGGGTCTACCGAACCCTCGGTGATGGCGATCACTATTGTGAACCTGCCGCTCTGGACAAGTATGTATCTGTTGTCCACGGGTATGACGTTGAGCTTCTGCGGCACGTATTTGGGCGAGCGCAGGAAGTTCCTTCCTGTTTTAAGGTCACCAAAGAGTTCCTTCTGCTGGTCCTTTGAAACGACCCTGTTGGTGTGATGCGAGATGAATCTCCCGTCCTTGTACAGCAGGAACAGGTCCTTCACGACCATTGGGACACGCCGCCTCTGGCTTTCCGTCCTGGGCTGTTCTGAGCCGGAGGACGATATTTGGGCTCTCAAGCCTTCCTCGGCATAGGCCTCCTTGTACTCCCTCTTCAGCTCGCTGAACTCAATCTCAATGCTTTCCGGATTCGTGGACTCGGCCAATCTGGCCTTGAAGGCCTCCACGCTTGCCTTCATCGTAGGCAGGACCATCTTATCCAGCATTGATATAATCTCCTTTGTCCTGCACTTCTTTTTCAAGCTATTAAAGAGCGCAAATGCGGCCTCATGCCGCATGGGCTGCGAAAGGAGCCTGTTGAGTTCTCTGGCCTCGGCCTCGAATCCTGCGGTGTCAAGCTTCTGAAGCTCGCCTTTTATGACGCCGTTTATCCCTATCCCCTTCTCAAAAGTGTCGATGGCCTCCTTCAATTCCGAAGGAGAAGCTGTCTCGGCCAGCGTTTCGAGCTGGGAGACATCGTGTCCGTCAGCGGTGAATTTAGCAAGCTGGGTCCTGAATTTTTTTGATTTCCTGTCCTTGGAATCGTCCTGGACTGGACCTCCGATGACCTGGGAAACCGCGTCAGCCAGTGCCGGTGCGGCCTCTGAATCCTGTCTTGCCTGGGCCGATTCAGAAATCTGTCTGTCTCTGCCTTTGCCTTTTTTGCCACCTTTCTTTCTGGCCATCTCTTTGCCTCCGATCCACCGAGCTGTTCCGGTTTATTGGCTGATGACTTCGAACTTGCCGTTCTCGAATATCAGCGGCATAAACTGTCTGGAGTGGTGGGTCTTACGCATCTTGACGACTCCTAGGTAAAGATTGGCTCCCCTATCGGTCTGCTCGACCTTGAGGTGGATTATACCGTCGGAGAGGAAATCCTCTATGCCGTACAGACCGTAAACCTGGCGATCGGTCGGCATCTCGGAAATCAGGAATGTGGTGACGCCTAGGTCGCGTATCTGCTCGAAGAATTGGAACAATTCCCCGCGCGGGTTCTTGAATGTAGTCAGCGCGTAAACGGCCGCCAGCGAGTCGAGAACGAGCGCTTCGCATCCGAACTTCTGTTTGTAATTCTTGAGGACGCCGATAATTGATTTGAGCCAGTCCACGTTCTGGGGCTTGGTCTTGTCCACGGTGATGTCCTTCCTGACACGGGCCAGGTCGACGACGACAAGGTCGTCCAGCCCCTTCGAGGGCAAGCCCAGCTTCTCGACATGGTCAAGTATGCTCTGCTTGCTCTGTTCAAGGGTAAGGTATATCGCCCTCAGTCCGTTCTTTTTGCAACCGTTGTAAATGATGCTGTAACCGACGGTTGATTTCATTGTGCCTGCGTGACCGCAAACCAGCACTATGTAATTTTTCGGCACTCCTCCCTCAAGTATCTCGTCCAGTCCGATGATATGGGTCGGTATCCTTGAGTCCACGCCGCCCGTTTCCACGGGCGCTTGTACATTTTCTTCTCCAGACATATAAATCCCAGTCCTTATATTAGATTGTGGAATTAATTTCGCACTCATGAGATATAGAACAGCTATATATACTTTTTACGGAGGATTGTCTCATCACCAAGTGTCCAAAGGTATGTCATCAAATGCTTCAGTTAACAGTTAATCATAAATATTCGTAATTGTATAGTTAATTATTTATATCACCGCATTTATTTGCTGAATAACCTAAACCTAAGAAACAATGGAATATTCATTCCTAAATCAACGGAATGAAATGAATGAATAGGAGAGGAAACGGATGAAAACAACTAAAGTTTTAAGTGCACTAGTAATCGGAATGATGATAGTGTCCAGTATCCCTCTGTTCGCCACGGCCCAGTCGACGAGCGGCGAGCTCGTCATAGCCCTCCAGCAGGACATGACAAGCATGAACCCCTGGGACCCTGACACGAACGATGTATGGAAAACTTTTCAGATAGGTTGGAACTTCGAGGGCCTCATGGCCTACAACCCTGATTATGAGCTATACCCCGTTCTGGCGGCACCGAGCGCAACTGGACCCAATGGAGTGGATGCGACCATCACCAATGGTGGAATGAATATCTCTGTCAACATAAGACAGGGCGTCACGTTCCATGACGGGACCGCATTGGACTCCCAAGATGTAGTGTTCTCATACCAGACACTCGGATGGGGCCTTTTCCAGACGCAGGTCCTCGGGCCGCTGTACTGGGATGACGGCACAACCTTCACCCGGTACGACGGCGGAGTCACCAAGATCGGTGTCCAAACCAACGGAACATACAGGGTGGACTTCTGCCTGAACGGCAACTATGCCATGTTCTGGTACCTGACAATGGCCGTCCCGATAATGCCGCACCATATATGGACCACGCACACTATCGATATGGTTCCGGCCGACTATCCAGCATACAATGTCACAGACGAGAAGAGCTGGGATTACAGCTTCGGAGACGATGTGACCGAAACGACTGCAACGATCGGTACCGGTCCGCTGATGCTCCAGAGCTGGGTAAAGGAGCAAGGCTCGGTTATAGTGCCTTACACAAACTACTGGGACATAACCGGAACGACAACCTGGAAGAGCGTCAACTACCCGAACTACCCGCAGAACGTCGACAAGATACGGTTCAAGATATACACACAGCTGGACGTCGCAATACTGGCTCTCCAGAACGGCGATGTGCACCATCTCCCGTGGTCCCTGACACCGGGCTACTACAACCTGCTCAAGACAGACCCCAACATAGGGATCGAGCTGAACAAGGACCAGGGATTCTTCTACATGTCTTACAACTTCAGGAAAGGCGCGATTGCTGACGTCAACTTCAGAAGGGCAGTGGCCTACTGCGTTGACAAGCAGTACATCGTGGACAGGCTGATGGGCGGTTACGGCATCCAGGGAAGCGTCCCCATGTCCGTGACTAACACATATTACGTCAACACATCAGTTCCGGCATGGATTGCCGGAGGAGACCTGAACGCGGCAAAGGCGCTTCTTGACGCAAACGGCTACACTGACAAGAACAGCGACGGCTGGAGGGACATGCCCGACGGCTCCCCGCTCAAGTACAACATACTGACGCCGCCGAAGGACTACGACCCGATAAGGGCTGACGCAGGCATCATGATCGAGAAGAACCTCAAGTCCATCGGCCTGAACATCGCGGCCGTGCCGACAAGCTTCGACACAATAGTGAGCGCGGCATATGTCTCGCTGGACTTCGACATGTACATCCTCGGATGGTCTGTCGGCTCGTTCCCCGAGTCATACCTGAGGGACTTCTTCCACGGCGACTCCGATGTTGCAATGAACCCGGCCGGCTCCAACGCAGCCGGTTACCACAACGCAACGGTCGATGGCATGATAGATGCCATGGAAGAAGAGATGGACACAGAGGCAAGGGTCCAGTTGATAAAGGACATCTGCGGCGCCACAATGATGGACGTTCCGTACGATGTTCTCTACTACAGGACAAACATCGAGGCATACAGGAAGGACATATGGTCAGGCTGGGTACCAGCATTCGGAACAATTTACAACGGGTTCTCGGTATTCAACCTGGGCGCAACGCCCAGCAGTGGCGGCGGCGAGGGCGGGGAATCCGGCGGAACAGCCGGATACTCCGACGGAGCTGCAGACAAGGTCGCATTCAACGGCACAATGGCGCTTGACGCTGTCATGACAATGCCCGACTCTGTATCCACGGACTCGAGCTTCGTGGCCACGGTCATGGTCAACGAGTTCTACGAGAACACGACCACCCATGTAAAAGACACAAGGGCCTGCGTCGGAGCAAACGTCCAGTTCATAGCAGACATCGGCCAATTCGCCAATAAAACAACCGATGCAAACGGAAGGGCAACCTTCACTGTGACTGTCGACTGGGCCAACTACGGTTCAATCAATGTGTTCGCTAATGCCAGCAAGGGTACATTCTTCAAGACGATGTCCCAGGATATCACTGTTAACTTCATACCTGCGACAGCCACGCTCAGCCTCTCTGCCGAACACGCAGTAATAGCACCTGGCGGAAAGACAAATGTCACTGCGAAAGTCACCGATATTAATGGCGACCCAATGGCCGGAGTAACTGTCAACGTTGACAACAACCTGATGTTCGGATGGTCAAGCAGCAATGCGTCTGCCACGGATGCAGGCGGAGAGGTTTTATTCGTCTACCACGCGCCTCCAACATCAATGCTGCCCAACACGAACAGGTATGAGCAGTTCAAGGCAACCATCACCGTGCCCGGAACAATTATACCCGAAGTTCAGGCTACATCGCTTATCATCGGCATCCAGAACAGCGTAAGGGACTGGTACTCGATTGACATAACAGGCGTCACCGAATACATCATCACGGGTAACCAGTCAGGCACACTTCCGCTCACAACCGATGTAACGGCCACGGTACTGAATCAGGCCGGAACCCCGGTCAACGGCGTCGAGGTCACTGTAGAAGTGGACAATGCAATAGCGACACCTGATGCAGCAGTGAAGACCACGGCGGGTGCCGGACAGGTCACATTCACGCTGACCGCTGTGGACCTTGGCAACAACACCCAAAGTACACCTGTGAAAGTATTCAACTTCACCAAAGCCTACAGCACATCAGACATGTTCCTGCTGTGCAACGCCAACGAGACCAACACAACGACCGGATACGCAGCAGACATCGACTTCGACGCAATGGTGGAGCACCAAGGCGCTGGAGCCATATCGGCGACCGTATGGGACCAGACCGGAGCGCCCGCAGTTGGAGTTCCGTGCCAGTTCTTCATACCGGTCATGGCTGAGGGCATACCCGCCATGATCGACGGCGGAGATCACTGGGAATGGTACGAGTACGGCGAGGACTGGGACCTCAACTGGCTGGGATCCAGCTACATCGGAAGCTGGCTCGGAGATAATGCAACGGTAACTGATGCATTCGGCCAGCTGAACGCAACCTTCACTACGCCCAGCTTCATCGCAGACAGCGCGATTGCGCTGGAATTCGGTATTGGCGGTTATGGAGTCACAGAATCCTTCAACAGAACAGTCAACAACTTCTGGATGGAGTATCCGGGCCCCGGATACGCGACACCTCCGCTCACCGATGACGCGGATGTCTACTACTGGGAACCCGCAGACTTCACCCTGAAGGACTCCGGAATCCTATGGAGAGCCCCAGTCGCAGCACTGGCAAACTTCGAGATGGACACACCCATTTTATCCACAAAAGATCCTGCAGGCCTGTTCACCATGACCTTCATGGACATCGGCGGACCGCTCGCGGGCGCAGAGGTCCAGCTGGGTCTCGGAACAGCCAAGCCCCCGGTAATAGATGACGAAGTGACCGACGATGACGGCATCTACACATACATGTGGGATGCCGTGACAGCAGGATACGCTGACTTCGACGGAGCGCAGGGCTTCACCGCAACAGTCACCCAGGCAGACTACTCGCACTTCCCGTTCGCCTTCTACGTGCCATACGTTGCAGCAGGCAGCGAGCCATCAAAACTGATAGTGAACGCGAGCACGACAACCCCAACACTGGTCTACGGCGGCAAGGCAAACATAACGGCCAAGATAACCGACGACTACGGCAACAACATCGTGAATGCGACAGTCATCATTGGCGGAACCATAGTTATGTCCAGCGCTACAGGAGTTGCACAGGCACTCATCGACATACCCAAGGTAGAGGGCCTACAGGCAATACCGGTGGTTGCGTTTAAATCCGGATACGACGGCGCAGACCAGCTGGTATACGTGCAGGTCTACGACGACGAGCTGTTCCTGGCCATCGAGTACTGGAACCTCAGCGCTCCAACTGTTGTGACTGAGAATGTGTCCTTCGAAATCGGCTTCACGGCAAAGAACAACGGAACGGTTGCCGGATGGACGACATTCGAGTTCCTGGTGGACGGAGTTGTCAGGGAGACAATCTACCCGAGCTTCACGGTCGGGCAGACAAAGAACTTCGAGTTCGCCTGGACACTGACCGATGTGGCCAACCACACATTCACGGTGCGCCAGCAGAACAGGAGGGCTCTATCCCCCTGGACGCTGGCCGCTGCGAGCGACTTCGACGGGGACGGAATACGGGACCTGATTGACACCGACGACGACAACGACGGAGTCCTGGACACGGCAGATGCATTCCCGATGGACCCGACCGAGTGGGCCGACCTGGACGACGACGGAATCGGCGACAACACCGATACCGATGTCGATGGCGACGGTGTGCTGAACATCAACGATGACTTCCCGTGGGACGCGGATGAAACCGTAGACACTGACGGCGACGGTATCGGCAACAACGCCGACACCGACGACGACGGCGACGGTATCCTCGACGCAGAGGACACAAACCCGCTGGCATACGACGTTCCGGAAGCGGAATCGGCAGGATATGGCATTGCAATTGTCGCGGGAGCGGCAATCGCGATGCTGGTTGTCGGCCTGCTGATTGGCATGATAGTGGCCAAGATGATGGCCGGGAAGGCAGCCGAGACAGCCGCACCGAAGCCCCAGCCGGAACCAGCAGAGGAGCCGGCAGAGGAAGTTCTGGAACCCGAGAAGCCAGAGGAATAAACAGGAATCAATGAGGGGGCGCAACGCCCCCTCCCTTTTAATATTTTATATTATTTTCATTTCTCACAGGATGCAATAAATGGCGCTGGTGGAGCGTCGAGAGCATGGAGGGCGAGCAGGCCAATACGGGGGTTTTAAACATGATTCTGGAATATCCATATATAGTAAATAAGCATAAACCACGGCATGGCCAAAATGGGTCGGTATGTGGCCGGCAGGTTGGTTCAGGGTTTGGTCACAATGATCATCGTGACCAGCATCATATTCATACTCTTCGAAGCCATGCCCGGCGACCCCCTGGACAAGTTCAGGGCGAATCCGAACACAACTCCAGCGGATTTGGCAAGGCTTGAACGCCTGTACGGCCTGGACCAACCCGTTTATGTGAGGTATTTCAGGTTCATGGGGAACATGTTCACATTCCACTTCGGGGACTCATATTCCAAAGGCGCGCCTGTTTCCGACCTGATCGCCCAGAAAGCTCCGAGGACACTCGCTCTCTTTGGCACCGGGGCGGTATTATCGTACATCATCGGAGTGGCGATAGGGTCCTATATTGCATGGAGGAGAGGCGGCATAGCCGAGGGGTCCATTATCACCAGCTCGCTGTTTTTCTACAATATGCCAACCTTCTGGATCGGTCTGATAATGATATGGGTGTTCGCCTATTACTGGCAGCTATTCCCTCTTGGCGGTTTCACAGGAATGGAGGAGACCATTGCCCAGTTCGGGCTCACAGGTTCTGAGTCCTATGCGGGACTTCTTGATTTCCTCTGGCATATGGCCCTGCCTTTGTTCGTCGAGGTTCTTATCGGAGTTGCGGGTGTCATCCTGCTCATGAGAACCTCTCTCTTAGAGGTCATGAGGGAGGATTACATACTCACCGCCAAAGCCAAGGGTTTGAAAGAAAGGCAGGTGAGGATAAAGCATGCCAACAGGAACGCCTACCTTCCGATTGTCACGTCACTCACCCTGACAATGGCTTCGGTGCTGGGCGGAGCCGTGATTTTCGAACAGGTGTTCTCCTACCCGGGCATGGGGCTGCTCTACCTCGAGGCCTTGTACAACCAGGATACTTTCCTTTCCGGTGCGATCCTTTTCATCCTTTCCCTGCTCGTGATAATTGCCAATCTGATTGCCGATCTTCTTTACGGGTTCCTTGATCCGAGGGTGAGGTATTGACATGACGGCAACGGTCACCTCCAAAGTGAAATTATACATGCGAAATACCCTCCTCCTCACAAAGAAAGCGCTCTTGCTCATCAAAGGCAGCAAGCTGGGCATAGCGGGGCTCGGCATCATTTTCGCGTTCGTGTTCATGGCAATATTCGCTCCCTGGCTGGCTCCATACAACCCAGCTTTCATCGCACCCGCCGAGGATATATTCAACATCGATAGGATTGTGGTTAATTATTCCGCATCGGACGGGTATCACCCGATAGTCATCGGGCCGACCACTCCCGGGGAATCCGCGATGGAGGGGGGCACTTGGTTCATCCTGGCCAACACAAATGGCACTATTAGAATGGATTTCGCCATAAAGTCCCAGATAGAGGACCCGTTCACAAGAGGGAATATTAGCATTGTACTTGACATAGCCGACCTGGGGCTGGATACACCCCTCTCTGAGGTTTTATATATCACTCCGGCGAGAGGGTATAACAATAGCTATGCCAATGCCCCGACCTATGGCGAGAGGGTAACTGCCGGACTCCTGGCATTCATGGCAAATGATTCTTTTGTGATACTTGACCCATTTACTGACAATGTGCTCTATCAGGAGAGCGTCGGTTTCGAGCCTATCTGGTTCAACCAGGACACGACCTCCGCGGCCAACATGCTCAATCCGCCGACCCAGAAAAAAATCACTACAGGCTGGTTTCCATCGCTGGAAGGACCGATGAGATACATCACCTTGGCTGATGATAGCCACATCCTTACTTTCAAGTTTGAATATTGCTGGAACGACAGGGGCATAGGCCTTGTCCAAAAAATGCTCGATCAGAACCTAACCGTGGCAGAGGAGCCGCTGGCCTATACATTCGACAACCCCAAGTACAGGGACAATGTCACTGGAATTTACGTGCCCACTGCCAACGGAACACTGAACTTCTACAACTCAACCACGAACGGGACGCCCCAGTATGCCGTACAACTGAACATCAGCGGGGCTGTGGCTGAGTTCACCGGTCCGATGGGATTCTTCCGGAGCCCTGACTCTTTCCCGAGAGTTTACATCCCGACAGGAGCCAATGGCGATTTCTCGGTTAAGGTCCTGGACCCAACACAGTTCCAAAACTCCACAACCAAAGGCGTGATAGGCGACTTCGCTGGGACAGACGGAGAAGTGACGCTTGCCCCCACGTCAGCCGTGACTGGCAACGTCTACGCCACAGTCAACTATGTTGCGGACGACGGAACGCCCTACAGTGCAGTCTACCGCATCAATTCCAACGGAACCGTGGACCCGAACTTCCTCGGGGAGATGGAATCGGTCGCCGTGACTGTCTTCCCGGTGGAATCGGCATCCCTTATCTACGCCATGGACACGCAAGGGACGGTATGGGCTTCTCAGAGCATTTCGTCCGTGGACACGCCCTTCACCGACAGGGGCATGAAGGAGAAATTCAACACTGGCTCACCACAGGCCCAGTTCGTGTACTTCGGCAGTTTCGGCGGTACGAAATACAGCACGACCACGACCTCAGAGGAAATCTATGTCATGTTCTACAATCCCGATAATGATGCAATGACAATCTTCCAGGCCACCGGCACTTCGCTTGGCGCCCTTCCGCCCGGAACCTACCCGTCCGGGAACACGTATTACCTGGGCACGGACAATGTGGGCCATGATATACTCACACTCCTGATATACGGCAGCCGCGTGGCCTTGTACGTGGGCCTGACAGCGGCTTTTTTCTCTGTAGTCGTAGGAACACTGGTCGGGCTTGTCTCCGGATATTACGGGGGCATGATTGACGTGATTCTGATGAGGATCACGGACATTGCCCTGAGCCTGCCCTTCCTGCCCATAGTCCTGATTTGGGGACAGATATGGGGCCCGTCCATGACAAATATAGTCATAATCCTGGCTCTCTTTGGTTGGCCAGGAATAACCCGTGTTGTTCGAGCACAGACACTCTCCCTGAAGGAAAGGTCGTTCATCGACGCGGCCAGGGTCTCGGGTTCGAGCGACACGAAGATAATAATGAAGCACATAGCGCCGAACGTTCTTCCGTTCACGTTCCTTTACATGACCCTGTTCGTGGCCGGGGCCATCCTCACTGAGGCGGCGCTCAGCTACCTGGCGCTCGGCGACCCGAAGAGCATATCATGGGGAAACATGCTGTCCACCATCCAGACTAGCGGCAGCTCTCTCATTGCCCCCTGGTGGCTGCTGCCCCCCGGCCTCTGCATCACCATTCTCTCAATGGGATTCTACCTGCTGGGCAGGGGAGTGGACGAGATTATCAATCCCAGGCTGAGGAGGCGCTGATATGGCCCTGCTCGACGTCAGGAACCTCACTATGCATTTTAAGGTCACTGACGGCTGGGTCTATGCCGTGGAGGATGTGAATTTCACCCTGGAATCCGGCGAGACCCTGGGCCTGGTGGGCGAATCCGGATGCGGCAAGACCACTCTGGGATATGGCATTTCACAGCTCCTGCCGGACAATGCCTACATCAAGAGCGGCCAGATATTTTTCAAAGGCCAGGACATTCTGACGCCCAGCGTGAAGAAGAACGGCACCCTGGACGGGTACAGGGCGGAGATCAGGGAGCTCAGGTGGAAGGAGATATCCATGATATTCCAGGGCGCCATGAACGCCTTCAACCCGGTGCAGAGAATCGGGGACCAGATAATCGAGGCCATCCGCGTCCATGAGAAGGTCACGAGGCAGGAAGCCGAGCAGCGCGTCGCGGAGCTCTACAAGCTTGTGGGAATCCCCCAGGACAGGATAGACAATTACCCGCACGAGTACAGCGGAGGAATGCGCCAGAGGGCCATGATAGCCATGGCCTTGGTCCATAACCCGAGCCTCATAATCGCGGACGAGCCCACAACGGCGCTGGATGTCATCATGCAGAGACGCATCCTCAGTGAGATTGAGAAAATCCAGAAAAAATTCAACATGGCCATGATAATCATCACTCACGACGTTTCCGTCGTAGCCAATGTGGCAGATAAAATTGCTGTCATGTATGCCGGCCGAATCATGGAGTACGGCAGCATAAAGGACGTGTTCAAGCGCTCGGCCAACCCATATACGAAGGCCCTGTTCGGCGGTTTCCCCAACCTAAAAGGCGAGAAGAAGCGCATCGCCAGCATACCGGGCAACCCGCCCAGCCTGGTCGAGCCTCCAAGCGGGTGCAGGTTCCACCCGCGCTGCAAGTACGCCAAGGAGATATGCAAAAAAGAGAAGCCGAAAGTAATCACCTTCCGAAATGGCCAGCGGTCGCTATGCCATTTCGCCAGGGAGGTTCAGGCGGGAGGCGCAGTCTGATGGGCGAGCCCATACTCCATATCCGGAACCTGAAGAAGTACTACGAGATTCGGCAGGGTTTGCTGGCGTTCAGGGCCAAGCCCATCCATGTCAAGGCCGTGGACGATGTCACATTCACAATCAACAAAGGCGAGATATACGGCCTGGTGGGCGAGTCCGGCTGCGGCAAGACCACCACGGGCAGATGCATCTCCAGGCTCGAGGACCCCACTGACGGCAGCATCCTGTTCAGGGGCAGCGACATAGCCAAAATACCAAAGAAGGAGCTGAGGGGCTTCAGGAAGAACATGCAGATGATATTCCAGGACCCATACGAATCCCTGAATCCCAGATTCACCGTGTTCCAGGCTGTCGCCGACCCGCTCACTGTCCATGCCAGGGAGCAAAACATCGAGGAAAGGCTGGACGCGGTCGTCAAAGCGCTGGAGGACGCCGGGCTGAAGAACCCCCAGGACCTGCTGGAACGGTTCCCGCATGAGCTGAGCGGCGGGCAGAGGCAGAGAGTCGCGATAGCGCGGGCGCTGGTCGTGGACCCCAAATTCATTGTGGCGGACGAGCCGGTCTCAATGCTGGACATCTCGATACGCGCAGGGGTCATGAACCTGATGCTTGACATCAAGGACAAGTTCCACATTGCCTACCTGTTCGTGACGCATGATGTCGCCATAGCTAGGTACATGTCCGATAACCTGGGAGTGATGTATCTGGGCAACATGGTGGAATCCGCCGAAACGGACGAACTCATAAACAATGCCACACATCCTTACACCAGGGCGTTGCTGTCGGCCGTGCCCATCCCTGACCCGGACTACGAATGGGTGGACGTGCCCATCAAAGGGGACATCCCGAGCCCAATCAACCTGCCTACGGGATGCAGGTTCCATCCCAGATGCGTCTGGGCAAAGGGCATCTGCAAGGAAAAGGACCCGGCTGTCATCGAGGTGAAGACCGGGCATTTCGTCAAATGCCATTTCGCGACCGCCCTCTTCGGGACCAACGAGCCCCTGCCAAAGATCTCGTCCGGAGACAAGGATGCCGCCCGATAACAGGGCAGACAACCCGAGATTCTCGGGAAAGCGCCTTGCCTGGGTTCTGATTTCCCTGGTCTGCGGCATATCGCTTGCCCTTTCCGCATTCTCGGCAGACAACTACATGGACATAGCCAAGGCCAAGATACTATCATACGTGGAAACCACCGAAACAACAGCGCTGCAATTCGACGTGAACGGAAGCCTGAGCTCGGTGAACCTTACCCTCGAATTCAGGATAGTGAACCCGAGCGACAAGGAACTGAGGACCTGGATTCTGACTTACAAGGGCTGGCTCAGGGACACGCCCATGGAGGACGGCACCGACACAAGCCGGTGGATGATAGACGGCCGGCTGGAATATAACGGAACGGAGATGAGGTTCTACCCTGTCTTCGTCACCACCTATTCGCTGGACAACCCGTCAGTCATTGTCCCGGCCAGGTCAGAGATCACTGTCACGAGGTGGCTGGATGTGAACAGGGGCAATTACCCGGACATAATGTCGAACATGGCAGACATCTACAACCATACAGCATCAGGCGGGCAGGAATTGGAATGGATGCATTACACAAGTTCAATCCTGTTCATCCAGGGCATCGAGCAGTACGCTGGACCGAATCACGACGCGAACCTGATAAGGAGATTCGAGGGAATTGACCTCACGCCCGGGGTGGGGGGTGCGGGTTGATGTTCCCTGCTCTGGCTTTCGACAGGAAAAAGCTCAGGAACATTGCCGCCCAGACAGTCATGTACTTCCTGCTGGGCAGCTTTATCGGATTTTTGTTCTTCTACGACGTGTTCAACTACTACTGCGCGCCTTTTAACGCAGGCTTGCCTTCGTGGATCCTGGCCGCGTTCCTGCTCTTTCCCGGAGTCATCGCCTGTTACCTGTACCCGGACATAATCCATGTCATGCTTTCCGCAATCCTGCTCCCTCTTTCCGGGGCAATGTTCTGCTTCCTGCTGTACGTCAGCCCGGCATTTTCAGCTGACATTGTCGGGACATTCTCGGACTGGTTGTTTGAATTGGCCAGATTCATCCTGCCTGATGTGATTCTTGCATGCGCCGTGACTTTCAGCACTGGGTTTGTATCCCTCTATGTGTTTGACACCGACTGAATCGATATTCGGTGGAAAATTATATAAGCAGAACGATTGTTCCAGGCGGTGACGAACGACGCAGGACCGGGCATGGCTCGTTAATAAAAAGGTCGCCCGGGACATGCAGCGGAGGACATCGAGTTATCACCGAGGGCGGCGCTTTGAATGGGTTTCAAGAATATAAAAGAACGATTGGAAGGCTCTTACAGGCTCATCCGCATCAAGCGCATCAAACTGGGGTTCTATGCTCTCGAGCTGATTCTGGGCCTTGTCCTCGGGTTCACAATGGCCGCTTTCCTTGGCGCTGAGTTCGAGCCGTTCTATTTCCCAGTGGACATATTCGTGTTCATCATGCTCATCATGCTGCTCATCATATCGGCTGAGAACATTTACTTCAACGGCCTGGAGCTCAGGTATACTAAGAACAAGAGCAGGAAATTCCTTCAGGCCAGGAATGCCATCAGGGGCTCGATGGCCATAATCGCAGTGAGCGGAATATGCGTGCTCCTGCTGATGCTCCCGTACAGCCAGGAAAGGATGGCCGAGATGCATATTGCCGAAGACGCTGGAGAGGTCCAGATTAATCAGAGGAATACCAATGCATCCTTCCTCTGCCAGGACCAGCTCGGCTTCACCAGGGCGAAAACTATTCACATAGGGGTCAGTGATTCGCATAACCATGTTAGCATCGTTCCGAGCAGCCCCAGCGGAACAATCATATGGCAGGCTTCGTCCGAAACCGCTTATAATTGGGGCGGCCTGAGGGACCATTCAGGCGTGCAGGATTCAATATATGTCGTTGTAGAGAACCAACAGGCGCCAGCTCCGATATTTTTCAATTACTCGGTCACAAGCGAGGTGTCGCCTTTCATCAATGTCTATTTCCCCATCATGGGCCTGATGTTCATAATAGTGCAGTGCGCGGCAATTACGATAATGTATCCCATACGGGAGACATACGCAGCCTCTTCGATATACAGTAAAAAATATGTCCCGGAGAAAGACACCGGGGAGTACTCTGTCTCGGAAATAAAACTCTCGAAGAAGGAGAAGGAGGAGGACGAGGCGCTCTTCGAAAAAATCATAGAATTTGCGCCACAGCCCGCACAGAAGCCGGCACGCCCGATGCCGAAGGCCAGGGAGCTGAAAGAGGAACACGCTGAGATGGCCCGGGCCAAGGGAAGGGTGGACGACGGCCTGATAGTGGAGCCGGACATTGAATGCTCCAACTGCGGGGAGATGAACTCGGCGCACGCGGCCATGTGCTTCTCATGCGGTACAGCACTCAAGGCCAGGGAAAAGGTCGCCATAGATCCGGCCGCCTACCTGAGGAAGGGCGAGTCCTTTGCGAACGCTGGCAGGTACGAAGACGCCTTAGGCTGCTACGATGAAGCACTGAAGCACGACAGCATGAACGAGAGAACATTGCTGCGCAAGGGCGAGGCACTGCACAAGCTCGGCAAGTGGGGCAATGCCATCCAGTACGTCAACACAGCGCTCAAGGTCAACCCGAACAATGTCCAGACCCTGGTCCTCAAGGCCAAGATTCTGGAGGAGAGGGACAGGATGGACAAGTCCATCGAGATATACTCGCAGATTCTTGCGCTGGACCCGGAGAACAAGTTCGCGAAAGCCAGAATGGAGAGGCTGGGCAGGAGATTCAAGGAAGTCGCCGAGGAAGCCGAGTTAGAGAGCGCGGAGGACGTCCTCGAGGCGTTCATGGAAGTGCCGGGAATAGGCCTGGCCCGCGCGACATCGCTCTATGAAGCCGGGTACACCAGCTTCGAGATGCTCAAGAAGGCCAGCGAGGAGCAGCTGATGCAGGTCAAAGGCATCAACAAAGGCGTAGCCAAGAAAATCCGGAAAGGATTGGACGGATTTTAAGCCCGTAATCCCATCGGTCTAAAAACGCCGATTACGGGTAAATATGCTGAATCTGTTTGATACAATGATGCTGATTCAGAGGCGAATGCTCTTGATTGATGGGATTCAATTGACGCATTCACCGTTTGCTTGGAAAATACGGGGAATCCATGGCCCTGATTTATCAGTCAGGTTGCGAGACGGGCCATCGTCGATTGCGCGGCATGAGTATGTTCTGAGTTGCAATCAACTCGTTATATCCGGCAAGGATAGAACGCGCAACATCCGCCATGGTCTTCCACCGGGATTCCGAGGCCCTTCAATCCTTGGACCAGCTTCTTCGAGGGCATCGCTACTGCGGCGATGCCCAGCTCCTTCACCAGCTCAGGAAGGATAATGTCCCCTCTTGGCCGCATGCAACCAATCCCGATGGCCGTCTTCGGGGGGAGGATTTCCTTCGCTATCCTCAGGACCTCGATGAGCCTGGCCGCTGATTTTTTCTCGACCCCCGAACCCATCAGGGCGTTGATTACGACAAAAGGCAATCCGTGCCTGGCTATTATTTCCAGGGCTTCTTTCTCTCCGGAATCCTCCCCCCTGTCCAGGCCGGCCGTGATATGGGGCACAACCTTCAGCCCGTTCTTCCGGAATGCAGCCAGAGCCTTGTCGAAATAATCAGGTTGAAGGTCTATTCCGTATATTCTCTTCACCACTTCCGGGGAGCCGATGACATCGAACGAGATGACGTCGATGCCCCTTCCCCGGAGCTTGGGGATGTTGTCCAGATGTATGAAGCCCGTATGTATATTTATTGATATATCTATATTTTCTTTTATATTTTTAATAATATCTAAATATTCGAATATCGGCACCTGGCCTGTTGCGTCACAGCCCCCGCTTATCAGCATGCCTTTTGCTCCATCCGTTGCGGCTTTTTTCGCAACGGAACGGAGTTGGGCGGGGGTGATGGCGGGAGCCATGTGCCTCAGGAATCGGCCCCGGCAGTGGGGGCACTGAAGCTGGCAACTGGGGCCGGTCAGGGAGACTTGGATGAAGTTTTGGGAGGGGTTGTATACTGTGACCAGATTACCAATCCACCGTCCATACAGTATCCGCGGGCACATGCACCCAGTAGCCCTCCCCGGGCTTCATCAGGTATGTTGGTCCAACCTCGGTTGTCAAAGTAGGAGATGCAGCATCGAACACCTCCACATGGTCCGCACTGGTGCCCCAAAATGCTTCAGCGACAGTCTTGTTTTCACAAAACGTGGGATAACCTGCCAAATTCCAGCCAGCGTATAGATTAATGTTTGTGGTGGTCGGGTTATTGCCAAATACGATAAATGTAACATCCGGTTCAGTAATATATATCCAGAAGCTTATTGTTTGGTTCAGATGATTTAAATCGTTTAATTCGGGTGGCATTGAAGGTCGGTAGGTTTTCCAGGGGTCCATGTAATCGGTCGTATTGTACCATTTGACAACATCCCATTTTCCAGTTATAGATTTTAACACATTGAGAACATTCTCCGAACTCATGTCATAGGGTACAAGCGGCAGAGAAATCAAGTTCCAACCTTGTTGCAGAGATATGTTGTACCCTTCGCCAATCCCTAATACCACAATAATTTCCATACTTCTGTTTATAAATGGTTCCGGCATAGCCCAGCCAATCAGGGGGCCATCCAAGGCCGAGATATTATGGGCGGTGTGGTTTACCCTGGTAGTTTGATTCTGTACATATTCAGTGGCACGAATCCATCTGGTCCAACCGTCTACTGCCGTTGTGCGGTTTGCGCATTCGGAGCCAAGAATGTCTTTCACAATCACGGATGCGTTACTTACAGGAACGGAATTTTCATAGACGACTCTGACATCTAGGAACCACTGGACGGTCAAGGTTGAGAGTGTGTCTGTGAAATTAACCTTGGTATGATTGAATATCGTGTTGAGGGCGGTGGCGTGGCTATCGGTGTCGAGGTAGAAATCGTACAAATTGGAATTGAAGATGGTGCAATTTTTAACATCGCCGTTGCTAGATGAGGTGAGGCAGATGCCATACGGATTTGAGTAAATGGTATTGTTCACTATTGTGGATGCGGAGTTGGTTGAATTAATCCCATAATTTATATTATCATATATTGTGTTGGAATCTATGACTGGTGATGATAAGTTCTCGATTTGAATGCCGCCATTTTCATTGCCATATATCGTGTTATTTATCAAGGTAGGCGATGAGTTGTCGATGTAAATTCCTATGTTAACTAGATCACACACTGTATTGTTCTCGATCCTCGGGTTGGAATTGTTATAACATTTGATACCATATACACCAGATTCTGGGCTTGAGGCCTTCCCGTCTATTACGTTGTTCTTGATTACAGGGGAAGAATCGGTGAGGTCCATCGCAACCTTAACCCCCCATCCATATTGCCCTGTGTTTGGCGAGATAGTGTTGTTTTCTATTATGGTAGTTTCGTTGCAATTCAGGAGTGTGATGAATGTTGACCCAAAACCCAGCCCATTCACTGAATTATTAAATATATGAAGAGAAGAATTGACGCCCTCTACCCCGCCATACGGCAGGTCGTAAGCTTCAGCCTGCATACCAATACCCCAAAATAGATTCCATTCTATCTCCACCGAACTGTTAAAAGCGTAGATGCTCATCATGTTCGATTTCATGCGGTTTCCGTATATCCTTGTAGAAACAGAATCCACAACAGAGATGCCCGCACCAGTGGCAGAAGAAAGGTCTAGCTGCAATTGAATATTATTGCCTGAAATGTTTACTGCGGACTGGTTCACGTATATACCATAATGATTTTCGAAGATGGTGTTAGTGATATTAATAGGCCAGTATCCAGGCCCGGGTGGTGTGCTCATAATGCCAACATTCGCTATCCTATTACTTTGGCCCAGTCCCGGCGAGGACTTGTAGAGATATATTCCATACTCGTTCGACGCAATATAATTGCCTTTGGTTATATTCGGTGATGAGCTGTCGGAATAAATCCCGCACCAACTCAATTCGACGCTGTTGTTCTCGATGAGTGGTGCGGCATTGTTCATGCAATTGATGCCGTATCCGACAACACCGGGATACGACCCCACTATCTCCACATCGTCGATGTACCAGCCCTGATAATCGTTGCTTTCTTCGTCTATTGTATCGAAATTGAAATGCAGTTGTACATCGTATCCAGTGAAATCCGAGATGTCGATATATTGCCTGACCCAAGTATTGTTTGCATCCCTATATAATTGGACTGTCCTATTGTAATCGCTGGTTTGATTGTATATCGTGACCGATCTCTGATCGTAATTTATATCAGACTCGGTATCGTACCAGCTCCAAAAAGTCAGAACCGATTTTCCGTAGGCTCCCAACGAGGGAATGGTTATAGCAGGAGATGTGAGATTTCCGAAGTTTCTGGTGCCGTTGTCATAATTTCCTGTTGCGTCGTTCCCGTACCACCAGCTCCAATCACCACTACGGCTGATGTACCATGGCGGGGCCGCCACAGCACTGCTGTTCACGCGATGCCAGAGCCCGTCATAAGTCCAGCCGCCGACACCGCTCTCCATGTCATCGGAAAATATCACCTTCATGCCGTTCGATGAGATAGTGTTGTTCGATATGGTTATGTTGGTATTGTCGGTATTGATTCCGGAGACCATATTACATTTGACGATGTTGTGGTCTATGACCGCCGTGGAGTTGCTGACATTATTGACGTTGATGCCTCCCATACCGTTGAACTGAATGGTGTTGTTGTTCCTTATCGTGGGCGTGGAATTCACCGCGTTTATCCCGTACCTTCCATTCCACTCAACCGTGTTCCCCTCGATACTTGGGGCGGAGCCATCAACTACCATGATGCCGTCCCCCCCGTTATCATGTATCTTCGCCCCGCTAATAACCGCGTCCGACCCCTGGAGCCACACCCCGTGAGTCTTGCCGTTGCGGACCTCGGCTCCGTTCTCGATTGTCACGTTATCGGTAGTGCAGATTATCCCGCCGGGCTGGGAGGGGTTGGGGGAGCCCATGACGTTTTCGACGGTGCCGTTCCAACCGCCATAAATCCCATCCAGATTCAATGTTCCATTCATGTAGAACCAGTAATGGTTGTTCTCGTCGAAGTTCCAGAGTTTGCCCAATATGGTTAGTATGCCGTTTGGGGGAAAAACCTCAACCTTATACAGGCCATCAGCTGTACATTCCATGTCATGCTTTCCACCTTCTCCGATGATATATTCGTCACTAACTGGCAAATCCGCAGCGATTACGTCTGTGTTGCGAATTTCCAATCTGGCGTTGACGACCAAACTGCCATCAACCACAATGGTTTGATTCTCAATGAACGTCGGTGTGGTTACGACCCAATCGCCATCGATATAGGTTACTGGTCGCCAGCCCGGAACGACATTGAAACTCTCTTTGAACTCGTTTACCAGTATCCTTTCATTGCCAGAACCCTTGATGTATATTTCTCCCCTTATCCAGTTTCTGTCTGTCTGGGTCGGAGTCCACATGTCGTCGTTTTTGTCGTAAGCGTCCTTGGTCTTTGTCTGACCTGGCAGTATCGTTCCGAAGTGAATTGTTTTCAGGAAACTTTCAGTTTCGCCATCTGGCTCGATATGGTACAAATCCACGATTATTATTTTCCTTTCGTGGCCATCGTTCGAAATAGTCATCCTGATATTGTTCTCTTTCTCGGTGAAAGCAAGTCTGAAATACGGTGGGCATCTGATGTCAGTCAGCTTTATCTCCGGTTCCAGTGTGTAATCAATCGATTCGCCGGAATCGATGTAAATCGTGTTGGGGTTTTCGGGGTATCTCGGAGGAGGCGAGTTTGTTCGGAAATCCCGCTCGGACATCGGTTCGATTATGTCATTATCGGCTTGCAGCATGTTGTCGGAGAATATATTGTCACTGTTGTCGCGGCTGAGTATCTCGCCGTTTCCGAAATGGATGTCTACTCTCTCGCCGAATCCCTTCTGTTTCACGATGATGATTTTGCTGGCTGTGCTGTCTCCAGACGTGGCTCTGATTTCGATTTCATCGCCGATTGAATAGCCATATTGCATATCCTCCAGTTCGGCGTCGTAGGCGCCGTTTCTGTAAACGTCTGCGATTAGCGATTCGCCGGTCATCAGGTTGGTTATGGTTACTGTTGTGTCGAGAACTGGCATATTGTCCTCGCCGGAAACCATGCCCCATAGCATAAATGGAGGTACTGGTGGGGTTGAATTATCCACCTCTTTCAATGGCTCTGCCATTGCTGTGTTTGTGAGCGAAAAAATGGTAGAGAATAGCATGGCCAATGCCAGCACAATCGATAAACAAGCTCTTAGAATGTCTGATTCATTTCTCATGGTAATTTCTCCTTGCCTCCCCGACGGGTAGTTCCATGAGTGGGCATATACGCGCCCATGCGTATTTATAGCTTCTCGGAAAGGCTTATTTAGCTCGAAAATCATACATACTTTATGAGGAAGTTTCTGTCCCTGCTCGCGGTTATTTCTTTGGTGATTAGCGCGGGCATTTATATCCCTTCGACTGTGAAATCAGATGGCTATGGCGATTATTTGCCACCAGCAATTGGGGATTGGACAATTAATGTGGACACATACGTTGGGAATGTGACAATAATCTTGAATGGAAACCTAACTGTGGAAACCGGAGCATCACTTACTTTCAGGAACGTGACTCTGATAATGAATAGTACCACAAATGGCGAATATCACATTGAAGTTAAAAGTTTTGGCTCATTTTATTTCTATGATCTTGACAACGATAATACAACGACAGGGGATGCATCGAATATCACCGCCTATTCTCCAAATCTTCACTATTTGTTCTGGGTAAATGAAAATGCAAATTTTACAATGAAAAACAGCGAATTGCATGAATGTGGTGATTTCGGAATTATAGGATATTCCCCTCCACAGATGACAAAAGGCATTTTTATCCAGTCTGATAATGTGTCGATAGACCACTCTAACATTTCCACCAATTACTATGGGGTCATCCTCTATGGCTCTGATGCGGTGATATCTAATAATACAATATACTGGAACGATGTAGGTGTTATGGCTACTGCTTGGTCGAATGGGACGATAGAGAACAATGTAATTGATTGGAGCGATACTTATGGTATCTGGGCAGATGGAATCGATAATACTAAAAAGTGGGGTTCGAATCCATTGATTGAAAATAATACGATAAATGATGCAGGTAGAGGCGGTCCTGGAGGTGTCGGAATTCAGATAACATATTATTCCTCACCGATAATTCTCAACACAGTAATCTTGCGTAGTGGTGAAGATGGAATGTACATCAGTCAGCAATGCCATCCATCCATTTCAAATGTGACTATATCTGGTGGAAATTTTGGGATTGCTAGTGGTGCTACTGGCATGGCAGTGAAAATTGTAAATTCATCAATCAACAACACTAATATCTATGATCTCTCTGTTAGCGGTCTGCCAGGTAGCTTTTTCTATCTTTTTAACACCACATTTAACAAAAGTAAAGTATTGTTCAACGATGTCGCATCAAACCTCACCGTCAACTGGTTCCTTAACACAAAGGTTGAGGACTCACTGGGGAATGCGATTCCAAACAACGACATACGCATCCAGGACAACGCCAACGGCACAATCGACCGCAACTTCACCACCGATGCCAACGGTTATCTAAACTGGACCGAACTAAAGGAATATTATCAGAACCAAAGCTCCCGCATTGATTATGGTCCCCACAATCTCACCGTCTCCAAGCCCAGCTACAAGACCGCATACGCTTCAGTCTGGATGAACGAGAGCAAGGCCATCACTATCACCCTGGAAGCTAACGAAACAGTCAACGACCCCTACCCAATCTACGGCTACGCTTACCTTTACGATGGCACCGGAGGGGTGTACAATCCTCTCCCCCTGGCCAACACCCAGGTCGAGATAACCTGGTGGAACATGTTTCTCAATGACTGGCAGACTATCACAACGAACACAATCGCCACAGGCCAGTACTCGGTAGATTTGATGAACTACACCAATGGCGGTGTGGTGTTCTGCAACGCTACAGCGCCCGCGCCTTTCAACAATCGCGGTTATAACTGGACTGTCATAAATATTACTGGGTATCCCGGAGGCAGGCAGCAGAACATTGTCTGCGGCGTTCCCTACGATGTCGATTTGATTGCTTATCCGCTGACTGTGTCAGTGAATACTCCATTCGGTATTACTTATGAAATCCAGGACATAGACGGAGTACGTTGCCAGGGCTATTACACCTTCTTCGATGGCCCGATGAACATCAGCGCCAACGGCTCTTATTCAGCGCCCGCAAATTACTCTTTCAACGGCCTGGCCAGCGGGACTCCGGGGACCAGAACCGAAATAGTTACTTTCGGATTGCCCCTCGGCCAGAGATGGCTCAATGTCTCGGAAGGCTCGGATTTGAATCCGTATCTTACGCCCTGGAATGCGTTTTATCAGTATGATGGAACTCCGGGATTCCTCAAGGACTGGGACAATGTTACGATTAACGTCACTGGCGCGGGATTCCTCTGGAGGCTGGAGCTTGGCTGGAATCTCATTTGCGTACCTGCCAGCCCGGTCCAGAAAGGCGGCAACGGGATATTCGATTCCTATGACGCGCTGAACATCACTTTCGCAATCACCGGCGACCCTGGTATGTCAATCGCAGACAGGATTGGAGGCAATCCTTCCACTTACAATGTGTTCGACATGGGAATGCCAGAGAATATAGCATTCCCCATGAATGGCGTCAACGGGTACTGGCTGTATCTTTCTGTTCCAGGACCGTTCGTAGTCAATGTCACCGCGCAGAATTATTCAGTCGCTGGGGCAAATACTATCAATCTTGCGGTCGGCTGGAACCTGTTGGGCTTCACCCACAATATTACTGGGGGAGGAGCGCAACCCGGAGGCTGGAACTCGGTGCTGAGTGCCAGCCATTTCACAAACGGAAATGTGGATTCCGACCTGAACGTCCCGCCGAGGAATAAGCTGGTGGTGACCTGGTGGGACTCAATTACCCAATGGTATGAGAGTTATGTTGTTACGCCCACATTCCCGGGGATGCCCACACATGACTGGGCATATGATACCACTTACGCCTATGGGTACTGGGTGTGGACGGATGCAGCTGTGCAGGTGGATTTTGATACGGAATATTAACTTCGTGTGTTGAATCGGTTCAGAACATTACATGGCAGAGTATTCGACGATGGCCTGTCTTCCATTCTGCGAGATAAATCAGGGCCATGAATTCCTGGCATTTTGTAGAAAGAGGTGAATACGATAACTGAATGATGGCTCATGAAGTATTCGCCATGATGGACCTAACAATGATGTGAATAATCAAAAATTCCGTAATCTCCGGAAACTCATGATGCGAGATTACGGAGGGATATTTGGATGAAGTTTTGAGAGGGGTTGTAGATTGCGAACATCACAATACCCGCTTGAACATTTTTTCAAGTTCAGCATTCGTTATCCTGATTATGGTCGGCCTCCCATGCGCACAGGTATAGGGGTTCTCAAGGCCGTGCATCTCCTCGATTAGCAGGGCCATCCTCTCGTGGCTCAGCTTTTCTCCGGCCCTTATCGCGGAATGGCAGGCCACCAGGTGCATTATCTCGTCCAGCTTTTCCCCGATGGACTTGGCCTTTCCCAGTTCCGCAAGCTCTCCGATCAGGTCAACTAGCCCTTTCTCGGTCTCGATGTGGCCGCCTATTGCGGGGACGGCGCGCACCAGGTATGTGTCCTTCCCGAAGGGCTCTATCTTGAACCCCAGGCCCTCGATGACAGGGCGGAAATGCTCGATGAGCTGGCTTTCCCTTTTCCCGAGGCTCAGCAGGACCGGCGAGATGAGGTTCTGGATTCCTCTTTTCTCGGGGCGGTTCTTCAGCTTGTCCAGCATTACTCTCTCATGGGCGGCATGCTGGTCTATTATCATCAGGTCCGAGCCGCTCTGGGCCAGTATGTAAGTGTCAAGAACCTGGCCTATGACCTTCATGTGTGGGAGCATGCGGCCCTCCGCGACCTCTTTCTCCTCTTCAGCGGCCTGGAACAATTCTCTCTGCTCCTGCGCCTTGGCAGGAGATGCAATGCGTGACTTTGCTTCCAGTTTCTCTGCCTCGGTCACAGGGAATAACTCCCTCAGGGTCGGGGCAGGCTCGGGTATGCGCCGGGTATTGCCGAGTGCGTCGGCGACTGACTTCGAAACCAGACAGGCCACTGCTCTCTCGTCCGAGAACTTCACTGTCCTCTTCGTGGGGTGCACGTTCACGTCCAGCTTTGCGGGGTCCATGTCCAGCATCAGAACCCCGACAGGATGCCGGTTCCTCATCAGCAGGCCTGAGTAGCCGTCTTCCACGGCCTCCGAGACGAATGGGCTGGCCACAGGCCTGGAGTTGACAAAGATGTAAAGACCGTCCCTTGTGGATTTCGTCACGGCTGGCTTGGCCATGAACCCCCTGGCCCTGATTCCCCCGGAGGAGGCCTCGAAGGCCACGAGCTCTTTGGCCACGCGCCTGCCCATGACATCTGAGATGCGGTCAGCCAGGCTATCGGTTTTCGGAAGGTTCATGACCTCCACTTCTCCGTTGTGCAGCCTGAAGGATACGCCCGGATTGGCCAGAGCCCTTTCCGTCACTGTCTCGATGACATGGCCCACCTCGACCCTGTCGGATTTCAGGTACTTCAGCCTGACCGGGTGCCCGCCGAACAGATTTATCACTGCAATGGAGGTGCCCGCAGGCCGGCCCACCTGCTTCAGCTCCCCTGGCTTTCCTTTTTTGAGCGTCAGCGACCACCCGTTCGCTGAACCCGCGGTTCGGCTGGAGATGAAAACGTCAGCCACCGCGGCAATGCTGGACAGCGCCTCGCCCCTGAATCCCAGGGTGTCCAGGCTCTCCAGGTCCCCGATTTCGTAAATCTTGCTGGTGGCATGCTGCACAAAGGCCAGCTTCAGCTCGCCCCCAGGGATGCCGCAGCCGTCGTCCAAGACCTCGATCAGCTCCTTGCCGGCTCCGGAAATCCTCACGCGGATGTCTGTGGCACCCGCGTCCAGGGAGTTCTCGACCAGCTCCTTGACGACGCTGGCAGGGCGCTCGATGACCTCGCCCGCCGCTATTTTATTCACTGTCGATTCATCGAGTATCCGGATTTGGCTCATTTCTCCTCCTCGGTCTTGGATTTCAGCTCATGGAGCTTCTGGAGCGCCTGCATGGGCGTCATATGGTCCACGTCCAGCTTTTCAAGCTCCTCTTCGAGCGGGTGCCGTGTTTTGGCCATGTCCTGGAACATGACGAGCTGTGTGTATGTCCTGCTCTTCTTCCCGGATTTCGGTGCCTTTGACAGCTCCATCACGGTCTGGGCCTCTATGTCCTTGAGCAGGGTTTTTGCCCGCTCCACGACCTCGGGAGGCATGCCGGCAAGCTTCGCCACCTGTATGCCGTAGCTCCTGTTCGTGCTTCCCGGGATGACCTTCCTCAGGAAGATGATGTCGTCCTTTTCCTCCTTCACGGCGATGTTGCAGTTCACAACTCCGTCCAACAGTTCCTCCAGCTCGTTGAGCTGATGATAGTGGGTGGCGAATATCGTTTTGGCCCCGACCTTTTTGGAATGCACATACTCGGCTACGGCCCATGCGATGCTGAGGCCGTCGAATGTGGAAGTCCCGCGGCCCAGTTCATCTAATAGGATAAGGCTGCGTTTTGTGGCATTCCTCAGAATGTCAGAGACCTGGGTCATCTCGACCATGAAGGTGCTCTGGCCCCTGGACAGGTCGTCGAAAGCGCCTACGCGCGTGAATATTCTGTCGACAAGCCCCAGCCTGGCGGCCCTCGCCGGCACGAAGCTGCCCATCTGGGCCATGAGGGATATGAGCGCTATTTGGCGCATGTATGTGGATTTCCCAGCCATGTTTGGCCCTGTGAGTATAATCACCCTGTTCCGCTTCATGTCCAGCAGCGTATCGTTCGGAATGAAATTCTCGGATAGAAGGCTCTCTATCACCGGATGTCTGCCGTCAGTGATGGATATCACATCGGATTCCTCCAGCTTCGGCCTGGCATAGTTCTGGAGTACCGCTGTCTCAGCCAGGGATGCCAGGGCATCCAGTTCGCCGAGCGCCTTTGCGGTCGCCTGGAGCCTTGGGGATTGGGCTGCGATTTTGTCCCTCAGGCCGCAGAAAATTTCGTACTCCAGGGCTGTCGAGCGCTCGTTCGCGGAAAGGATCTGAAGTTCCTTTTCCTTGAGTTCCGGGGTGATGTACCGGTCCGCACTGGCAAGGGTCTGCTTCTTCGTGTAATCCGCAGGCACTTTGCCGGCCTGGCTCTGCGGGACCTCAATGAAGTAGCCGAACACCCTGTTGTATTTTATCCTGAGAGCCTTGATTCCGGTTCTGGCTCTCTCGGTTTCCTCAAGGCCGGACATCCATTTCCCGCCTGTGCGGGCCATGCCCCTCAGTTCGTCAAGCCTGGCATCATAGCCCTCCCGTATCATCCCCCCGTCCCGCACGCCGATGGGCGGTTCGTCGGCAATGGCTTTCCCTATCTCGCCAGTGAGGTCCTGGCAGGGGTCCATGCTTTGCAGGATGCGCCCGAGCAGTTCAGGAACCTTGCCTTCGAGCGTCCTGGTGATGGGCCCGACAGCGGCGAGGGTCTCCCCGATTGCCGCAACATCCCTGGCATTGGCGCTGCCGTAAATGCTCCGGGCCAGCAGCCTCTCCAGGTCCCTGACGTTCTCCAGGTATTCGCGGATTTCCGATTTCAGCGCCCTGTCGCCGACGAATAGCGCGACCGAGTCAAGGCGCCTGTCAATCAGCCCGATGTCCATGAGCGGCTTGGCCATCCAGTTCCTCAGCGTCCGGCTGCCCATGGGCGTGAGCGTGCGGTCCATGAGGCCGAACAGCGTGCCTGTCTTTCCGCCGTCCCGGATGCTGCCAAAGAGCTCGAGGTTCCGGAGCGTCACTGAATCAAGCATCATGAAGTCCTTTATCTCGTAGAATCGGATCGACTTGATCTGGCCGACGCTGCCCTTCTGCATCTCGAGCAGGTAGGCCAGCGTCGCGCCCGCAGCTGTCGTCGCGGGCGCAGAATCCGCTATTGCGGATATGTCCGCGATATGGCCGCAAAGAGTCTGCCAGGCATTCTCCTTGGTGAACTGCTCTGTTGTTCCGATGGTCACGGAGCACCGGAGCTCGCCCTCCATTATCCGCTCCAGCCCTTTCGGGCCGATGTCCGGGGAAACCAGGCATTCAGACGGAGAGTACCGGGCAATCTCGTTCCTGAGCTGGCGTTCGGCATTCTCCCCTTCCAGATGGGTGACCAGGAACTCTCCGGTCGAAATGTCGACCGCAGCCAGCCCGTATCCGGATTCGTGGCTGCTCACCGCGACCAGGAAGTTGTTGGCCTTGCCCTGGAGCATCGAATCCTCCATCACGGTTCCCGGGGAGACAATCCTGATGACGTCGCGCTTCACGATGCCCTTTGCCTTCTTCGGGTCCTCGACCTGCTCGCATATGGCGACCTTGTACCCGGCCTTGACCATCTTGTGGAGGTATGTGTCCAGGGCATGATAGGGAATCCCTGCCAGGGGCATCTTCTCACCTCTGACTTTGCCCCGGGTCGTGAGCGTGATGTCCAGGACCTTGGATGTTATCTTGGCGTCGTCCTCGAATGTCTCGTAGAAATCGCCCATCCTGAAGAAAAGGACAGTGCCGGGATACTCCGATTTGATGCGGTAGTATTGCTTCATCAACGGCGTTTCATCTGGCAGTTCCTCGGCCCCCTGAACACCAGAAATGCAAGCCTAATATTTACATATTGGGGGGGATTGGAGAAGGTTAATATCCCCTTTCGCGGTTTGACCGCGGATGCCTCCGGAACCAGCCTCGACCATAACCTCGAAGAACGTCACTGTCAGCTACGGCCGTATAACCGCCCTCAGGGACTTCTCGGTGGATGTCCCGCCCGGCATAGTCGGGCTGCTGGGCCCGAACGGGGCAGGAAAGAGCACCTTCATCAAGGCAGTCCTCGGGCTTCTTGTCCCCGACAAGGGCCAGATACGCATCGCGGGCCATGATTCCCAGTCTGAAGGACTTATCGTGAGGGACATGATCGGCTACATGCCTGAACACGATTGCCTGATAGACACATTCACGGCAGTGGAGCTTGTTTCCTACATGGGCCAGATATCAGGGATGAAGAAGAACGACGCAGTGCCCAGATGCCACGAGATGCTGGACTTCGTCGGCCTTGGGGAGGAGAGGTACAGGCTGATATCGTCCTATTCAACCGGCATGAAGCAGCGCGTCAAACTTGCCCAGGCCATCGTGCATGACCCCAAGATTCTGTTCCTGGACGAGCCGACGAACGGCATGGACCCGCAGGGCAGGGAGGACATGCTGAGCCTTATAAAGAAAATCCGGGAATCTGACAAATCCATCCTGGTCTCCACACACATTCTGGACGACCTGGAGAAGGTGAGCGACCATGCCATAATCATGGGCGACGGAAGGCTCATCACGCAGGGCGGCATGGACAAGCTGCTCGCAGGAAGCGAGAGCCTCAGGGTGGTGAAGGTCAGGGCGACCAAAGCCGCAACGGACAGATTCGTCCGGGCCCTGAGGAATGCCTTCGAAGTGAAATCTCTCTCGGAAGAAGGCGGCCAAACATCTATCGTCATCATTAACCCAGGTGACGGAAATGCGGTTTTCAGGCTCTGCGGGGAGGCAGGCGTCCAGCTGAGGGCCTATTATCCTGAAAAGCCCAGCCTGGAGGATTTCTTCATAGGCAAGGTGGGGGGCGATTCGGACGGGAATTGACCCTATTCGATACAGGCCCTGGACTGGGACGCGGACAGCCAAGAGAGACCGGATTCTGGTGATATCCAAGACGCTGTTCGCGAAGAAATTGAAATCCAAATGGGTGATACTGATCCTCGTCCTGGGATACCTTGGAGTGTGGGCGTTCCCAATTATATTCAACTCGCTGACGCCGCACGAGACTCTCGACCGTGCCACCATGTCGGATCAGATGGGCGATTCCTTTTTCTTCATATTCACTGTGCTTCTTGCATCGCTGGTATGCTCGGATTCGATTTCCGAGGACCTGAGAAGCAATTCATTCGTGCTGTATTTCTCGAGGGCCATCAAGAAAGAGAGTTATCTGGCAGGAAAAATCGGAGGCATATTCATGACCCTGGCGCTGTTCTGCCTCATACCGCCAATCATAATGGCCATGGCCCTGCTCGGGACGCAGTCAGGGTCTGATTACCTGGGCGGCCTCGGTGTGCTTGGCCTTACCGTCGTCTCCGGGCTGGTCGCTACCCTGTTCCTGATCCCGTTCAGCCTGATGATTTCGGCATTGACCAACAGGAAGTCATTCGCCGCGGTGGGCACGTTCATGACCTACTTCATACTCAGCATCATCGGCAGCATATTTTCTGAATTCAACGTCAACTGGCAGCTTTTAGACCCGGGCAGCCTTCAGGCATTTTTCTTCGACTGGCTCTACGGAGAGGACATGCCTCACGGGGTCAGCGGAGGACTGGCCGCCGCCATGTTCTGCGCCTTTGCCGTTGTGCCGATGGCCATAGTGTATTACAGGGTGCATCAGAAGGGGGTGGGAAAGTGACTGCTCAGCAGGAGCCGCTGAGGGTTCCGGTGATCCAGGCCAATTTCCTGTGCAAGTGGTACGGGGATGTGATAGGCCTTAACAACCTCAACCTCACCGTGCTCGAGGGCATAACAGGCCTGGTGGGTCCGAACGGTGCAGGCAAGAGCACTTTCTTCAAACTGATTACGGGGACGATAAAATCCAATGCGGGCGACCTCACGGTGCTGGGCAGAAGGCCCTGGGGCAACACCCAAAACCTAGGGTCCATAGGCTTCTGCCCGGATTACGAGTTTCTGCCACTGGATATGACCGGGAATGAGTACCTCAGATTCCTAGGCGGCCTCCATGCCATGGAAAAAGGCGCACTTGAGAGGAGGATGGCCGATGTGTCCGCAATCGTGAAGATGACGAAGAGCATGGACAGGAAGATGGGGGGGTACAGCAAGGGCATGAAGCAGCGCCTGAAGATCGCGGGAGCGCTACTGCACAATCCCAAACTGCTGCTGCTGGACGAGCCGCTCAGCGGGCTGGACCCTCTGGCAAGAAGGGACCTCATGGCACTGATAGACAAGCTACACAAGGAATACGGGCACACGGTGATTGTGAGTTCGCACGTGCTCCATGACATTGAAAGGATGACACACAACATCATTCTCATCTACAAGGGCAGGGCCGTTGCCTCGGGCCAGATTTCCGAGATACGGAACCTGATAAGCCAGCATCCGCATCACATACTGATCGAAGGCAAGAACCTGGGGGAACTGGCCAAGGCGCTGATGGACCGAAGCTACACTGTCTCCGTAGGTTTCAACAACAGCCGGAACAGCATCACCGCGATGGTCAGTATCCCCGAGGAATTCTTCGACTCCATGCCCGGGCTCGTCGAGAAAACAGGGGCGAAGATAGAGCGCATGTACAGCCAGGACGACAACCTCGAGTCCGTGTTCAAGTACATGGTGGGGTGGTAGGATGGAGATGCGGAACATCATTTCACCGGTGCTGGCAATATTCAAGTACTCGGCCAGAAAAATACTGTTCAACAAGCGCTGGCTCATCACGCTGCTCATGATTCTGCTCGCGGCCGGAATCATGGGCTACGCAGGCAGCCGGGACATTGACGCGCTCGACTACGGAGCCGACTTCATGGATATAATGATACTATCTTTCATGATGCCCATCATCGCCATGATTCACGGCGCGTCCCTAATCAGGAATGAAATCGACGACAAGAGCATCACCCAGGTCATAACCGCGCCTCTGGACAGAAGGATCGCCTACCTGGGTTACTACGTGGCCCTGGCCGTTTCCCTTTCCATGATTATGCTCCTGATCAATGTCGCCGGTTGGCTGGCCTTCTTCCTCCAGAAAGGCGTCAGCGCGGATTCCCTCGCGATACTGGCTTCAATGTCAGCCATGTCAGTCATCGGGGCACTAGTCTACTCAGCGCTTTTCCTGGCTGTCGGAACCATCTTCTCCAAGCCGGTCTATTTCAGCCTGTTCTATGCCTTTGTCTGGGAGGCGTTCATAGGCTCGGTTCCGGGAGCCATCAGCCATTACACTGTCAAGCATTTCGTCAGGTCGCTCGGCTCGGCCTGGATAGACCACGGCGATTTGGCGTCCTATGACGGGGCTGGTGTCGGAACTGCCTTGCTGGTCCTGGCCGCGCTGACTGCTGTCCTGCTGGTCATGGGGGCGACTGTCTTCAGGGAGAAGGAATACCCGTAAACTACCAGTTTTGCCGGAAGTTTACGATGAGTCAGTTGCATGCCTATGCCATCAAAGCGAAAAGGCTTTGATTTGCTTTGGGAATACTATCACGGCATGCAACGGGGGATTGACGACTGCTCATGCCGATTCGTCTCAGCCCTGAAGGTTTGAACGTTCTCGACATTTCTGATGTAAATCCCAGGCGAACCAAACATATTTATTATCTCTCATCTTGGCATCATCGTCATGAAAGCCTACCCTGTGCTCGCCCTGGCCATTGCCGCGATGCTGTTGCTGTCCATTGTCCATGCCCAGTCCGTCGAAGAACCCAGGTTCGTCAACCGCATGCTCGGCGACTTCAGCACGCCCTCGATTGAGCCGGGCCATGATGGGATTCTCTCGTTTACCGTGAACAATCCGGACCCGGTCAATCTGACAGGCGTGATGGAGGGCACTGTAATTTCCATATCGATTTACAGATACGCGACCCTTGAAGAGTCCCTGCCCGTGGAGGACGTTGATGAGCCTCCGGTATTCCAGGGCTCCGGGACCACGGCGACTTCGGTGACCTGCGGCGACATCCAGCCCGGGGGGAATGTGACTGTGCCCCTCGCTATTCTGACGGAACGGGGAACGGCTCATGGTTCCTACTTCTCGCAGTGCAGCTATTTCGTGAGGTTCAATCTCACATTTTCCTACTCGGGGGAAAATTACACAATGGTGTCCAGGGGTCATTTCACCGATGGGCAGTGGGAGCTTCTCACATCCGGGGATACGGGCGCCGGGGAGATCAACCAGACCTACCTCCATGAACTGGGCTATGACGGAATAATACCGGACACCGCATTCTCCGTAAGGAAGAGCATACCTATCTGGCCCGCCTTCCTGCTTGCCGGCCTCACAGTGCTGAGCGGTCTAACAGCATTCTCGTACTTCGTCCTGGACAATCCCGGAAGGTACCCCAAGCTCGAAATCAAATTGCTGAGGCTCAGCGGACGCCTTAACCTGTGGAAGCGGACGGTTCGGGGCAAGTTGAAGAGATCATGATTTTTAGGGGTTATTCCGCGTGCCAGTACCTGAATTATCGGCCAGCCATACATGCTTCGCCTGTGTGAGCATTGTAGCTCCCGGGCAATCTATGAGTATCAATGCGAACGAGACGAATGGCGCACCATTCGTTGTGAGGACGAGGTAACGCCATCGAATCCGGAAAATTCGACGTCGTGTGACCGCACCAACTGCACAATCCCTTGAAGCCCCGCCTGTACGAACGCGGTAGCTCCGTGGCAATTGTTAGCATCCGCGTGAGCGAGACGAATTGCCAACAAATCGTCATATCTGGCAATTCGTTGCGAGGGCAGGGATGTGAGGCCTCTCCAACGTTCACCAGGCCTCCCCAATCTATGAACTCTTGCACAGAGACGTTTTTATTATCTTCGAAAGATATAAATACTCATCGCCTCATTGATGCCATGGCGAACTGATGCTTGACATGGACGTAATGCTGTGGGATTTCCTTCCTAAGATACTGCTGTCCATATTCTGCGGCAGCCTAATCGGGCTCGAAAGGGAGCTGAGGGACAAGCCCGCCGGCATGCGCACATACATGCTCATCTGCACGGGAGCGGCAATGTTCACCATGGTCTCGGTTTACTTCATCGAACAGTGGGGCGGTAATTCCGACCCCCTGAGGGTGGCCGCCCAAATAGTCACCGGGGTCGGTTTCCTGGGCGCCGGCACGATCATGTTCACGAAGGGCCACATCAGCGGACTGACAAGCGCCGCTGCGATTTGGGCATCAGCAGCGGTAGGAATGACGATAGGCCTGGACATGCATATCTTCGCCGTGATAGTGACCCTCCTCATCGTCCTTTCGCTGGTCATCCTCGGGAAGGTGGAGAGGATTCTGGGCCTCAAAGGCAGGAGGCATTACAAGTTCAGGGCCGTCATGGATTTGCAGGCCGTGGCGGAGTTCCAGGAGGCAGTGAAAAATTCCCCCACGAAATTCAACATAGTGGAGATGGAGACGGCCGAGGCCAAGGTGGCCATAGTGATAGACTGTTATCTATCCCGTTCGGAGAGGCATAAGTTCAAAAATCTCCTGATGAAGCTAGGAGCGAATTTCACAATCCTGGAAGATTGAAGCTAATATTTTATGGTGAACTCGCAGTATTTATCTCTGTCCAGCATGCATTTCGTCTCCTTGACCGTGCCCTTGGTCTTGGTCACTTCCAGGAGACCTTCGCACACGCCGCGCCAGACATCGCAGCTTTCCTTAATGCGGCATACGTCATAAAGCTTGACAATTATCAGGTTCTCTTTGCTGGTGTCTGTCTCGATCTTACCGTATGAATAAATCTCGCTGAAATTCTTCGGGAATTTGTTGGCCATTGTCTTGGGGTCGGAAAACCTGACCAGCCAGGACAGTATCCCAAGGTTCGATGCGATATACCTGCCGCATTCGAGGACGAAAGGCTCGCCCTTCTCCCTGGATATCCACCTGAGTATGTTCTCGCGGATCGCGTCCTGATAATAGTTGCCGTCCCTGAACTCGCCCCACAAGCCAATGTCGCTCATGCAGAGGCGATACCCCTCCTTTCCCCATTTCTTCGTGACGAAACCCAAATACGAATTCAATATGCTTCCTCGGACCTTCCTCTCCATCAAGCACCAGTAATGCGTATAACATCCAGCCGGTTAAAGATTTAACTGCTTGCGATACATTTATGGCAGGATAATATTTGGAAATATAACATTTCTGGATTAAATTATCGGGATGAGCTTGATGTTCGGCGTGCCCCTCTCGACGTCATTGACTATGCCATAGATTATCGTCTTTGGCTTAATGCCCAAAATGCAGGGACATTTGTCTATAGTTATTATCCTGAAGTAGGTGTCAGCCATGTTCATTATCTCCTGGGTGAGCCTCAGGCCCGGCTTCAGGATTCCGATTCCCAGGTCCCTGGATATCTTTATCTTTGCGACGGCATCCAGCAAATGCTGTATGGCCACCTCGCCGCCGCGCAGATATTCGAGCGTGTCGAACCCGGTGAAGTCCATGATCGGCTTGTTCTCCGAACCCCTGAGGTATTCGACATTGCTCTTCCATGTCCTGAGGGCGTCGTCCTTGTTCCGCGTTCCCAGCGCCATGATGTAGGGTGAGTCGCTCTTGTTTGTGAAGTAATCGGCAATGCGCACGAAGTTCTCGAACTGACTTTCCGGAAGGAATTTGTCAAGGTCTTTCTTCAGTGTCTCTGCATGGTCGCCTCCCGAAAGAACCGCGAATATGCCCTTGTTCAGCGATATGAAATTCAGCAGAATCGGCACGACGATGGAATGGTATTCCTCGTTGGAGACGTTCTCGTCCACCTCGATGACATTGTAGCTGCCTGCGGTATATCCGCCTCCGAGCAGCGCATCCAGGTCCCTGGTGCCAGTGCTGTAGTGATTGCCCTTGTCAGGCATGGGTTCCCACGGTTTTATATCGCCCAGGTAAATCTTGAAGGGGTCGAATGTGTTGAACCGCCCGTCGTTCAGGGTGACAAGGTAGGATGGCTGGAGTATCTTGGTTCCCCTCAATTTCTCTATGTGAATGTTTCTGACCCGCCTGCCGTCCCTGGACTCGAATGTGTGCTTTACGACGCCGTCCACCAGGTACTCCACGTTCGTAGCCTCTTTGTTCTCTAGGACGAAAATGACGTCTGCGTTGGAGCCTTCGACAAGGTCCTTCTGGATGCAGGTGACCAGCTCCTCGTTTTCCAGGCTGTATTTGTTGGTCACGCCTTCGATGCTGTCGATGATTATCATGGTCTTGTCCGGGAGGTTTGCCTCGACTCGGTCATAAATGCGTTCTATCTCGGGCATGCGGTTCCTTTCGAGCAGCACTGTCAATCTTGTTCTATCCACCTTGGCCGGCGGGGCCAGGGGCTCATCGCTGACGCTTCTCAAGAAATCCTTGGCCCGGCTGAGCTTCTCCATCGTCTCCCTGTCCGGCGTTTCGTCCTGGTCATCAGGCACAAGGGCTTGGAGCAGCACACGGCTGGAGTCGATTATGCGGTTCTTCATCTCCTCCTTCTCGAGCCAAGGAAACTGCTTGAACAGGGCTTCATCCGATACCCGGCTGGACAGGTATATGCTCTTCTGCGGGTCCCCAAGGTCCTCGAGGAGCTGGAGCGCCATGGTTGTTTTCCCGGAACCTGCACCGCCCTTCACAAGCAGGGAGCGGCCGCCAGGTTTGCCGAAGAATGTTCTGAGTTCGCCGGGGATGGATATGTGATTGGAATGCGGCTTATTCATTCTGCATCACCTCGCGTATCCTGACCTCGGCCTCGCTGGCTTTTTTATCCAATTCGGCTGCGTCCAGCTTATGGCTCATCAGTACAAGTATGGCCTTTCTGCCCAGGCTCCTGGTGATCATGATGCCGCTCGGGCTGGTTTCCACGCTCACCTTGTGGGGTTTGTCCCAGCCGCTGCCAGTGAAAATGACCTCTGACGCGCCGAATATGGTCGCAGAAAGCGTGGCTATCGTCTCGGCCGAGATGCCGTGGGGCAGATGCCAGGCTATCGGAGCTCCGCTGCGGGTGATGACCGCTGAAATCTCCACACCGTGCTCGCTCTCGAGTTTTTCAAGTTCCCTGTTAAGTTCGGCGACTATCGTCAATTGTCCTGCCCCCTTTAGGTCAGAGTGACGTCATGCATCTCAAGTTATATAAGGATTGTGCATGAAAAAAGATATCTGGCGAATGACAACCATAATGCCTATGCATCGTCCGGATACAGTTCCGACGGCAAACGAATCATGCGCTGCCGATGGCCTCAGCCAAGGCTATTGCAATGCCGCGATCGGCTTACATAACTTTTTATATATTTGTATATGTTTAGGGTGAAAGGTTGCGGGCATGCAAATGTCTGCAATTTTGTTCAAGGCAGGTGAATGGATGAGTTCCATTGTAAAAGAGGTATTGGCCCGTTCGGTCCCGGAGGTTACGCACCAGGAAGCCCCGACAGAGTACCGCGTCGGAGGACAAAACGCGGAGGACGAGGAATTAGAGCGCATACTGGCAGGTCTCAAGACAAACATCAAGATTGTCGGATGCGGCGGGGGCGGAAGCAACACCGTGAACAGGCTGGTGGAATCGGGAATCCTCGGCGCGGACCTCTACGCGCTTAACACCGACGCCCAGCATCTCCTTACGATTCACTCCCCCCACAAGATTCTCATAGGCAAGAGGTCCACAAAGGGCCTTGGGGCCGGCGCACTTCCCCAGATAGGGGAAGAGGCAGCCAGGGAAGCCGAGGATGAGATAAAAGCTGCCCTCGTCGGAGCGGACATTGTTTTCGTCACCTGCGGCCTGGGCGGAGGAACCGGAACAGGTTCGGCGCCTTTCGTCGCTGCGATAGCCAAGGAACTCGGGGCGCTGGCAATAGCAATCTGCACTTCGCCTTTCAAAGCCGAGGGAAGCATCAGGATGGAGAACGCCGAGTACGGGCTGGAGAAGCTGAGGGGCGTGGCGGACACAGTCATAGTCATACCCAACGACAAGCTGATCGAGCTCGTGCCGAAGCTCTCGATAAACGCCGCGTTCAAGGTGGCGGACGAGGTTTTAATGAGGTCCATAAAAGGTATCACGGAGGTCGTGACAAAACCCGGCCTGGTCAACCTTGACTTCAATGACATCAAAACAATAATGAGGGGAGGCGGCGTGGCCATGATTGGACTTGGGGAGAGCGACAGCGAGGACAGGGCCATTGAGGCCGTGAACGAGGCCATTGACTCGCCGCTGATTGACGTGGACATTGCGGATGCCACAGGCGCATTGATAAACGTCACAGGGGGCTCGGACATGACAATTTCTGAAGCCGAGCAGGTCGCTGAGATTGTCCAGTCGAGGATAAGCTCGAACGCCAGAATAATCTGGGGCGCCGCGGTCGACCCGGAGCTCGAGGGAATGATGAGAGTCATGATAGTGATCACTGGTGTGAAATCGAACCAGATGTTCGCAAAACAGGACACCAGGAGGGGCAAGGACATAGGTGTGGACCTTATAAGGTAGGCACTTTTCAATCCGGGTGAGCGCATGGTGGACATAGTCGAGGAATCATGGAACATACAGGGCCGTATCGAGGGCCGATTCAAGAACATAGGAAAGGGCAAGTACGGCAGGGTCCTCAAGATGGCCAGGAAGCCCGAGAACGACGAATACGTCAAGGTCCTCCAGATAACCGGCATTGGACTGGCTCTCATAGGCGGTCTGGGGTTTCTGATATACTGGCTATGGACGCAGTTTCCCGCATATTTCTGAATATTGAGGTCTCACATGTCGCTTCTCGAAGGAATGGAAAAAAAGGAAAGCGAACCGCAGCCCAAACCGGCCGATGCCCCTCAGCCGCAAGAATCCAGGAAAATCAAGATTACCTGCGAGGGCGAGGAGAAGAGGTCCATCACGACAGGCATCACCACAGAATACAATTTAAAAGTAATGTATGAAGGAGCCAGGCCGGACAGGCTGAAGCTCTCAGTCAAACCTATGCTGGACTCCACGCTCGGAGAGCAGGGCGCAGACTGGGTCGTTGTCGTGGACATGAAAGAGAAGGACCAGAAGGCCTGGGAGGTCACCAGGACCGGCATCACGGACAGGGAAGTTGACGTCTCGCCCAACCAGACGCTCGGCATGGCAATCAAAGTGACGTCCCCCAAGGGAGCCAGGTACGGGGACGCAATCAATATCGTCATGAATGTAAGCTCCGTATCGGACCCTGCGATGGCAGATTCCCTGACCACGAGGACTACAGCCAGGCAGTCAGTGCTCGCAGTCAAGACTCAGATAGGCCACGAGAGAACGGTCGCGGACACGCTCAGCGTCCGCGCGAAGGACCTAGGCGTGCTTTCCATACTGTCTCCGGCTCCTCTCAGGGGATATGTCCTCGTCGAGGCAATGAACTCGGACAGATTGGAGGAAATAATCAGAGGAATAAAGCGCGCCAGAGGACTCGTGGACGGCGAGATGAAGCTGGACGAGGTGGAGCATTATCTCACTCCGAAGGCCCTTGTCTCGGGGATTGTCGAGGGAGATATAGTCGAACTGGTCGCGGGGCCTTTCAAGGGAGAGAAGGCCAGGGTGCAACATATTGACGAGGGAAAGGAGGAAATCACGGTCGAGCTGTTCGAGGCCTTGGTGCCCATACCGGTCACAGTCAAGGGCGACAGCGTCAGAGTAATCGGAAAGGAGAAGTGAACACATGCCAGAAGTAATCGAGGTGCTAGTCGACGGAGGAAAGGCCACACCGGGCCCGCCTCTCGGACCCGTTCTCGGGCCGATGCAGGTCAATATAATGGAGATAATCAAGGTCATCAACGAGAAGACTAAAGCGTTCGTGGGAATGAAAGTCCCTGTCAAGATAACTGTGGACCCGAAGACCAAGGCATTCGACGTCTCGGTCGGAACGCCGCCCACCAGTGCATTGATAATTAAAGAACTAGGGATAGAGAAGGGCTCGGGGTCCAACAATGCCACGAAGGTCGGCGACCTGACAATGGAGCAGGTCATCAAGGTTGCCAACATGAAGGAATCCGCAGTCCTGGGCAAGACGCTGAAGAACCGCGCCCTAGAAGTCATCGGAACCTGCGTCTCCATGGGCGTCACCGTGAACGGCGAGGAAGCGAAGCAGGCCCAGTTCCTCATCAAGGACGGAAAATGGGACAAGTTTTTCAAAGAATGAACTGAGTCCCACTTTCAGGACGATTTCCCGGCAGCATGCCCCGCCTGTGTTAGCTTATGACAATATAAGGGCGGGGTTTCGGTGTATTAGTGATTTGAGTGACAGAGCATTCTGGGGCAATCTGTTGCTCTGTATTCGGGGACCTCGCCTGTGAGGGCGGGGGGGCTGGGTACTCGCCTGGCCCGTGCGAGCCGGGCGAAACTGATAGCTCTTGCAAGGCTTCGTTTCTCTCTAACTTCGCATTGCATATTCGAAACATAGTTTGAAAAATCGCACCCATGCCAGAGCCGGCTAAATTCAATCGCCGGCCATCGCCTTCCGGCACTTCTCGGCCCAGGGGCGCATTCCCATTCTCTCGAATTCCGCGAGGGCATTTCCGAATTCATCCTTGGCTTTTGTTTTTTTGCCCGCAATCGACAAGAGACTGGCCTTTTCGAAAATTAGAATCGCCTTTTCCTTCATGTCTCCGATTTCAGTTAGAATATCTTCAGCTTTATTGTACTCGTCCATGGCTCCGTTATTATCTTTCAGCTTGCTCAGTACTGTGCCCAGGACGCGCCGGCTCACTCCTTCCTGGGACCTGGCGCCGATTTCCACCGAGGTTTGAACTGCCTTCCTGGCATAATCCAAAGCAGCATTGGCATCCCCCTGGCATGCACAAACCTCGGCCATGCCTCTCAGATTGTGAATCGATACGAGTTTGTCTTTGATTTCAATGCAGATGTCAAGGCTTTTCCTGTAATGCTCCATGGCCTTGTCCAGGTCCCCCTTGTCTTTGAAAATCTCTCCGATATTGATTAGGGCCAGGGCCATGCCCGACTGGTCGCCCATCTTCTCCCTCAGGGCATAGCTCATCTTCTGGTTTTCCAAAGCCTTCTCCAGTTCCCCGAGGTCCCGTTGAGCAAGGCTGATATTCCCAAGCGAATTGGCTATGCCGACGGAATAGCCTATTTTCTCGAAAATTCTTAGGCTTTTGGTCTGGTAGCCGAGCGACACCTCAAGTTCCCCCCTGTCCCAATGGGCAAGGCCTATGTTGGCGAGCACGCCCCCAATGCCAGCCTGGTTTCCGATTTTTTCGTTTATCCCCAAACAACGTCCGTAATGATCCAAGGCCAGGTCAAGGTTCCCTTGGTTATGGTATACGATTCCCATGTTGACAAGGGCAGCGGCCGTGCCCTGTTCGTCCTTGATTGATTCCATGATGCTCAGGCTGTGCTTGTAATACTGCAGGGCCTTAGCGAAATCGCTGTTGTTCCAGTATATTATTCCGATGGCCCGGAGAGCCTCCCCGACATCCTTTTGTTCGCCCACCCTGGAGTAGACAGCCAAAGCCTCCTGCAGCCGTGCAAGGCCCTTTTCGTTATGCCCCTTTCTCTGAAGTGCACGGCCCTCTCCGAACAGCAACCTTCCTAATTCCACGTCATCTTCGCTTACAAGTTTCTTGGCGGTTCCCAAGATGCTGAGCGCACTCTCGAAATCTCCCTTGTTGAGGAATACCTCGGCTGTTTTCCTTAACATGCGCGCTTTGGTCGTTCCATCGACTGCGGAATCATTGATTGTTTTATAGAAATTAATAGCTTCGTCATAAACGCCGCTGACCACTTGGAGGTCGGCCAGCTTTTCCATGACGTCTGATTTTTGTTGTTGAGGCAAAAAGGCAAGGGAATTGCGGTATGCATTGATGGCTTCTTGATTAAAGAACCTCTCCCTTGCAGAATCTCCGGACTTGACCAGGTATGGACCGGCTCTCGCATCGTTTGCCTTTTGGTAATGGTATGCCAATTCGCTCAATACTCTATCGGGGCTGGCTGAAGCTTCGATGAACTCGGCTATCATCCTGTGGTATTCCTCCCTGAGTTCCTCCATGATGCCGTTATAGAGCACTTCCCTTATTTTTGTGTGATCGAAGAAATAAGTCCTAGCTGAGGAATGAATCAGCCTGTGGCTGTTCTCGATTTCAGCCAAATTTCTCAGCACGGTAATTCTGCTTAAGCCTGTCAGTTTGACAATTATTTCTGCGGGGAATGAATCTCCGATAACGGCCCCGCATTCCAGAATGTCATGTTGTTCTTTATGCAGTCTGTCCAGACGTCTCCTTACTACTTCATAAATCTTTGTAGGGAGTTCCACCTTCTCAAATTTGCTCGTGAATGTCCATTCATCCTCCTCATTCTTCAGCATGGCCCCTTCCTCGACCAGCATTTTTAAAAGCTCTAAAACGAAAAGAGGTGTGCCGCCCGTTTCCGTGTGAATCTTCTCAAGGAATACGCCCTCCACGGATAGGCCCCGAAGGGCCGAGCACATTACTTTGCGGGTGCCCTCCATATCAAGTCTGTGAAGCTCCAACCTTTCAAAGGAATCCTCCTGGCCCATGTCCTGCATCGTTCTTTCCAGGGGATGCACCTTTCCATAGTCGGGATGTATCAGGTCCTCGGGCCTGTAAGTGCCCAGAATAAGCACTCTAGAAGTCCTGATGTTGCGAGCCAGGTAATGAAGCAGATTCAGCGTTGTGGCATCGGCATTGTGAAGGTCGTCGATGAAAAGAATCACCGGCCTTTCAAGCGAAAGGCGCTGGATGCCCAGGAGTACATTGTCGTATAAATTTTCCCTCTTTAGTTTAGGGTCCTCCACCAGAAATTTACCGCTGTATTTACCGCTCTTGACAAATTTGGATAGAATGGCCTCGAACCCTTCCATCTGGGCCATGTCACCTTCCCATTTTTCAATGATGGTTCCGAATTGCCGCCATGCATCCGCCAAAACTTCCTTCATGTCGGTGATGAGCAACTCACTGAAACCCCCTTTGACCACGCAGGCCAAATGCAACCCCCTGTCTTCTTCCATTATGATTTTAAAATCACCGTATCCCAACACATTCAGCTTGCCGGCCTTCGAGGATTCGTCCACCATCCGCATGGAGTCCTTTACGAATTCACCAATGGCCCTCAGCATCGCTGAAAAGATGTCCGAATCAAGATTGATGTCACCGATCTCAGACCTTGCCATTAAAAGGCCGCTATCGTTCACGAGATATGAGGAAATCAGCAGAGGCGGGGGGTCTCCCGAAATAAGATGGGGCAGCCCCACCTCTTTCAAGGCATTTTTTATCGGCATGAGGGGTTCCAGGCTTTCAGTGAAGCACTGGCCGGTCATTATCCTGAAATCCTTTGTCTTCGCCTCCTTGATAAGTTCCTGGACTATCCTCGTTTTGCCCACGCCGGCCTCACCGGAAATAAAAATGGTTGAGCCATTTCCGGCCATTGCCGATTCCATGGCCTTTGTCAATTTCCCCATTTCAAGTTCGCGGTCCACCAGTTTGGGCCTCAGCAGCAACCTTTTTTCCACGAGGCTAGGTAAGGCTTGTTAATAAAAAAAGGCTTTCCCGGGGCGAAACATGGAATTGTTCATAAGCAGACCCGGTTCAGGCACCGCTCCAGCGCTGTCGGGATGCATGCAATGACGTCCGTCGCCGTCATCGACTGCCCTAGACGTCCGAAGGCTAAGTCCCCGGCTGCGCCTGAGAGATAAGCGCCCATCCTGGCCGCGTTGTACGGTTCCACTCCCTTAGCCATGAGCCCGGCGACAATGCCCGCAAGAACATCGCCAGTGCCTCCCACGGCCATCCTGGGGTTTCCTGTGCGGTTGAGTTTGTGCCTTTGGCCGTCCGAAATGATGTCAACAGGTTGTTTCAGAAGGACTGTGGCGTTGAACTTTTGAGCGAGAACATCAACGGCTTCCGGGGTCAGCTGCTTCGAACCCCCGAGGCGCGTGAATTCCCTCGCATGGGGGGTGAGAACCGCCGGAACCGTGAATTTGAAAGATTTCGCCTGTGCCAGTGCGAACAGCCCGTCAGCGTCCACGACCACGGGTTTGTCGAGGGCCTTGAGAAGTCCATTTACCGCCGCAACGGTTTCTCCGTCCCTGCCCAGGCCCGGGCCGATGAGAACAGCGTCTGCGTCGTTGGATAATTCTTTCAGAGAGCCCAGGTGCGATGGGGCAAGGAAACCGCCTTCCAGGCCGTGGACAATGAACGTAGGGCTGTATGAGGCAATTACCTGGAAGCTGGACTCGGGTGTCGCAATGGTGACCAGGTCCACGCCGACTGCTTGGGCTGCGAATGCCGACAATGCAGGAGCGCCTGTGTAAGGCCCGCCGCCGATTATGAGCAGGCGGCCGTTCTGACCCTTGTGCGAGTCCTTGGCCGGAAGGGGGTAGTAGACGAATTCGCCCGGACCGGTGTATTCAGCGGCATCCGCCGGTATGCCGATGTCGGCTGTCAATATCCTACCGCTGTTTTTTTCAGTCATGCCCTCCTTGGAGTCATGCAAGGTCACTGTCATGAGAGGTTTGATTGCAAGGTCGGTGCCGAGGCCGCTGGGCGTGTCAACGGAGATCACTCTGGCCTTGGAGGCGTTGACTGCCTTTATCCAGGCCGCAAACGGTTCGCGGGGCGGAGACCTCAGGCCGACGCCGAGCATGGCATCGATTATCACAGGATGATTGGTAATGGCTGAAGGCTCCGGGGCATTCAGTATTCTCACGGACTTTGGCAGTTTCCTGGCATTGTCGCGCAGGAGCCGGCTCTTGGCCTTCTCCAGGGGGATTACCGGGGCAAGCGTCACATCCCGGCCCGCAAGGGCCAGATGGCGGGCCGCCACCACACCGTCCCCGCCATTGTTCCCGCCGCCACATATGACCAGTATGGCTCCATTCGGGCATTCGCGCAACACCGCATCGGCCACTGCCTTGCCTGCGTTCTCCATGAGCTGGCTTGCTGGAACGCCCATTTCCTCGGAATTGATGTCAAGCACTTTCGATTCTGAGCAGGGTATCATCTGTTGTCCTCCAGGTACATCTTCAGTATCTTCTCGTAGAGCTTGAAATCCTCGCTCCTCGCAAACGAGTCAATCACGTCCTTGGGGAGGTTCTCCAGTATGCCGTCCATCACCTTGAGCAGGCGCGCCATCTCGTCCCTGTGCCCAGGGTCCAGCATATGCTTGCCTTCGAGCATCTCGGCTTGCTTCTTCATCTTGTCCTCGACCTGGGCCAGGGCATTCTGCATCTCAGTATGGCGCGTGTCATATTCAAGCTCCTTTTGAGTTAGCTCTTTCAGGCGCTTATCCATGCGGTCCTTCTCCCTGAGAGTCTCTTCAAGCTCCTTCTCGAGGGCTTTTATGCGGGCAGAGAGGCCGTGGGTCGCAATGGTCTCGACTATCTCGGCATCCTCTATCTTCCTGGACACGTCAATGTTGAGTCGGCCCCTCACCTTGGTCAGCTGCCTGTACTCCTGCTGGAAATGGCAGCCGCGCATGCTGAGTATGCCAAGCTCGAGCGTGCCGCCGTTGTTCCTGATGTCGATTATCCCGTCGAACAGCTCCTCTACCGCGGCACAGGTCATGGTGTCATGGGCGTCCCTCTCCATCAGCGTGAACGAGGTGTACTTCCTGCTGGCCAGCTTGGCGTTTATCGACTGCGCGAACGAATAAACCGTCCTTGTATCGAACAGCCTCAGGGCCGGGGATATCACCTCGAGGACTGCGAGCGACGTCATCTGCTCGCTTATCTTCCTGAGGGATAGGTCAATGCCGACGCCCAGGTGAGTCAAGTCCTTCGATGTCCTCACTATGCCCTCGTCTATCTCCATGCCCAGGACCTTGGAGCTCTTCTGCCCGTACCAGTCCACTATCTGCAGCAGGCCCCTGTCGATTAGGCCTTTCCGGCTGAGGCCGTTCTCAGACATCCACTCCCCTATCGTGTCGGTGTTGACCGAGGACAGGGCCAGGAGTATTGCATGCCCCTCCTTCTGGGCCTCCATGACCACGGGTTTGACATAATCGGCCGGCATCACGGAACTGGGTATCCACACGAGGAACGAGCTGCCGACCGGAAGGCCGTCCGGGGAGAGTGATTCAATACCAGGCAGGCCCATTGTGGCCTTTTCCTCGTCATGGTCGAACTTCACAAGCTCAGGTGCCTTCCCTGACTCGGGACCATCAATCTCAAGCCCCCGGCCGGTGACTGTGATGGGGAGCCTTGCCGCGTTGAATCCCCCTCCGGAGTAGGATATTATGCGGAATGACGACCGCACCTTTCCGTGCTCCACCGACCTTTCAATGCACATAGTGCCGTCGAATATGTCTTCGAGCATGTCCAGCTGGTCAGGGGGGTGAACAGCCCTGTTGAGCAGTACGAGCCCCCCGCAGCCAGCATTCTTCAGTTTTGCCCTGAGAGAGCTCAGGAAATCATGCATTCTGTCGAATCCCTCCACGACCGATGTGGGCGAGACAATGTCCATGACCAGCCTGACAGTCGGGAAATCCTTCGAGCTGCGGAGGGCCATGTCTATCCCCACCGCCAGATTGGTCAGGTCGTTGGACACCTTTATCGTGGACCCGGAGACCTCGATGCTGGTTATGCGCTCGGTGTGCCTGGTGTGCCAGTCCACGAATATGAAGCGTCCCGATTGATCTACCTCGCCCATGTTCACGCCAGAGACCTCAAGCTTCCTGCGCACACACACGCCCGAACAGCCCGCGCTGACTATGATCACGCAGCCGCCCTTCTGAAGGCCTTCCCTGGCAAATATGCCTGCCAGTATTTCCTTCTCCACGCCACTTGGACCCTCCAAAACAAGCGTGTCGTCCTTCCCGATGCCGTTCCTGAACAGTGCATCAATGGCCCCGCATCCGAACCTCACTGTCCGGGACAGGGCCCCACCGAAAAGACCGGTAATAATGCCCAGTTCCTCGGGTATGCGGCCGAAGGTTGACAGCTCCCACTCGAAAACTGACAGCGGAAGGCCGGATTTTTCGACGACCGCCGAGAGCTGGGTGACAGCTTCCTTCACGGTCGTACCCTGGGTAAATTCAATAGTGTCGAGAAGGTCCGAGACTGATTTCACGCAGCCACATTTTCTGACCTGGGATAGTATTGCAGAGTTGCCCTCGGCGCTCTCGGCGGCAATCCTGGACAGGAGGCGCAGGAAGATCGCGCTGACTTTGCCGAGCTCGTCAAGGGCCTCGATGCTGGACTCGGGGGTCTCCTCCCCTATCTGGAAGAGCTCGGAGTATGACTTCGACAGGATGCCGGCGTTCTCCTCCCCCACCTTCTTCCTGTAATTGGCGATGGAAGTGCTGAAATATATGCCTGTCTCGGCCGAGCCTATGAATATCTCGAGGAATTCCTTTATCGTGAAAATAAGCGCGCTGAGAGCTTCGCCGGTCTCTGCGTCGTCCTGGAGCCCTGACGGTTCGATTCTCAGTTCGTCGGTCACAGCAAGAAGTGTAAGGACTGGGTTCTCGCGCTTGAACCGCGATATGACATTGCCTATGTTGAGCTCAAGAAACAACGCCTTGTTGTCCTGCAGCACAGTTTCCAGGAGGCCTGCGAGCAGGCCAACGTTTGACACGCCTGCCAATTCATCCCCCTGCCGGCTGTCCAGGATTTCAGAAAACCTTGGAGTCAGCCGACACGCTTATCCCGCTGGAGGTGATGAGCATGGGGTGCTTCATCGTGTCGTGCTTGGTGAACCTCATCTTTCTCACGGTAACGGTTCTCCTCAGCTCGCCTTTCATGTCCTCCAGGCCGAAAACAATGAAGGAGTCAGCGATGAACTGCTCTACGCCATACCTTGTCAGCTGGCCTCCTTCAATGGATTCAGTGACCATGAGTGAAGTGATGTCCTTCTCCCTAAGGAAGCTTCCGAACTTGAACAGTTCCCTTCTCAGTACGCCGGGCGAGTCCTCGTAGTACAGCCCGACCGCCGTAACCGAGTCCAAGGCAAACCTCTTGGCCCCTGTGAAATCCATCAGGTTCCTCAGCAGTTCGATGAGCGCGCCGAAGCCAATGACGCCTTCCTCCTCCGTTGTCTTGACGCGTCGCCTTACTTCCCCGAGATCCAGAAGAATGAACTTGCCCTCCTCCTCGTACTTGGTGATGTCCAGACCGTACGCGCTCAGGGCTCTGAGTATGTTCTCCCTCGGTTCTTCAAGTGTGAGATATATCCCAGTCTCGTCCTTGTCTTTGACGCCATTGTAGATGTACTGAAGGGCCAACAGGCTCTTCGCGCTTCCGGCCGGTCCGCTGACCAGGTTGACCGTGTTCTCGGCAAAGCCGCCGCTCATTAACTCATCAAGTCCGGGAATCCCGGTTGGTACCCTGCTCTTTATCATATCATCACCACATTGTCGCCGTTGGCTATCTTGCGAATCTGAATCAGGACTTCGTCAGTCTCTTCGCCCAGGAAGAACGGGAGCACTGTCTTCAGCTTGGTTGACAGCTTGACCACGCCGTTCGGGTCAAGGGTGTTGAGGTCCAGCCCCAGGTCCGAGCTCTGCTTGGAGAGCACGTATACGCTCATGCGACCCAGCGAGCTGCCCTCCATCACTTTCAACACATTTGTGCCGAGTTCGTTCATCTCAATCGCCCAATATCCCCAGCCGGCTGAGTTCCCCCAGTATGAGCTGGGCTCTGTCCCCCTCGAAACAGCTTTTCACTGAAGTGGAGACCATGACCTGCGCCGTGGCCTTCCCGAAGGCCGTTATAAGAGATGTATTCAGGGTCTTCAGGGACTTCGACGGATTGGTCTTGTCGAAATCAGATTCTCCCATTTTAAGGATGTTCCTGGCCATCTGGGGGCCTATTGCCTTGCCCAGTGTCTTGTACAATTCACGGTATATCCGCTCTGCGGATTCTGCATCCAGCACTTCCAATTGATGCCCCCACACATTAGTGTATTACTGAGAATAGAAACCCGATATATATAGTTTGGCTAAATGATTAGGAAAAATATATCAACCTGACCATGTTTCAGAACACCTGCCAAAGGGCTCATGGTCTAGTTGGTTACACTGCCGGATTCAAATCCGGCTGTGCTGCAAAGGACGTCTCCTTGACATGGAGAAGATCTCCAGTTCGAATCTGGATGGGCCCATTTCCTTTCTTTTATGGCTTTTTTCCGCTGGCTCGGGCTCCAAAAGAAAGTAAACGGCTAGTCAAAGAAAACTCGCCCTCGCATGCGGAAAAAGCCAGCGCGCTGGAAAATGCTGTGGGCGCAACGGCGACTCTCGCGCCCGATTCGGGGGCGCTCGCAGGAGATGCATTGTGATTTGGATTTCGCATAAAAATAATTTAATTATATAAATAGAAATAGATTTAAAAAGGCATCCGCCCTTACCAATACATTTATAAGCAGATATGTTTTTGTTATGGCCATGGCTGAGAGCGAGACGCCCAGGCTGACACTCATGGAGTCCAAGATTCTCAGGCTGGGCATGAAGCAGCATGACAAGGGCTACGCCGGAGGGTCCATCACCCCCGGGCTCGTGAGAAAGGAAACCGAATACAGCTACCGCGCCATCAACATGGCCCTCGAATCACTGATAAACCAGGAACTCATGGAGAAATCACTGAGAAGCACATTCAGGGACGGGTCTCTTGTGGAACTGGACGTTTACAAGATAACCTACAAAGGCATCGAGACCGTGGAGAAGCTGGATGCCGGTACAATCACTGTCACGGGCACCGAACCCGAGCCCGAACACACCCAGAGGCACGAATACAATGACCGTTCAAAACCCTGGAGCAGACCGAGAGCCGATGATAGGCCGAGGTATCCTGAACCGCAGAGATTTCATGGGACACAGGAACCGCACACCAGGGAACTGACCGAGGCTGTGAACGCACTGCATTCGGCCATGAAATTGCTCTCCGAGGATATGAGAAACCTGCACACCAAGGTCGACCAACTCATGACCCGCAATGTTCCTCAGACACCGGCAAGGGCCAGAAAAAGCACTGCGAAGGCGAATGACCATACATCGCTCGTGCTTGGCTCCGTCAATGCCCTGGCCCCGGTCCGGGATTTTGTCATTGCCGAGGAGGTCAGGAGCACTTATTTCAGGGAATGCGAAAAGCTCGGCCTCAAGCCGAAGGGTCAGAGCCAGTTCACGGCCTATCTGAAGCGTCTCGAATCCAAAGGCCTCCTGGGGCTGAAGAGGATGGGATGCAGGAACCTCGGGATAAAGGGCCACGGGTCAAGGGTCGTCGTCACGCTTTCGAAGGAGGGCTTGGAATATCTGGCGCAGCATGCCGCGGATTGATTGAACATGTCCTCGCCCACATACTGCGACTTTTAAGTCCGCGGATACGGGCGCTTTTAAGCAGTTCTGCTGCGAGGACTTGTTCAATTCAAGTGCTCCATACAATATCCTATGCTTCAAGCATTTTCGAATCACCCTGAATGACCGTTCACGTATTCGATTTCACGTCATTCAGGATGAATCAGTTTAAAGATACCCCATGCTTTAGCTTGGGGAGCACTCATTTTGTTCTGCAATACGATTATATAACCGCTGTTCATTTGTCCGCCGTTACTTCATAACTCGAGGTTCTGAAACAGATGTCCGGGCACGCAAACAACGATTCCCAAAAAGCAAAAAAGAACGGAGAGAAGGCCAAGGATTCGGATATTGTCCAGAAGGATATTGAATCATTTTCCCTGCTGGACGGAGCAACTTCGTATTATCCGGTCATCCAGAGCGAACTCGAGTATCAGCGAAGCGTGGCCGCGGACCCGACAAAGACCCTGGACGTGAGGCTGGAGGCGTTCGAGGACATCAAGGACTCCGAGATAGGGGACACAAACATGGCCCGGGCCAGGAACATAGAGCACGAGGTCGGGCTCAGACAGATATACCTGAAATTCGACGGCGGGAATCCGACCGGAACCCAGAAGGACCGCATCGCCTTCACGCAGGCCCAGGATGCATTGCGCAGGGGCTATGACTCCATCACTGTGGCAACATGCGGGAACTATGGCGCAGCTGTCGCACTGGCCGCTTCTATCGCAGGCCTGAAATGCATAATATACATTCCTGAAACCTACCACACCAAGCGGATAAAGGAGATGGAGGAGATGGGTGCAATAATCCGCAGGGTGCCAGGCAACTACGAGGATTCGGTGAGATATTCGCTGATGATGGCTGACAAAGACGACATGTACGACGCGAACCCGGGAGGCAGGAACACACCAATCCAGCTGAAGGGCTACGCCCAGATAGCGTTCGAGATTTACGATGATCTGAGGGATGCGCCCTATGCTGTGGCTGTCCCGGTCTCCAACGGAACCACACTGGCCGGGATATACAGGGGATTCATCAGCCTTTACAGGCGCGGCAAGACCTCGAGGATACCGAGGCTGGTGGCCGGCTCGTCTTACGGAAAGAACCCGATAGTCAATGCATTCCTTAAGAACAAGCCAAAATGCGAGGACCTGATCCCGGAGACTGTCAAAGAGACGGAGGTTAACGAACCGCTGATAAACTGGCACTCCATCGACGGCGACCTGGCGCTGGAATGCATCCGGATGTCCAATGGATGGGCTGCTGACGCCACAGACAAGGAGATGCTCCAATATGCCAAGCTTGTGAGAGAGAAGGAGGGCATGAACGTCCTGCCGGCCTCCACGGCGGGGCTGATCGCGCTTCTCGAGAAACATAAAATCGAGCACCTTCCCGGGGACAGATACGTTGTTATCCTCACTGGGAGGAAGACATGATGGCTTTGGCCGGGAAGAGGGACCTGAAGCCTCTGGACGGGAGAGCCATCGTGTACTGCGAGGGATTCTTCGGCACGACCAACGGGAAAACAGCGCACGGCCTTGTGCGGCGGACCAGAAGGTACGATGTTGTCGGCCTTGTGGACTCGCGCCATGCCGGCAGGGACGCCGGGATGGTTTTGGACGGGAAAAAATCCGGCATACCAATTCACGCTGGCCTGGAAGAGGCTGTAAGGGCGTGCAGGAAGGCCAGAAAACCGGCCAAGTACTTTGTCAACGGCATTACCCCGGACGGGGGCAGGGTGAGCCGGGAGACAAGGAAAGCGGCAAGAAAGGCCTTGGAACTCGGCCTGAACGTGGATTCCGGCGCCCATGACTTCCTCTCGGACGATAAAGAGCTCGCAAAGCTGGCAGCGAAAATGAAACTGAGAATCAGGGATGTCAGGAAGGCTCCGCCCAGGGAGGAACTGCATTTCTTCTCCGGGAAAATTGAAGAGGTCAAATGCCTGAAGGTCGCCATGCTGGGCACCGATTCCGCATCAGGAAAGAGAACAACGGCCTGGATACTTGTCGACGCACTCGAGAAGGCCGGGTACAAAGCCGAGATGGTGGGCACCGGCCAGACTTCCTGGATGCAAGGCGCGAGATTCTGCATCATCCTGGACTCCATAATCAACGACTTCGTCTCCGGCGAAATCGAGCATGCTGTCTGGTCGGCCTGGAAGGAGCGCAGGCCCGACGTCATCGTGATAGAGGGCCAGGGCAGCCTCATGAACCCGGCCTACCCAGGCGGGTTCGAGATTCTCGCGGCAGGAAGACCCGATGCCGTGCTGATGCAGTGCGTGCCTGCCAGGAAGGAGTATGACGGATTCCCGGGGTACAGACTTCACGACCTGAAGACCCAGATTAAGGCTGTCGAGTTCATCGGCGGAAAACCCGTGGTCGGGGTGGCAATCAACCACGAAAATATTGCCCCGAAGGACATACCCAAGGTCGTGAAGAAGGTCTCTGAATCGGTGAAGTTGCCTGCCTGCGACCCGCTGGTCCAAGGCGCGGATGTCCTGGTCAAGGCCCTTAAACCGTACATGAAAAGACGGTGAAGGGCATGGACATTCTCTGCCTCGATTTTTTAGCTGTATCCGAACCTTCGGTTCGGAGAAATTCTGTCACATCCACCATCACGCTAAAGCACCTGGACGGCAGGGAAACCACTTTCGAACTGAAAATAAGATACCAGGAAAAGGCGGATGAAAAGCACCTGGAAACCTACCGCATGGCAATGGCCATGCCCTTGTTGAACTACGGACTGTTTGCCAAAGCAATCAAGCTGGATTTTCCCGTCTCCAGAGCGGACAAGGAACTTCTGGACGACCTGCTGGATACATTCTCCAGGGACATCTTCGTGAACAAGCTCGTCCGGAGGAGATCCGCCCACCTGATAGAGAAATATCTCCCGAAGGGAGATGAGGTGAATCTCAAAAATGCACGGGCCAGAGCGACAATCAAAGCCAAGAAGGTCGTTCCGGATAGGCCGTTGCCAGGCAGGGATGTTCATCCAGAAAAGTCATTTCCGCAGGAAATGATGGAGAAAAAATGCGGCATACTGTCCAGCGGCGGAAAGGAGGCTCTGACCACATACTCGATGCTCAAGGAGCTCGGGGCTGACGTGCATCCTATGTACGTGAACGAGAGCGGAGGCCACTGGAGGACTGCGCTCACAGCCTACCGGTGGCATTTGGCCCATGAACCCAACACCTGCAGAGTATGGACCAACGTCGACAGGTTTTACCTGTTCATGCTGGACAATCTCCGGATTGTCAAGAAGGACCACCGCAGAATTCCGGGAGACACCTACCCAATCAGGCTCTGCATATTCCCTGTCTACCTGTTCCAGCTACTGCCTGTATTCAGGGAGAGGGGCATAGGCAACCTGCTCATAGGAAGCGAGTTCGACGACCCGCGATGCGAATGGACATACTCGGGAATCAAGCATTATTTCGGGATATACGACCAGCACCAGGACTTCGACATTCGGATGGAGAAATGGTATTCCAAAAGAATGAGGGGCATGAGGCAGTGGAGCGCATTGCGGTCCATATCCGGGCTGGTGGTGGAACGGATTCTGACATCCAGGTACCCCGAGATAGCCAAGAACCAGAGGTCGTGCCACTCCTGCCATTTCGAGAAAGGGAAGATAGTGCCTTGCGGAAAATGCACCAAGTGCCTGGGAATCATGCTGTTCCTCAGGGCCAACCGCATCAACCCTGTGAAATTGGGCTACCGGAAAGAAGATGTCAAGGCCTTCCCTGAAAGGCTGGCCGCAACCAAGCTTCGCCTGGATCCGGACGAACTGGAGCATTCCAAGTTCCTGGCAGGGTTGGGGGGGGAACCGAGGTCCCATGCCGAGGGCGCGCACATTTTCCCCGCGACATCCGATCCCGACCTGATGCCTGAGAAGTTCAGGGACGGTGTCATGGCCATCATCGGGAAATACGCTCGGAGCACTTGGACCCTGGAGAGCGGGGATTGGAGAAGGTCTGAATCCAAAAGCCTTTAATCGCATGACCCCATTCCCGGACAGCCGGGTGCCGTATGATGTTCGACCCAGAGATGGAAAAACTGACCAAGGAGAAACTCCAGGCCCTGCAGCTGAAACGCCTGAAGAAAATGGTGAAGTACGCCTACAAGAACGTGCCCATGTACAAGAAGCGTATGGACGGTGCCGGGGTGAATCCGGACAAGGTCCGCAGCCTGGAGGATTACGCCAGGATACCGTACACGAAGAAAGACGACCTAAGAGACCATTACCCCTACGGAATAAGGGCTGTCCCCATGGAGAAAATAAACAGGCTACACGCCTCCTCAGGGACTACAGGAAAGCCCACTGTGGTCTCCTACACCGAGAACGACCTAAAGACCTGGAGCAGGCTGATGGCCAGGACTTATGCCGCTGCTGGAGTGACCAGGGAGGACATTGTCCAGAACGCTTACGGGTACGGTCTTTTCACGGGCGGTCTGGGATTCCATTACGGCGCTGAGACGCTGGGATGCACTGTCATTCCGACAGCAACCGGCAACACAAAGCGCCAGCTCATGATGGCGAAAGACATGGGTTCCACAGTTCTGGCAGCAACTCCGTCATACGCCATGTATCTGGCGGAAGCCTGTCCCGGGGAGGGCTATAACTCGAAAAAGGATTTCAAGTTCAGGATCGGAATGTTCGGTGCCGAACCCTGGTCAGAAGAAGCACGCCACAGGATACAGGATGCCTTCGGCCTCAGAGCCAATGATGTTTACGGCATGAGCGAGCTTTACGGCCCCGGTGTGGCCGTTGAGTGCGTGCACCAGAACGGTTTACATATATGGGGGGACGAATTCCTCGTGGAAATGATCAACCCGGACACAGGCGAGGTTCTGCCGGAGGGCTCAACCGGTGAAATGGTGTTCACCATGCTGACGAGGGAGGCAATGCCTTTATTGCGGTACAGGACCAGGGACCTCACGACAGTCATTTGGGAGGAATGCGAGTGCGGCCGGAGCCATCCGAGGATTATGAGGATCAAGGGCAGGTCCGATGACATGTTAATAATAGGCGGAGTAAATGTCTTCCCGAGCCAGGTTGAGACAGTGCTCATGAAGGTCGAGGGAGTCGGCGACCAGTACCAAATAATAGTAGACAGGGACATTCTGGACAAACTGCATGTGAAGGTCGAGGTGGAGGAAAAGTTCTTCAAATCCCCGAAGTACGACCCTGCCAAGTTCAGGAAGAAACTTGTGGACGAGATGGTCGCTGTCATGACTGTTCACGCCGATGTCGAACTCATGGAACCGGGCAGTCTGCCCAGGACCGAGGGAAAGGCAAAGCGGGTCATAGACCTGAGGAAGCAGTGATAACATGAAAGTCGAGGAAGTGATGACCAAGAAAGTCATAACGCTGAAATCGAGCCAGACAGTGTCGGAAGCCGTAGGCCAACTTGCCGAGCACGGAATTTCCGGAGCACCCGTGATAGACGAGCACGGCAAGCTGGTGGGCATGGTCACGGAGCAGGACATAATCGGCGCGCTGAAGACCAGGAGCAAGCATATCGAGATGGTGTATCCCTCGCTGTCCGTGCTGAGCGTCGCATTCGTGGAGAAGGACGACATCAAGGAGACGATTGAGGCCTTCGGGGAGATTGCAGCGCTGAAGATCGAGAAAATAATGGCCAGGCCGCCCATTTATGCGGAGAAGGGCACTGACCTGGCCAAGGTCGTGGAGCTCATGAGCCTGAAGGCCATCAACAGGGTGCCTGTAATGGACTCTGGGAAGCTCGTCGGGATAGTCTCGAGGGCCGACATCATCAAAGGCCTGGCCAAGTCGAAGCTGATGAAATGACACTTATTGCGCAGGGTGCCGAGGCAGTCATACGGAAGGATTCGTGGCATTCCAGGCCGGCCGTGGTCAAGGAGAGGGTTCCGAAGGCCTACCGGGCCAGGGAACTGGATTCCAGGCTGAGGTCTGCGCGCACCAGGTCCGAGGCACAGCTCATGGCCTGGGCCAGGAAGGCCGGAGTCATGACGCCGCTGATTTTCGATGTAGACATCACCTCCTGCTCGATAACCATGGAGTTTGTCGAGGGGCCCACTGCCAAGACAGTGCTGCAGGACTCGCCTGACCGTATGGACATGGCCAGCATCATCGGCTCCAGGGTGGGGAGGCTGCACAGGGCCGACATAATCCACGGGGACCTGACCACCTCCAACATGATATTCCGGGGCAGGGAGCCATGCTTCATAGACTTCGGCCTCGGCGAGAGGAGCCCGGAACCTGAGAAGAAGGGAGTCGACCTGCACCTGCTGAAAGAAGCCCTGAGCAGCGCGCATTCGGAGCATGGCGGATTGTTCGCGGCAGTGACCGAGGGCTATGCCTCCGAGTACCAGGAGGGGGGCCAGATACTGAAGCTTGTCGGGGAGATAGAGCAGAGAGGCAGATACCATTGAGGATTCTCTTCTGCACCGGCAACAGGGGCAAACTGAAGGAGGTGCAGGCCATATTCGCAAGCATGGGGCACGATGTCGAGCAGCTGGACGAGGACTGCCCGGAGATTCAGGCTGACACCCTTGAAGAAGTGGTCGAATCGGCACTGAAGTGGCTCTGGGAGAGGCACCGAAAGCCGATAATGATCGACGACTCGGGCCTGTTCATTGACTCCCTGAAGGGTTTCCCCGGGGTTTACTCGGCCTATGCGTACAAGACACTGGGCTGCCAGGGCATACTGAAGCTCATGGACGGACCCATCGGTAGGAAGGCAGAGTTCAGGTGCTGCGCCGGATATGTCAATGCCCAAGGAGAAACCACCATGATGTCGGGCGTGTCCAGGGGCACAATAACATTGGAAATGAAAGGGATAGGCGGCTTCGGCTTCGACCCGATATTCATGCCTGAAGGAGAGACAAAGACATTCGCGGAGCTAGACTTGGCTGTGAAGAACGGACTCTCTCACCGGGGAAAGGCCTTCGCAATGCTGGCGGAAGCGATGCCGCGGGAGTGAGCTCTTGACAAGAAAAAGCAGCTTTGCCAGGAGGCTGACTCTTTTCTTCGCGCCCATTGCCGTGAGCGTCATGTACATCCTGATGATGTACTGGCTCATGCCAAGGGACCTGTTCAAGATAATAGGGCTTCTTCTCCTCACTTATTTCCTCGCGCCCTTCGGGAGGGAGGTGCTGATACCAGTGGCGGTGATAGCGCTGCTGGAGCTGCACGGTGCCAGCTATATGGGCGCTGACATCTTCATGATCGTCACCACGATAGTGTTCGTGGACGTGTTGTGCTCCATATTCCTGCTCTGGAATCTCGACCTCCTGAAGCTGGTGCCCAGGCTCGGGAAATGGATAGAGGGAATCGAGAGGTACGGAAAATCAAAGCTCAGAAAGAGCAGGTGGAAGCGATACGGCATCTTTGTCGGCCTCACGGCCTATGTCGCGGTGCCTTTCCAAGGCACTAACGGCGCCGCTTCGACCCTCCTCGGGCTGCTGGCAGGGATGAGGAAAGCCAGGATATGGCTGGCAGTTTGGATTGGCTCCATAATCGGTTCGCTCGCAATTGCCGTGTTGGCATTCTCCCTGGGCCAGCAGTTCCCCGTGGACTTCTTCAAGACAGCGTCATGGAAGGCGATGAGCCTGCTGTTCAGCGCGGGGATATTCATCTACCTGATACTGAACTATTACAGGTACAGGACGAGGAAAGGAATATCCTCTTAATTTGGAGGTGAATTATTACCAATCCACCGTCCAGACTGCGTCCTCCGTAGTATAAACCCAGTACCCTTCTCCGGCAGTCATCGTTACGGTTGTCAGATCAGTGACATCCATTATTATAGCAAGTTGTAAAACGTCGTACACTGCGATCATTGGTACAGGCAAGCCCGCAAGAGCATCGGATGCGAGCATTTCTAGCCTTCCGACGACCTGGAGAACGAGATACTGAGGAAGGAGGGAGTCATTTGATTTGGCTGGTCTGCGAGAAATGCGGGAAGGTGTTCCACAGGAACAGGACCGTGATGTACGGGAATGGCTCGGAGATTTGCCCGGTGTGTAGGAAATCGGAGGAAGTAAATTGACACAATGCTTACCCTTACAGCCAAAGTGGAAATCATCTATGTCTGGTTCCATTATACATGTTCAAATGAAATAAAATGGAAATATGCGAATGTTATAAAATAAAACCAAAAAATAATAAAAAAGGGTTGGCGTAAACACCAGCCCCTTTAAGTTGTGTGTGGACTGAACCCCGCATAGTGGACAATAAGTTAAGCAACAGTATATAATTCCTCCTGCTGCTTTTCTTTCAATTTCTGCTCGAATTCTATCGGTGACAGATACCCGAGTCCAGAATGCATTCTTTTGCTGTTGTACACATCTTCTATGAACGCCTGGATGTTGTTCCAGGCGTCGTCAAATGTTTCGTATTCGTTCAGATATACCTCCTCGTACTTCAGCGTCTTGAAGAAGCTCTCCGCGTACGCGTTGTCGTACGGATTTCCCTTCCTGCTGTTCGATATCTGGATGCCATGGTTTCTCA